>Ga0207683_10003126_pt1 | contig 14462 bp, 3 predicted proteins | sample KBSM73metaG_FD_184333 | JGI IMG/M metagenome (GOLD analysis project Ga0207683, IMG submission 184333) | Miscanthus rhizosphere microbial communities from Kellogg Biological Station, Michigan, USA - KBS M7-3 metaG (SPAdes) (version 2) | ecosystem: Host-associated > Plants > Roots > Rhizosphere >... | reverse complement strand
TGTGCCTGAAGCAGGATCGCGTCGTCACCGAGAAGCCCGGCAACCTCCGGCGATGCACCCGCCACGACTTCGGATGCGGCCTCCGGCACTGGCCACGCCTTCAGTGCGAGCGTTCGCAATTGGCCCAGCTGATGAACTTCGAGCGTGCGTAGGAGCTGTGCGCCCGCTTCGAGGTCGATACCAAGCGGCCAGCGGAACAGCACCGGCTCCGACACGACTCGTGCATCGAGTGGTTCGGTCGTGACGTCGTACTTGGTCGCGCGAGCCGCATTGAAGGCTGCGCCACCGGGACAGAACCGCTCGAGCAACGCACTCTCGCGTTGCATTTGCGCGACGATCGGCGTTCCACCATCGGCGCCTCGAAACTCACCGAGCTGCCACTGTCGTGCGAGCATCCACAACGGATCGCGCACGGGCTGCGCGAGTTGCTCCAGCCCGTCGTCATCACGTGAGCGGCCTTGGAGGCGGAACCAGGTCGTAATCGCTGCCATCAGGTTCCTTGTGGCTTTGGGCCGAAGGTCGTGGAGACCGTGTCGTGCGCTGCATTGTTCGCCACGTACATTGCCGGAAGGTACTGGCTGAGATTTAGCGCGTGCGGATCGGGGCTTGGCGTGAACAGTGCGGTTTGATCGACCGCACGGAACGTCGCGAGGTCATACGTGTCGTTCACGATGAGCCGCACGTCGACGTAGGTCCACGGCTTTGCGAGGTTTGGCGGGACCGCAAGCAGGATCGCGTGAGGCGCGCGGCCCGGAGGTGCGCCATAGTGAAACGCTGCCGCGACCGTCTCCCGCCGACGTGGCAACACCTCGGTCCATTGATCGAGCAGCAGGCCGGCCGCCGGCACGCTGGTCTGATTGCCAGGATCGCCCCCCACGATCGCGAGCGACGTCGCGCCGTTTGGTGCGTCGGGCGCCGTGCCGACCCACGTTGAACCGGCCGCGAACGGCAGCTGCGAGACGCGCACCGAGAGCAAGCCAGGTCCGCGCAGCGCCTCGCAAGCCATCGCGGCGCGCACGAGACGTGCACAGCCCGGCTGGACACGCGATGCGCGCTGCAGCCAGGTGATCGGACCGAGTGGATCGGCCAGCGCGACGCCAAAACCAGCCGCCACGGCCGGTCCATCCAGCACTGCAAAGCGAGGAATCGCATGTACACCCGGCCCGAGCACGGCGGAGATCCGCGCGAGCGCCTTCGCGACATGTACCTCCGACGTATCGTCCTCAGAGCTGGAGGCCACCTGCGCGAGCGCTGCAGCACGTGACGTTAGCGATGCACGGACCGCGGTCACGCGTGCGAGGAGATCGCTATCGTCGGCGAATGGCACAGCGCCAGGAATGCCGAGGTATGCGGCGCGCCAAAGCCATTGCACTTGCAAAGCGACGGTCGCATCGGCAGCGGTTGCTGAAGCAGCATCGGCCACCAGGGATGACAACGCATCGACGGCCGCCGTCGCGCGCCGCTCGAGCTCTGTCACATCGACACCGGTCGCGTTCGCAGCACTGGTGGTAGCGGTTCCGGTCGGTACGAAGTCACGCGCATCGGCCGCGCGAGCACCCGCGAGCAATGCCGTAATCCTTCGCGCCGCCGCGAGCAGCGTCGGAACATCGACAATGTTCACGTTCCACGAGGGCTTGCGGGCGAGATCGACCGATGCCTTGGTCGCGCTCTCGACGACCCCTAGCTCCGCCGCTCGCGCGAGCACGATGCGCGTGAGGTCGGCGGCATCGGTCGGCGCTGCAAGTGCCAGTACGTCGAGTGGCGAGAGTCCGAGTTGGTCGAAGGTTACCTCCGAGCCGCCGGTACCGTCCGCGCGAGTGACGGTGCATCGGACGTTCTTGGGATCGGCGAGCCAGTTGCCTACCCAGGCATCGAGCTGCGGATCGACGGCCGCGCGCACCTGTAGCCCGCGGATCGCGTCAGTCTTTGGGGCCCACGCCTTCGGCTGCTTGGCGAACAGGTCGACGATCACGCGGTGTGCGGCCGTCGTCCCCGTGCGCGGCGTCGTGACGAAGTCGAGCCGCGAGGGGAGCGCTTCGCCTGCCGCGATCGGATCGAGCGCCGCTGCGCTTCGATGGGCATCGCCGCGCACCAGGTGATGAACGCTCTCGGCGGTCAGCACGTCCGCTACCGCCGCATACGCATCTTCCAGGACCGCGAGGTGCGGTGCGAGCGTCGCGTAGTCGGTTGCGACCGCTGGGTGCTTCGCCAGAGTACCCGCGACAAACATCTGGTGCAGCGCGACGCCGTCGACGACATTCGCGGCGGCGAGTTGCGTGATAGGCCCCTGCCCGCCGTCGCCTTTGCCGGCGACCAGCGGACAGATCCCTCGCAGCCTCGCAATGAAGCGATCTAGCCCGGCATCATGTAGTGCACGTTCGAGCTCGTAGCCGAGCAGTGCGCCGAGCGGCTGCCCCGTCTGGACGCCCGCGATCAACGAGCGCGCCGTCTGGACGCGTGCGGGCGAGAGATCAAAATGCATCGCGTCGAGCGCGGCATCGTGCGCGAGCTGGCCGCTGCGCAGGACGGCTGACGTCGATGCATGCGCGAGCGAAGGTGCAAGTAGGTAGCCCTGATTCGCGGGATCGACGACGGCTCCGCCTGTGCCCGTCTGCTCCGCAGCGCGTGACAAGCCGTCGATCCAACCGTACCCGCCGTACCGCAGTCCCGTTGGTGTCTTCGCTCGGACCTCGGCAAGTCGCGCGTTCGCGAGCGAGCAGACCCACGCATCGACGCGGTGGGATGCCGTATCGAGCGTCTCGGTAAGGAGCCGCTGGAGCTCTGCCGTTGGCCGTGATGCGAGCCGGATCAGCGCGTCGCGAAACTCGCGGAGTAACGTCGACGCCGGCTGCGACATATCACCGAGCGCAGCGGCGAACGCTGCTTGCGACAGCGGCGCGAAGGGCTCGACCAGCGAATCAGCCGTCGGCATCGGCTGGCCGGTTACCGCGGACAGGAATTCGCTCTCGCCAAACACCTGAAAAATCGGCATGCGCCATTCTGCGTCTCGCAAGTACGTGAGCAATGCAGCGTGGCGAAGCAGCTTGTAGAACAAGGTCTTCGGGTCGCCCGTGTACGTGGGCGCGGTCGTGAACTGCTCGTCGCGAAGCGCGCCGTACCCGGCATGCAAGATCCACGTGAAATAGTTTCCAGTGCCCGCAAGCACCTCGGTCTCCGAGGGGTGTGCGACGACCAGCGGTCCGTCGAGCACGATGAACCCCAGCGTGCCTACCTCGGACGTCGTCCCTGCGAGTCGCGGTCGCGTCTTGATCCCGATCTTCGCGAGTACGGCATCGGACATCAGGCCGCGGAGGTCCATCCAGTTCGCCACGAGGAACGGTCCGAGCAGTTTCTCGAGAAGCGAGAAGAACTCTGGTCCCCGGACCGGTGCCGCAGCGAACTCGACGGAAGAGGGAGCCTGCTGAAGGACTTGGAACAGGCTTGCTTCGGTCGGCGGGTCCGCGAGGACGGCGACGTTCTGCACCGCACGATTCCAGATCGGGCGCACGCCCGTCAGGATTGCCCCGAGGGCCGTCGTGACAGGGCTCGTTCCCGCGTAGCGTGTCCAACTCGTCACTGGCACGACGCCATATGCGAGATCACCGAAGCGCAGAGAGCTCAGTTTTCCGCCCGGCCGCAGGTGATCGATCGCGTGTTGGCGAGCCGCTGCGACTCCATCGAGCGACACGATCCGCTGCATGGTCGCGTCGAGCGGCTTCATCATCTGCTCGAGGTAGTAACCCCACGTTACCGGCCACAGCGCCGTAACCATGTCGGCCATCGCACCCCCATGGATCGAGTCAGCGTGGGCGACTCTTGCGAATGCATCGGCCGGGATGCCGAGCGCCTTCGCGAGGTCGCTGCCGGCACACGCCTGGTCCGCGCTGTACAGCGCCGTACCTCGCTCGGTCTTGAATGCCGTCGTGTGATCTGTGGGCCGCGCGGTGAAATCCGAAGGAGCGTCGCCGGTATTTCGCGTTCGCGTTCCGGGTGTCACGAAGGCCACGCCCTGAGAGTAGCGCTGCGCGGTCAGCCAATCGCCGATCGCCGTCGCGCCCGCGGCGGGCGAGATCGACTCGCGGACCCCGACGACGACCACACGCGCGATCGTGTCCGTCGAGACCGCGAGCCGGAGCGCCATTCCGCACTGCTCGGCGGCTTCGAAATCGCGGAGCCAGTGGAGACCGGCATCGAGGGCCAGGCCCGTGGCGCCTTGATCGGCGGGCTTGTCATTCGAACTGACGCCGAGCGCGAGTGGATGGGTAGATGAAATCGCACTGCCGAACCCTTGCCCAACGATGACGAGCTGGCGCGATCCGTCAGGCTTTGGCTCCCAGGCATATGCGGTCGCGAACCAGCGATCGGGCAGTAGCGCCGCGGTCGGCGCGGCGAGCTCACCCGGTGCGCGAGTCGTGACGGACTCCGACCTCGACGGGTCGAGCTTCGTCGCGAGATAGGCCGCTCGTGGCTCACCGACGCGATCGCAGAGTCGGCTGTACGCGTCACGCTCGAGATCGGGATTCCCACCACCCTGCTTGTGGTCGTCGAAGAACTGCTGCGTAGTTCGCAGCTCCAGCTCGGAGATCCGGTCATCGTGGCTGTTGATGGTGAGCGTGTCTGGATAGATCCGGACACGCAGCTGCCACGGTTGCCCCGTTCCCGGAAAGAAGCGCGTCTCGAGCCGGACCGGAAACAACGCGATCGGCGTGGGGTCGCTGAAGATCGGATCGTCGGGATTGTCGGTCATTAGATATGGAGCCCGCTCGCGTGGATCGCGACGCGCGTAGGAAGGCGCAGCGTCCCAGCGGCAAGCTGGGCAGCGTTGCTGGTCGATGCGGGGTCTGGCGCCGATGCGCCAACGTCGACACCGAACTCCGGCGCGGTCGGATGCTGGGCGAAGGTGAAGAACCAGCCGGCACGCTGGTTCGCTGGATTTGGATCGCCGAATGCGTCGGCGGCGGTGATGTCGAAAGCGAGGAACGTCACGTCCGGTGGAATCGCAGCTCGGTACACGGGTTGCTTCTCCGTCGTTCCGAGCGCGTGCTTCCCGTTCGCCCACGTAGCCTGGACCATCGAGACAGCCGTGTCGGGGTAACGTTGGAGCAACGGGCTGCGAACGAGAAGGACGAGGCCGCCACGCGCGCGAAGGTGCGAACCGAGCGCGCTGTGTCCCCAAGTCGCGAGCGCCGCGATATCGCGCTGGTCGGCGGGCAACGACGTACCCGTATCCCAGAATTGCCGGAACGCCGTGCCGCGCTGGTCCGTCGGATAGCCACGCCAGCGCAGCATCCGCCCGAGCGCCTCGTTGAGCCCGACGAGATACGCCTCGATCGCCGTGGGATTCACCTGCAGCAACGCCAGCGTGTGCGGGGGAACCGCGGAGAGCCCGGGGAGGATGAAGTCGCGGTCCTGATCGCGTAGTCCGGCAAACATCGGCTGGGTGAAATCGGGACCCGAGATGATCGGCTGCATCGGCTGCGTGCCACTGGGGACGGTGATCCGCGTCGCGAGGTGCTTCGCGATCGTCGTGTCGACGTTCATCGTCGCGGTGAGCGCCGCGTCGTATCTAGCTCGCTGGCCGTCGTCGAACGCGGGCGATGGCACCGCGGTCGCGGTGGCTGACGCTTGAAGTTGCTGGCGGAGCGCTAACGATGCCGGGTCAGTTCCTGAGAGCTGTCCCGGCAGCGGCCACGTCAATACGCCGCGGGCGCTCGCGGAAGATCCGCCGAGGAGCTTCTTTCCCGCATTGCTGAAGAAGCTGGCGATCGAAACGGGTTGAGCGACGAACCGAGGGAGCGGAATCGGTACGAGGAGATCTGCGACGGTGCTCGGTGGTGTGACGATTCCCCAGGGGGCGGTCACCGCGAGCACGCGGTCGTCTGGCAGTCGTGCGATCGCCAGATTTCCGCCGGAAGCGACTCCGGCCGTGGTCGGCGGCCCGGGCTCCCAGCGGTCGAGCTCCGGCCGATAGATCTCGGTGGTGTCGCAGTCGCCGTGAGCCGGCAAGCCGCCGATTTTCAGCACCGAGCCGTCCGACAGCAGGACACCGTGCGGCTGGAATCGTCCCGGGGTCGTGGCCGCCGCGCGCCATGTCGCAGTCTTCGGATCGTAGATGTCGGCCCCAGCGTTGCCAGCGCCACCGCCACCGAAGACGAGAACACGCCCGTCGCGCAGCTTGACGGCCTCGTGACCAGCCCGCTCATGGATCATGTTTCCGGTAGGGGACCACGTCGCCGTGACGGGATCGAAGAGCGCTGCGGAGCAGTTCAGGGCGACGCCCGGACTGAGATTGATCCCTCCGGCGAGCAATACCTTGCCGTTGTCGAGGGCCGTGAGGGTAGCCCCCGTCCTGCTGGAGATGAACGGGTCCGCCCATGGACCGCTTTGCCACGCGTCTTTCTTGGGGTCGTAGATGCCCGACGTGAGCGCGCAGACGAGTACACGGCCGTCTGGCAGCAGCGCCAGCATATTCCGCCCGCCGGGGAATGGACTCGAGGTCGCCGAGCGCCAACCCGATGCGGGGTCGAAGATCTGAGCAACGCCATGGGGCGTGCCGCCGCCGTAGGCGAAGACTCGGCCGTCCGCGAGCTTGATGGCGGCGACATCAAATGCGAGCGGAACCGGTAGCTTCCCTGCGCTCGACCACTTGTTCGCCGACGCATTGAAAATGAGGGTCTCACCGGACGGGTTCTGACCGCCGTCGATCAGGAGCACCCGTCCGTCGTCGAGCGTTACCAGCGCCGGAGTTTGTGCGCGCAGCGGCGCTGGCAACGGTGCCGTCGTGCACGACACCGTGACACCGCGCGCTCGAGTGGCCCGTCGCACCGCGGCGCCCGAGGGGCGTCGTGCCGGAGAGCTCTTCAACGACGCCGCCAGCGTCGTCGGTGGCGTGCCAACGCCAGTTTGCAACTTGACGCGCGTATGCATCGGCCAGGTGATCCCGAGTCGATCGTCGAACGACATGCGGGCGAGCCGGCGCTTCACGACGGAACCGAGCGCGCCGCGAGTGAGCTGGGCCACGTGTACGATCCGGTTTGCCCGCTGCACGTCGCCGATCTGACGCCAGGCCTCCGCGAGCAGTGCTTCTTGCTGCTGCTCCACCACACGCGCGCCTGCACCGGCGAACGCACGATAGCGCGGGTCGAGGTTGAGGTCAGTGAGCCACGGAGGGGCATTGGCAGAAGTTGCCGTCGTGTCCGCGATGGTCGCGCCGTACGTCGGCGGAGTCAGGAGGGGTGTGGACGCGGTTCCACGCAGCCCCAGCACGCCTCCGAGCGACTTACGAAACGCGGTCGCCAAAGGTCCGGTCCACACCGGAGGCGATTGCCCCAGAGGCGCCAGCACGCCGGGCATGTCCGCCGTGCCTCCGTTCAGCAACGTGAATCCCGCGTGCGTCAGGTCGAGCTTTCGCACGCCCGTCCCGGCGGGAAGCGCCCGAGGCGCGAGCTGTCGCGCGAGCGAACGAAAATCGCCGCCAGCGCCGGTCGAGAATGGCCAGGAGTAATAGACCGGCAGCTGGATCGACTTCTCGCTGCCCGTCCACGCTGGTGCCAGCTGCCCGCGATCCGCATCCTCGATCGACTGACCGAGCGCGACCTTGCACCCGATCGCGAACGCAGGCACGACGCACGCGATGTAGTCCGTCTGTGGTGCGAGAGGACGCGGACACAGCAGTCGCGACCGAACGCGTCCCGGATCGAGACCGTCGAGTGTCACGTCCGGTCCCGCGGCGGCGGTCGCCTGTGCGTGCGCCAAAGCCCACGAGGTCGCGAGGCTCGGTAGTTCCGCGCCCGGCACTGCTGGACTGTCGATGGACAGGACCAGAACGCCCGCCTGAGTTCCGGCGATTGGTTTTGCGGCGAGAGCGACGCCGGGTTGCAGCTTCACGACGACGAGAACCAACCACGGGCGCAACCGATCTGAAACTGCGGCTGCGGGCGTCAAGATCCACGGAAAATCCGGTCGCGCGAACTCCACGGCGGCGAACAGATTCGATTCGAACTGTGTCGCCCCTGCCTCGGGCACCGTGCGAACGACCTGTCGCGCGTCGAAGCCGCGAGCATCGCCGGGGCCAAGCACGGCGATCTGTACCGGCTCGAGCGCTCCACCGTTGACCTCGAGTGTGACGGCGAGCTGGGCGGTCGCGGCGATGCCAACCGCATCGGGTGTCGTGAGCGAGCCGGCAATTCCGGTGCGGTGCCAAGAGAAGAACTGGAATACGGTCGCTGGATCGCTCATACCACCTCCTCCACACCGACGAGCTGCAGCTTGCCGCGCAGTGCAGGTGAGCTATTCGCGAGGCGTCGTGCGAGCTGTTGCGCCTGCGTGTAGCTCGTCGCGACAGCGTTCGACGCGCGCGACAGACTGTCTCGACTCGCGACCACGTACCCGCGCGGTTTCACGGTCACGGAAAGGCGCGACATCGGGGCATTCGCGTGGCCGGGCGCCTTGGACGGCGGCGCTGGCGAGTAGGCCGCCGCTTGCGTCTCGACGCCGTTATCGAAGATCCACGTCTCGTATGTCAGCGCAGCGCCGACAGCCGCGCTCTGTCGGGCCGCGGTCACCGCGAGCACGACACCGGCATCCATGAGCTCGAACGAAGGCCGTGCGAGCTTGTCGACGTCGCTCATGTCGATGAACTGAGCGGCAGCGAACTGTCCCTGCAACGGTGTTGCCTGGACAACGGTGGATTGCACGGTTGCCCTGGTGATCTGCAGCTGTTGCCGCTGGGTCACGCGCGCTGCGCCGATCCGATCGAGCTCGACGTCGAGAGGCACGTCGCGCTGCTGAACGCGCAGTTGTGCCAGCGGGTGCACCGGGATTGGCACCTTTGCGTCCGGGCTCGCGGTAGTTGTCGCGAACGAGATTAGTGACGCAACGTCATCCGGTAACGCTGCCGACCACGCACGTGGCTGGCGCAACGCGGCTTCGAGCAGGGGGCGCGGATCGACGAGCGGCACCGAGGGTGGCGGCACGGTGTCGCCGAAGCTGGCGTCGAACTTCGCGTCGATCTTGAAGCACAAGATCTGGAGGTGCAACGTTCCGGCGAGGTGCCACGGATTCGGCCCGGAAACATGCAGTGAGACCCCGATCCCGAGCAGCGTGGCACCGGCGACCTTGATCGTCAGCGATGCGTCGATGTCGATCTCGAAGTGGAACGGATGAAACTGGAGAAGCGCGTCGAATCCGAGGTGCCCCTCCACGCTGCACACCGTGAGATTAACGACCGCTTCGGCATGTGCGCCGATCTGGAACGTGTTCGATGTGATGGCGGTGTACGTCTCGAAGCGCACGCGCGCCGGGCCTGCCGAGATCGAGAGCGCGAGGCGGTCGACGTGCGGGAAGCTCGGTGGCGCCTGGAAGTGCGGGTGGTAGCCACCGATCGACAGCAGAAACCCAACATCGCCCCCGGCGCGGAAGGCAGCGCCCCCGGTTAGCGGCCACGTCAAGATCCGCGAGTCGTGCAGGGCCGCGTCGATGCTGAGGAGCTTGCTGCCCGAGTCCCAAAGCCCGACGCAGTCGAGCTGCAGGACCAGCACCTCCTTGCCGGACTCGCGCGGCCACCGCAAGGCAAGCGAACCGAGCACAGCGAGCACGAAGGGTCCGCCAAGCTGCACGGCGAGCCCGAGCTCGGCAGTGAAGATCTCCGCCTCACCCGTGCCATACGACACTTTCGCGAGCGCACCGAATACGAATCGGTCCTTCGCCGCGGGAAACACGCGATCGAGGTCGCCGATGAGCTTGGGTGCATCGGCGACGGGATCTTTCGGGAACAGGATCGATTCGAGGAGCCCGCTCTTCACTCCGTCGCGCAGCGCGGCCGCGTCGAGTGCGCGCTCGATTCCGACGAGCACTCCGAGACCTGTCAGGAAAAAGCCGCCGAAGAGCGCGATGCCCGGTGAGAACTGCACGCACGCGAGCAAGAGCAACGAGAAGCTCGGCATGCCCTTCGCGGGTTGCGGGTCAGTCGTGATGAGGACGACGATGTCGAGCGTCAGATCGACACCCGCGTGAATCGCGAGCGAGCCGACTCCCGCGTACTTGTGACCGCTGGGATCGATGAAGAGGTAACCACCGCCTTTGACCACGCCCGCGTCGACTGTCAGCCCGATCCCATCGGGAGGGAGGATCGCAAAGCCGACGTCGAAGTTGCCGAAGCCACCTCCTGCACGCGGTGCGAGCTGGAACCCGACCCCAAGGCCGTCGACCACCGCGGCGATCGGGCCGATGGTCGCGTGAATCTGCGCGCGAGCTTGGACCCCGATGTGATCGCCAATCTTCAGCCCCAGATCGATCGTAGGGATCGCGAGCACGCCACCCACCGACAAGTCGACCGGCAGGGTGACATCGAATCCGGTTCCGCCCCCGACAAACGTGAGCCCGTTCGCACTCGACCAGGCCAGGCCGAGATCGGTCATGGAAGCGACGACCCCTTGCGGCGGCAAGATCTGGGAAAGGAATCCGTCGCTGGCGCGCAGCGTGACGGTGAGCCCCTTGACGTCGAGTGATGCGGACCACGTCGGCGCCCCCTGATCGAGCGCGAGGCCCAGCTTCGCGACGACCGAATCGAGCCCGACGTGAAGATCGTCGGTGCGGCCGAGCTGCGCCAGCGGGCCGCCCGTGCCCGCGAGTGTGGCCGTGGCGTCGACCGAGACTCTCGGCGCAGCGCCTCCGTCAATCGAAGCCGCCCCGCCGGCGCCGATGCGGAAGACTCCCGGTGTGCCGTGCGCCTTCACCTGCGCCTGCAAAGGCCCCGTGGTCCAGTCAGCCTCGATGTCGAGTGCGAGGGCGAGCACGAGTGCCAGTCCGGTCGGATCATCGGCCAGCGCCGCGGCGATCGAGATCACCGAACCGATGCCCTCGTCGGAATCGAGGTGCATATCGGCGCGTAGCATGTGCGCGGCGGCGCGCTTGACGGCGTCGCTCAGCGACGGATCGTTCGCCGCACCTGCTACACCATATCTCGCAGAGAAGCCGAACCGGTCGAGCGCATCGACGAGGAGCGGACCGAGGTGATCCGCGAGCGCATCTGCCGCCATGGCCTGACCGGTGCCGGCATGCAGGAACCTCGCGCGCGCGTAGTCGCCCGGCTTGGTCAAGAGCTGCTGGAGCGCCGACAGGTTCCACGCGGGCCGCGTGCGCGCATGGCGAACCGTGGTGCCGGCACTCGTCGTGATCGCGGGCGCTGCGGTCTGTTCGTAAATGCCGAGGATCGCCAGGATCATTCGCGCGGTCGGCAGCTGGGCGCTGAAGTACGTGTCGAGGATCGTGCCGCCGAGATCGCCGACGAACGTCGTCAGCGTGTCGCTCGGTAGGCCCGCCGCGAGGCTCGCTTGCGTCGACAGCTGCTCGATCGCGCGATACAGCTGCATCGCAGAGGTGGCCGCGTCGATCACCGATTGCACCGTCGGCTGCTCGGCGAGCTGGCTCAGGGTCGTCGCGACGGCCTCGGCCCCGGACAGCGCCGAGCGGAGGTTCGCCGGCGACAGCCCGATCGCGGCCCAGTTCCATCCCGCGGCGGCGCAGACCTCGAGCAGCGCGTTGTCGTCGCTCGCCGCCGTGATCAGCGGCTGCGCCAGGGCGGCTGCATGACCGGCGAGGCTCGCCCCGAGGTCGGTCGTCATGGCGCCGCCACGAAGGAGCCTGCCGCGGTGACGAGCGGCGCGTTGTTGTACTTGAACGCGTCGACCATCTTGAGGGTCGGGGCGAGGTCGTCAGGCACGAGGGCTAGGAGTTGCGTGCAGAGCGCCTGCTGTCTCTTGGTGGCGTCTGGCTCCGTCGTGGCCCACGCCGCCCCACCGGTGTTCACGATCGCGTTGAGTGCGATGCTCGTCGCACCTTTGGCGTCGAGAACGGTGCCAGGACGGTTGACGTGATACCGGTAGAGCAGCGCCACTGCGCGCTCGCTGGTGAAGACCTCTGCAAACGTACGTGGCCGCGTCTGCTTCGTCACTGGATCGACAATCGTCGGAACACCATCCCTGGTGCCGCACGATCGCGCGAGCAAGTCAGAGAGGCGTTTCCGGGCGAATTGCCACTGACACACAAAGAACTCGTCACTGGTGCGCAGGACACAGCTGATTCGATAGATCATCCGCCAGGAGCGGAAGTAGTTGATGATGTACACGTCGTCGGGCTGCGGCGGCGTCTCGCCGTAGATCACCGGGCTGCCGAGCGCGATCGTACGGTCAGCCGCGCGCGCCCCCCAGATCTGGAATCGGCCAACGTACTTCGCCTGCGCCGACGCACCCTGCGTCGTGCTCCACTTCGCATCGCCCCACGGAGCCGGGTCGGGCACCCAGCCAAGGCGCAGCAAGTCGCGCTGGTACGCGTCCGGAAAGTGATCCCGGTAGTACGCGATCAGCGCGGCGAGCTCGCCACACGTGTCGTTCGACGTCGTGAACGTCAGTGCCCAGTGGATGAGCCCGATCGAGATCACCGCTCGGTCCCAGGAATTGAGACCGTCGCGCCAGTCTCCGGACTCGACGCTCGTCACCGCCAACACGACGCGGAGCACCGAATCCACGGTGGGGATAAGGCGAGCGCAGGTCGTCGTGACCTTCGTGCTCGACCAGTTGTCGCCGTGGGGAACCCCCTTGTGCGGCTCGATCACAGGTCCGGAGGTGTTGCCATCCGTAGTCCAGTGACCGATCGCTGCCTCCCACTTGCCGAGTGCGTCCGCTGGCGGGATCGCGAGGCGCCCTGATTTGTCGATCGCCACGACCGTCTTGGTCATGTCCGTCATGCTGTCCCACAACCATGGGTCGGCGGGTGGAGACGCTGGCGGATCGGAGGCATGAGCACGCGCGTCGATCACGAGCGGATTGCGAAGCTGTGTCGCATAACCGGGTGACGCCGTAACGCCGTTGAGATCGTTGGTTGGAGGAACGCGCCGCGCGATCGGATAGTCCTTGTCGCGCTCGAGGCCATCGGGATCGAGCCACGACTGGATGACGTCGGCGGTTGGCTCGTCGAGACCTCCGTGGATGGGGCCTTGATAGCGAAGACGCGCCTCGGTCTGCCCCTCGACGGGATCCGCATTCGGAGTCGCGATCACGTTGCCGTAGACCCTGACGAAGCTGGCTTCGATCTGAAAGTCGCGTAGTGCGAGCGCGGTCTGAGTATCGAACTCGCCTTTGGAGCTCGTTCCAACGAATCCGAGCTTCTTCAGGTTGCCTTGTAGTGTCGCGACTGGGGTCCAGGACGCTGCGGTGTGCTGGACGCCTCCCCATACAAACTTGCTATCGCTATCGCCGAGACGCAGCTGCATCCCGTTGTAGTCATCTAGGCTGGACGGATCCGGCCACGCTTCTGGCGGCCATGGCCCCTTCGCCAGCCCCGTTCTGAGGAACGCTGCGAAGCGCTGCCCGATCGTCATCGAAGCCCATCTCGCCCAAGGCGAGGTGAGCTCCCTGTAGAGTACGAGCGCGTCGCCGGCTAACGAAGCGCCAGCGTCGATGCTGCCCTCACCGAGGCGCGGTGGGAGGTGGTTCCATATCTGGGTCACGAGCTTGAGCACGGCCTTCATGCCCCAGCTCTTGAATCGGCTCTTCGAGAGCAGGAGAGCCGCCGCGTGCGTCGTGATTCCATCCAGGGCGGTCTCTGCGTCGGCGCCGAGACTGCGAGCGTTCGCCTCGTATCCAATACTGGGTGCGCAGGCTTTGCCAAAGAGATGGAAACGATTCCCGACGTTGAACTCCTCTCCAGTCGGGGTGGCGTCGTGGCTGTAATACTCCAGCAGCAGGTTCGCGAGCGGAGTCGCTCCTCCGCCTGCAACCGCGTCTTTGACCCGCGTCGCGAGCGCGACCGCATCCATGTCGCCGTAGATGTCGCCCGCCGGACACTTGCGCGGCAGAGCCTGATCGAGCCAGTCAACGGTAGTCTGCGGCGCTGGTATCGGCTCGGCGGCCGGCTTTTGTCGATTGCGCCGGTCGTTCCAGAGCACGAACCATGACCCCAGATCGCCAGCCCAGCTCATCAGCGCCAAGACGGGCAAGGGACGGTAGAGTCCGAATAACGTACTGGCTTCGTTGAGTGTGACGTCGAACGCCGCCCACACGTGCGACACATCGACTACGCCGCCGGACGGAATCTGCACACCACCGCAGCGCGCTAGATCAGTAATGACGGAGCGTGGCAGTCCGGTTTGCGCCACGAGCAATGCGCGCGCAGATCCCGATGGCTGGATCAAGAAGTCGAAGTCGACGGCGCCGCCACCATAACGCTCGCGCATCACGCCGCTGTAGTAGACACGCCGAATGGCCTCCGCGACTCGCTTCGAATCGCCGAGCGCCAGTTCGACCGCTTTGACCAGGTTGAGGTACTCGCCGAGCTCGAGCACATACCCTTTGGTCTCGTCGCGCAGGCAGATGGGGCCATACGGGTAGCGCTCGCCTGGAAGCAGGACATGCGTCAGCGCCGCTGCAACGTCGACAACGCTCATGCCCCTAGCGTCCTCACCC
>Ga0207683_10003125_pt1 | contig 14463 bp, 24 predicted proteins | sample KBSM73metaG_FD_184333 | JGI IMG/M metagenome (GOLD analysis project Ga0207683, IMG submission 184333) | Miscanthus rhizosphere microbial communities from Kellogg Biological Station, Michigan, USA - KBS M7-3 metaG (SPAdes) (version 2) | ecosystem: Host-associated > Plants > Roots > Rhizosphere >... | reverse complement strand
CACGTGCTGGTGGCGATGTACGCCGCCTGGATCGCCGGCGCCGCCGTGACGCCGATGAACGCGAAGCTGCATCCGCGGGAGGCGGCATGGATCCTCGGCCACGCCGAGGCGCGGCTGTGCTGGGTCGATCGGCCCGACGACGGCGCCGGCGCCGAGCTGCGCGCCGCCCTGCCCGCGGGCGCCACGGTCGAGCTGCTTGCGCTCGACGACGTGCCGGCGCTGGCGGCAAAGGCGACGTCGCCCCTCGCCCCCGAGCCGCGCGACGACGCCGACCTGGCGTGGCTCTTCTACACCAGCGGCACCACGGGCAAGCCCAAGGGCGTGATGCTCGGCCACGGCAACCTGCTGCAGGCGACGCAGTGCTTCCTCGCCGACGTGCATCCGGTGCCGCCCGGCGAGGCGCTGCTGCACGCCGCGCCGATCACGCACGGCTCGGGGCTCTACAACTTCGCCTACGTCGCGCAGGGCGGCGTCAACGTGGTCGCGCCTTCGCGCGGCTTCGACGAGCACGAGGTGCTCGACCTGGCGGTCGCGTGGGCGGGCGCCTGCCTGTTCGCGGCGCCGACGATGGTCAAGCGCCTGGTCGACGCCGAGCGCGCCCGGCCCGGGCGCGGCGCGAGCCTCGGCACCGTGGTCTACGGCGGCGGGCCGATGTACCTGGCCGACATCCAGTCGGCGCTCGCGGCGTTCGGGCCGCGCTTCGCGCAGATCTACGGCCAGGGCGAGTCGCCGATGACGATCACGGTGCTGAAGCAGCACGAGATCGCCGACGCCGCGCATCCGCGCCACCTCGAGCGGCTGGCGTCGGTGGGCCATGCGCAGCTCTGCATCGAGCTCTCGATCCGCGACGCGGCGAGCGGCGCGGCGCTGCCCGTGGGCACGGTGGGCGAGGTCTGCGCCCGCGGGCCGGTGGTGATGCTCGGCTACTGGCGCAACCCCGAGGCGACCCGGGAGACGCTGCGCGGCGGGTGGCTCTGGACCGGCGACGTCGGCGTGCTCGACGAAGAGGGCTTCCTCACCCTCAAGGACCGCAGCAAGGACCTCGTCATCTCGGGCGGCTCCAACATCTATCCGCGCGAGGTCGAGGAAGCGCTGCTCGAGCATCCGCGCGTGCGCGAGTGCGGCGTGATCGGCGTGCCGGACGAGGAATGGGGCGAAAGCGTCTGCGCCTTCGTCGTCGCCGACGGGCCGGTCGAGCCCGCCGAGCTCGACGCCTTCTGCCTCGAGCGCCTGGCCCGCTTCAAGCGGCCGCGCGTCTATCGCTTCCTCGACGCGCTGCCGAAGAACAACTACGGCAAGGTGCTGAAGACGGCGCTGCGCGAGATGGCGGCGCAGCCGACCGAAGGCAGCTGACCGCGTCGTCGGCTCGGGTCCGCGCCGCGGCCTCGCGCGTCGCTCAGAATGCGGCCTCCGCCGCCGGTGTCAGGAGCAGATCGCGTGGCCATCGAATGGAAGTACTCGGCCGACGGCGTCGACTGGGAGGAGCTCGCCGCGCTCTACCGGGCGGCGCCGCTCGGCGACAAGAAGCCGGCCGCGCTCGAGCGGGCGTTCGGCAACAGCCTCTTCAAGTGCTTCGCCTGCGAAGACGGCCGCCTGGTCGGCGCCGGACGCGTGCTCGCCGACGGTGCCGACTGCGCCTACCTCTGCGACGTGGCGGTGCTGCCTGGCCACCAGGGCACGGGGCTCGGCAAGCGGATCGTCGGCCACCTCGTCGAGGCGTCGCGCGGCCACCGGAAGATCATCCTGTACGCCGTGCCGGGGAAGGAAGGTTTCTACGAAGGCTTCGGCTTTCTGCGCATGACGACGGCGATGGCGATCTTCGAGAACCAGCAGCAGCAGCTCGAGCGGGGCTACCTGAAGAAGCGAGACGATCCGCCGCCGCAGCCCGCCGACGCGGCCTTCTTCGCTGCGCTCGAGCGGCGCCGGACACAGGCGCTGGTGCAACGCGACCTCGCCACGCTCGAGGCGCTGCACGCGCCCGAGTACCAGCTCGTCACCCCGGCCGGCAAGGTGCACTCGCGCGAGAGCTATCTCGGCCTCGTGCGGGCCGAGCCGTTCTACGCCGCGTGGGAGATCGTCGGCGAGATGAGCGTTCGCCTCGCCGCGGACACGGCGGCGATCCGTTACGAAGCACGACTCGAGTTTCCGTCGGGTCGCCCCGTGACCTGCTGGCACACGGACCTCTACGAGCGTCGACCCGCGGGCTGGCAGGCGGTCTGGTCGCAGGCCACCGAGATCCGCTAGCGTCGGCGCCTCATTGCGCCAGGAGAACGACATGAAGAGAGTCACGGGGATCGGCGGCATCTTCTTCCATGCCAGGGACCCGGCCGCCCTGCGCGCGTGGTATCGGCGGCATCTCGGCATCGACGTGCAGCCATGGGGCGGCGCCGCGTTCGCGTGGGCCGATGCCGAAGGGCGCCCTTCGAACGGCACGACGATCTGGTCCATCGGCGCCTCTGACAGCGATCCGTTCGCGCCCGGCTCGGCGACCTTCATGGTCAATTACCGCGTCGACGACCTGGCGGCCCTGCTGCAGGCGCTTCGCGACGAAGGCTGCAACGTCCTCGAGAAGACCGACGACTCCGACTTCGGGAAGTTCGGCTGGGTCGTCGACCCGGAAGGCAACAAGATCGAGCTGTGGCAGGCGCCCGCGGGACAGTGAAGCGGGAGGAGCAGACATGCAGATCGACGGAAGATGCCACTGCGGCGCCATCTCGTTCACGGCCGAGCTCGACCCCGCGGAGGTGCGGGCGTGCCACTGCACCGACTGCCAGGTGCTCTCCGGGGCACCGTTTCGCGCCGTCGCCACGGTGCCGATCGAAAAGTTCTCTCTCGCCGGGCAGCCGAAGACCTACGTCAAGGTCGCGCAAAGCGGCAACCGGCGGGCGCAGGTCTTCTGCGCCGACTGCGGCACGTCGCTCTACTCGTGCGCGGCGGAGAACCCGACGGCCGTCGTCGTCCGCCTGGGCTGCGTCACGCAACGTGCGCAGCTCAAGCCCGTGGTCCAGTACTGGCACCGCTCGGCGATGCCGTGGCTCGACGAGCTCGGCGCCATTCCGGCGGTGGCGCAGTCCCTGACGGCCCCCATCCCCGAGACCGCCGACGGCGCCCGGCTTTCGTATGATCCGACGACTCCGACCCGACGCGGGTAATCCCATGACCTTCTCCCGATCGCTCCTCGTCCTGACGCTCGCCGCCGCGTCGGCCTCCGCCGCCGCGGTCGATGCGCGCGAACGCGGCTTCATCCGCCAGGGCATGGCCGAGGGCGAGGTGCTGTTCCGCATCGGCAAGCCCGACCACGAGACGTTCGTGCGCGACGTCAAGGGCCAGGCGGAAGAGAAGACCTGGACCTACTTCCCCGACTCCCGCGACGCGCAGACGCTGACCATCATCACGATCCGCGGCGGCGTCGTCAGCAGCATCGATCGCAAGATCGCCCGCTAGCGCCGGTCCGGTGTCCGCCGCCCTGATCGCCGCCCTCGTCTTCACGGTGGCGCTGCTCGTCGTCACCGGCTACTTCATCATGGGCTCGGTGCCGCTCCTGATCCTCAAGCACGACACGCCCCTGGACGGCCGCTTCGTGCGCGCCTTCTTCAACACCTACTACCTCGCGGCGATGGGCACCGCGGGCGCGACGTCGCTGAGCTACGCGGTCGCCGGGCGGGCCGTGCTCGCGGCCGGCGCGGCGGCCCTCGCGGCGCTCGCCTTCCTGCTGCGGCTGAAGGTGATTCCGAGGATGGACACGCTGCGGGCGCGGATCGAGGTGAGCGAGGCGAGCGCGATCTCCTCGTTCCGCCGCATCCACCTGACCGCCATCGTCATCAACGTGGCACAGCTCGCGCTGATCGTCGGCGCGCTGATCGCGATGTCGATGCAGGCGAGCGGCAACGGCGGAGGCCTGCCGTGACCGAAGAGACGCGCGCCGGCGGCGAGACGACGCACCAGGGCTCGTGCCACTGCGGCGCCGTCCGCCTGACGCTGCCCTCGACGCCGGTGGTCGCGACGGCCTGCAACTGCTCGCTCTGCCGCCGGATCGGCGGGCCGTGGGTCTATTTCGAGTTCGGCACGGTGAAGATCGAAGGCCATCCCGAGGCGACCGCGGGATACGTCCAGGGCGACCGGACGCTGCGCACGATCCATTGCCGCACCTGCGGCTGCGTCACCCACTGGGAGCCCGTGAAGCCCGAGCCGGGCGGCAAGCACGGCGTGAACCTCGGCAACTTCGACCCGGCGCTCATCGCCGCGGTGCGCGTCCGGCGCTTCGACGGCGCCGACACCTGGCGCTTCCTCGACGAGTAGCCGGCGACGATGGCGACCGAGCGCGGCTTCGTCGAGCACCTGCAGAGCCAGTCGGGGCTCGGCCAAGCGCTCTCGTTTCGCAGGATGTTCGGCGAGTACGCGCTCTACCTGCACGACCGCGTGGTCGCCTTCGCATGCGACAACCAGCTCTACCTGAAGCCGACCGAGCCGGGCCGCGCGCTCCTCGGCAAGGTGTCGGAGCGCCCGCCGTACCCGGGTGGCAAGCCGTACTTCCTCATCGACGAGCAGCTCGACGACCGCGAGCTCCTCGGCCGCCTGTTCCGGGTCACCGCCGAGGCATTGCCGTTGCCGAAGCCGAAGCGCCCGCCCAAGCCATCGAAGCCGAAGACGACGACCAAGGCAAAGACGAAGGCGAAGGCGAAGGCCAGGACGGCGGCGCCGTGAAGGTTCACGGCGCCTGCCACTGCGGTGCGATCGGCCTCGAGGCGGAGGTCGATCCGGAGCGCGTCACGATCTGCCACTGCACCGACTGCCAGAGCCTCACGGGCACCGCGTATCGGGTCTCGGTTCCGGCGCCGGCCGACAGCTTTCGCCTGACGCGCGGCCGGCCGAAGATCTACGTCAAGGTCGGCGACAGCGGCAACCGCCGCGTGCAGGCGTTCTGCGCCGACTGCGGCTCGCCGCTCTACACGCATGCCGATGAAGCGCATCCGCGCAGCTACGGGCTGCGCGTCGGCGGCCTCGCCGAGCGGCGGCAGCTGACGCCGCGCAAGCGGATCTGGTGCCGTTCCGCCCTCGACTGGTCGACCGATCTGCACGGCATGCTCGAGCTCGATCGGGAATGACTTCGGATCGCCTCCCGCTCGACCTCGCGCGCACCTGGCTGTTCGGCCCCGGCGCCGACGCGCGGGCGCACGAGGCGATGCGGGCTAGCGGCGCCGACGTGCTGATCGCCGACCTCGAGGATTTCACCCCGCCGGCGCGGCGCGACGAAGCCCGGCGCGGCCTGGCGAGCCTGCTGCGTCGATGGCGCGAGGCCGGCCGCGTCGCCGCGGTCCGCATCAATGCGCTCGATGGCGACGGCGCGGCCGACCTCGCCGCGGCGATGCCCGCACGGCCCGACCTCGTCCTCTATCCGATGGCCGCGAGCGCGGCGCAGATGCAGGCGCTGCATGCCGCGCTCTCGCAGTGGGAACGAGACCTCGGTCTCGGCGCCGAAGCGACGGGCATCGTGCCGGTCTGCGAGACCGCGCTCGGCGTCGTCGACGTGCGCGCCATCGCCGGCGGCAGCCCGCGCATCCGCGCCGCGCTGCTCGGCGCCGAAGACCTGGCCGCCGACCTGGGCGCCGAGCGCGGGCCCGACGCCGTCGAGCTCGACCACGCCCGGCGCCGCTTCCTGCTCGAATGCCGCGCCGCGGCGATCGAGCCGATCGACGCGCCCTACACCTTCAGCGACGGCGACGGCGCCGTGCGCGAGGCGCGCTATGCCCGCCGCCTCGGCTACCGCTGCAAGGCGCTGGTGCGGGCCGAGCATGCGGCGCCGCTCAACGCGGCGCTGACGCCGGGCGAGGACGACGTGCGCCGCGCCGCATCGATCGTCGCCGGCTTCGAGGCGGCCCGAGCCCGCGGCGAGGATCGCGCCCTCGTCGGCGAGCTCTGGGTCGAGGTACCGACCTACCGCAATGCGCTGCGCCTTCTCGAGCGCGCGCGGCGGTTGGGCGGGCGCGCATGAGCGGGCGACCCGACGCCTCGCAGGAGGAGCTGCGGTCGTACTACGCCCTGCGCGCCGCCGAGTACGACCGCATCTACGCCAAGCCCGAGCGCCAGGCCGACCTGCGCGAGATCGAGCGCTGGCTCGCCGCGACGCTGCGCGACGAGACGGTGCTCGAGGTGGCGTGCGGCACGGGCTGGTGGACCCGCGTCGTCGCCCCGGTCGCCAGGGCCGTCCTCGCGATCGACGCGGCGCCCGAGACGCTCGAGATCGCCCGCGCCCGCGTGCCGGCGGCGCACGTCGCCTTCGAGGTCGGCGACGCCTACGCGCTTCCGCGCCGCCGCGCCGCGTTCAGCGCCGCGTTCGCCGGCTTCTGGTTTTCGCACGTCCCGCGCGCCCGCCAGGCCGAATTCCTGCGCGGCCTGAACGCGGCGTTGCAACCGGGCGCCAAGGTCGTCCTCCTCGACAACCGGTACGTCGAAGGCAGCTCGACGCCGATCGCCGAGCAGGACGCGGCGGGAGACACGTGGCAGACGCGCCGTCTCGACGACGGCTCGACGCATCGCGTCCTCAAGAACTTTCCGGGCGAGGCCGAGCTGCGTGCGCTGGCGGCGAGCGGCCTCGGCTCGGCCGTCGAGCACCGCCTGTGGGACCACTACTGGGCCTTCACGTACCGCGTTCCCCAAGAGGACGAGCCGACGCTCGGCCTCGCCGACGAGGACGACATTCGCATCGGGACCGGCGACGACCTCGCCGCGCTCGTCGACTGCGATCCGATCGCCGGGCAAGACCAAGCGCGGCGAGACGCCCTCGCCGCCTGGCTGGCGCAGGGCACGGTCCTCGTCAGCCGGGAACGGGAGCGGATCGCCGGCTTCCTGGTCCTCGAGCACGGCCTCTTCGGACACGGCTTCGTGCCGCTCGTCTGCGTGGGGCCCGACCATCGGCGCCGCGGCCACGCCCTGCGCCTGCTCGCGGCGGCGGAGGCGCGCTGCCGCACCGCCAAGCTCTTCGCCTCGGCGAACGCCTCGAACGGCGCCTCCCAGGCGCTGCTCGCGCGCGCCGGCTTCGTGCGCAGCGGCACGATCGAGAACCTCGACGCCGGCGACCCCGAGCTCGTGTACTTCAAGGCGGTCTCTCGCGACGACGGCGACGAGCCCTCCTCCTGCGCCCCATGACCGACCGCAAGCTCCGCGTCGGCCAGGCGATCACGCCCGAGGAGTTCGAGGAGCTCTCCGATGCCGAGCTCGCGCGCCTCGTGCCGCGCGCCTACCGCGAATACTTTCCGGGCAAGGACGACTGCGCCCACGGCAGCTTCTATCTGCACGACGGCACCGCGTGGAGCTTCTTCCGCGGCTCGCTGGTGGACGAATGACGCGGCCGGCCCGACGCCGCCCCGGGAGGCTGCGATGGCGATGCTGAAGTCGGTCGCTGCCGCGAGCCCCGACGCCTACATCGCTTCGCTCTCGGGATGGCAGCGCCGCCAGGTCGCGGCGCTGCGCGACGCGGTCGACGAGGCGGCGCCGCTCGACGAGCGCATCAAGTGGGGCCACCTCGTCTTCTTCGCCAGCGGTCCGGTGCTGCTGATCCGCGCCGAGGCGCGGCGCGTCCTGTTCGGCTTCTGGCGGGGGAAGCGGCTGCGCACGATCGAGCCGCGTCTGTCGCCCGGCGGGAAGTACGAGATGGCGACGCTCGAGCTGCATGAAGGGACGCCGCTCGATCGGCGCACCGTCGTCGCGCTGGTTCGCGAAGCGGCGGCGCTCGACGCCGCCCTCGGCGATCCCACCGCGATCGGCCGCTGAGCCGGCCGCGCAGCGGGCGGGCCGCCCCGGGGCCGGCGTCGCCGCCCGGAAATCTTTCGGCGCCGGACTGCCGGTCTTGTCGATTCCGGCCCGCGCCGACCGTCGTAGAGTCGGAGGGCCGTCCTCCGTCAACCTTCGAGCAGTCCGTCATGCCGAACACCGTGCGTTTCCACCGCGTCTTCCGTGCCCCGCCCGAGCGCGTTTACCGCGCCTTCCTCGATGCCGATGCGATGGCCAAGTGGCTGCCGCCCTACGGCTTCACCTGCAAGGTCCACCACATGGAGGCCAAGGTCGGCGGCACGTTCAAGATGTCGTTCACGAACTTCACCAACGGCCAAAGCCATTCCTTCGGCGGCAGCTACCGCGAGCTTGTGCCCTCCGAGAAGATCCGCTACACCGACGTCTTCGACGATCCCAACCTGCCCGGCGAGATGCAGACGACGATCGTGCTCAAGCCGGTCTCGTGCGGCACCGACATCGAGATCGTCCAGGAAGGCCTGCCCGAGATGATCCCGGTCGAGATGTGCCATCTCGGCTGGCAGGAATCGCTCGCCCAGCTCAAGCGCCTCGTCGAGCCCGAGATTCCCGGGTGAGCCTGCGGCGGCGAGGCCGGCCGGGCGGCGTTATGCTCGGTTCGGCTCGCACGCGGGAGGCGCCATGCAGGTAACGCGAAAGCTTCTGTTCGCCGGCGTCGCTGTCGCGGCGGCGCTGCCTTCGGCGGCGTTCGCCGAATCGCTTCGCTGCAGCAACGGCATCGCCGCCGAGGGCGACTCGCGGATCGCCCTGGTCTACAAGTGCGGCCAGCCGCTGCTGCGCGACAACTACTGCGCGCCGGTCTACTACAGCGGCTCGTTCTACGCCGTGCCGGATCCGATCGCGAGCGCCTACGTGCCGTGCGTGCAGACCGAGGAATGGCTGTACGAGCGCGGTCCCGGCGAGTTCGTCGCGGTGATCCGGATGCGCGGCGGCAAGGTGCAGTCGATCACCTACGGCCGCCAGCCGCAGTAGCGCGCGCCACGCGAACCCAGCCGCCGATGAGCGAACGCCTTGCCGAGAACGTCGAGTACGTGGGCTTCTGGGCCCGCGTCGGCGCCTGTCTCATCGACACCGTGCTGGCGATGCTGATCATCGTGCCGCTGTCGCTCGCCGTCTACGGCACCTCCTACTTCAGCTTCTCGAACACCGATCTCGTCAGCGGCCCCGCCGACGTCCTGATCAGCTGGGTGCTGCCCGCGGTCGCGGTCGTCCTGTTCTGGATCTACCGGCAGGCGACGCCCGGCAAGATGGCGATCTCGGCGCGGGTGGTCGATGCGAAGACCGGCGGGACGCTGGGCGTCGGCCAGTCGATCGTCCGCTACCTCGGCTACTTCGTCTCGACGATCCCGCTCGGCCTCGGCCTGCTCTGGGTCGCGTTCGACCCGAAGAAGCAGGGCTGGCACGACAAGATCGCCGGCACCGTCGTCGTGAGGGAGCGCGGTGCGGGTCGCGGCTGACGTGTCGCGGCTCGTGATCCGGCTCGCGCCGCTGCTGCTCGTCCTGGCCAACGCGCCGGCCGGCGCCGAGCCGTTCGGCACCGGCGACGCGTGCTTCGTGCGCCCCGAGCCGCCGCCGGCGGCGACGCCGCCGTCCGTCGTCGTGCCGGCCGCGTCGGAGAGCCGGCTCGGCATCCGCCGCAAGACGGGACAGCTCTTCGACGTCGAGATCGCCGTGGTCGGCGCCGAGGGTGCGCTCTGCGCCGTGTCGGGCGTCGCCCGTCTGCGCCCGGGCGAGACGCTCGTGCTGCCCGTGCGGCCCGAGCCCGGCAAGGCGGCCAAGCCCGCGTCGGCGCCGTGCCTCGTGTCGCTGCGCGACGTCGCCGGCGCGGTCGAGGTCCAGACGACCGAGGCCGCCTGCCAGGCGCAGGCGCTCTGCGCCGGCCGGGTGCAGCTGCACGGCCAGCGCTTCGAGCCGGCGACGCGCGTGCCGGCGGGCGGCCGCAACCCCTGCTTCGGGGCGCCGAGCTGATGCACTACGCGATCAAGGTGGAGATCCGCGACCCGAAGGCGAAGGCATCCGTCTTCGACCGGCAGAAGACGATGTACGGCGGCAAGCACATCGCCGAAGGCGACACGATCTTCCTCTTCGCGAGCGAGAACGAAGGTGGGCCGGGGCTGGTTGCCGAGGGCGTCGTCACGGCCGCGAAGGCGGTGCCGAGGAAGGCCGGCGTCGAGCGGCAGACGCCCTGCGTCTCGATCGCGGTGCGCCGCGTCGCCCTCGTCGCGCGCCGGCTCGGCCGCGCCGAGCTGAAGCCGTTCTCCGACTGGAGCGACGGGCGCCCCGAGACCGAGCTCAACTTCAAGTTCTACCGCCAGGCGACGAACAAGATCGTCGGCCTTTCCGACGCTGCGGCGGCGTTCCTGCGCCGCCACTTCGGCGGGGGCGGCGCGTGATCAGCGCCTGCGCGCTTCCGGCCGGCGCATTGCTCGACCGCTACCGCGGCGACGGCGGCTTCACCGACTGCTACGCGACCGACCTGCCGCGGCGCGTCAGCCAGGCCGAGTTCGTCGAGGCGTTCTACACGACGGCCCTGTTCAAGCTCGAGCGCTTCGTGCTGCGCGTCTTCGTCGACCGCCCCTCGAGCGACGTCGAGGCGGCGCGGCTCGGGCGCGGCGAGCTCGACGCGTTCGCGGCGTGGTCGGTGGAAGGCCGCACCCCCGACCAGCTGCTGCTCGCCGACCTGGCCGGCCGCACCCGATCGTGGCTGATGGTCGTTCCGCTCGGTGGCGAAGGCACCCGCCTCTTCTTCGGCTCGGCGGTGGTCGCCCGGCGAAGCGCCCGCACCGGGCGGACCTCGATGGGCGGGGCCTTTCGCGCCCTGCTCGGCTTTCACCGGCTGTATTCGCGAGCGCTGCTGCGGGCGGCGCGCGCCCGGCTGGCGCGGCGGCAGGGCCCGGAGGCCGCGCCCGGCGCCGACGAACGCTGACTCCTGCGATGAGGCCATGACGTGACCGATACCCGCCCCCTTCCGTTCGTCCGCCAGGCGGTCCTCGCCGACCTGCCGCTCGTCGCGCCGTTGTTCGACGAGTACCGCCGCTTCTACGGTCGCGCTGGCGATCTCGCCGCGGCAACCGCGTTCCTGCGCGACCGCTTCGCGCACGGCGAGTCGGTGCTCTTCCTCGCCCTCGACGACGCCGAGCCGGTCGGCTTCACCCAGCTGTATCCGAGCTTCTCGTCGGTGTCGCTCGCCCGCGTCTTCATCCTCAACGACCTGTTCGTCGCGCCGAGCCACCGCCGGAGCGGCGTCGGCTCGGCCCTGCTCCAGGCGGCGACCGACCATGCGCGCGCGCTCGGCGCCGTGCGCGTCAGCCTGAACACCGACGTCGCGAACACGACGGCGCAGGCGACCTACGAGGCGCGCGGCTGGAAGCGCGATCGCGAGTACTTCGCGTACCACTTCACCTCGCTTTCCTGACGGCGCATGCGGATCGGCCTGATCTCGGACACGCACGGCCTCCTGCGTCCCGAGGTGCTCGACTTCCTGCGCGGCAGCGACCACATCGTCCACGGCGGCGACGTCTGCGACCCGTCGGTGCTCGAGGCGCTGGGCGCGCTCGCGCCGCTGACCGCGGTACGCGGCAACAACGATCGCGGCGCGTGGACCGAGCGCCTGCGCGCGAGCGAGCTGGTCCGCCTCGGCGAGATCTTCCTGTACGCGATCCACGATCTCGCCGAGATCGACATCGAGCCGCGGGCCGCCGGCGTGCGCGTCGTCGTCTCGGGGCATTCGCACCGACCGTCGGTCGAGGAGCGCGACGGCGTCCTCTACGTCAACCCGGGAAGCGCCGGCCCGCGCCGGTTTCGCCTGCCGATCGCCGCGGCCGAGCTCGCCGTCGAGGGCGAGCGCGTCGCGGCGAAGATCGTCACCTTCGGCTGAAGCTCGCCTTCCAGGCCGCGCTGTTTCCGTTGCTCACGAGGAAGCGCCGACGCGGCGCCGCCAGCCTGCAAGAATCGCGCGTGCAAGCCCTCGCGTCGGCCCGGCCGTCGCGCGCCGATCGATCTGCCGCGTTTCCGTACCATGCGCTTCACTCTCCTCGCCTTCGCCGCCGTCGTCGCCTCGACCGCCCTCGCACCGGCCGCGGCGCAAGCCCCGTCGGTCGAGCACGACGCCCTGCTCTACCTCGATTCGCAGGTGCTGCCGAAGAAGGCCGCGGCCTGCGCCGCCCGCATCCCGCGCTTCCCGGCGCAATTCGATCCGGCGTTTCGCGCCTGGCTCGCGACGCACCGGCACCAGATCGCCGCCGGCGAGGCGTTCCTGCGCGCCGACGCCGAGAAGACCCGGATGCCGCTCGAGCGCGACGTCGAGTCGATCATCGCCAGCATCACGCAGCAATGGAATGCCGCGCCGCTCGCCCTGCTGCAGGAGAACTGCGAGACGATGCTCGTTCAGCTGCGGGAAGGCCCGGGTGGCGAGTGATCCGGGGCCGCCGCGTGGCACGAGTGGGCCCTAGCGACGCCGCGATGCGATGCGGACTTTCGACAAGCCCTCCGGCACCCTGCGCGCGGCCGCGGCGCTCGTCTCCCTGTCGCTGACCGCGGCGATCTTCATGCTGCTGCGCACGACCTCCACGCCGGCCCAGCCGAAACGGGGCGAGCCGCCGGTCGCCGTCGCCCTCGTTCTTTCGCCGCCCGCGCGGCCGCGGTCGTTGCCGCCGCCGACGCCGAACGAGGCGCTTGCTACGACGCGCGATCCGCGCCGGGTCGTGCCCTCGACTCGCTCGGCGTCGCCGCGGCAGGCCGTGCCGCAGGCCATCACGAGCTCGGACCCCCGGACCGCGCCGGCGGAGGTCGCGATCGCCCCGCGTGTCGAGACCGAAGCCGCGAGCGCGCCCTTGCGGCTCGACGTGCGCACGATCGGCCGCGCGATCGCCGGCAGCGAAGGCCCCATCCGGCAGATGGCGCGCAAGAGCGGCGTCGAGCTCGACTCGCCGAAGGAGAGCCGCTCGGAGGCGCTCGCCGGCGCGGTCGCCGACAAGGGCGTGCCCGATTGCCTGGCGCCGAACGGCGGCGGCAGCCTGCTCTCGGTGCCGATCCTCCTCGTCCTCGCGATGCAGGGCAAATGCAAGTAGCCCGCGCCCTCCTCCGGCAGCACGGCGAAGCGAAGGCTCGCCGGGCCACCGCGGCGGTCGTCATCCGCCCGCCGGTCGCCGACGACGCGGCCGCGTTCGTCGCCGCCGTGCGCCGCAGCCGCGCCCTGCATCGCCCGTGGACCGCGCCGCCCGACACGCCCGAAAAGTACCTCGCCTGGCTCGAGCGCATGACCGGCCCGGCGACCCATCCCTTCCTCGTCTGCCGGCGCGACAACGGCGAAATCGCCGGCGTGGTCAGCCTCTCGAACGTCGTCCTCGGCCTCTTCCGCAGCGGCTACCTCGGCTACTACGCGTTCGCCGGCCACGAGCGGCAGGGCCTGATGCGCGCCGGCCTCCTCGCGGTCGTCCGCCATGCGTTCACGACGCTGAAGCTGCACCGCGTCGAGGCCAACATCCAGCCGGGCAACGCGGCGTCGATCGCGCTCGCGCGCTCGTGCGGCTTCGCCCGCGAGGGCTTCTCGCCGCGCTACCTCAAGATCGGCGGCCGCTGGCGCGATCACGAGCGCTGGGCGCGGCTCGCGTCGTGAGGCCACGCGTGCTCGCACTGTCGTCGCTCGGCCGCCGCCTCGCCCTCGCCTCGACCATCCTGCTCCAAGGACCGCCCGCCATGGCCATCGACGTCACCCCCCTCTGGAAATTTTCCGACCCTGCGGGGAGCGAGCAGCGCTTTCGCGACGCGCTCGCCACGGCGAGCGGCGACGACGCGATCGAGCTGCAGACGCAGATCGCCCGCACCTACGGCCTGCGGCGCCGCTTCGACGAAGCGCGCCGGATCCTCGCGGGCATCGACTCGGCCATCGCTCAGGCCGGGCCGGCGGCGCAGGTGCGCTATCACCTCGAGCTCGGTCGGACCTACGCGTCGGCCACGCACAAGGCCGACGAGATCACGCCCGAGCGCCGCGAGAAGGCGCGTGCGGCCTACATGACGGCGTTCGAGAAGGCGAAGGCGGCCCGGCTCGACTACCTCGCCCTCGACGCGCTGCACATGATGGTCGAGGTCGACCGGGCACCCGAGGCGCAGCTCGCCTGGAACGAGAAGGCGATCGCCTACATGGAGGCGTCGTCGCAGGGCGAGGCGAGGAAGTGGGAAGGGTCGCTGCGCAACAACGTCGGCTACGCCTACCACCTCGCCGGCCGCTACGACGAGGCCATCGCCCAGTACCGGCTGTCGCTCGCCGCGCACGAGCGCGAGGGCCGCCCGGCCAACGTGCGGATCGCGTGGTGGATGATCGCCCGCACGCTGCGGGCCCAGGGCAAGGCCGAAGAGGCGCTCGCGATCCAGCTTCGCCTCGAGCGCGAATTCGACGCGGCGGGCGAGCCCGACCCCTACGTCTACGAGGAGCTCGAGGCGCTCTACCGCCAGGCCGGCGACGTGGCCCGCGCCGACGCCTACGCGGCGAAGCTCAAGGCATCCCGGCCGGCGCAATAGCCATTTGGCTTTCGCTACAGTCGGCGCGTCAGGCTTCGCCCGCGGAGGCTCGTCATGGATCTGCTCCACCGTCGCCACCTGCTCGCCCTCGGCGCCCTCGCGCCGCTCGCCGTCTCTCTCGCGCCGGCGCTCGCCGCG
>Ga0207683_10003123_pt1 | contig 14468 bp, 12 predicted proteins | sample KBSM73metaG_FD_184333 | JGI IMG/M metagenome (GOLD analysis project Ga0207683, IMG submission 184333) | Miscanthus rhizosphere microbial communities from Kellogg Biological Station, Michigan, USA - KBS M7-3 metaG (SPAdes) (version 2) | ecosystem: Host-associated > Plants > Roots > Rhizosphere >... | reverse complement strand
CATCATGCCTGGCGGGCGGTGTCCCGGACCTCCCGAGCCCGCGGTTACGAGCCGCGGCCGCAGGACGCCACTCCCCGCTCCGCCTACAGGACCGTCTCCGGAAGACGCCCCTCCATGAGCGAGGATGGGAATCTTTGTACCATAAATTCGTTACGTAGTCAATAGCGTAGTTGAAATGTAGTCATATTATCTCGAGCCTTCTCCCCTATTGCGAAGCGGCGGGCGACGCGGCTGCGCCCCTGGCAGCGGGAACCGCGCAAACCGTTCTGACGTTGGCTGACGAATGCCCACAATGCTCAGGACGAAGCGGAGGTAGCCGTGCCGAAAACATCCCCCCGACAGCGAAAGACTCTCGGCCGTGTCATGCATGAGTTCGCGCATGGCGAGCTCAAGAGCGGTCCGGAAGGGAAAGGCGGCAAGGTCAAGAGCCGGCGGCAGGCCATCGCGATCGCGCTCAAGGAAGCCGGGGCCTCGAAATATGAGAGCAAGACCGAGAACAAGCGCAACCTCGCGAAATCCGAGCGCAAGGAGGCGCGCGGCGAGACTTCCCAGCAGGAGCGCGAGGGCAAGTCCCGTGTCGGCGCGCGCGGCCAGCGTGAAAGCAGCCGGGCCATGGGCGGCAAGAACGCCACGCGGTCTACGAAGCGCGGGCGCAAGGTCGCGCGCACACGCGCCCGCAAGCGCGCGAAATGATCGCAGCTACGGCCTTGGCTTCATGCCAAGGCGCGCGATTTCACTTGGTGGCCTGGTCGTAGGGATAGATCAGGTTGCCGGTCTTGAGCTCCGGCGGCCAGACCACGATCTGGCGTGACATGTCCTTGAACTGGCCGATGTCGTTGCCGTCGACGTTCTGGAACTGGGCGTAGATGATCCGCGGCGCTTTCCATTCGCCGTCTTCGCCGAAGGACATCGGGCCGATCACGGTCTCGATCGTGTTTTTGCGGATGTAGTCGGCGAGCGTGTCGTCATCGAGCGACTTGGTCTCGCTCACCGCCTTGGCCAGAATCTGCCCGGCGGCATAGGCGTACGGCGGATAGGTGAAGCCGAGCGGGTCGATGCCGAGTGCCGGCGCCCGCTTCTGATAGTCTTCCAGGAACTCCTTGGTGCCGGCGAACTGCAGGCTCGCGGCCGGAATGTAGAACTCGTTGTTGACGAGGCCGTTGATCAGCGGCCCGAGCTGCTGCTTGATCCCGGTCACCAGCAGACCGAGAAAGGCGCCACCGTAGAGTTTCGGCTTGAACCGCACCTCGTTCGATGCGCGCAGCAGCCCCACGGTGTCGACCGGCAGCGTCGCGGCATAGATCACATCGGGCGCGGCCGCCTGCATCGAGCGCACGATAGTGGCGTATTCGGTGTTGGCGAGCGGATAGGTGCGCTCATAGACCACGTCGAAGCCGAACTCCTTGGCGTTCTCGCGCGCGCCGTCGAGCGCGTTGCGCGAGAACTCCACGTCGGCGCCGACAAGGGCGACGCGCGCGGGCTTCGGCTGCTGTTGCAAGGCGAGCTGGAAGAATCCGCGCGAATAGTTCCTGGGCGAGGCGCCCTGCGAATTCATCGAAAAATACTTGGTGTACTTGTACTCCTTGTTGGCGCCGAGCCCGAAGATCCCGATCGTCATGCGCCGGTTCTGGATGATCGCGGGCAGCGCCGCGGCGATCACGTTGGTGCTGTAGGGGCCGATCAGCAGGTCGACCTTGTCGACGCCCATCAGCTTGGCGTAGATGCCGGGTGCGTTGGCCGGGTTGGCCTGGTCGTCGTAGTAGACGAGCTCGACCGGCCGCCCGAGCAGGCCGCCCTTCGCGTTGACGTGATCGCGCCAGATTTCGAGCCCGGTCTGAACCTGTCGCCCCGCGGGCGCGGTAGCGCCGGTCAGGCTCAGGCTGAGCCCGATCTTGATCGGGTCGGCGGCGCCCGCGGGCGCCAGCACGAGGACGAGCGCGGCGGCGCAACTTGCGGCCAGCGCGCCCAGTCGTCCGGCCAGAGTCCGCGCGGTGATGTGCAGATCCATCGTTGTCCTCCCCTCGTGCCTCGCCACCGGCTGTGTCCCGATGGTCATTGTCCGTGCACATTCCGGACGATATCGCGGCGAAATGCAACCGTCCCCCGCGAGGGTGTCGCGTCAACGGCGTTGCCAAGCCGTGCACGCAGCCGGAAGAAGCTGTCACGGCCTGGCTGCCGACGTCCGCGATGCCTGATCGAGCGATGCGCGCTCTTCGCCGGGCGACGGCCTGACGTCGCGGAGTGCGCTCGAGCGAGCGCCGCATGCCATGCCTGTCGCGCCGTCGGTCGGGCGCACGAATGAAGCCTGCTGCAGCGCCGGCCAGGCCACCAGCGTGCCAACCACGGTGACCGTCAAAAGCGCCATTTCGAACTTGGACATCATCTTGCTGCCTCCTGCTGTGCGCGTTTGCTCACGCAAGCAGGAGACTCGCCTGACGCCATTTCATTCGCGGCTTTCACGGCAAGGTGTTCGAAGGAGCGAAACATATCACTGCGTTTGAAAGCAGCAGGCGGCCTGCGCTGCGGCGCATCAGGTGCGGCCGGCCTCATGCAGGCCCGCCTCGAACTTGGCGCCGAATTCCTGCAGCTCCTCGGCATCGATGTCGCTGACGGCCCAGAATTCGAGACCATCCGCGTTCCAGCGCCGGATATTGAATCCCTGGACCTTCTCGATCTTCGCGCCGCTGCGCTCCGAGGCCGCGGCCGGCGCGATGAAGAGATTGATCACATGGGTCCGGCGCCGATAGACGATGGCGGCGACGGCCCTGCCGTCGATGTAGTCCAGCCGCCCGCCGATCAGCCGGAAGCCCTGGGCGGTCAGGTCGACCACGGGCGGCGCGAGGTCGAGCCTGCCGTTGAACCATGGTTTCACGGTGTGCTGGTCGCTCGTCTGCACGTCGGTGAGATGCTCGCCCTGAAGCGAGCGCAGATGCGCCGAAAGCGCGTCCCCGAGCGCGCGCTGATCCTGGTCGGTTCGGATGACAGCCACGACCAGGGTCGCCGCCACCGCGGCCGAGAGCGCCGAACCCATGGCAAAGCCCTTGAGCACGGAGCGGCGGCTAGACACGCGCGCGGGCGGGGAAGGCTGCGCCGCCTCGATGCGCCGGCGCAGGCTCATCGGCGCCGCAAAGCGCAGTTGCGCGGCCGGCATGGCCTGCTGGAGCTCGCGATACGCCCGCAGCTGCGCCGCGCAACGCGGACAGGTTGTCAGATGGGTCTCGACCTCGAACGCGTGCCCGGCGTCGAGCTCGCCGTCGAGGAGAGCGTGCAACATGATTTCGGCTTCGGCGCAGGTCATGTGCGCGCTCCTTCCTCGGCCATCCATGCCCTGCGGAGCAGCGCCCGCGCCCGTGCCAGACGCGACATCACGGTGCCGATGGGGACACCGACGACATCGGCAATTTCGCTGTATGACAGATCGTTGATTTCGCGCAGCACGATCGCTTCACGGAACAGATCGGGCAGCTCCGCCACGAGCCGGCGGATCGTTTCGGCATCCCACTGACGCAGCATGTCCGCTTCCGGCGAGAGCGGCGCCTCCTGCCAGAGGGGGACGGCGTCGTCGTCCTCTTCGGCTCGGCCATCGATCGTGAGCGCCACGCCCGAGCGGCGCAGGAATTCGGAACGGCAGACGTTGCGCAGGATGGCGAAGAGCCAAGGCTTCATCGTCGGCCCGCGATAGGTATCGAAATGGCGCAGCGCCCGCAGGTAGCATTCCTGCACGGCGTCTTCCGCATCGGCAGCGTTGCGGAGCATGTATCTTGCCAGGGTGTAGACATCGTCGAGATGCGGCAGCGCGGCGTCGCGAAAACGCCGCGCCTTGTCATCGTCATCGACGCTGGCGTTGCCTGGCGCCTTGCTCTCTGGCTTCGAGGCCGCCACCAGCGTCAATCGTTGCGGTCGAGCGAGCATCATTGCGCCGCGTTGCCTGCGGCCGCCGCCTCGACCACGACGGTTCCCGTCATGTGCGGATGCAGGGAACAGAAGTATTCGTAGGTCCCCGGCGTCGTGAATGTGAACGAGAATTTGTCCTCGGTATCGAGCGCGCCCGACTTGAAGACTTTGGTGCTCGAGGCGACCGTGTGCGGGGCGTCGTCGGCGTTGATCCAGGTGACGGTCGTACCGGCCTGCACGACGATGCGTTGCGGAGCGAAGGCGAAGTTGTCGATCTTCACCTCAGTCTCCGGGGCCCGCGCCGAGGCGGCTGGAAGGGTCGCCGCCGCCGCAAATACCGTGGCGGCAAGTATCGCGGCGACACGGATATGTTTTGCAATCTTCGTCATGATCCTACGCTTCCGCTTCAGCCCTGCAGCGGCTGGTCCACGATCGCGAGCCGTTGCTGCCCGCGCTTGAAGGTGACGTCGGTGATGCCGAGCAGAGAGCGCAGCTTGTCGTCGGCGACCTTCATCGGTCCGGGCGAGGGTTGCGCGCCCGGCGCCGGCTGCACGAAGGCGGTCGACATCGCGGTGTGAAAGGTGACGTTGCCTTCGACCTTCTGCATGACCTGGTGGATGTGGCCGTTGAGCACCGTCACCGAGCCGAAACGCTTGAGCTGGTCGAGCGCACGCGCGGCATCGTCCGTCCCCCATCCCCATTGCGGGTAAACGCTCCAGAGCGGAATGTGCGCGAACACGACGATCGGGGTCGACGCGGAGCGTCCCCTGAGGTCGTTCTCCAGCCATTCGAGCTGGTCGTTGCCGAGGTTGCCCAGGCCGCCCGCCTTGAGATCGACCACGTTGACGAGACCGATGAAATGCACGCCGTTGGCATCGAAGCTGTACCAGCCGGCGCCCTTGGCGCCGTGCCCGTAGCGCTCGCGATAGAGCTTCTGCTCGGGATCGATGACGTCGTGCTCGCCCGGCACGTAATGCACGTCGAGGCGAGCCTGCGAGATGATGCGATCGGCATCGTCGAACTCGGACAGCTTGGAGAGATGCGTGATGTCGCCGGTGTGAATCACGAAGGCCGGCTTCACCGGCAACGCCTTGATCTTGTTGATCGCTTCCTCGAGCGTGCCAATGGTGTTGGGATTGGCCGGCTTGTCGAAGCCGACATGGCTGTCGCTGATCTGCAGGAACGTCAGCCCACTCGGCTCGGCCGCGGCTACAGCCTCGCCGATGAGGCCCGTCGAACGCGGCACGCCGCCCGCGATCGTCCACAGCACGCCGGTACCGGCCCAGGTCATGCACTCCAGGATCTTGCGCCGGCTGACGCCTTGCGTTTCGTCGTGATCGGATGTCATCGCCAGTCTCCCTTGCAGCCACGATGGCTCGCAGGTGCAAGATCGGAAGCGGCGAGATTTATTCCCGGCGTTCTTCCGGAATGTTTCCTTCGATAACCCCGCACATTCGCCGCTCATCGGCAAAAGCGCCTTGCTCCTAGCGCGGCGCGCCCAATCCATCACGATGCCGTGATGCTGCAGATGACGGCGATGTGAACGGTGCACGTCATCGCGGACACGCGGACTTGTAGCCCGCGCACTCCATTCGAATGCGTGCGCGGAAATAAACGCAGCGCTCCCCGATCCAGTCTGCAGAAGCCGCTTCGGCTTCGACAACAGGAGAATGACCATGTCGATCAAAACGATTCTGGCGCTTGCGCTCGCGTTCGTCGTCATCCAGGCCGTACCGGCGTCCGCCGGTCCGAGGACATGCGGGTTCAGTACGTTTCAATACGACAGCGCCGGCTCGACGGTCGGTCCCTACTGCCATTGAGCCAAGCAAGGGCGCGACCAGCGCCGCACCGTCGGATGATGGCCGGCCGAGTGCCGGCCATCATCCTTGTTCGGTCGGAGTCGCTGTACGCAATTGGATCTTTGGCAACATGTGCTTTTGGTCGAGGCGGCCGGCCGATGTGCTAAGACCCTTGCCGAGATCGACTCGGCCCTTGGTAGCATCCGGTAGCAGCCCCGCTTGGCGACGGTTGCGCGCCGAGGCGTGACCGCCCTAATTTAAGCTTGGCGCCGAGTTCCATTCGTGCCCGGATTCTGCGAATGTCCCGGCCGTTTCGCGACGATTTGGAAGACCTCGGATTTCCGCAGAAGACCTGGAACACCATGGCGCGACGAAACCAGCGGTGGCGATGGGAGTACGCGCGGGTCGGCGACCGCGACGTCGGCCGGCAGTCCGCGAGCGGCTATCCGATTCTGGGCGCCGCTGCGCCTGATAGACCGCGCGCAAGGCGGGCCATGCGGCCCTTTCGCGGGCCGGCACCGAGGCGGGTATGACGGACGCGACGACTCCCGGCGCCCGCATCCTTGTCGTCGACGACAACGACGACAACCGCTACACGCTCACGCTCTATCTCGAGCTGGAGGGCTACGCCGATATTCAGATCGCCGAGGATGGCGAGCAGGCGATCGCGCGGCTGGACAAGGAAAGCTTCGACGTCGTCCTGCTCGACGTCATGATGCCGAGGGTCGACGGCTATCAGGTGCTGAGCTGGCTGAAGGATCGGCGGCGCCTGCATGACCTGCCCGTCATCATGATCTCCGCGCTCAACGAAATGACCAGCGTCGTACGCTGCATCGAGCTCGGTGCGGTCGATTACCTGCTCAAGCCTTTCAATCAGGTGCTGCTGAAGGCGCGCCTCGGCGCCTGCCTGGAAAGGAAGCGGCTGCACGACCAGGTGAATGCCCACCTGTTCCGGCTCGAGCAGGAGCTGGAGGCGGCCCGCGATCTGCAGATGAGCATGCTGCCGCAGGTGTTTCCCCCGCCGGTCCGGCAATGTCCGGTGGACGTCTGGGGCCTTGTCCATCCCGCTCGCGAAGTCGGCGGTGACCTCTATGATGTCTTCACCACCGAGGACGGATCGCTTTGCTTCTTTGTCGGCGACGTCTCAGGTAAAGGCATGCCGGCGGCCCTGTTCATGGCGCGCACGAAGAGCCTCATCCGGATCACCACCGAGCTGATGCGCGAACGGGAGGGAGCCGCCGCTTCGCCCGCGGATATCATCGGACGCGTCAATCGTGAGCTGTGCCAGAACAACAACGATATGATGTTCGTGACGCTGTTCTTCGGCATGCTGTCACTGGAAAGCGGTGAGGTTCTCTATTGCAATGCCGGCCACAACCCGCCGTATCGCGTCAACGGCGGCAAGCCCCAGGCGATCGAGGACGCTCATGGCATCACTCTCGGCATACGGCCGCAAGCGACGTACCAGACCGGCAGGCTGGTCCTTGCACCCGGGGAAACCCTTTACCTCTATAGCGATGGCGTGACGGAGGCGCATGATCCGGGCGACAACCTGTTCTGCGAGCACCGGCTCGAGGCCGTACTTTGCACGCACGCAGGTCGTGGCAGCCGCGAACTCGTGGGCGGCGTGACTGAAGCGCTGAAAAACTTTGTCGGCACGGCCCCGCCGTCCGACGACATCACCATGCTGGCGCTGCGGTGGCTCGACGCCGCCGCCTTATGAGCACCTTTGGAATGTATGGAGCGTTCTACCCAGGCCGTCCGCCGACCGAGGATCGAATGAAGGGTTCATATGCAACGGGACGAGGTGATCGAATGATGCGGCGCGCGCGACGGCAGAACGATTCAGCGGCGGAAAGCGAGGTGTCTGCATGAGACGACGTGAGTTCCTGACGCTGATCGGCGCTGCCGCCGGCTGGCCCGCGGTCGTGCGCGCGCAGCAGTCGAAGCAACCGCAGCGGGTCGGTGTGCTGATGACGGTGGCGGAGAACGATCCGGACAGCCAAAGGCGCATCGGCGCCTTCCGGGAGGGATTGCAGGCGCTCGGGTGGGTCGACGGCCAGAACGTCACGATCGAATACCGCTGGGCCGCCGGCGAGATCGGCAGGATTCAGCAATACGCAGAGGAGCTGGTCGCGCTGAAGCCGGACGTGATCCTCGCCAACAGCACGCCGGTGATTGGCGCGTTGCAGAAGTTGACCAAGACCATCCCGATCGTCTGCGCGCTGGTGAACGATCCGGTCGGCCTCGGCTTCGTCGCCAGTCTGGCGCGGCCCGGCGGCAACATCACGGGGTTCACGTTCATCGACCCCGACCTGATCGGAAAATGGATGGAGTTGCTCCAGCAGGTGGCGCCGTCAATCAACAGAGCCGCCCTCGTCTTCAATCCGAAAACAGCGCCGTTTTACTACAACTTCATGCGCGCGCTCGCGACCACCCGCTCGTCAATCGAGCTGGGAACGATGGCCGCAGGGACGATGGAAGAGCTGCGGACGGCGGTCAACGACCAGGACCGCAATCCAGGCGGAAGCATCATCATCGGGCCCGACCCCTTCAACATTGTCCATATCCAGGAGATCGCGGCTCTCTCGCAACAGCACAGGCTGCCCGCCATTTCCGTTTACCGACAGTTCGTGACCGACGGCGGATTGATGTCGTATGGTCCCGACACGATGGACATCTTCCGGCGCTCGGCCTCGTATATCGATCGCATCCTCAAAGGCGCGAGCCCGGCGGATCTGCCGGTCCAGCAGCCGACGAAATTCGAGCTGTTCGTGAATCTGAAGAGCGCGCAGGCGCTCGGCCTCACCGTGCCTCCGACACTGCTGGCGCTCGCCGACGAGGTGATCGAGTGAACGACCTGCCGTCCGAGCCGCAACGGAGCGCGGAGGATGCGGGACCCGCGGATCGTCCTTCGCCGATGCCGGCGGCCAGAGTCCGCAACCGCCTGTTCAGCAAGTACGTCGGGCTGTTCGCCGCGGTGGTCACGCTTGCGCTGCTGGCCAACGGCATTTTCGACGTATGGTTCTACTATCAGGAGCACAAGACATCGCTCGTCCGGATTCAGCGCGAACAGGCCGAGGCTGCCGCCGCCAAGATCGGCCAGTTCATCAGGGAAATCGAAAGCCAGCTCGGGTGGACGACGCAGTTGCCGTGGTCGGCCGGTTCGATCGAGCAGCGGCGGTTCGATGCCTTGCGGCTGCTGCGCCAGGTCCCCGCCATCACCGAGCTGTCGCAGCTCGATGCCAGCGGCAAGGAACGCCTGCGCGTGTCGCGGCTCGCCATGGACGTGGTCGGCAGCGGCACCGACTATTCGAACGACCCGAAATTCACCGAAGCCATGGCGCGCAAGGTCTATTACGGCCCGGTCTACTTCCGCCGGGAGTCGGAACCCTACATGACGCTCGCCATCGCGGGCACGCGCCGCGACGCGGGCGTGAGCGTCGCCGAAGTCAACCTCAAGCTGATCTGGGACGTGGTCTCGCAAATCAAGGTCGGCGAGCACGGCAACGCCTATGTCGTCGGCGCGCAGGGGCGGCTGATCGCGCACCCGGACATCAGCCTCGTCCTGCGCAACACCGACATGTCAAGCCTGGCGCAGGTGAAGTCGGCGCGCGCCGGTGCCGCCGGCGAGAGCGCCGAGGTGGTACAGGAAGCGAAGAATATTCAAGGTCGGGAGGTCCTGACGGCCTCCGCGCCGGTGCCGCAACTCGGCTGGCTGATGTTCGTCGAGCTCCCGGCCGAAGAAGCCTACGCGCCGCTCTACGCCGCGTTCCGCCGCCTCGCCTTCATCCTCCTCGCCGCGCTCGCTTTCGCCGTGGTGTCCGGCATCTTTCTGGCCCGGCGCATGGTCGGCCCGATTCAGGCGTTGCAAGCCGGCGCGGCACGCATCGGCAGCGGCGATCTCTCGCAGCGCATCTCGATTAAGACCGGCGACGAGCTGGAAGGGCTCGCCGATCAGTTCAACGAGATGGCTGGGCGGCTGGAGGAGTCCTATGCCGGCCTGGAAGAGAAAGTGGAGGTTCGCACGCGCGAGCTGGCCCAGTCGGTTGCCGAGCTGACGGCCCTGGGCGAGGTCACCCGCGCGGTCAGCTCGACGCTCGATCTCGAAACCTTGCTCTCCACCATCGTCGCCAAGGCCGTCGAGCTATCGGGCACGGACGGCGGTGCCGTCTGGGTGTTGGACCCGGCAACCGAAGAACTGCAGCTGCGCGCGACCTACGGAATGAGCCGGGAGCTCATCGGCTCCATGCAGGGCCAGACGGCGGGCCTCAACACGCTCGTGATCGGCGACACGGTCCGGCGGCGCGAGCCCGTGCAGATTGCCGATTTGCGCAAGGAGCCGCCGAGCCCGATCTATGAGACGGTCATGAAGGCAGGCTTTCTCGCCGTGCTGACAGTGCCGCTCATCCACCCGGACGGCGTGCTCGGTGCGCTGGTGATCCGCCGCAAAGAGCCGGGCGAGTTTCCGCGCCACACGATCGAGCTGCTGCAGACCTTCGCGGCTCAGTCGGTGCTGGCGATCCAGAATGCCAATCTGTTCGCGGAGGTGGAGGAAAAGGGGCGACAGCTGGAAATTGCGAGCCGCCACAAGTCGCAATTCCTCGCCAATATGAGCCACGAGCTGCGCACGCCGCTCAACGCCATCATCGGGCTGACCGACATGATGGTCGCGAATGCGCCGCGGTTCGGCACCGAGAAGGCACTGGAACCGCTGCGCCGGGTGCACCGCGCCGGCACGCATCTGCTCGGCCTGATCAACCAGGTGCTCGATCTTTCCAAGATCGAAGCGGGCAAGCTCGACCTCAGCACGGAATCCGTCAGCATCCCGCCGCTGGTCGACGAAGTGGTCGGCACCGCACGCCCGCTGGCGGAGCAGAACGGCAACCGTCTCGTAGTGGAGTGTGCCGCCGACCTGGCCCCGATCACCGTCGATCCGATGCGCCTGCGGCAGATACTTCTCAACCTGCTCAGCAACGCCTGCAAGTTCACCAAGAACGGCGAGGTCGCCCTCACCGTTGCGCCGCGCCGGATCGACGGCCATAACGTGGTCGAATTCGCGGTCCGCGACACCGGCATCGGCATGACCGCGGAACAGCAGGCGAAGCTGTTCGAGGAATTCACCCAGGCGGAGTCCTCCACCGCCCGCCGCTTCGGCGGCACCGGCCTCGGGCTCGCCATCACCCGCAGGCTTGCCCGCATGATGGGAGGTGACGTCAGCGTGACCAGCGAAGCGGGCAAGGGCTCGGTCTTCACCGTGCGCCTGCCGGGCCCGCAGCAGATCACGATCCCGGCCGCTCAAAGCGGTGCTCTCGCCCCCAACGGAAACTGCATCCTGGTCATCGACGACGACGCCACCGCGCGCGACCTGCTCACCGAGCATCTCAAATCGGAAGGCTTTGCGGTCGCGACCGCGGACGGCGGCCTCGAGGGGATCAAGCTCGCCAAGGAGCTGCGGCCGATGGCGATCACGCTCGATGTCATGATGCCCGATCTCGACGGCTGGTCGGTGCTGGCGGCGCTTCGCCAGGACGCCGAGCTCGCCGACACCCCGGTGATCATGGTCAGCATCGCCGACGAGAACCGGCGCGGCATGGCGCTCGGCGCCGCCGGATATCTGGTGAAGCCGATCGACCGCGAGCGCTTGATCGCGATGTTGCAGCGATTCTGCTCGTCACGCCTGCCAAGGCGTATCCTGGTGGTCGACGACGATCCCCTGCTGCGTGAACGGGTGCGCTCCTGGCTCGACGGTCAACCCTGGACAGTGAGCGAGGCGAGCAACGGACGCGAGGCGTTGAGCCGGATCCAGGAGTCCAAGCCCGACCTCATTCTGCTCGATCTCATGATGCCGGAGATGGACGGGTTTCAGGTCGTGGCCGACCTGCAGCGCTCCGCGGACTGGCGCGACATTCCCGTGATCGTGATCACCGCGCGCGACCTTGACGCCAAGGACCGAGAACGCCTCAATTCCGGGATCCGGTCCGTCCTGGTCAAGGAATCGTTTCACCCCTCCGAGCTCATTGCCCGCATCCGCCGTCTCGTTGCCAACGACGGCGCGCCGGCCGCAGCGAAAGCCGTGTCGTGACCAGACTTCTCTACGTCGAAGACAACGACGACAACGTCTACATGCTCAAGATGCGGCTCGAGCTGCTGGATGAATTCGAGGTGCTGGTCGCGGTGGACGGCGAAAAGGGCTGCGCGGCGGCGCTCGAGCACCAGCCGGACCTGATCCTGATGGATCTCGACCTGCCGGTGATCGATGGCTGGGAGGCGACGCGGCGGCTGAAAAACGACCCGCGCACCCGCGAGATCCCCGTGATCGCGCTGTCGGCGCATGCGCTCGCCGGGGCGCGCGAGAAGGCGATCGAGGCCGGATGCGACGAGTTCGATACCAAGCCGGTCGAGTTCGATCGGCTGCTGGGGAAGATCCGGCAGCTCCTGGGGCGGTAGAGCGCGCTGCACAAGGGTCGCATTCCAACTGCAGCGACTCACGGGGCCCGCTTTGTCGGCGTCCGTCGGCGCAGACGTTCCGCGGTGATATAGAGCAGCGGAATGATGAAGATGCCGAATACCGAGGCGGCAATCATGCCGCCGAACACCGGCGTGCCGACCGCATGGCGCGTCAACGCCCCGGCTCCGCCTGCAAAGACCAGGGGCAACAGGCCGAAGATGAAGGCGAAGCTGGTCATCATGACCGGGCGGAAGCGCAGGCCGGCCGCTTCGAGCGCGGACGTCTCGATGTCCTGCCCGAGGTTGCGCCGCTCCACCGCGAAGGCGACGATCAGAATGCCGTTCTTCGCGGCGAGCGCGATCAGCACCACGAGCCCGATCTGCGCGTAGACGTCGAAGCTCAGTCCGGCCAACGCGAGAGCGCCGAGCGCGCCGAGCGCCGCGACACTGACCGACAAGAGGGCCGGGACCGGAATGTTCCAGCTCTCGTAGAGCGCGACGAGAAACAGATAGGCGAAGAGGATGGCCACTCCGAGCACGATACCGGTGCGGCCGCTCGCCGCCTTTTCCTGCAGCGCCGTGCCGGTCCATTCGTAGCTGTAGCCGGCGGGCAGGGTCGAGGCCGAGATGCGCTCCATGGCGGCGAGCGCCTGGCCGGAGCTGTAGCCGGGCTTGGGTGCGCCATTCACGATCGCGCCGCGATATCCGTTGTAACGGATCACCGTCTGCGGCCCCTGCACCAGCTTCGCTTCCGCCACCGCCCGGATCGGCACCATGCCGCCTTGGGCGTTGCGCACATAGATCCGGTAGACGTCGTCGATATTGTCGCGAAACGCTGTCTCGCCCTGGATGTTGACCTGCCACGTGCGCCCGTAGACGTTGAAGTCGTTGACGTAGAACGTCCCGAGCGTCGACTGCAGGGCGTTGAAGATATCGCTGATCTTGAGCCCGAGCACCTGCGCCTTGTCGCGGTTGATGTCGAGGTAGATCTGGGGCGTATCGGCGGCATAGGTGCTGAAAACGCCGGCAAGCTCGGGCTGTCCGTTGGCGGCGACGATCAGGCCGCGCAGCGTCGCCGCGACATCGGTCGGCGACTGGCCCTGCAACGCCTCCAGCGCATATTGGAAACCGCCGGTGCTTCCGAGGCCGAGAATAGGAGGGAGGTTGAACGGGAATGCGACGGCGCCCTTGATCGCCGCCATTTGCGGGCGCAGCCGCGCAATGATGGCGCCGGCGCTCTGCGCGCGGTCGGTGCGGACCTCGTACGGCTTGAGCCTGATGACGAAGAAGGCCTGGTTCGACGAGGCAACGTAGTCGATGAAGTTCAGCCCAACCACCGACAGGATGCCCTCGACACCCGGAATCGGCCGCACCATGTCCTCGACCTCCTTGACCACGGTCTCGGTGCGGTTGAGCGAGACGCCTTCGGGCAGGCGCAATGCGGCGAAGATGGCGCCCTGGTCCTCGTCCGGCAAAAAGCTCTGCGGCGTCTTGCTGAACAGCCACGCCGAGGCCGCCAGCACGCCGGCCACGACGACGACGCCGACGATCGCGACGCGCATCAGGCGGCGCACCACCGCGACGTAGCCGTCGCGGACATGGTCGATCGCGCCCAGCACGTAGCGCATCGGCCCGCGGCTTGTTTGTCCGCGCTTGAGCAGCACCGCGCACAGCGCGGGACTTAGCGTCAGGGCGTTGAGCGCCGAGATCAGCATCGATACCGAGACCGCCACCGCGAATTGGCGGAACAGCTGGCCGCTGATGCCGGGGATGAAGGCAACGGGGACGAAGACCGACAACAGGACCAGCGTGATGGCGATGATGGGGCCGGTGATTTCGGCCATCGCCTTCTTGCAGGCGTCCGGCACCGACAGCTCGGGCTCCTCCTCGATGACGCGCTCGACGTTCTCGACCACGACGATGGCATCATCGACCACGATGCCGATCGCGAGCACGAGCGCCAGCAGGGAGACGGTATTGGCCGAGTATCCGATCGCCAGCATCACCGCGAAGGTGCCGATGATCGAGACCGGCACGGCGACCAGGGGAATGAGCGTCGTCCGCAGCTTGCCGAGAAACAGGAACACCACCAGCGCCACCAGAACGATGGCCTCGGCCAGCGTGCGAACGACCTCCTCGATAGTCGAGGTGACGAACACCGTGGAATCGAAGAACACGTTATAGGAGAGGTCCTCGGGAAAGCGCGTCGCCAATGTGTCCAAGGCCTCGCGCACCAGGCGGGTGACGTCGACCGCGTTGGAGCCCGGGGTCTGATAGATGCCGAGCGCGGCGGCGGGCGCGCCGTTGAAGCGGCTGTAGCGGTCC
>Ga0207683_10003122_pt1 | contig 14473 bp, 10 predicted proteins | sample KBSM73metaG_FD_184333 | JGI IMG/M metagenome (GOLD analysis project Ga0207683, IMG submission 184333) | Miscanthus rhizosphere microbial communities from Kellogg Biological Station, Michigan, USA - KBS M7-3 metaG (SPAdes) (version 2) | ecosystem: Host-associated > Plants > Roots > Rhizosphere >... | reverse complement strand
TCCGACTCCCATGTACCATGTATCGCCCTCGCGCCAAGGGCACGGATCGCGAAAGCCGGTCACGACCATCCCCTCGGGCGGCGCTGCAATGACAGGCTCAGGCAGCTTCTTCCAGCGAAGCAAACTGTCATCTTCCGCAGTAGCCAGCAATTGTGTTTCACGCAGTTTGTCGTTGCCATCTCGAATTGTCACAAGATTCGGCGGCGCGTTCTGCACACCGGTGTAAATGAATGTAGGCACGCCATCCATTACGACGGCCGATCCACTGAAGCAGCCTTCGCTGTCGGGTCCGCCAGGAGTTGGCGCGAGGGCGACTGGCTCGTGATGCCAATGCACCATGTCCGCGCTGGTGGCGTGGCCCCAGTGCATGTCGCCCCATACGGCCGCGTGCGGATTCAGTTGGTAGAAGAGGTGGTATTTGCCCTTCCACCAGATGGGACCGTTGGGGTCATTCATCCAATTGTGCTGAGGGAGCAAGTGGTATTCGGGGCGGAGCGGATCCAAAGAAGGATCGCTGGAGGTGGCGACGTCCGCATAGCCACGGTTTTGTTTCGTCCATGTTTGCAGGAATCCGGTGACGGCGCCGCCACCAAGAATTTTCAGCATGCTTCGACGATCAAGTTCCATGCGACGGATCCTCATCCTTCGCAACTATATCGCGCCGGGGCAAATATGAGGTTTGCCGCTCTAAAACGAGGCGGCAAACGATCATCGGCGCTTACTTTTCTGCTGGGGTCAGTTTGAGCGAATATGCGTATTTGCAGGCCGCGTCCTTGGGCAGAGTTATAGAGAGTGCGTCGGCTGCTTGCGTCCAGACGACCTTCTCGCTCGATCCAAGCAATTCGATTTTGGCAATTGGCATGGAAGCACCTTCGTGCGCCCAGCCTAGCGAGTGAATGGTTGCTTTGTGATCTGCGGGGCAGGCCATCCCGATCACGTAAAGAGAGGTCCCTTTGGCAGTGAAGCGAAAATCATCGGCTGTGTAGGGCTTGGTGTCGGTGTCGTGAAATGCACCGGCCTTGACTTGAGTCGGTCCTTCGCCAAATGTCTTCCAAGGTGTCGTGGCATAGATGGCTTCGCCATTTACCTTGAGCCATGCTCCCATTTCGAGAAGCGTGTTCCGCACTTCGTCAGGGATAGTGCCATCGGAGCGTGGGCCAAAGTTTAGCAGGAGGTTTCCGTTCTTGCTTACGATGTCGACGAGCTGGTGGACGAGAAACTCCGGAGTTTTGAATGTGTCGTGTTCGATGTATCCCCACGATGCATTGCTGATGGAAGTGTCTGTCTGCCAGTGGTCAGGGATGATCTTGTCCAATTGGCCGCGTTCGAAATCGCGTGTGCCGGCTTTCCAGTTCAATGAGTAGTCTTTGAAGTCGACAACACCGGTGTACCCGTGGGCGGTTGCGTAGTTGTAGTAGAAGGCCGCGAACTCTGTGACGGCACGGCGGAAATTGGGGTGCCCGATCCACCAATCAAAGTAGACGATTTCAGGCTTGTACTTTTCTACAAGCTCAGTGTCGCGAGCGAGCCAGTCACGCGTCCACGCTTCGCTTACCCAGGTCCAATCATCTTCGAGGCCGTGCGCATCTCCACCTGCCTGGAACCACTGATGCGCGGGGCCGTAGAGGGAAGCATATTTCGGATCATTCACGTCGGAGCGGATTGCACGGCCGCCATCAAAGAAGAAGTTGTGTTCGGCGCGATGTGAGCTAAATCCGAAATGCAAACCCGCTGCGCGAATAGCAGTTGCTAGTTCTCCCAAGGTGTCGCGCTTGGGTCCCATCTTTACGACGGTCCAATCAGAAAGACCTGAGTCGTACATCGAGAATCCGTCGTGATGTTCGGCCACTGGTACGACGTATTGAGCGCCTGAATCTTTGAAGAGAGTTGCCCATTCGGTAGCGTTGAATTTCTCGGCGCGGAACAAGGGGATCAGATCCTTGTATCCCTTCGCGTCTTTTTCAGCGGGGTCTTTTGAAGCGAAGTGTTCCTGGAAATTCTTGTAAGCACCCTCTCCGGGGCGATACATGTTTCGCGGGTACCACTCGTTTTCGGCCGCGGGAACGGAGTAGATTCCCCAATGAATGAAGATGCCAAACTTCGCGTCTTTGTACCATTGCGGCTGCTGGTACTTCATCAACGTAGCCCAATCCGGCTTATACGGACCCTGGTTCGATATTTTGTCGGCCTCGGCCAGCAATCGATTTCGCTCTGCGTCGTACTTCGACACAGATTGCTGCCATTCGCGGTCAATTTCGACGGCGGATTTTGTCTCGCGAGTGGGAGCGAGAGGGTCTACGGAGGGCGTGGCGGATTGCGCAAGAACCAAAGAAGCAGGGCATAACAAGATTGCAGCCATGAGACGAGCGTAGTTATTCATAAGCTGGCATCGTAAACCCACGAAACAAGTCACTGCAAACGCTTTCATTTTCTAGCGGAACGCAAAGCTGCAAAATTCACTTGACATATTCCCATATGGGAATGTAATTTTAATTCATGGCGCGAGCGTCTACGACTTCCGATGCGTTTAATGCAATAGCTGAGCCGCGACGCCGGGAGATCCTTGCATATCTCGCGATGCGCGAGAGGCCGGTCGGCGAAATTGTCGAATCTCTTGGGATCGAGCAGCCCTCTGTGTCAAAGCATTTGCGAGTGCTGCGCGATGTCGGACTGGTCAGAATGCGCTGCGATGGCCGCCACAAGTTCTATCAAACGAATGCCGAGGCTATTCAGCCTCTGCACGAGTGGGCGGCGACGTTTGAGCGCTACTGGAGCCACCAATTGAGCCGCGTGAAGGAACGGGCCGAGGAAAAGGCAGGGAAAGCAGGCAAGATTTGAATCCGAGAATTCACCCCAAGGAGACAACATGATTCCAACAGCACAGAGCGTTGAAGATCTGACTTTGAATATCGTCCAGGAAGTTCGCGTTAAGGCGCCCCTTGATCTCACTTTCGAAGCCCTGCTCGATCAGATCGGGCCCCACAACGAAGGAGCAGAAGGCAAACCCATGCCGATGAAGATTGAGGCGTGGCCGGGCGGAAGATGGTATCGCGATCTGGGCGGTGACGATGGACATCTGTGGGGGCACGTGCAGGCGATCAAACGGCCCACTCTCCTTGAGATCAGTGGCCCGCTCTTCATGTCCAGCCCCGTGGCCAACAACGTGCAGTACCGACTCAGCGAAGAGGGGGGCGTGACAATCATCAGGTTCCACCACTCCGGCTTCGGCTTGATTCTCGATGACCACAAGAAGGGCGTCGTTAAAGGCTGGGGGAGTCTTCTCGAACGGATTCGCCAGCGTGCCGAAGTGTCGCGCTAGAGATCTGGCCCGATCCAATAAGGTTCCAACTCCACAGATGAAAAGGAGAATTGTCGTGACCATTGCACAACAACTACTTGCCGAATTTGAAGCACAAGCGCCTGTAACTCGGCGGTTTCTGGAAAGGCTTCCGGAAGACAAATTGACGTGGAAGCCTCATGAGAAATCCATGTCGGCGGGACAGCTTGCATACCATCTTGCCTCCGTGCCGGGCGGAGTTGTCCGCTTCGTGCAGGACAATCCAGCCCAAGCTCGAGGCTTCAACTTTCCACAACCAACGAGCCGCCAGGAAGTGCTCGATCTGTTTGAAGAGAGCATCGCCACGGTGCGAGATCTGCTGTATAAAGCTGATGACGCCGCGATGAAAGAGACCTGGCGACTCGTGGCCGGGGGACAGGAAGTCATAGCTCAACCGCGAGGGCAGTTCTTGCGGGACGTAATGCTGAACCACTGGTATCAGCATCGAGGCCAATTCAGTGTGTACCTTCGCCTGCTCAACATCGCCGTACCGGCAAGCTGGGGACCGAGCGCCGACGAACAACCGCTATTCATGCAGAAGCCCCAGGCGGCTTGATTTCCTTGCGGGGTGAGGTCTATGTGTCCAGTTTGCATTGCGACAGCGGCGCTGATTGCCGGGAGCGCAACCGGGACGGGTGGAGTGATGGCGCTCGTCGTCACCAAATTTCGCAAGGAGAAATTCGCAACAAAATTCCCCAAACCAGCTGAAGCAGAGGAGGTTCACGATGACAACAGTCATGACGGAGTTGAAGCACCCTAAGACCGTATCGCACGATGAGTGGCTCGCGGCGCGCAAGGAATTCCTCATCAAAGAAAAGGAATTCACCCATTTACGCGATGAATTGAGCCGCCACAGGCGCGAATTGCCGTGGGAGAAAGTTGAGAAGCAGTATGTCTTCGACGGGCCGCGCGGTAAAGAATCGTTAGCTGATCTTTTCGACGGACGCAGTCAACTCATTGTCTACCACTTCATGTTCGGGCCGGATTGGATCGAAGGTTGCCCAAGCTGTTCGTTACTGGCCGACCACTTCGACGGTCCCGCGATTCATCTGGCCAATCGCGATGTGACGCTGGCGGTGGTTTCGCGCGCACGCATTTCAGCGATAGAAGCATTCAAGAAACGTATGGGCTGGCGATTCCATTGGGTTTCGTCGTTCGGCAGCGACTTCAACTATGACTATCACGTATCGTTCAGCCCGGAAGAGCGAGCGAAGGGCAAGGTCCAGTACAACTATGATCAGGTTGAGTTTCCGAGCGAAGAAGGCCCGGGGTTAAGCGTGTTTCTTAAGGACGAGAATGGGAACATCTTTCACACATATTCGAGTTATGCGCGCGGCCTCGACGTTCTCGTGGGTGCGTATAACTTTCTCGACCTCGCTCCGAAGGGTCGCGACGAGGAGGGGCTTGCCTTCACGATGTCGTGGGTTCGCCACCATGACAAGTACGATAAGAATTACTTCGTCGACAGCACTCAGGGCTACGTGCAACCAAAGAGTACGAGTACGTCGTGCTGTTCAGGTGAACATCACGATTGATCGGGCAAGCATTGTCGGGATTCGGACACCCTCTCGAATCCCGACAATGTCGCTGATTGGCACTACTTTTCTACGTCGTGGATCAAGCTTTGCGCCCGGTCCAATGCGTTGAGTCGTCGCTGCATTTGTGCTTCAATCTCACCGGAGTTCGCGTTGTCATGGCTCATGCGCTTCGCAAAGTCGTCGAGGCGTTGCTTGACACCTTGGCTGAGCTTTTCCACGGCGGATTGGGCTTGCGGCAAGATTTGATGGAAGTGCTTCAGTTCATCCTGCGCGCGCTCGGGATGATACCCGAGACGGTCGCCCGATTGCATCGCATCAATTACAACATCTGGCACTGCGCCGACGGGCCACGTTTTCTGCAAGGCCTCGTAAGCACCGCGCAAGCGCGTTAATTTGCCGGCGAAGCCATCCAATACGTTACGGTGCGCAAGTTGACCGGAGGTCCGATGGACTTCAATCGTAACTTTTGAAGCGACACTCTGGCTCGCGACGGGGATCACCGTGGTCAGGGTATTGCCTTCAAAGCTCCAGCCGCCATTGCCCCCCGGGTCGGCGCGATTCACAGCGATGCCGTCCACTGTTATTGAGGAGGGTGGCCAGTCCGCGGGGAGCTGCAGTTGGTAGGAACGGGTTTTCATGACACCTGGGTAGCTGCCTTGAATGGGGCCAATTTCTACTCGGAGCGTGTCGCCCGTTTGAGTGGCTTTGATGGGGGTGCGTGCGAATGCCCCCCGTTGATAGTCCGTCGCGAGGCCGGAATCCTCATACAGTGAATAGCTGGTTGTTGAACCAGGCGCGAGGGGCCAGACATTAACGATGAGCGGGTCCACTGGCTTTTCGCCTGTATATTGCACAGGCGGTTGCATGGGTACGATCGCCCCGGCCTTGACATAGACCGGCGTCTGTTCGATGGAGAAGCTGCGCTCAACAGTAGCGGGCCCGGAGAGGTGCTTGCCGGTGGGCCACTCAATCCAGTCGCCTTTTGGGAGCCAGACCTTCTCTTTGGCCAGGCCGGAAATCTTGTCCGCGGGCGCGACGATGGGATCGACCAGCACCTGTTCTCCAAAGAGATATTCATCTTTGTTGGTGTAGGCTTCGTCTGCTTCGGGCCAGTCGTAGTAAAGTGGGCGGAAAAAAGCTACGCCTGTGTCATAAGTATGGCGGGCTTCAGTGTAGATGTACGGCTGAAGGCTGTATCGCAATTGGAAGCTCGACCGTAGGATCGACGCATATGGTTCGGGGTAGGCCCAGATGCGGCGTTCGGAGTCAGGGTTCTTGGTTGTGTGGGTGCGCAGGATAGGGCTGAAGGTTCCGAACTGAACCCAGCGGGTGAAGAGTTCCGGGTCTACCGCACCGGGCATATGGCCGCCGATATCGTGGCTCCAGTAGGCATAGCCTACGTTGGCTGCAGTGGCCGTAAACCAAGGCTGAAAGGCGAGAGAATCCCACACGGAAACTGTGTCGCCGGAGAAGCCGATCTGGTAGCGATGGTTTCCGAGGCCGCCCCAACGGTGGAAGAGCAGCGGGCGTTTTCCTTCGCGTTGCTGGTCGGTGAAGTGGACATAGTTGAGCCACCAGGTTGGCGTCACGCCGGCCATTTTGGTGGTGGGCTCCTGCTGCCAGTCAAGCCACCAGAAGTCGATGCCTTGCTTCTCGAGCGGATGCAGGACCAGGTTGAAATAGTTCGTGGTGAATCTCTTGTCAGTTATGTCGAAGGGCACATACTGGCGAGTTGCGGGATCAATGCCCATGGCTCTTGCCATCGCGGTATATTGCGATTCCCAAGGCTGGATCCCGGAGGCCGGATGCAGGTTCAAGCTCGTCTTCAAGTGCTGGGCGTGCAATTTGTCGAGGAACTGGTCCGGGTCGGGGAAGAGGAGCTTGTTCCACGTGTAGCCAGTCCATCCCAGGGAATGATCTGACTTGTCTTCCTCTCCTGCCGCTCTGAGCTGTTCGACATTGAGATGCCAGTCCATGTCGATTACGAAGACGTCGAGGGGGACGTCGTTCTCGTGGAAGCCGCGAATGATCTCTTCGATTTCCTGGTCGCTGTATGCCCAATAACGCGACCACCATGTGCCGAAGGCAAACCGGGGAGGAAGTGGAATGCGGCCGGCGACACGGGTGTAGTCGCCCAGGGCCTGCGAGTAGTTGTGGCCGTAGCCAAAGAAATACAGGTCCTGGCGATCGCCTTTTGGACGTTCGATGACCCAAGGCCATGGGCTCTTTTCTCCCAGGAGGAAGCGGAAGTCGGCGGAGTCGAAGAGAGGGCGAGTGGAATCGTCAACGAGTGCCCATCCAGAGCGAGAAATCAGGCCAGGTTCAATGGGCTCCTTGGTCTTGGAACCGAGGGCTCCGTCGAGGGTGCGGGTGGTGCCCTGCAAGTTTTCGGGATCGGTCATGCCAGGATGCCAGGTGACGGATTTGCCGTTGACGGTGAGCTGGATGGAAAGATTTTCGGCGGTAAATCTGCCGTCGCCCGACGGGGTGTAATTGAGCGTCAAGGCGCTGGTTTTAATCGCGATCGTTTTTGCCGTTCCCGCGGTGAGTTCTGTCTGATCGAACTTCGGCAGGGGGAGGCGGCGGTTGATGAACACAAAAGAGGCGTGATCTTCGAATTTGCCGTCGGCTGCCCACTCCATGCGGATGAGTTGGGGAGTAAGTATGGTGAATCGTGCCTTGCCAACGATGACCACGGCCTTTGGATCTGCGACTGGAGTGGCTGCGGGTTCCGTGAGCGATGTCTGGTCGGGCGGTGGATGGGACGCGGCTTGCTGCTCCTGGGCTCGCCCCGTGAGTGAGATTGTCGATGCTACTGCGATTGCGATTGCGGCAAACTGGTGCAAGGAAATACTCATGAATCCCCCTGGTTTTGAAGTCCATGGAAAGGCTACCACCGGGGGTGAAAATGGTTTTGACTGCCATGCGATGAGGACGAAACAGAGTCGGCAGAGTGAAAAAGTCGCTCTCGGGCGGCGAGGAAAGCTTCGGTTCGCAAATCGCTGAAACTTCGCCCGGCCGGTCGCGAAAAGTTTGGGATTGACGGCAAGAAATGTGCGGAAAAGCGAAGAACTATGCGTAGTCACAGGGTTCGCCCGCGATCCGTGTCTTCTTCCTGGCATCAGCTGACGATTTTTCCGGCTTTGGCGACGGAATGTGCCGTCTTCGAGACCTAATTCTTGTGCCGGTCAGCATTTCGTGGAGCCCTTAACCGGATGAATAGATGTCCGAGCGAAAATTGGCCGATTCTCGCCCATTGCACGGGGGGTCGCTGAGTGCGTAGCGATGATGCACAATTGGGCGCCTACACGGCTCTCTAAGAATCAAGAAACTCGGAGCTACTCAGAGCGCAGCGCCTGTGCCGGATCCACCGCCGCCGCGCGGCGCGCTGGCAGATAGCAAGCAAACATCGCTACCATACAGAGCACAATTGCCACTGTTGCATACGTGAACAGATCTGTGGGCGCCACGCCAATCAGCACCGTGCGCAGGAAGCGCGTAACCATAAGCGAAGCGAGTACCCCTATCGTTAAACCGGCTACGGTCAGGATCAGGCCCTGCCGCAACACATTGCGCAGGATCGCGCCCTTGCCTGCGCCGAGCGCGATGCGGATGCCGATTTCATGCGTCCGCTGCCGCGTCGTGTACGACACCACGCCATAGATACCCACGCCTGCCAGCAGCAGCGCCAGCAGCCCAAACGAACCCGCGAACGTGACGGCAATGCGCTCGAATACGCTTCCCAATTGCATCTTCTCTTTCAGCGTCGTCACGCCGTACAAAGGCAGATCGGCATTCAGGCTATGGATGGCTTGCTCAACCGCCGATGCCATGGCGAGCGGTTCGCCGCTGGTACGCACTTGCAGAGTTACTTCGCTCTGGTAACGCTGGGTGAGAGGCGTCAGAATCAGCGGAGTCGGGTCGTAAATCAGGCGGCGATATTTCCCGTTCGCGATTATGCCGACAATCCTTCTCCATTGTCCGGAAAACTGCACTCTCTTTCCGATTGCCTGTTGGCCCGGCCAGTAGCGATCGACGAACGCCTGGTTCACGATCGCGACTTTGTCTCCGTTTGCCGTATCCGCGTCGTTGAAATCTCGCCCCGCCAACAACGGCGTGCGTAGAGTCGCCAGATAGTCCGTGCCGATGTCCCCTCGATCCGTGTCCATGTCCTCATGCAGGCGCGGCAGGTAGCCTTCTGGGAAGACACCATCAGAATGGATTGTGAAAGTGAGAGGCGCGAAGTCTGCCATCGTGGCCGATTGGACCCCGGGTAATTGCCTCACCCGAAGCAGCACCTGTCGCTGAAGCTCCTTTCCGGTGACGTCGCTATAACCCATCGGGCGCAAGTCGAACGTGACAAGAAGCATGTGGTTTGGGTCGAATCCGGGATCGGTCCGTTGTGCCTTCTCCAGGCTTCGTACGAACAAACCAGCACAAGTCAGAAGGAGTAGTGACAACGCAATCTGCGCGATCACGAAACTCGAGGTCAATCGTGACTTGTGAAGTCCGCCCGAGGTATTCAGCGCCTCATCTTTGAGGACGGCGCCGGGCGAGATTCTGGTTGCGCGCAGCGCAGGCAAGGCTCCGGAGATGAGTGCCGTCAGCACCGACACCAGCATGGTTGCCGTCATCACACGTCTATCCAATTCGCCGTTCAGCGCCAGTGGAAGCACGGCGGCGGACAAAAACGTACCCAGAATTTTCGATGTCCAGAGTGTGCAGGAGAGGGCGACGGCGCCTCCAGCCAAAGCGAGGAGCAGGTTCTCTCCCATGAGCTGGCGCACCAGTGTCCACCGGCCGGCACCCATCGAAAGACGGATCGCAAATTCCCGACGCCGCGCCACCGAACGCACCAACAGCAGGTTGGCGACATTGGCACACGCAAGCAGCAGCAGTACCGCGGCCAATGCCAGCAAGATCGGGAGCGTACCGGCCATGTAGACGTTGGCGCCGAACGGCGAGCGCCAAAGCGGATCGGTGGAGATTTGGTTCGCTCCCCGATGTTCCGCTGGATACTGTGCAGAGATGCGCTGCATCAGGACGTTCAATTCGGTATCGGCTTGATGCGTATCGACACCTGGCCGGAGCACGCCGAGAACGTTGAGCCAGGAAACGCCGCGCTTATCTATCCGGTCATTTCCCCATATCTGTCCATCTGCCGCCAAGGGAAGAAAGATATCCGTATGCAGTCCGCTCTTGCATCCGCGAAATCCCTTCGGTGCGACGCCCACGATTGTGAAGGGACGAAGATTGAGCTGAATGGTCTTTCCGAGAATTTCCGGATCACCGGCAAACTGGTTCTGCCACAGGCCGTAGCTCAGAACCACGATTGCGGCGCCCGCTCTCTCGTTGGCCTTCGTAGATATCAGTGTGCGTCCAAGATACGGCTGCACCCCCAGCACCTCGAAATAGTCAGCGCTCGTCAGCGCTCCATAGACGCGCTCCGGCTTCGCCGATCCAGTGATGGAAATGTAGTCATCGTGATAGCCCAGCATCCCAGAAAAGCTTTTGTTGTTCTCGCGTACATCCACGAAATCCGGATAAGAGAATGGGGGGCTGGGATGCTCACTGCGTTCGCCGCGCTGGATGGTCAGCATGTTGTCGATCTGCTTCGCACCGGGGATTGGATTGAACAGCGTGGCGCTGATCCAGCTCAGGATGGTGCTATTGGCGGTTATACCCAGCGCCAGCGTGAGCACCGCCGTCAGAGCAAAACCCGGTGCGCGACGCAGCTGCCGAAATGCGTATCCCAGATCTGCCATGAGTCGATTCATCGCGTCTTCCTCCGCCCTGCAAAGGCACAGCACCTTTCAGTGCAGACTCAAGCACGAGAGCTGCCAGACTAGACCCTGTTTGGAGGGTATTCGAGTGATGTCGATCACAATCTCAGCAGTCCTGAACTCAGACTTGTCCGGTTTGCGAAATCGAGTGTTCGCAAATGAACATTGCCACTCAGATCACTAAGCGTCGCTCGCGTCGCAGATTCTATTCTCAGAGGAGCCCTGCTCTTCACTTTCGATTCTCTCCTTTCTCAATGAGTTTGTGATCGTGCGTATTCGCCCCTTGCCTCCTGTGGATCCGCGTCTTTGATCCTGGAGAGCGCAAGCATCTCGTCGACTGACCATTGATCGTACGCGTGCGATCCGTACTTGCAAGCCAGCACACGTCCATCGGAAGCAATGAGGAAATCTGCCGGCAAACCGAGCCGCCCTCCGTGCGGATTCATTGATGGCATGGGCCGTCCACGGAATGAGGCGCGCAAGCTGCGAATCACACCACGCAGTATGGGTGCCCAGGCGCGCGGATCGAGCAGTGCGCGCGGTCCAGACTCGACACCAAAGTCAGCGTAGAGTCGCTTCTCGGGGTCCGCGATCACAGCGAAGGGAAAGTCACCGGCGTGTTGCTGAAGCTCTTCCGTGCTGGTATGAAAGACAACCACTTCGCGAATTGAGGCCTCCTGGATCTCGTCGTTTCTCTGCACGATCGAATGCAGATGCAGATTGCATACGGGGCAGCCCGCAAATCTCCTGAACTGCAGATGCACCTTCCGTTCCCGATCGGGCACCTGGATGCGCTCGGAATGGATCGTCAAAAGCTCGCGCTGCTTTACGACAGTACCGGCGCGTATATGCGTCATCTTCCTCACCCTACCCTCCGCAACTTTGTTGAACATCATGTGCGCTATTGAACATCAATTCACTCAGGGGATGAGATGTTCAGCGCTCCAGGTCGGGTTCGAGACAAAGCCGGCCCCTTTGTTCCATAACGGCCCAAACCAGGCAGAACTGTTCCAGCAATCAGGAGGTGTGATGACTAAAAATGAGGACAGGCGCGTGCAGAGGACTCAGCAACTCCTGCGCACGGCTCTTTTTGCGCTCATCCAGGAGAAGGGTTTTGAAAAGCTTTCGGTGCAGGAAATCATTGATCGCGCCAACGTAGGTCGGGCGACTTTCTATGCACATTTCGACAATAAAGAAGACCTTCTCCTGAGCGGTTTTGACGCATTCAGAGAATCGCTGAGGCAGCGTCAACGCGAGGCGCGGTCGAGCCCGACCACTCTGGATGAGCAGGCTTTCGCTTTTAGTCGTGACATGATTGCGCACGTAGACGAATATCGTCATCTTTTCAAGGCCATGGCAGGCAAGAACAGCGGAGCAGCGGTTCAGAATGTGCTTCGCAAGCTGGTCGTCGACTTTGTACGAGATGATCTGAAAGCGATGGTTGCGGGAAACAAAAGCCGTCGCGCTGTTACTGATGCAGTCGTCGAGTTCATTGCAGGTGGCCTCTTCGGCTTGCTTGTCTGGCGGCTGGGAAGCAAAGACCGTCTATCTATCGAGGAGTTGAATGCACTATTTCGGCGGTTTGCAATTCCAGCAGCGAAAGCTGCGCTCTAGATTGCGCAGCAACGGTCGCAGATGGGGCATCTGGACCGGCTGCGGCTCGTGCTGCTGGTGCGGCGCGCCGGCGCATACTCGACTATCAGAACCATAAACGTCATGAGCGCAATTGACAGCCGGTTTTCGTTATAGACTTTCTGCGTGCGCGAACACCCACTGGCAGGAGCACAGAATGCCTGGTGAAACGATCTCCCCGGAGCACGCGGCCAGCCTCGTCAAATCCGGCATGTGGCTGGACTACGGCACATCGAATTGCCAGCCCGATGTTTTCGATCGGGCCCTGGCTGCACGCAAAGACGATCTGGCTGACGTCAAGATCCGCTCCTGCCTCTCGTTGCGTCCCCGTGCCGTGATCGAAAACGATCCGGAAGGCAAGCATTTCCACATGTTTAGCTGGCATTTTTCAGGCTACGACCGCAGAAAGCACGACGCCGGTCGGTGCAACTATGTGCCGCTAAATCTGGGTGAGGTGCCGGATTATTACCGGCGCTTTCTGGATCCGGTGGACCTTGTCATCCTGAAAACCTGTCCGATGGACGAAGGTGGATACTTCAACTTTGGCCCGACTAATATGTGGCACCGGGCAGTTGTCGAACGCGCGAAGATGGTGATCGTCGAGATCAATAGTGAGATGCCATACGTATTCGGCAAAGAGAATGGCGTCCATCTACGAGAGGCCGATTTCATCATTGAGGGAGATCATCAACCGTGCGCGGAACTGCCCAACCCGGATCCGAACGAGATCGATCGCACGGTCGCAAGGCGGATTGCAGCCGAAATCGAAGACGGCTCCTGTCTTCAGATCGGAATCGGCGGCATGCCTAACGCCGTATGCTGCGTGTTGCTCGAAAGCGGAGTCAGGGATCTTGGCATCCACACGGAGATGATGACCGACGGCCTCGGCCTACTTTACCGTTCTGGGCGGGTAACGGGATCACGAAAGACGCTGGATCCAGGCAAGGTGACATATACGTTCGCGCTGGGCTCGCACTCTCTATATGCCACAGCCAACCGCAACCCGGACATGTACTGCCACCAGGTGGACTATACGAACTCGCCGAATATCATCATGCAGAACGAGAAAGTAGTGTCGATCAACAACACTACGCAAGTCGATTTGCAGGGACAGGTAGCTTCGGAATCCGACGGCATCCGCCACATCAGCGGCACCGGGGGCCAGTTGCAATTTGTGCGCGGCGCATACGCATCCAAGGGAGGCAAGTCGTTTATCTGTCTCTCGTCAACCTACGAGAAGCGAGGCGAGCGCCAAAGCCGGATTGTGTTTAGCCTTACCCCCGGCAATATCGTTACAACACCGCGTTCGGATGTGATGTATGTGGTTACCGAGTTCGGAATGGTCAACTTGAAGGGAAAGTCCGTCGCGGAACGGGCTAAGGGGGTCATTGCGCTTGCGCATCCTGATTTCCGCGAGAATCTGGAGCGGCAGGCCTATGAAAATCGCTTGATTCCGCGCCACCTCTCGTTTTCTTGACCAGAACGCCAGGGGACGATTTGTCCACATAGCGGATGGTTTCGGCGTCCGTTCGTCAGTTTGCCGATACTTAATCTTCGGTCGCAGGATTGCCAAAGACTATTGCGAAGGCCCGCCTCATTCAATGCGCAAGGCCCGTGCGGGATCGATTGAGGCTGCGCGGCGCGCCGGAATGATGCCGGCGATGGCAGCTGCAAGCACGAGCACTCCAATGGCGATGGCCATGACAGGCACATTCACGCTGGTTATCTCATAAAGCTGCGACTTGACGTACCGCACGCAGAAGATTGCCACCGGGATGCCAATTGCGAGGCCGACGACGGTCTGCAGCATGGCTCCGCGCATGACGGTTGCAATAACACGGCTGCGAGCTGCTCCAAGCGCCATGCGGATGCCGATCTCCGGCGTGCGGCGGACTACGGTATAGGCGGTGACGCCGTACAGCCCGATGGCGGCGAGCAGAAGCGCCAGCAGTCCGAACAGAGAAGTGAGGCGCGCGATCAGCCGCTCCTCGATGAACCGATCGTCAATCTGCTGCTGAAATGTCTGGAACTTCACGATGGTGAGGTTGGGGTTGATGCTCGCCAGCGTGCTGCCGACGATCTTCTCAAACCCCGGAACAGGACGATCGGTCTGGATCACGATTGTACCGGCGTACATGGACATATCTTTTTCAATATGGCCGTCGGGGTCCTTCGCATTGCCT
>Ga0207683_10003120_pt1 | contig 14481 bp, 11 predicted proteins | sample KBSM73metaG_FD_184333 | JGI IMG/M metagenome (GOLD analysis project Ga0207683, IMG submission 184333) | Miscanthus rhizosphere microbial communities from Kellogg Biological Station, Michigan, USA - KBS M7-3 metaG (SPAdes) (version 2) | ecosystem: Host-associated > Plants > Roots > Rhizosphere >... | reverse complement strand
GATGCCGACGAGCCCGCCGAGGCTCGCGCCGAGGTAGGTCACCGCCGCCGCGCAGCCGATGCCGTCGAGCCACGCGGCGACGAGATCCGCGAGCCCGAGCGCCGACAGCGGTGGCAGCGCTCCCTCGTCGAGCCCGCGCCACGTCGAGCCGTTCCCGGGCCAGCAGAACGCGAGCACGGTCTGGCGCGCCGGATCGATGAGATCGTCGGCCTCGAGCGCCGGCCACCACGGCTCGGTGCCGGTCGCCGCGTCGCCGAACGGATACGGCGAGGCCGTGATCCCGCCGACGATGATCACGACCGGTGCGGTGCCGAGCGGAGCGCCGAGCAGCGTGCCCGCGAGCGTCACGTCCTCGAGCGCGTGGCCCTCGATCACCATCTGCTCGCGATGGACCTCGAGGCGGCGCGTCGACGGCAACGGGGCGGGCAGCGGCGCTATGGCGGACATGTGTCCGTGATACTAGACACGCCTCCCCGCGAGGTTCAACCCCCGACTGACGTACGCTGCGCGCGTGGAAGAAATCACGCTGCATCAGCCGCCGACCCGGCCGTGGGGCGCGCCGAACCTGAGCCCGTTCTGCGCGAAGCTCGAGTGCTACCTCCGGATGGCCGAGATTCCGTACAAGCCGGCCGCGTTCGGGCGCACCGAGGCGCCGAAGGGCAAGATGCCGTACGTCCGGCTCGACGGGAGACTGATCGGCGACTCGCAGCTGATCATCGAGGAGCTCGAGCGCCGGCTCGCCGCCGAGGGCAAGCACCCGCTCGACGAGGGGCTGTCCGCACGCGACGCGGCGATCGCGCAGCTCGTGCGGCGCACGCTCGAGGAGGCGTTCTACTTCATCGCGATGTACGAGCGCTGGAAGACCGACGGCGGCTACGCGATCCAGCGCCAGGAGTTCAAGAAGTTCGTCCCCGGCTTCATCATCCCGTTCATTCGCCGCAACCTCGTCCAGAAGCTGCACCACCAGGGCACGGGCCGGCACACGTACGAGGAGATGACCGCGATCGGCAAGGGCGACCTCGACGCGCTCGCCGAGCTGCTCGGAGACCGGCCGTACCTGCTCGGCGACAAGCCGCGCACCGTCGACGCCACGGTGTTCGCGTTCGTCGACGCCGGGCTCGCGTACCCGCTCGACACACCGCTCAAGAAGCACGCGCTCGCGCACGCGAACCTCGTTGCCTACCGCAAGCGCATTCGCGAGCGGTGGTGGACAGACCTGCCGGCCGTGGCCTGAGGAGCGTCCTGGGCCGCGCAAATGCAGAAGAAGTGACGAAAGCTCCGGTTCGAGCTAACCTCAAAAGCCGTGGAGGCGCCGGAAGAAGTACGTGCTCGCGCCACGTTGAACGAGATGCAGTTACGCATCTCGCAAGGCCCGCACGTGACGCTCGGCGTCCCCGAGGGCGCGACGATGGAGCAGGTGCGCACCGCGTTCCTCGCGCTGACCAAGCAGTTTCATCCGGCGCGGTTCGGCCGGCTCGCGATCGACATCCAGCGGCTGTCGAACGAGGTCTTTCTCGGCATCAAGGCTGCGCACGATCAGCTGGCCAAGTCGCTCGGCGGCGGCAAGCGCGAGGCGATGCAGAGCGGCGGCATGCCGGTCATCCGCCCCGAGGGCACGGGCACCACCGGGCAGACGCGCCCGAACTCGACCGGATCGATCCCCGTGCAGCGCACGACGGGCTCGATCCCGGTACAGCCGCGCCCATCGACGCCACCGAGCTTCGCGCGCGGCACCGAGCGGCCGAGCACCCCGGCGGTCTCGCGCACGAGCACGCCGATGCAGCCGGCGCGCACGACCACGCCGCCGCTGGGCACGCCGATCCAGCGCCCGTCGACGCCGCCGGTCACAGGGCCGATTCCACGGCCGGTCACGCCGGGCGGCGCACGCCCGGGCACGCCGCCGGGCCGCCCTCCGGTGCCGTCGTCGGGCATCAACCCCGACACGGTCCGCGGGGTGGCGCCGCCGCGCGAGCCGGCGTTCGACGAGCGCGCCGCGCTCCGGGAATCGCTCATGCAGGTCAACGATCAGAACTGGGCCGCCGCGCGCCAGACGCTGAGCACGCTCGCGACGAAGGTCCCGCAGTCGAAGAACTACCGCGCGCTCCTCGGGTACGTGCGAGGTCGCGAGGCGCAGGCCGCCGGGCGCGCCGACGAGGCCGCGCTCGAGTACCAGCGCGCGCTCGAGCTAGATCCCGGGCTAACGATGGCCAAGCAGGCGCTCGCCGACGTGCAACGCCGCCGCTGAGTGGGCTATAGTGCCGTCGAGCGATGGGCCGCGTCATCGGGATCGATCTAGGCACGACGAACTCGTGCGTCGCGGTGCTCGAGGGCGGTGAGCCGGTCGTCATCCACAACCAGGAGGGCGGCCGCACGACGCCGTCGATGGTGTCGTGGAATGCCGACGGCGAGGTCGTGGTCGGCGCGGCGTCCAAGCGCCAGATGGTCACCAACCCGCAGCGCACCGTGTTCGGCGTCAAGCGCCTGATCGGGCGCAAGGCCTCGGATCCCGAGGTTCACAATCTCGCGCGCCGCCTGCCGTACAAGCTGGTCCAGGCCAAGAACGGCGACGCGTGGGTCGACATCGCCGGCACGCCGCGCTCGCCGCAGGAGATCTCGGCGCACGTCCTCGCGAAGATGAAGCGCGTCGCCGAGGACTACCTCGGCCAGCCCGTCACCGAGGCGGTCGTCACCGTCCCGGCGTACTTCGACGACGCCCAGCGCCAGGCCACCAAGGACGCCGGCAAGATCGCCGGCCTCACGGTTCGCCAGATCCTCAACGAGCCGACCGCGGCCGCGCTCGCGTACGGCCTCCATCACCAGTCCAACCAGCGCCTCGCGGTCTTCGACCTCGGCGGCGGCACGTTCGACATCTCGATCCTCGCGATCGAGAACGGCGTGTTCGAGGTGCTCTCGACCTACGGCGACACCGCGCTCGGCGGCGACGACTTCGATCGCGTGATCATCGACCTGCTCGCCGACGAGTTCCAGAGCACGCAGGGCATCGACCTGCGCGGCGACTCGGTCGCACTGCAGCGCCTCAAGGAAGCGGCCGAGCGCGCCAAGGTCGAGCTGTCGAGCGCGATGACGACCGACATCAACCTGCCGTTCATCGCGGCCGGTCCGAGCGGCCCGGTCCACCTGATGCGCGAGCTCCAGCGCGGCGAGCTCGAGCGCGCCTGCAAGGTCCTGCTCGAGAAGCTCGACGGCCCGTGCCTCAAGGCCCTCGACGAAGCCCGCTGCACGCCGGCCGAGATCGATCAGGTCATCCTGGTGGGCGGTATGACCCGAATGCCGGCAGTGCAGGAGCGGGCAGAGCGCATCTTCGGAAAGCCCGGCTCCAAGGGCGTCAACCCGGACGAGATCGTGGCGATGGGCGCCGCGGTTCACTCGGGCATCATGGGCGGCGAGCTCCAGGAGGTCGTGCTCCTGGACGTGACGCCGCACAACATGGGCGTGCGCGTCGCGGGCGACAAGATGTCGGTCGTGATCACGTCGAACACGTCGATTCCGACGCGCGCCAAGAAGGTCTTCGCGACGACCGAGGACAACCAGGCCTTCGTCGCGATCGAGATCTATCAAGGCGAGCACGAGCTGGCGTCGAAGAACCGGCGCATCGGCAAGTTCGTCCTGGGCGACATCACGACCGCGCCGCGCGGCCGCACCAAGGTCGAGGTCAGCTTCACGATGGACGCCGACGGCATCCTCGAGATCACGGCGGTCGAAGTGGGCACGAACCACGCGGCGACCGTGACGATCGAGGCGTCGAGCGGGCTCACGCAGGACGAGATCAATCAGCTCGGCCACCGGTTCGCTCGCTGACGCTCGTGGAATCACGACTCGCTCGCTGACACGCCGGCTGACACAGCCGTCACGGAGCGCCGGAAATCCTGCGAACCGGGACGTCGAAACGCGAGCTTGGCCCGGGCACGTGCCGTGCAGTCGCATGGTCGGCCATGCTGACCGGCGGGTTCGATCATCACCGACATCGCGCCGCGCGACGGCATCCTGTCGGCGTTGCCCGGCGGGACCGTGGAGGCCTGCTTCCTCGCACACCAGAACGGCATCGAGGTGGCGGGCGTGCCGTGGAAGATCGACATCGATGGTCATGCGCCCGCGAAGCCCGATCCACGCGCGAACTGCGTGAAGGTCACGGGAACCAGCGGCGTGAAGACCGTGACCGCGCACGCGCTCGGGTTCACCGCGCAGTGCACGGTCTCGTTCGATCGCGCCGGGCGAGCAGCTAACGACGTACTTCCATAAGCAGGGGCGTGGCAAGCTCGCCGCATGACGGCGCGTGGGGCGTATCGGCTGGGCCAGGGGATCGGGTTGCTCGTCGCGATCGTCCTGGTGATCGCGTTCGCGCTGCTCGGCGATGCACTGCGGCTCACCGCCGACGACGCCGACGGCGACGTGCTCGTGTGGTTCTACGACAGCGACGCGGCGCCCGGGCAACGGCTCGCAGGTCGCGTCTGGGTCGACGGCGTCAGCACGACCGTGGTCGGCGCGGACGTGAAGCTCATCGGCGAGAAGCTCGGCGTGGACGATTGCCCAGCGGACTGCAAGTCGAGCTACGCGGACTTCGACTTCAAGATCCCCGAGGACGTCGGCGAGTCGGTCACGCTCGACGTGTCGGTCGAGACGCGTCCGGGGCCGGAGTGGAAGCAGTTCAAGCGCGTCGTGCCGCTGTACAGCCGCGGCATGAGCGCGCTGCGCAGGGTCGGGAAGGCGGTCCTGGCGCTCGCGCTGCTCGGGATCCAGGCGCTGCTGCTCTTCGGGCTCGCCCGGCGTGCGACGCGGCGACAGAAAGATCCGAGCGGGTTCTGGCTCGTGCCGGTGATCGCGGCGGGCTACCTCGGGTTCGTGCCGCTGATGATCGACGCGCTCCGACTGCACGGCCTGTGGTTCGATGCGGTCGCGCTGGCGGCGTGGTTTGCCGGAGCATCCTGGCTCGCGACGCGGCTCGATCGACACGTCGGGCTCGCGAGCTACGCGGCGCACCTGATGATGGTCGAGATGCCGGCCGACGCGCCGTTCCGCGGAGCCGCGAGCGTGGCGGCGATCCGGCCGATCGAGGATGTCGAGAATGCCTGGCTGGCGGTCGGGCTCACGGTTCGACGCGCCGGTGCGGATCTGATCGTCACGGCGCCCGGTGGCGCGTTCGCGGTGGTCCCGGTGCCTGCATCGGCGAGCTTTGGCGGTGAGCCGCTGACGTTTCGCGCGAGCGATCCGGACCTCGCGGAGCTCATGGTTTCGGCGGCCACGAACGTGCTGGGCGAGCTCCGGATCGGCGAGGCGTGAGCCCGAGCATCCATGCGTGCCGCCGGTAAGCCCGCGAGAGGGCTGGCCTTGCCGGATGTATTGCGTCGCAGAATCGGTGTTATGTCAACTCTGAGATGGTCCAGACGGGGTTCTGCGCCGGGGTCGCTGCCGCCCGGGTTCTGGCCCGGCCGTTCCCACGGTTCTCGGGGACTGCGTTCACGGCGTGTAGTTGTTGGGATCGGGCGCGTAGCTGTCGCATTCGCAGATGTATGGATGCCCGGTCGTGCACGAATCCGCGGAGGTCTGGCCGCTCGAGTCTTTCGTCATCAGACAGTTCTTGGTCCCGTTGTTACCGCTCGCGCCGCCGCTGAACGTGCCCATCTCATCGGTCACCGGTAAGAACGTGCCTTCGGTCTTGATGTCGGTCTGGCCGAGCCACTGGTTGCTGTTGTTGAGGCTCCACGCGTAGACGCCTTCGTTCTGATCATCGAGCACGATCAGGTGCGTCGGCCCGGTGAGGGTCGCCACCGCGTCGTTCTCGCAGTCTTGCTCGGCAGCCGCCCAGCTCGTGCTCGCCGTGGTCTTGCGGTACATCGAGGCCGGATGGCCGGCATCGCTCAGCAGATACGTCGCCGGGCACGGAAGCAGGCCGCCGGATCCCGAGCCGGAACCCTGCCCCGACCCCGAGCCGTTTCCCGAGCCATTGCCCGACCCGTTGCCAGAGCCGTTCCCCGACCCGGTCCCCGACCCGGAGCTGCTTCCCGAGCTCGAGCCGCTGCCTGACCCCGCGCCGGAACCCGCGGGGCCGTCGGAACCGCCGAGGTCCGGGCCGTCGCCGGGAATCGCCTGATTTGCGTGGAACCCGCAGCCCGCTGCGCACAACGCGCAGCCCGTCGCGAGCCCGATGACCGCCGCGCGGACCAACGCCGGACGACCCCACATTTGTCCACGATATCACGCGCGGGAATGTCGGAAACCGCCGATTGGTTGCCCGAGCATGGCCTCGCTCGCGGTTCGCGTCCGCCCGCCGATCGTGCTGATCGTCGCGCTGTTCGGCCTCGTGCTGATCGCCGGCCTGACGCCGCAGACCGGCCCCGAGTCACAACTCCGCGAGGAGCACGCGCTGCCATGGCCCGGCGCGACGACACACGAGGTGCCGCCGGAAGCATCGACCCTGAGTTTGCTGGATCGAGCGGTCGGGTGCCACGACTGGCGAGAAATGAACGCGGTGCCGCCCCCGGAGTGGCGGGATCGAGACGGCGGGTGCCCGCCAGAACAACAACCGACCGACGCCCGCCCGTGGAATCTGGGCGGAATGGTGATGGGCCTGCCCGAGACCAACGATCGCATCGCCCACAATGCACTGACCGACCTGTTGTCAGGTTTGTTCGACGTGGTGCGCAGCCTTCGCGTCTGAGCTTGCTATAGCTCCCGCGTGGACCCGCTTGCGCCCTTCGGCGAAGCCACGCGCACGTGGTTCTCGCAGAGCTTCGCGGCCGCGACCGAGGTCCAGCGCCGTGGCTGGGCCAGCATCGCCGCGGGCAACCACACGCTCATGCTCGCGCCGACCGGCAGCGGCAAGACGCTCGCGGCCTTTCTGTGGTGCCTGGACCGGCTCGCGCGCGATCCCGCGCCGGCCACCGGGACGCGCGTCGTCTACGTGTCGCCGATCAAGGCACTGGCCTACGACGTCGAGCGCAACCTGCGCGCACCCCTCGCCGGGCTGCAGCGGCTCGGCGCCGGCGCGGCGATCACCGTCGACGTTCGCACCGGCGACACGCCCGCCAAGGAGCGCGAGCGTCAGCGCAAGGATCCCGCGCAGATCCTGATCACGACGCCCGAGTCGCTCTACCTGCTGCTCGCCGGGCGTGCGCGAGAGCGGCTGCGTGGCGTCGATACGATCATCGTCGACGAGATCCACGCACTCGCGCCCACGAAGCGCGGCATCCACCTCGGGCTCACGCTCGAGCGCCTCAGCCACCTCGTGACCTCGAGCGGCAGCGGCGCGCCCGAGCCCCAGCGCATCGGCCTGTCGGCGACCCAGCGTCCACTTATCGAAGTCGCTCGATATCTGGGAGGGGACCGCCCGGTCGAGATCGTCGATGCGAGCGCCAAGCCGGCGCTCGACCTCCAGATCGAGGTCCCGGCACCCGACATGGAGAACCCGGGCACGCGCCCCGACGAGGGCGGCGGGATGTGGCCCCTCATCTACCCGCGCCTGCTCGATCTCCTGCTCGCGCACCGGTCGACGATCATCTTCGTCAACTCGCGGCGGCTCGCCGAGCGCGTGAGCCAGCAGCTGAGCGAGCTCGCGACCGAGCGCGGCATCGTGCAGGACGGCGTCGAGCTGGTCCGCGCACACCACGGCTCGGTCGCGCGTCATCAGCGCCAGGAGATCGAGGAAGCGCTCAAGGCCGGCCGGCTGCGCGCGATCACCGCGACGTCGTCGCTCGAGCTCGGCATCGACATGGGCGCGGTCGATCTCGTGCTGCAGGTCGAATCGCCGGGAGCCGTATCGCGCGGCCTGCAGCGGATCGGGCGCGCAGGTCACCACGTCGGCGGCACCAGCATCGGGCGGATCTTTCCGAAGTTCCGCGGCGACCTGCTCGAGGCCACCGTGGTCGCCAGCAAGATGCTCGAGGGCCAGGTCGAGGCGATCCGCGTGCCCGACAGCGCGCTCGACGTACTCGCGCAGCAGATCGTCGCGATGGTCGCCGCCGATCCATGGCAGGTCGCCGACCTCGAGGCCCTCGTGCGCCGCGCCGCGAGCTATCGCGAGCTCTCGCATGCGGCGTTCATCGGCGTGCTCGACATGCTCGCCGGTCGCTATCCCAGCGACGAGTTCGCCGAGCTGCGCCCGCGCCTGACGTGGGATCGCCAGACCGACATCCTGGTCCCGCGCAAAGGCGCGCGCCTGCTCTCGGTCGTCAGCGGCGGCACGATTCCGGATCGCGGGCTCTACGGCGTGCACCTCGGTGCCGGCGGTCCGAAGGTCGGCGAGCTCGACGAGGAGATGGTCGCCGAGAGCCGCAAGGGCGAGACGTTCATCCTCGGCGCGACCACGTGGCGCATCGAGGACATCACGCGCGATCGCGTGATCGTGTCGCCGGCGCCGGGCGAGCCCGGCAAGATGCCGTTCTGGCGCGCCGATGGTCCGGGTCGCCCGGTCGAGCTCGGCAAGGCGCTCGGTGCGTTCTGCCGCGAGCTCGACGGCAAGCTCGCGCACGATCCGACCGAGGCCGTCGCGTGGCTCGAGCGCGACTATCACCTCGATGCGTTCGCCGCCGGCAACCTCGTCGCCTACCTCGGCGATCAGCGCGCTCACACCGGCGCGGTGCCGACCGATCGCGCGATCACGATCGAGCGCTTCCGCGACGAGCTCGGCGACGTCCGCGTGTGCCTGCTGTCGCCGTTCGGCAGCCGCGTCCATGCGCCGTGGGCGCTCGTGCTCGCGCGCCAGCTCGAGGATCAGCTCGGCTATCCGATCCATCCGCTGTGGACCGACGACGGCATCGCGCTGCGGTTCGCCGAGGGCGACATCCTGCCCGACGACGACCAGCTCGTCCCGGATCCCGACGACGTCGAGCGCGTGCTCGTCGACGAGCTGGCCCGCAGCAGTGTCTTCGCGAGCCACTTCCGCGAGAACGCCGCCCGCGCCCTGCTGCTGCCGCGCCGCCGCCCCGGCCAGCGCACGCCGCTGTGGGCGCAACGCCTCCGCGCGCAGCAGCTGATGGGGGTCGCACTCCGCTTCCCGGCGTTTCCCATCACGCTCGAGACCTACCGCGAGGTTCTCCGCGATGTGTTCGACCTGCCGTCGCTGCTCGACGTGCTTCGCCAGGTCCGCAGCCGCGCGATTCGCGTCGAGCCCGCGAATACCGACAGCGCCTCGCCGTTCGCGCGGTCATTGGTGTTCGATTACGTCGCCGCGTTCCTCTATGAAGGCGACGCACCGCTCGCCGAGCGCAAGGCCCAGGCCCTCACGCTCGACCGCAATCTGTTGCGCGAGCTGATCGGGGGCGGCGAGCTGCGCGACCTGCTCGATCCGGACGTGCTCGACGCCGTCGAGGCCGAGCTCCAGCAGCTCGCCCCCGAGCGCCACGCACGCGACAAGGACGAGGTCCACGATCTGCTGCGCCGGCTCGGCGACCTCACGACCGACGAGATCGCCGCGCGCAGTGACCACAGGATCGATCTAGAAGACCTGGAACGAACAGGCCGCATCGCGCGCGTGCGGATCGCGGGCCACGAGCGCTGGATCGCCGCCGAGGATGCCGCGCGCTACCGCGATGCGCTCGGCGTGGTGCTGCCCGCCGGAATCCCGGCCGCGTTCCTCGAACGCGCGCAGGCTCCCCTCGAGACGCTCGTCGGCCGCTACGCGCGCACGCACGCGCCGTTCACCGCCGAGCACATCGCGCAGCGCTTCGGCCTGCCGCCGGCGCAGATCGAGCCCGTGCTCCACCTGCTCGAGGCGCGCGGTCAGCTCGTGCGCGGCGAATTGCGCCCGGGCGGCACGGGCACCGATTCGTGCGACCCCGAGGTGCTGCGCCAGCTGCGCCGCCGCACGCTCGCCAAGTTGCGCGCCGAGGTCGCGCCGGTCGGCGCCGCGAGCTACGCCGCGTTCCTGCCGCGCTGGCACGGCCTCGATCAACCGCGACGCGGACCACTCGCGCTTCGCGATGCGATCCAGCGTCTCGAAGGCGTCGCGCTGCCGTTCTCGGAGCTCGAGCAGCGGATCTTGCCTGCGCGCATCCTCGACTACCGCCCGCAGATGCTCGACGAGCTCGGCGCCGCCGGCGAGCTGGTGTGGGTCGGTGCCGGCGCGCTCGGCACCAAGGATGGCCGCGTGGTGCTGCTGCGTCGCGATCGTGCGCGCGAGCTCGCCCCCGAGCCGCAGCCGCTCACCACATCCAATGGGCAGCCGTCGCCGGTGCACGAGCGGATCATCGAGCACCTCCGGCACGCCGGCGCGTCGTTCCTCGTCGCGATCGAATCGGCTGCCGGTGCGAGCCGCAGCGACGTCACGGCCGCGCTGTGGGACCTCGTGTGGGCCGGCGTGATCACGAACGACACGTTCGCGCCGCTGCGCTCGCTCGGTTCGCCGGCATCGCGCCGTGGAGCCGCCAACGCGAGCTTCGGCGGTCGCTGGTCGCTCGTGGAATCGCTCGGCGTGCAGCCGACCGGCACCGCGCGCATGCATGCGCAGGCGACGTCATTGCTCGAGCGCTGGGGCATCGCGAGCCGGCAGGCCGCGCGCGCCGACGAGCTGCCCGGCGGATTCGCCGCCGTCTCCGACGTGATGCGCGCGATGGAGGATGCCGGCACCGTGCGGCGCGGCTACTTCGTGGAGTCGCTCGAGGGCGCGCAGTACGCATGGCCCGGCGCGATCGATCGCCTGCGCGAGCAACCCCGTGGGCAAGCCGCACGCGTCGACGTGCTCGCCGCCGTCGATCCGGCGAATGCGTGGGGCTCGGTGTTGCCGTGGCCGCAGCTCCACGATCCCGATGCGCGGCCGGCACGCCGGGTCGGTGCCACGGCGGTGCTCGTCGACGGCGCGCTCGCGTTGTGGCTCGAGCCGAAGGGCAAGCGGATCGCGACGGCCCAGCTGCCCGACGAGACGATCGAGCTCGCGCTCGCAGTCGGCCTGCCGAAGCTCGCCGCGCGCGCGCGCCGTCGCGAGTTGCTCATCGAGACGATCGACGGCGAGGCCGCGAGCCTGTCGCGCTGGAGCCGCCCGCTCTCCGCCGCCGGCGCGCGCATCGATTACCGCGGCCTCGTCGTGCGCGGCCAGATCACGGCGGTACCGCCGCCGGAATCCGGCACCGAGTCCGACGACGACACCGACGAAGACGACGATGCCTGAGGGCGACTCCCTCCGCCGCCTCGCGACGCGCATGCAGCCGCTCGTCGGCCAGAAGATCACACGCGTCACGACGCAAGGCCTCGCGCGCGACCTCGCCGGCCGCACGATCACCAGCGTCGATGCGCACGGCAAGCATCTGCTGATCGATCTCGACGACGGCACGCAGATCCGCACGCACCTCGGCATGAACGGCCGCGTCCGCGACTACCCGCGCATGCGCGGCGACGCGATCATCAGCAGCACCTCACCGGGCCGCGCGTCGCTCGTGCTCGCGACCGCTGACCATGTCTGGCTCTGGCTGACGGCGCGCACCGTCGAGATCGCCGCACGCCGGGCGCCGATGCGCGGCGTCGCGGTCGCGCAGCTCGGTCCCGACATCCTCGCCGGCGACTTCGATGGCCGGCAGGTCGCGTCGACCGCGGCCGCGCATACCGAGCGCTCGATCGCCGAGACGCTCCTCGATCAGCGCGTGGCCGCCGGCATCGGGAACATCTGGAAGTGCGAGTCGCTGTTCGCGTGCAAGATCGATCCGCGTACGCCGACCGGCGCGCTCTCGCTCGATCAGCTCGCGGCGCTCTACACCGCGGCGCACACGCTGATGACCGAGAGCGTGCGCGGTAGCCGTCCGACGTATCGCGTCTATCTGCGCGGCGGAAAGCCGTGTCTCACGTGTCAGACGTCGATCGAGGTCGCGTCCCAGGGCACTCCGCCCCGCTGGACGTGGTGGTGCCCCCAGTGCCAGGCCCCACTGCCGCCTTCCGTTAGCGGAAACCGATCGCGCCGCGGCTAGACGAGTGGTCAGGTCGCGGCCGACCAGAAGGGGGTTCAACCCAGCGAAACCTGGTCCCGGGCATCTGGCGTAGGGGTTGCTGTAGGTCCGGGTCATCCAAGGAGCAGTTCCACCATGGCGACCGCGCTTGCCTTTGCCCCCACCACCCCGATGACCAGCGAGGTCTCCACGACCCTGACGATCAGTGCGGGGGCGGCCTACGAGGTGTTCGCGGACGCGGTCGAGATCCCGCGCTGGCTGCCGCTCGTGCAAACGGCGCGCATCCTGGGCCGCCGCGACGATGGTCGCCCCGAGCGCGTCGCCTTCACGCGCAAGCTCGAGCGCGGATCCCTCGGCTACACGCTCGAGTACAGCTACGATCCGACCACCTACACGATCACGTGGGCGACGCCGGCGACGTCGAACGTCGTGATGTCGGGCGAGGCGCGGTTCGTACCGCTCTCTGCCCGCGCGTGCCTGATGCTGTACCGATTGGTACTGGATCTTCCGATCGTCGACGACCTCGTGAGCCACGAGCTAGACGGCCACCCTGCCTCGCTCGTCGTCTCCGAGTTTCGCGAGCACCTTCGTCGGCTCTGCTAGGCCCACATGCACTCCGGTGTCGACGGGGTAACTGCGCGCATATGGTTCTTGGCGATCGTGTGACGCGTTCGATACGATAATTTTCGTGGCAGGCGAACGTCGTCCAGACGTCCCCGATCTTCCGGTCGTCCCGACGACGCCCCGGTTGCATCCGCCCACGCCGAACAACGACAACCTCGGTTCGTTCGCGCGCGGCACGGAGCCGCATCACCAGGCGCTGCAACCGATCGATCACGCCGGGCAGCTCGCGGATCTCGAGGTCAAGCTCGGTCGCTGTCTCGCCGCGCTGACGATGCACTTCCAGCCGATCGTTCACGCCAAGGGCCGCGCGCGCTTCGGCTACGAGGCGCTGCTGCGCTCGACCGACAAGTCCCTCCCCCACCCGGGCGCGATCCTCGATGCCGCCGAGCGGCTCGAGAAGATCCAGACGCTCGGCCGCGCGGTCCGTGCGCAGAGCGCCAAGGTCATCACCGAGGCGCCCGCCGAGCGCGGCGTCGTGTTCATCAACCTCCACCTGCTCGATCTGTTCGACAAGCAGCTGACGTCGCCGTTCTCGCCGCTGTCGAAGGTCGCGAGCCGCGTCGTCCTCGAGATCACCGAGCGCACCTCGCTCGAGGGTCAGCACGACGTGCGCTATCGCGTCGCCGAGCTGCGCGAGCTCGGCTTCCGCATCGCGATCGACGATCTCGGCGGCGGTCACGCGCGCATGGGGACGTTCACGCCGCTCGACTGCGACTTCGTCAAGCTCGACATGTCGCTCGTCCGCGATATCGACAAGCACCCGATGAAGCAGCGCCTCGTGCGCTCGGTGAACGAGCTCTGCAAGGAGCAAGGCATCAAGATCATCGGCGAGGGTGTCGAGACCGAGCCCGAGGCACGCGTGCTCGTCGACCTCGGCTGCGACTACCTGCAGGGCTATCTGATCGCGAAGCCCGCGGCGCCGTTCAGCGACCCGCTCTAGTCAGTCGGTCGTCAGTCGTTGAGGTCGAACGCGTACAGGATGCCGCGGTTCGACATGACGAACATGCGGCCGTCGCCGGTGATCGTCGGCTGCGCCGAGATGCCGTCGCCGGGATCGAAGTACTCGAGCGTCTTGCCGGTCCTGCGCTCGGCGATGAACAGGCCATCGCTCGCGAGCGAGTACACGAGCATGTCGGCGAACACGACCGGTGCGCCGGGCTCGCCGCCGCCGCGCGCGCCGACGCGCCACAGCACGTTGCCTTCGAGATCGATCGCGTACGTGCCGAGCTCGGCGACCGAGACGTAGAGCGCCTTGCCGTCGGTGGTCAGCCCGCCGACGTTGCCGGTCTCGCTCGGCATCGCGACGTCGTAGAACGGGACGCGCCAGCGCACGAGGCCGGTCGTCTTGTCGATCGCCCACACGCCGCCCGACGACGACGATGCGTACACGAGCTGGCCGAGCACGATCGGCGTGGCATCGACGTCGACGAATCGATCGGCATCGGCCTTGAGCGACGTCGACCACGCGACCGAGCCGGTGTCCTTGCGGAGCGCGGCGAGCGTGCCGTTGGAGAAGCCGGTGTAGATGAGCTCGCCGTCGATCGTGACGCCGGCGTGGCCGCGCAGCGTGTACTCCTCGGGCGTCTCGGCCTTGTACTGCCACTTGAACTTGCCGGTGGTGCCGTCGAGCGCGACGACCTGGTCGGCCTCGTTCGAGAAGATGATCAGATCGCCAGAGGCCTGGGGCGTCTGCTCGATCGCGCCGCGGCTCTGGTAGCGCCACTTCTCCTGGCCGGTCTGCGCGTCGACGCAGATCACGAAGCCGTCGGAGGTCGGGATGTAGAGAAAGCCGCGATCGATCAGCGGCGCACACGCGACCGAGCCCATCGGCTTCTTCCAGCGGATGTGGCCGTCGGTGATCGCGAGCGCGTAGAACGTCCCGGTCGACGAGCCGATGTAGAGCGTGTCGGCGCTGACCGCGGCGGCGGCGAACTCCTGCGGCGCGATCTCGGTGCGGCGATCCGCGGTC
>Ga0207683_10003118_pt1 | contig 14482 bp, 8 predicted proteins | sample KBSM73metaG_FD_184333 | JGI IMG/M metagenome (GOLD analysis project Ga0207683, IMG submission 184333) | Miscanthus rhizosphere microbial communities from Kellogg Biological Station, Michigan, USA - KBS M7-3 metaG (SPAdes) (version 2) | ecosystem: Host-associated > Plants > Roots > Rhizosphere >... | reverse complement strand
GCGGCCCTCGAACTCGCCGCCGACGCGCTCGGGCGCACGGAGACGATCCCGGGTGTCGCAATCCTGGCGGCGATGTTGCACCGGCTGCGTGGCTGGGCGTTCATGCAGCTGAGAGATCTCGAAGGCGCCGGCGCTGCGTTCGACGAGAGCCTGAAGCTCGCCCGCCTCGAGGGCGAAAACCTCGGGATGCGGAGCGCCGATTACGAGGCTGCGCTGACGCTGGACGCCTTGGATCATTTGGGAGAGCTGGTGGGTCAGCCGAACGTCGACCTCAAGCGCGAGCGCGACGCGATCGTGGCGAAGCTGGCCCTTCTGCAGCTGACGAGGCCGCCGCTCCCGGATTGAGGTGGGAACGGCGGCCTCGGGTTCTTCGTTTCGCCTTGCCTCTGTCCTAATTGCCGCCTCTGTAGTCCCAATCGGACGGGAGCTTCATCGTGAAGAAGCGATATGTGACGCCCTCGATGATCTTGCTTCCCCAGCTTGCCGTTTGCGGGCCGAGGGCAGGATCAGTCTTGTCCTGGAACGATGGAACGATGCCCCAGTAGCGACCGTCCGAGCGGCACACCGCGTGCCCGATCGCCCCGGTGAAGCGGCCGCTGCTGTCGATCTCGGCCGTCGGCCAACCGTTCGTATCATTGGCGGCGTTCGGGTCACAGAGCGTGATCACGCCATTCACAAGCTTGAAGGTGCCGGCGCAGATCGGGATGTATTGCGCGCCGACGTTCTTTCCATACGTTGCGTCGATGTTCTTCTGGTTCACGTAGTACGTGACCGTCATCCCGGTCGGCACGCCGCCGTGGTACTCGTCGAACCCGGTCGCGCCCTGGACGTGGACGAAGTTCGTCCCGCAGGGGTGGAAGTTCGGGTCGTACACGTACGGATTGACCGCGAGGAACGTCAAGCCGCTGCCCGCCGAAACGTCGAGGCGCGAATCAGTCTTGCCTGCGAGCAACTCGTTCGAGAGCGAACACGACGCACCCGGGTCGCAGGGCTTTCCGTCGATCGAGATGTTGAACGGCGGGTCGCTGTTCGGCGTCGGCTGCAGCCCGGTAGCGCTTGCCTGCAGTGTGAAGCCGGTGCCGGTGTACGCACTCGTCAGCGTCGGGAATGTCGCGACGCCGTGTTGGAACGTCGTCGACGTCAGTCCGCCGAAGTCACACGACGAGACGCAGTTGTCGAAGCTGCCGGCGGTCTTGGCGAGGGTTGCCGTGCCGCTGTTCAGGTCGAGCGGCGTGACGCCATCCGCTGCGACCGCCTTGACGGCGACGTTTTGCACGTTTCCGCCGACTGTCGGCGTGTAGGCGGTGTTCGTAATGGTTGCGTTCTTGTTCGCGTGGTTCGGTGGATACAGCCACACGAGCTTGCAGCCGCCGCTGCCGACGCTCGACGTCAGCCCCCCGGATTGGATCAAGGCGAAGTCGTTGCCGTTGCCCAGGAAATTGTTCGACTGCTTTGCAGGAGCCTTCCACGTACCAGTTCCCCCGGTACACGACGTCACGACACTGAATGAGACCGTCAGCGGTGACGATCCTGGCGCAACGGTGAGGTTCCGAAGCTGGAGCTCGCCGGAGGTGTTCGTACCGAACGTCCCGGTTCCCGAGACAAACGCCGGCAGTGGGCCTTTGGCCGGGTCGAGGTTGATTGGGAAGACCAGCTGGCCATTCGAGCCCACAGGCCCGTCGATGTTCGCGGACCCGAGCGACTGCGTGCTGCTGTTGGCATTCGTGATCGTCAACGTCAGCGATACCACGGAGCCTCCGGGAAGCGCCGACGTGTCGCATATGCCTGGAGTCGCAGACTGTGCGAGGCAGACGGTGTACTGCTTGATCCCGGATGACGGCGGGCTCGCGGATCCGGCCGGAGTCAACGCGATTGCCACGGCCGCTAGCGCCGTTACGACGACCGCCAGTCGCCGTCGGCGAGACGGCCGCCCGTCTCGCCTGAATAGGTCCAGCTTCATTTCTTTCCTCCCACGGATAGACGCCATAAGCCACATTCGGTCGGCGGACCCCGTCCGCGCGCCGTCAGTGGGCAGAAACCTTCAAGTAAGGATATATAACGATTGAGCTACACGCAGATTTTGGGCAAGCCGGAAACCGTGTTGAAAGCTGGAAACCGTGGTTGATGTACCCCCAAGCCGACGCGAGCCCCTCTGAATCAGGATCTCTTTCTGCGTCGCGAGGCGATCTGCGAATCAGCCGGTCGGAGCATCGTGTAGATCAGCAGCCCGACGAACGGTACGACAAGCATGCCGATTGCCCAAGCGACCTTTCCTACTCCAGAGAGATCCGGTCGTCGGAAGAACACGCCGAAGACCGCGCGCACCCACATCACCAGGAAGAGCACGACCACCGCGCCGATAAGGAGCCGCAAGAACATGCCGTCGCCGTGACTCTACGCTTCGGCTCTAGCGCGGTGAGCTCAGCCGAGCTGCCTCGGGACAACGTAATCGACGAGCTCCGCCTCGCCAGGGCCTAGGGCACTCCAACTTGGGCTGGGGACAACGAGCGTGGCAAGCGCACCGGTCGGGAACTTCTCCGCGAGCTGCGGTAGATCAGCACCCCGCGAAGCGAGCGCAAGCGCGAGGTTTTGCAGGCCCGGGTTGTGGCCGATGAGCATTACCGATCTGACGGAGTCGGGAAGAGCCTGCAGCCGTTCGAGGAGTTCCTGTTCCGAGGCAGCGTAGAGCTGAGGCACGACCTCGACTGCGTAGCGCTTGCCGAGTGAAGACTCGACCACCTCCAGCGTCTGGCGGGTGCGAAGTGAAGGTGAGCAGAGGACGAGCGCGGGCCGGATCCTTTTCCGCCGGATGTACTTGGCAAGCTTCCTCGCTGCGCGTTCGCCTCGTGGGGCGAGCGGGCGGTCGATGTCGGCAAATGTCGGATCCGACCAGCTCGACTTGGCGTGCCGAAGCAGGATCACCGTTCGATCCCTTGCTGGCTCACCCACGGGCAGAAGCATCGATCTGGACGGGGTAGCCGGCGCGTAACGCAGCAAGAGTTGAGGGCGGCGTGATGACGTCAACGGTTCCCGTCATTGGCCGAGCACCTGGGCCTCGGTATCCCTCGCGCGTCCACTCTGTCAACTCGTCACCGATGACGATGGTGGGGGACGTGTCGAGCAGGACGAAGGCGCCGTCAGGCAGGTCGGCCCAAGGCAGCCGGTGAAGACGTCGCCGGTGCGTCCCGCGAACGATCCGCTCGCCATGCAATTGACGGTTCATCATCTTCGCCGACGGCACATCGACCCCGAGCCCTTCGGCCCAGGCCGCGCGATAGGCGTTGTAGCTGTCTCGCCGGCATTCCGCGCACGGACGATGGCCGGCAGCGAATGAGACCGCTTCGTCGTGGAAATAAAGGAACGTGTAGTGATGCGGCTGCCATTGCTCATGCCAGCGACCTTGGAACTCGAGCACGCAGGTGATCCAGAGGTCGCTTGCGTGGAAGCGGACGATCTCGCGGCCGGAGTGAAGGATGCCCCGGTTGCCCGTCCACGCGCCCCGGAGCGGGATCGCTTCGATGTCCCCAGTTGGTGTTACACGATTACGGGCCGGCGTCACGGTGTCCCCGTCACACTTATCAATCGCCAAGGCGTGACTCCCCCGTGGGAGGTTGGGGAACCCCGCCTTGCCGACTGAGCTTGAAGCTAGGAGAGGTCGCTGTGCGAGAGAGGGGGCCCATCCAGCGGCGCTTTGGGGGCCTTGACTCTTGGCATCGAAGGTCGGATCTGGCCCTAAAGCCTCCCCCAGCTGCGGTCGATGCCTAGGGGATGACTGCGCGCGCCTCTGCGAGCCGACGGCCTGCGTCGGCCCCTCTCCCCTGGATCGACAAGTGGCTTGCCGCCTGTCACGACCTGGCCGAGCTCGAACGGTCAAATCCGATGACCGATGCGGTCATCCAGGAGATCGACGGCCGGATGATCCGAGTCGGCGACAAATGGCTCGCCGACTTCGCCTCGTGTAACTACCTCGGATTCGATCTCGAGCGCGAGATCATCGACGTCGTCCCGTCGTATCTGGCGAAGTGGGGGACACATCCGAGTTGGTCGCGCCTGCTCGGGAGCCCGGTCCTCTACGAGCAGATCGAGGAACGACTGGCCGAGCTCGTCGGCGCCCCGGACACGCTCGTCCTACCCACGATCACTCTGATCCACATGTCCGTGATCCCTGTGCTTGCCGGGAGCGGCACGATCTACGTCGAATCGCGCGCACACAAGACGATCTACGAAGGATGCCAACTGGCCGCCGCTCGCGGCGCGACGATCAAAAGGTTCATCTTCGAAGACGCGGAGGATCTCGAGCGCTTGCTCCGCGAGGGAGGAGGGCAGCCGCGCTTGATCTGCGTCGACGGTGTCAACAGCATGACGGGCAACGCGATCGACCTGCCCGCCTTCGCGAACCTCGCCCGTGAGTACGACGCACTCCTGTACGTCGATGACGCCCACGGCTTCGGAGTGATCGGCGAGCGAAGCGACGACGAGCTCAGTGTCTACGGAAATCGGGGCAACAGCATCGTGCGCTACACCGGCGAGACGTACGACCACGTCTTGCTCGTCGCCGGTCTGTCCAAGGCCTATTCATCTCTGGCTGCGTTCCTCACCTGTCCCCCGGACCTGAAGCGCTTGCTGAAAACCGCCGCGCCTCCCTATCTGTACTCGGGCCCATCTCCGGTTGCGTCGCTGGCCACAGTGATTGCCGGCCTCGACGTGAACGAGAAGCGCGGCGACGCGATCCGTGCGGATCTATGGCGGAAGACCGCCAAGGTGCTCGGCTACCTCGACCGGATCGGCGTGCACACGCCCAACCGGTCGGGCTTTCCGATCATCGAGGTGCCGCTCGCACGACAGGAGGACATCGATGCCGTCGGTCGGTTCCTCTTCGACAACGGGATCTACGTGACGCTCGCTGCGTATCCGCTCGTTCCGAAGAGCGAAGTCGGGTTCCGCATTCAGATGACCGATGCGAATACCGACGGTGAGGTCGATCAGTTGATCGATGTCCTTGGTCGCCTGGTGAATGTCTTCGACCTCCAGCCTGCGCGGCCTAAGGAGCGTGCGGCATGAAGGCGCTTGCCCTTCCCGGCTGGTCGCGAGAGCGGGCCTGGATCTGGTACCTCGCCGTCACCGGTCTGCTCTCGGCTCTCTATCTGTTTGCGCCGGGTCTCTCGGGCAACGGCCCGCTGATCAACTTCCTCGGCCTGACCGGCGTCCTCGCGATCGTCGCGGGGATCCGGATGAACAAACCCGCCGCCAGGGCCGCGTGGTGGCTGTTCGCGGCGGGGCAGTTCCTCTTCTTGAGCGGCGACCTCTACACGTACAGCTATCCCAAGCTACTGGGAGCCGACGTCGGCTTCCCCTCGATCGGCGACGGGCTCTACCTCCTCGTTTACCCCGTGCTGATGGCCGGCCTGTTCATCCTCGTCAGGCGGCGAAGCCCGCGCCCTGATCGGGCCGCACTGATCGATGCGCTGATCCTGACGATCGGCATCGGCTTGCTGTCCTGGGTCTTCCTGATTGCGCCGAACGTCCACCTCGAGAACCTCTCACTGCTCGCGAACGCAGTGTCGGTCGCCTACCCGCTCGGAGATGTCCTTCTGCTCGCTGCCGCCATTCGCCTTGCCGTCGACGCCGGCAAGCGCTCGCCCGCGTTCTGGCTCCTCGTCAGCAGCATCGTCTGCCTGATGGCGACGGATTCCGCTTACAACCTCGCGCTCCTGAAGGACACCTACAACCACCAGCTGATCTACGACGCCGGCTGGATCTTCTACTACCTCCTGTGGGGCGCAGCTGCGCTGCACCCGTCCATGCGTTCCCTCGAGGAGCCGGCTGCCGATTCGCGCACCCCACTGACTCCGTTGAGGCTCACCCTGCTAGGCGCCGCTTGCCTGATCGCCCCGGGGATCCGGCTTTTCCAGTCCTTCGGCAACCCCGACGTGCTCGTTCTGATCGTCGCGTCCGCACTCCTCTTCCTCCTCGTCGTCGTGAGGATGGCCGGCCTCGTCCGGCAGGAGGCGCGCGTGGTCTCGCGAGAGCGCGCTCTACGAGGAGCTGGCGTCGAGCTCGTTGCCGCCGCCGGCCACGACCAGGTTGCAGCGGCCGCGATTTCCGCCGTCCATCGTCTGCTGGGAGCCGAGCCGCCGGTGCGCCTCGTGCTCATCGCGCAGAACCAGGCTGTCGTCGAGGCTTCATCCGACGGGGCCACCGGTGGTCTCGTGGGTGACGGCACGCGTGACTGGCTGAGCAATGGCTCGGGGTCGCTCCGCGTCCTTCATTCCGATCCGCCGGCGTACGTGCGTGGCGACCTTCGGCTCCCCGAGGGGCAGACAACGATGGTCGCTCCCCTCACCGTGCGCGGGGACGTTCGCGGTGCGTTGGTGGTCTCGTCGCCGGAGAGCGTCACCCGTGATCTTGCCGACGCGCTCGGCGCACTCGCGACCCAGGTCTCGCTGGCCGTCGAAGGCGCATCGCTCGCGGAGGACCTCCATCGCCGTCAGGGCGAGGCGCGCTTCCGCTCCCTCGTCGCCCATGCCAGCGACCTGATCACGGTGCTCGACGGCGAGGGCCTCGTCACTTATCAGAGCCCTTCGATCGAGCGCGTGCTCGGATACCGCTCCCATGAGGTCGAGGGCCGGCGTTTCGACCGGCTGCTCGTTGAGAGCGACAGGCCCCTCCTGGCACAACTGATCTCCGTCGACGGCCCGGGCGAAGCCGAGGGCCACACGATCGAGTGCTCGGTCCTCCACCGGGACGGCACGCCACTCACCTTCGAGGTGCAGCACACCGACCTCCTGCACGACGAGCACGTTCACGGCATCGTGCTGAACAGCCGCGACGTCAGCGAGCGCAAGGCCTTCGAGCAGCAGCTGGCCCACCAGGCGTTCCACGACCCGGTGACCAAGCTCGCCAACCGTGCCCTCTTCTCAGACCGTGTCGAGCACGCCCTGATGCGCTCCACGCGGGGTATTCCCGAGATCGCGGTCATGTTCATCGACCTGGACGATTTCAAGACCGTCAACGACAGCCTCGGCCACACGGCCGGGGACGAGGTGCTGCAAGAAGTCGGGCGGAGGCTGAAGATCGCCGTTCGGCCGACCGATACGGTCGCGCGCTTCGGGGGGGACGAGTTCGCCGTGCTGCTCGACGGCGTGGATGGTTCGTCCGAAGCGGCCGACGCCGCCTCGAGAATCCTCAGGGCCCTCGAGCTCCCCATCGAGATCGACGGAAAAAACGTCGTACCCCGAGCGAGCGTGGGCATCTGCCTGGTGGGCGAGGACCTTGAGACGCCCGAGGCGACCGAGCTGCTGCGGAACGCCGACGTCGCGATGTACATGGCCAAGCGCGACAGCAAGGGAAGCTACCGCGTCTTCGAGCCGACGATGCACGAGCGCGTCGTCGAGCGACTGGAGCTTCGATCGGATCTCCAGCACGCGCTCAGCCTGGACCAGCTCGAGCTGCACTATCAGCCGGTCGTCCGGCTCTCCGGCAGAGAGATCCTCGGCGTCGAAGCGCTCGTCCGCTGGAACCATCCGGCGCGTGGGACGATTCCTCCCATTCAATTCATCCCCGTTGCCGAGGAGACGGGCCTGATCATTCCCATGGGCCGCTGGATCCTCGAGACAGCGTGTTACGAAGGTGTTCGACTCCAGGAGCGCTTCACACGCGACGAACCCCTGACGATGAGCGTGAACCTCTCGGTCAGACAGTTGCAATCCGAGACGCTCGTCGCCGATGTACGGAGCGCGCTCTCCCTTACCGGACTGCCGTCTTCCTCCCTGGTTCTCGAGATCACGGAGTCACTGATGCTCACGGACACCGATTTCGCCATGCAGCAACTGCACGACCTCAAGGCACTCGGCATTCGTCTGGCGATGGACGACTTCGGAACCGGTTACTCCTCGCTCAGCTATCTCAGCCGTTTCCCGGTCGACATCCTCAAGATGGATCGTTCCTTCGTCGGCTCCGAGGACAACGAGGCGCTGACGTCTGCGATCATCGCGCTCGGCACGAGTCTCTCGCTCGAGGTCGTCGCGGAAGGAATCGAGCTCGCGGAGCAGGCGAACTCCCTCGAGGAGCTCGGTTGCGAGTTGGGGCAGGGCTACCTGTTTGCCCGTCCGATGGACGCTGCGGCTTTGTCGAACTTCCTCGCGCTTGACGGCCAGCCGGCTCTGGAGGACATCGAGTCGCCGTCGGCCTCGAATGCAGCATAGTTACGACTCGCTCGATCGACCTGGCGGCTTTCGTCGCCGCCACCTGCTCACTCCGCTCCGGCATCGCGACTTTCGCGTCCTCTGGTTGGGGATGACCGTCTCGCTGATCGGCGATGGAATCTTTCTCGTCGCGATCGCCTGGGAGACCTACACACTCTGGAACGCCCCGGCTGCGCTTGCGATCGTCGGTATCGGGATGACGGTTCCGACGATTGCCTTCCTGCTCGTCGGCGGTGTCGTCAGCGACCGTTACGACAGACGGCTCGTCATGGCCTGGGCGGACGGATTGCGCGCGGTGGCGGTTGGGGCGCTCGCCATCCTCATCTTCACTGGCACGTTGCAGTTCTGGCAGCTCGTCGCGGTCGTTGCGTTCTATGGGATCGGAACGGCTTTCTTCATGCCTGCCTTCGATGCGATCGTCCCCGATCTGATTCCGAAGCCGGAGCTTCCCGCGGCCAACGCGCTCGATCAGTTCGTCCGGCCGATCGCGCTGAGGCTCGTCGGCCCCGTTGCGGGAGGAGCGTTGGTTGCGCTCTCGGCCGGTCTCGCGTTCACGGTGGACGCAGCGTCGTTCGCGGTGTCCCTCGCAGCAGTGCTTGTAATCCCCAAAACGACGCAAAGCGACGGCGAGCCTCAGACGTCCCCGAGTGTGGCTCTCAAAGAAGGCCTGCGGTTCGTCCGCGGCCGTGTCTGGCTGTGGGGAACGCTTCTCTCCGCAGCGTTCGGATATCTCCTTTTTCTCGGCCCGGCCGAAGTGCTACTTCCTTATCTCGTAAAAAACGAGCTGCACGCTTCCGCAGGCACGCTTGGCCTCGTGGTTGCCGCCGGTGGGCTCGGGGCCGTCGGTGCGGCGGTCTTCATGGGCCAGCGCGGCCATCCGAGGCGCGACGTCACTGTCATGTACGTGACGTGGACACTCGCGACGTTGGCGATCGCCGGTTACGGCATTGCGAACGCCGCCTGGCAGTTGATGATCGCCTGCCTCCTGTTCAACGCTCTCGAGGCGGCGGGCACGATCGTGTGGGCGACGATCAAGCAGCGGCACGTGCCCGGCTCGATGCTGGGGCGAGTCTCGAGTCTCGACTGGCTGGTCTCGATCGCGCTGATGCCACTGTCGTTTGCTCTCACTGCCCCGGTCGCGGCTGTCGTCGGAGTGCGCGCGACGCTGGTCGGTGCGGCGGTGCTCGGTGCGGCCGTCACCGCTGGTGCGTATTTCCTGCCCGGTATGACCGCGATCGAGCAGACGAACGCGCGAGGTCGCGGCGGCTGGCGCGTACCGGTCGATGTGACGGACTAGACCCCGCGAAAACGCCGGGCTACAAGCGTCACCTCCTGATGGATAGTGCCTTTGCGCGTCGGGGCGACACGCGTCGCCCGTCGTTGCTCGCCATTGCGGGCACGCGAAAAACCCTCGTCGTAGGTGAGGTTTTTACAAGTTGTCGACGACGTTTCCGAGACGTAGCGAACACGTTTTCGGAAACGTGCGACACCCAAGTGTTTCGTTGTCGTTATCACACCTCAGAGCTATTGAATGTCCGATGGTCGAGGAGTACGATCGTGCAACGAGATCAACACTCGCCTTCTCGGGGGAGAGAGGCAAATGGGGAAGCCGGAGCTTTTGCGGCTGGGTTCGAATGGGGAGCGGTCGGGGGCAGTCAACACGCGGACGTGTGAGACGTCGACGCGCTCCGGTCGCGTCCATAACGCGAGCCTCGCGCTCTCGGTTTGCATCCTGGCTTTTGTCGCTTTCCTCGTCTCGCCGGCGCTTGCTCTTGCTGACAACGGCAACGGCAACGGCAACGGGAGCGCGAACGCTGCCCCAACAAGCACCACAAGCGAACCGGCCGCCACGACCACGACCAGTAGCAACGGCGACCCGGCGACGACGAGCGCGCACAACGCTGCCCCGGCGAGCGTGCCTGTCACTCCGGATGCAGCGCCCACCAACACGAGCGCCGCGGACACAGCCGGTACGCATGGCAATGGAAACGGAAACGCAAATGGGAACGGCAACGCGGCTGCCCCGGCCGCGACGCCGACGCCGGACCCCGCACCACCTGTAACCACCGCTGCAAATGGGCAGAACAACGGCAACAGCAACAACTCCCCGAACGGCAACGCAACCGGCCAGACGAGCTCCCCCGGCAACTCGGCCAATGCGCCCGGAAACGGCGATCCCCCCGGGAACTCGGATCACGCCGGTAACGCGAATGCGTCGGCCAACGCGAACCAGGACAAGCCGAAGAACGTAAACGTCGACGTCAGAGTCGGAAACCCGGGCGACAACGGCGCGGTTGTGCAGGGAAACGGCGCAGCCGCTGCCGCAGGTGCAGGCTCGACGGGCGGCTCGGGATCAGGCTCCGGCTCGGCTCCGACAGCTCTTGCGCCGGGCGGTGCCGCTGCTGACGCAAACGCAACCCCGGGAAGCGCAGCCCCGGCCCCTTCACAAGGAGATTCGACTTCAGGCGAAACGATTCCGGTTGCCAATTCCCCACCCGGCGGCACAACGGGCAGCGAGTCCGGTGCAGACGGACTCGGTTCAACCGCCACGACCCCTTCACCTGACGGCCAATCGCCGACGGATTCGGATACGAGCCCGTCGGCTTCGTACGTCAATGGGCAGTCCGGTGACACGCAGACCGGTGGTAACTCGGGCACGAGTACTGCCGGAAACACTGATTCCGTCCCGCAGGCGACGGGTGTAACTGGCCAATCCGACCCAGCAGACCCGCAGGGGACGGGGGTAACCGTCGAAATCGAACCGGGAACCGACGACGCCGGCGGCGGCACGACGGTCATCGACACCAATCCGGACGACACGGCCGATGACGCGAGTCCGATGCCGACCGTCACCATCACCGCTCCGACTCCGACCTCGTCTTCCTCGCAGGACTCTGCGACGGCGACGGCAACCTCGACGCAGGTCGATCCGGCGAACATCAACACGACCGTCCGCGTGCTGAGCCCCGGAGAGAACGGACCGATTCACCAGACGAACACCTCGACGGCGACGGCGGCCGCAGGCGCCACCGGTCCGGAGACGGGAACACAGGTTGCAACTCCTACGGCGACCTCGACGCAGGTCACGCCTGTGAACGTCAATGTGTCGATCCGCGTAGGCAGCCCGGGGAACGACGCGCCGGTCGCGCAGGGAAACACGTCGACCGCAGTTGCCGCCCCGGTCGACCCGGCCCTGATCGACGCCGCGGTGACCGACCTGCCCGCCAACGGGCCCAACAGCTCCGGGAACGTCGAGAACGCGAGCTCGGTCATCCAGGATCTCGCGCAGTGCTCGGCGGATGAGACCGACTGCATCGCTTCGTCCTCCGATTCGCCCCAGAGCATCACGGGACCCGGCGGCTCCGCCGCGGACACCTCGATCGCATCGGCAACCCAGGACTCTCCCAGCAACGTCAACGTCTCGATCCGCGTCGCGAGCCCGGGTTCGGACGGTCCGCTCACCCAGCTGAACGACGCGAGTGCTACGGGCCTGACCTCGGTCGAGACCGTGACGAACCCGGACAACGTCGGCGTTGCGATCGTCGTCCCCGGGCTCCCCAAGGACGTCGTCATCCCGACCAGCTCCGACACGCCCTGGAATTGGAACTGGAACTGGACGACCGGATCGGCCCCCACCGATCCGGGTGCAACTCCGAGCTCGACGTCGGACTGGGCGTGGAACTGGACGCCACCGGCAGAGAGTTCTCCAGCTGTGACGTCGTCACCCCAGGGCACGCCCGGCATGTGGACGTGGACCTGGACGTGGACGCGCGGCGAATGGTCGGTCTCCTGGAGCTACCAGCAGGCCTGTGACTGCAGCTGGACGTGGAACTGGACCTGGGTGTGGCCGGCAGATTCGCCCTCCGCGCCGACCTCGCCCGCGTCTGCGCTGCTGCCGCCTCCGCCCGCGAACCCGCAGATCTCCCAGACGAACGACTCGACTGCCGCCGCCGCCGCAGTCACGACCTTCGACGGCAGCCAGGAGATGACGATCTCGAGCGATGGCGAGAGCGAGGCGACGCAGTACCAGGGGATTACGAGCATCCAGTCCGCGACCGCCTCCGCTGACGCCGGCCAGGTCGACCCGCGGAACACGATCATCCGGACCGCCGGCGCTATCAAGGGCATCAAGCAGCAGAACCGCGTGGCCGCCGCCTCGACGGCCGCCGCGTTCGACACGGCGACCCAGACTCTCGAGCAGAACCAGACCGGAACCGACGACGGCGCCGTTCACTCGGTCGCCTCGACGCAGGTGATCGGAACCCTCCAGACCGCCACCTCCGACGCAGTCGCAACCCAGTCAGATGCACTGAACCTGGCTCATGTGTGGTCGCGGGCTTCCGGGAACCAGGCCCGGATCCAGAAGATCACGCAGACGAACGAGTCGGTGGCGCTGGGCTTCGCCGCCCTCGAGAGCGTCACGAGCCAGTCGGTCAGCCAGACGCAGGCGGGGGCCGGCTCCGATCAGCTGGCGGACGCGCTTCAGGAAGCGGTGACGACGCAGCAGAACGTCGCATCTGCACGCGTTGGCCAGGCGAGCGTGCGTAACAGGATCGAGCTGGAGATTCCCTGGAACGGTGCCATGAACCCGCCGATCGACCAGTCGAACGGTGTCAGTGCCGCGTCGATCTCGACGAGCTACAGCGAGATCACGCAAGCGGTGGTGCAGGAGGCGAGCGGCGAGGGCGTGGAATGGGATCAGCACGCGCAGCAGATCGCGATCGTGAACCAGGGCGGATCGGCCTCCTCCAGCGCCTCGCAAGCGAACATCGACAATCTCGCCCACTGGACTGGCGCGCTTGCGACGACTCCGCCCGGCGTCGTCGCAGGTCGCAGCGGCTCGAGCTTCGCCCAGGCCGGCGAAGCACCGCTTGGTGAGACTCCCCTGATCTTCGGAGCCCTGCCGCAGTCGTTCTCCGGAGTGCTGGCCGGCAGCGTGGAGCTCTCGAGACTGTCCGCGGCCAGGATCTTCGCCGCACCACGCGGCCCGAGCGCTTTCGGCAGCACAGGTGCTACGCCGGGACCCCAAGCCGCGACGGCGAGCGCGCCCATGACTCCGTCAGAGCGCTTCGTCCACACACTCTTCAACCTTCTCGGCGCAGGTTCGAGCGCGCTGGTGTTGCTCCTCGGAACAACACCGTTCGCCGCGCTCCTCGCGCTGTTCATGATTGCAGCGCTCGGCGTTGGGCGCCTGCAATACGCCATGCCGGCCCTTGGGCGGTCGGTGGACTTTGCTCGTCGCGAACGACCTGGGTAGCCGCTTCGGTTGACATCAACCCCGTTGGGTTGCTTGGGAAACCTGACGGATCGGCTAGCAACACCAAATCGTTCGTAAACAAAGGAGCAAAGAGGTGTCTAGAAAAACCCGATGGCTGACCGGTTTGGCCGTCGCGCTTGCTGCCTGCATCGCCGTTCCAACGGCGCTTGCAGGGGGTATTCACCCGCCTAAGCCCCCGACTGTGAAGGTCACGCAGAACGGGACCCAGGGCGCAACGGTGGATCAAAGCAACGCGAACGCGTCAAGCGGTGCAGCCACATCGAACGGAGGAAGCGCCACTGGTGGCAAGGCCTCTGGCTACGGCGGAGACGTCAAGAACTCCGTCAAGAACGCGAGTGGCAATGCCAAGAGCTCGGCTGACACGTGCAACAAGGGCGGGGACTGCACCGCTAGTGGTGGCACCTCGTCCAACAGTCAGACGAACGCTGGCGGCGCCGCGAGCAACAGCCCGTCCGCGAATGGCGGCGACTCCGGCGGCAACTCGTCGGGCAACGCCAAGATCGATCAGGACGCCGGCAAGGCCAACACCGGCCAGAACGACACCGGGACCGTTGTCCAGAAGCAGGACACCGGCAAGGCCGAGTCAGGCAAGGCAATCGGCGGCGACGCCAATGCCAAGGGCGGTAACGCTGACGACGCCAAGGCAAATGGCGGCGACGCCAGCACCTCCAGCGGCAGCGGCGGCAACGCCACGGCCGATCCCTCCAACGGAAGCGTCTCTGGCGGTTCCGGCGGTAACGGTGGAAACACCGGGAATAACAGCACCGGTTCTGGAACAGGTGGCGCAGCAACCAGCAGTTCGTCGGCTGACGGTGGCGGTAGCACCGCCAGCACGTCGGCCAACACGGCGACGAGCGGTAGCGAATCGGCTACCGGCGGCGCAAACAACTGCGCGGTTGCGAACTGCCAAAGCCCGGCCGGCAACGGTGGAAGCGGCGCAGCGAGCAACGACGCCAATTCCACCGGCGGTGCAGGTGGCGGCTCGGGTAGCAGTGCTACC
>Ga0207683_10003116_pt1 | contig 14485 bp, 16 predicted proteins | sample KBSM73metaG_FD_184333 | JGI IMG/M metagenome (GOLD analysis project Ga0207683, IMG submission 184333) | Miscanthus rhizosphere microbial communities from Kellogg Biological Station, Michigan, USA - KBS M7-3 metaG (SPAdes) (version 2) | ecosystem: Host-associated > Plants > Roots > Rhizosphere >... | reverse complement strand
CGCTACCAACAGGGGCAGCGCTTCCGCGAGCACGCCGATTTCTTCTACATCGACCAGCCCTATTGGGCCGAATATGAGCCGCACGGCGGCCAGCGCACCTGGACCGCGATGATCTATCTGAACGAGCCGGAAGCCGGCGGCGCGACGCGATTCAAACTGCTCGACTTCGAGGTCGAGCCGAAGCTTGGGCGGATCCTCATCTGGAACAACATGGCGCTCGACGGCAGTCCGAACCCATGGACCCTGCACGAGGGCATGCCTGTCGATTCAGGTGTGAAATATATCGTCACAAAATGGTACCGCGAACGGCCGTTCGTCTAACCTGCCAGCACCTTCTCGAATGCCCTCACCGCAGCAGCGGGATCGTCCTTCCCCCAAACCGCTTGTACCACCGCCAGGAAGTCGGCACCGGCCTTCACCAGCGGCGGGGCGTTATCGGGGGTGATCCCGCCGATCGCCACGCAGGGTATCTCGAACAGGGTCGACCACCAGCTGAGGATCGACGGGTCGGGCCGGTAATTCGAGGGCTTGGTGGTGGTCGGATAGAAAGCTCCAAAGGCGACATAGTCGGCGCCCGCCTCGCCCGCTTCCATGGCGAAGTGGCGGCTGTCGTGGCAGGTCTTGCCGATCTGCGCCGAGGGGCCAAGCAGCGCCCGTGCCTCGCGGATGTCGCCGTCGCTCTGGCCCAGGTGCACTCCGTCGGCGCCGAGGCGCTTGGCCAGCGCCATGCTGTCGTTGACGATGAAGGCGACGTCTGCTTCGGCGCAGATGCGCTGGAGCGGCTCGGCGAGGCGCGCGAGCTCATGCTCGTCGACGTCCTTCACCCGGAGCTGGAAGGCCGTGGCAATACCCGGTTCGAGCGCCGCTTTGAGACGGTCGGGGAATGATCCGCCGACCTCCTGCGGGCTGACCAGGTAGAGCTTGCACACCTCCCTCCGCGCCTGGGGAGGAAAGCCCATGGGATTGAATTCTGTTTCGGTCATTGCGAGGAGCGCATGCGACGAAGCTATAGAGCGACGCAAGTGGGTTGAACTCAGTCCGGGGGACGATGATGAGTGGTGATTGGCGTACCGAGACTCTCGAGAATGTCCGGCGAATGATCCGCGAAGCCGATCCTGACGCCGCCGAGGAGCGCAAGTGGAAGAAGCCAAGCAACCCAGTCGGCGTCCCGACCTGGGAGCACGCTGGGATCATCTGCACAGGCGAAACCTACAAGGACAAGGTCAAGCTGACCTTCGCGCGCGGGGCCGCGCTGGAAGACCCGTCAGGCCTGTTCAATAACGGCTTCGCTGGAGGCACTCGACGCGCCATCGACATCCCCGAAGGCGGCTCGCTCGACGAGGCCGCATTCAAGGCGCTGATCAAACAGGCGGTTGCGGCCAACCTAGCCCGCAAGAAGTAGCCGTCAGGCCGGCACCTTTTCCGTCGAAGCCTGGTAGATCTCGTCGATCGCGCTGCCGAGCGTGCGGTCGAACTCCTCGTCGCTCTGCTGGGCGCGAAGGTCGGACAGCAGCGCGCGGCTGAAGCTGGCGATCATGCCGGGATTCTTCGCCAGCTCGCGGCAGGCCTCCTCGCGACTGAATCCCCCAGAGAGTGCGACGACCCGAAGCACCTTTGGGTGATTGACCAGCGGTTCGAACTTGCCCGCCTCGGCCGGGATCGAGAGCTTGAGCATGACCTGCTGACCGTCGGGGATCTCGTCCAGTTCCTCAAGGATCGCGGTCAGAAGCAGGTCATCGCTTTCCGCACGATCCGCGCTCTTGATGTTCACCTCGGGCTCCACGATCGGCATCAGCCCCTTGGCGAGGACCTGCTTCGCGACCTGGAATTGCTGCGCGGCCAGGAGGGAAATTCCCGAAATATCCGCCTGGTTGATGACCGAGCGCTCCTTGGTGCCGAACACGCCGAGCGACCTGGCGCGGTCGAGCAGCGTGTCGAGGTCGGGCATCGGCTTCATCATCTGGACGCCGTTTTCCTCGGCCTCCAGGCCCTTGTCGATCTTGATAAAGGGGACGACACCGATGTCGATCAGCGCCTGCGGCGTCGGCTTACCGTTGACGGTGCCGTCCATCGTCCGCTCGAACAGGATTGCGCCGAGGACCTTGCCGCTGGCGAAGCACGGCGCGGTTATGATCCGCGAGCGCATCTTGTGGATGAGGTCGAACATCTCCTCGTCGGTCGACCAGGCGCCCTCCTGGATGCCGTAGCCGGCGAGAGCCTTTGGGGTGGAGCCGCCTGATTGGTCGAGCGCGGCGATGAAGCCGTCGCCCTGCTTGATCCTTGCTGTCATTTCAGACTGATTCATCACTCACCCCTGCTGTTCCAAGGCGGCCACGCCTGGCAGCGTACGCCCTTCCATCCATTCGAGAAATGCTCCGCCCGCGGTCGAGACGAAGGTGAAATCCTGTGCCACGCCGGCATGGTTGAGCGCGGCGACGGTGTCCCCGCCCCCGGCGACCGACACGAGCGACCCCTCCTTGGTGAGCGCGGCCGCCGTCCTCGCCAGCGCAACGGTCGCCTCGTCGAAGGGAGGCGTTTCGAACGCGCCGAGCGGCCCGTTCCAGACAAGCGTCCGGCAGGTTTTCAGCACATCGGCAAGCGCCTCGACCGCGGCGGGGCCAACATCGAGGATCATCTCGTCCGCTGCAACCTCGTGCACGTTGCAGATGCGCAGGCTCGGCGGGTTGGGCGCGAACTCCTTCGCAACGACCACGTCATAAGGAAGGTGGATGGTGCAGCCGGCCTGGTCGGCGCGCTCGAAAATGCTTTCAGCTTCGCCGGTTAGGTCATGCTCGCACAAACTCTTGCCGACGTTCACGCCACGCGCGGCGAGGAACGTGTTGGCCATTCCGCCACCGATGATCAGGTGATCGACCTTGCCGACGAGGTGGCCGAGCACCGCGAGCTTGGTCGAGACCTTGGCGCCACCGACGACTGCAGCCACCGGCCGCTCCGGGTTGCCCAGCGCGCGCTCCAGCGCCTTGAGCTCGGCCTCCATCGCACGTCCGGCGAAGCTCGGAAGGAAGTGAGTGATGCCCTCGGTTGACGCGTGGGCACGGTGCGCGGCGGAGAAAGCATCGTTGACGTAGAAATCGCCCAGGGCAGCCATCGCCTTCGCGAGCTCCGGGTCGTTCTTCTCTTCGCCCGCGTGGAAGCGCGTGTTCTCGAGAATGCCGATGTTGCCCGGCAGCATGGTCGTGAGAGCACGTTCCGCCTCTGGCCCCTGGCAATCCTCGATGAAACGGACCGAGCGACCAGTCAGTCGGTGAACCGGGAGGACCAGTTGTGCAGTCGACATGTCGGGCCGCACCTCGCCCTTGGGCCGGCCGAAATGCGCCAATAGGAGGACAATGGCGCCGCGGTCGCTCAGCTCGAGCACCGTCGGCAGCATCGCCCGAAGCCGGGTGTCGTCCGTTACCTTCGCGCCGTCCATCGGCACGTTGAGGTCGACGCGGACGAGCACCTTCTTGCCGGTCAAATCCTCCGGGAGGTCGTCGAGGGTCTTGAAGCGGCTCAACTCAGCCCAGCTTCGCCATCGCCGCCGCAGTATCGACCATGCGGTTCGAGAAGCCCCATTCGTTGTCGTACCAGCTTACGACGCGGACCAGCTTGCCTTCGAGCACCGCAGTCTCGAGGCTGTCGACGGTCGAGCTTGCCGGCGTGTGCATGAGGTCGATCGAGACGACCGGCTCGTCCGTGTAATCGAGAATGCCCTTCAGGCGCTGGCTCTCCGACGCGGCCTTGAGGATCTGGTTGACCTCGTCACGAGTGGTATCGCGCTTGGGCGTGAAGGTCAGGTCAATCAGGCTGACGTCTGGCACTGGGACGCGGATCGCCGAGCCGTCCAGCTTTCCCTTCAGCTCGGGAAGCACTTCGCCAACGGCGCGCGCGGCACCCGTGGTGGTCGGAATCATGCTCATCGCCGCCGCACGTGCCCGTCGCAGGTCCGAGTGGATCTGGTCGAGGATCTTCTGGTCGTTGGTGTAGGCGTGGACCGTGGTCATGAGGCCCCGTTCGATGCCCAGCGCGTCGTTCAGGACCTTGGCGACGGGAGCAAGGCAGTTGGTCGTGCACGACGCGTTCGAGACGATCTTGTGCTCGGCGGTCAGCTTGTCGTCGTTGACGCCGTAAACCACCGTCAGATCGACGCCCTTAGCAGGGGCCGAGATCAGGACGCGCTTCGCGCCTGCATCAATGTGCTTCTGCGCACTGTCACGGTCGGTGAAGAACCCGGTGCATTCGAGCGCGAGCTCAACGCCGTTGGCGGCATGAGGAAGGTTGGCCGGGTCACGCTCGGCAGTCACCTGGATGCGCTTGCCGTTGACGACGATCGCATCGCCTTCAGGCTTCACGTCTCCCGGGAACTTACCGTGGACGCTGTCGTGCTTGAACAACCAAGCGTTAGCCTTGGCATCGGCGAGGTCGTTGACGCTGACCAGGTCGAGCCCACAATCGGGGCGCTCGAGGATCGCGCGGGCGACGAGACGGCCGATGCGGCCGAATCCGTTGATGGCGACTTTGGTCATTGGATTCCTCTTGTCCTCATAAAATCGGTGATGCGGGTCACAATCTTGTCGGGGGTCAGGCCGAAAGAGTCATAGGCGGCCGGCGCAGGTGCGGAGACGCCGAAGCGGTCGATGCCGATGCGGAGCCCGTCGAGCCCGGTGTAGCGCTCCCATCCGAAGGTGGTCCCTGCCTCGATCGACACGCGCAGGATCTCGCGGTTGCTGACGTCCGGGAGGATGTCCTTGCGATATTCCAGAGGCTGCGCTTCAAAGCGCTCGGTGCACGGCATTGAGACCACGTCGGTGCCGATCCCCTGCTGTTCAAGCTTGGCAGCCGTGGCGAACCCGATCTCGACTTCAGAACCCGTCGCAAGAACGATCACCTTGAGATTGTTCTCAGCCGATTTCACGCGATAGGCGCCACGTGCCGACAGATTCTCACTGGCGGCTTCAGTACGAACTGGCGCGAGGTTCTGGCGAGTAAGCGCAAGCACCGACGGTTCCTCGCTCTGCAAGGCAAGCGCCCAGCATTCGGCCGTCTCGACCGCGTCGGCCGGACGGTAGACCATCAGCTGCGGCATTGCGCGAAGGCTTTGGAGGTGCTCGATCGGCTGATGCGTGGGTCCATCCTCGCCAAGGCCGATGGAGTCATGGGTCATCACGTAGATGACCCGCGCGCGCTGCAGCGCGCTGAGTCGGATGGCGGGGCGCGCATAGTCGGTGAAGACCAGGAACGTGCCTCCGTACGGGATAACGCCTCCGTGCAGGGCCATGCCGTTCATCGCGGCGCTCATCCCGAACTCGCGGATGCCGTAATAGATATAACGGCCGGCGTAGTTGTCCGGCGTCAGCGGCTCGAGAGCCTTGGTCTTGGTATTGTTCGAACCGGTGAGGTCCGCCGAACCGCCGATGGTTGCCGGCATTGTGGCGTTGATCGCCTCCAGCGCCATTTCCGACGCCTTGCGTGTCGCGACCGGCTTCACGCCAGCTTTGAACAGCCTGTCGAGATAGGGCTTCAACCAGGCGTCGCTGACTTTGCCGTTGAGGCGGGCCAGGAACTCGTCCTTGCGGTCATTCGTGTCGAGCCGCTCTTTCCACAGCGCATGGTCGACCGAACCACGCTTGCCCGCCGTCCGCCAGGCGGTGAGCACTTCATCGGGAACTGTGAACGGCTCGGGATCTAGCCCGAGGCCCTGCCGGGCGGCCTCCACCTCGTCCGGCCCGAGCGCCGCTCCGTGGGTGGCAGCGGTCCCCTGCTTGTTCGGAGCGCCGAAGCCGATGATCGTCTTACAGCGGATGAGGCTGGGGCGCGGGTCGGCAATCGCCTCCTGGATCGCGCGACTCACGTCATCGGCGTTGAGGCCGTCGCACTCGCAGGTGTGCCACTGCGCGGCTCGGTGCCGGGCGACCACGTCTTCATTGCGCGAGAGGTCGGTAGAACCGTCGATGGTGATGTGGTTGTCGTCCCACAGAACGATCAGGCGCCCGAGCTTCAGGTGCCCGGCAAGGCCGATCGCTTCGTGGTTGACGCCCTCCATCAGACACCCGTCGCCGGCGATCACGAAGGTACGATGGTCGACCAGATCGTCGCCGTAGACAGCGTTCAAGTGCCGCTCGGCGATGGCCATGCCGACCGCCATCGCGACGCCCTGCCCCAGCGGGCCGGTAGTGACCTCGACTCCGGGAAGCTCGAAATTCTCCGGGTGTCCTGCACAGGGACTGCCGAGCTGCCGAAAACGCTTGATGTCGTCGAGCGTCGGCCGCTCATAGCCGGTGAGGTACAGCAGCGCGTAGATGAGCATCGAGCCGTGGCCGGCGGACAGGATGAAGCGATCCCGGTCGGGCCAGTGCGGGTCCGCGGCATCAAACTTGAGGTGCCTGGTGAACAGCGCAGTCGCTGCATCGGCCATTCCCATCGGCATTCCGGGGTGGCCAGAGTTCGCGGCCTCGACCGCATCCATCGCAAGACCTCGGATAGCGTTGGCGAGACTGCGGTCGGTCGGCTGCATGTTGCTCCGTCGATTGGAAATCGTACCGGGAACCCGGGCGATGCTGCGGCCCCATTAGCCGCCCTACCCGCCGCGTCAAATCGCCGCGACGAATGCTTGCCCGCCAAGGGCAAACTGCGTAGCTGTGAAGGCATGGACGACAGCGAGGTTTCGATAGCCCTGGAGCGCGCGGAACACGCCCTCCAGCGGATCGAGCGGGCACTATCCGGCAAGCAGAATGCGGGTGGCCGCGACGAAGAACTACGCGCCCGCGTGCGCGAGGTGGTCGAGGAACTCGACGAGCTGATCAGGGAGGCCGCGGCCTGATGGCGACGATGCTGGACCTCAATATCGCCGGGCGCACCTACCAGGTCGCCTGCCGCGAGGGTGAAGAGGAAAATCTCCGGGCGGCTGCACGGCTGGTGGACGGCAAGAGCCGCGAGGCACTGGCCGGGCTCGGCACTCTGAGCGAAGCGCGGCAGTTCCTGTTCGCGTCGCTGCTGCTTGCCGACCAGCTGATCGACAACAAGCCGGGTTCGCCTGAAGCCGCTGCGCCAACCGCCACACCTGCACCAGCGCCGGCGAGGCCCGATCCCGCACTGGTCCTTCGCGCCGAAGCGCTCGCGGATCGCCTCGAGTCGCTGGCCATGACTCTTGAGAATGAGGCGGCAAATCCCTAAATCAGAAGGCGACGGGCACTACCCGGTGCGAGCCTTCGGAAAATCCCTGAGGCGATAGAATCCATCTGGGAGCTGTCCCTGCCCGGGCCCTGGCCCGGATCACACGGCGCCCACCTGACGTTTTGGCGTCAGAGGATTTTAGGGCAAACGGCCATGGTGGTCCCGTCACCTCCCTTTTCGCCTGGTCCGCGGCCTGAGATGGAGCCGCTATCCAAGGAATCGCTGCGCCGCCTCGCGCTGGACGCTAGGAAGGCCTTTGTCGCCACCATTTCAGACGCCGAGAGGACGCTGCTCGAGCGGCGCCTGGCCCAAAATCTCACCTCGCTATGCACCGAAGCCAAGGTTGTCGGCGGCTATGCGCCTTTAGGGTCGGAGATCAGCCCGCTGCTGGCGATCGAAGAAGCGCGAGCCGTCGGGCGGATCGTCGCCTATCCGGCGTTCGACCACCCGGCCAAGCCCTTCAAGTTCCGCGCCGGCGATCCGCTCGAGCCGGGCCCGTTTGGGATCATGCAGCCCAAGTCCCGCTCGCCGGTGGTGGAGCCCGACCTGATCCTTGTTCCGCTAATCGCGATCGACGGCAGCGGCACGCGCCTCGGGCGCGGCAAGGGCCATTACGACCGGGCTTTGGTCAGATTGAAGAAGAGCGGTGCGCGACTCGTCGGCGTCGGCTGGCCGCTCCAGCGCTTGGTCGAGACCATTCCAACCGACGAATGGGACATCCCTCTGGATGTCTTCGCATCCCCCGAGGGCCTCGAAATCTTCCGGCGCTGAGCGATCAGGGGTGCGCGTAGGGGATGAAGTCCCCGAGCACACACGACGGGCCAGGGATCTTGCTGTAGCGGTCGAAGGACCGAACCAAATCGCCCCGGCAATATTCCGAGCTGGTCGGCTGCATCACGAGAACATCGTCGCGGCGGAACGAGCAGTGCGGACCAAGGGGGTTCGCGTAGATTGTAGGGCTGTTTCCATAAACCAGCAGGTGCGGATCATTCTCCGACACGCGCAGCGATTCCAATGATGTGATCGAGACGCAGCGCTTGGCTGGCCCGGCGACCAGGCCCGCCAGTTCAACCGCTGGGCCCTGTGCCTGCCCTGTTAGCGGCGCTGGAGCGCAAGATCCGACGGTGGAGCCGATTGCGAGCGCGAAGAGGAAACGCGTCATGGGGGCGCATATAGCGATTCTGCGACCGAAGAGCAGCGTGGCGGAAATGCCACAATCGGAAGAACACCGTCCGAACTTACCGAATATCAGTAATTATGGTCGAGAAGCCGCTTCGGGCGCCGCGATCCGGGTGTTATTGGACTGAAGTTCGCGGCGGAAACATTTCCGGCGCACAGGGGTAAGGTTCATGCGTATCAAGGCGTTAGCGGTGCTCGTTGTGTTGGCGGTGAGTGCCGCCGCCTTCGTCGAGCTGCGCAGGGAAAACCGTGCGGACGCCGCGACCGGCAATTGCTATTCCGACGCCCAGGGCCCTTCCGCTCCGACCATCTGCAACTAGCCAAGCGACCATCAGGCTCGGGGGACTCGGCCGGCGTGCGCTGCTATGCGAGCGCCGCCATGGCCCGGCCGTCCTCTCGTAAACTCGCCGGAATAGCGGCGATCCTGCTCCTGATTGGCGTCTGGGCGTCGTTCGTCGCAGCGCTTGCCCCCTTCGTCGGGAGATGGCCTGTTTTGGTGCAGGCGCCATTCTATCTTGTGATGGGAACGGCCTGGATCCTGCCGCTGAAGCCCCTGTTGCGTTGGATCGAGACCGGCTCTTTCCGGGTGCGCACGTAGCCCGGCGTTGAAACAAGTGTGTTAGCTGGCTATATCACCAACATGGCAGATGCTCTGACCCTCCCGCGGCCAAAACCGCTTCTGCGCGACGTTGTCACGCGCGTCGCCTCGCTGTGGCGCGCCTATCCGCGTGAAGCGGTCGGCGTCGGGATGCTTGGACTGGTCGCAGCGGGCGCCCTTGCAACGTCGATGGTGTCGCTGACGGATCGGCAGCCGCAAGCTGCGCCGCCCGCTCCACCGTCGATGAGAGTCCGCCCGCTCGCTCCGGAGCAGGCGCTCAAGGTCAACGCCGATATCCCTGTCGTCTCCGGTCCAAACCCGACGGCTGCACCCTTCCCGTTCAAGGGCAGCGCGGCGGCGCGCGCGCAGGCGCTCAACTGTCTCGCCAGCGCAGTCTATTATGAGGCGGGCAACCAGGACGTCGATGGCGAACGGGCGGTGGCCCAGGTCGTCCTCAACCGCGTACGCCATCCGGCCTTCCCCGGCAGCGTCTGCGGCGTCGTTTATCAAGGATCGACCCGACTCACCGGCTGCCAGTTCACCTTTACCTGCGACGGGTCGCTCAATCGCCGTCCGGACGCCGACGGATGGCGTCGCGCCAACGCGGTCGCCGAAGCCGCGCTCGACGGCGCCGTCTATGCGCCGGTCGGCTGGGCCACCCATTATCACGCGGACTATGTCGTCCCCTATTGGGCGGCGACCATGGCCAAGAACACGGTCGTCGGGGCTCATCTCTTCTACCGTTGGCCTGGTGGCTGGGGACAACCCTCGGCGTTCGGCAAAAGCTATGGCGGCATCGAGCCCAATGCGACCGCACTCCGTTCCGCGGCCTTGGCGGCGGTCCACGTCGTCGCGTCCCAGACGGGCTCGATAGCCGCTACAATCGACAAGATCCCGGGTGCTGAGCCGCTGAAGCTCGCGCCGTCGATGCGCGGCGACAAACGTGTTGCAGTTCGCTTCAATCTCGTCGCCCGCAAGGCGTCGTCCGAAGTGAAGGCACAGGACTACACCAAGAACTTCGGGGCTTCGGACAACCTAAAATGGTCGCTCTCCGGCGAAACGGTAGCCGAGAACCAGCAGCCGCTCGGCAAGCCGGCAGCAGCAGCGGGCGGAGCGTCCGGCGCCCGCTAGTTGGTCCGAGGCGGCATCGGCTGCGGCGGCGGCATTAGAGCAAGCTCGACCTGCAAGCGAATCCGGTCGAGCCTGCTGTCGATCGCCACATTGTCGTCGGACAGAGCCGACGCGCCGCTCCACAACCTGCCCGTAACGGCCAGCTCGCTGAACGGGCCTTGATCGCGAAGCGGATCGCGATCCTGAAGCTGGACCACTGCATCATCGAAGGCTGCGCAGCGGTCTAGCTGAAGCAAGCTCGGATCGTTCCTCAACTCGTGGTGGCAATCCCGGCTTGCTGTGGCGAGCGCCATCTCATCGCGCGTCCTGGAGAGATATTGGGCCCGCCTGGCCGCAGCTGTGATAGCGGACACGTGAAGCGGCTGGTCCATCGCATCGGCTGGCGCGGCCTTTTGGCGAGCCGGGGCGAAACGATGCAGGACCGGGGACTTCACCGCATCGGCGGACAGTCCGAGCGGCCCGGCAGAGATGAAAAATATTGCTAGTCCCACCATGGCAAGGAGCGCGAAAGCAGGCCAGCCGCGATGCGCGGACTTGCTGCCATCCGACCTTTCCTGGTTGAGCTCGAGCGGATCCTGGAGATTGCGGTTCGCCCTCAGCTCGCGGTAGGCCCGATTGATCTCGGCGGCACGCTTTACATCGCCGCCCTCACGGTCCGGATGATGTTCCTTGATCAGGCGTTTGTAGGCCTGCTCGATCTCGGCGTCGTCGGCATCGGGCTCGAGCCCAAGCGCAGCGAAAGCGGACGCATCCTCGGCCATCACAGCCGTTTAATCCAGCCTAAACCGATAGGGAATGTGGCGCGAGTGACGGGGCTCGAACCCGCGACCTCCGGCGTGACAGGCCGGCGCTCTAACCAACTGAGCTACACCCGCGTTTTTGGCGTGGCCGCGCACCTAGGTGCGGGGCTTTGGGGTGTCAACCATCGCAGGCTCGATTTCCTGGCGGTCCTCGACTTCCTCCTCGTCCGCCTCTCCCGCGTGGGTCAAGGTACCGTGCTCAAACAGGAATCCTGCGATGTCCGGCGTGCCGGCCGCGGAGAAGATGGTCTTCATGATGATTAGCAGTGGAACAGCCAGCAACGCCCCCGTCGTGCCCCACACCCAGGCCCAGAAGGACAGTGAGATCAGGATCGACAGCGGGCTGATCGTCAGCCGGTGGCCAACCACCATCGGCGTGAAGAAGTTCGCCTCGATCAGGTGGAAACTGATGAAAACAGCGGGAGGAAGCATCGCTCCCCAAATATCCGGGTAGGTCATCAGGCCACCGACGAATAACAACAGCGCGCAGACGATCGGGCCAAGATAGGGAATGTAATTGGCGACCGCGACGATGCCGCCCCACATGACCGGCGAAGGCATGCCGAGCCACCAAAGCGCGAGCGCCGTCAGCGCACCGAGGCCCACGTTGATGAGGGTGATCGTGCCAAGGTAGGTCGACGTCGCATCGACCACCTGCTGGATGACCCGGGCGGTGGTGAGCGCCCCTTCGAAGCTGCCGCGAGTGACGATCGCCTTCTTCCGCATCGCGGTCCAGCCGGCGAGGAAGAAGAAGATGACTAGGAGGGCAAAGAACAGCTGGATCAGCAGGTGCGGCGCCGAGCTGGTTAGGAGCCCTAGCATCGAATGGGGCTGCTCGACATTGACCGTCGGCGTCTTCTGCACCGGAGTGATCGCGATTTGCGATGTCGCCTTCTCGATCCAGCGATCGAGATGCTTGTAGAGGCGGATCACCGGTTCCAGCGCCGCGCGCACCTTGGTGATCTTGGTCGGCACCTGGGCGACCCAATCGCTCGCCGGGATGACTATCGAGCCAATCGCGAAAAATGCCAGCGTCAGGAAGATCACCACGCACAGACCCGCGGACGGCTTGGACGGGATCCCCCGCCGCTCGAACCATTCGAGCAAGGGCACGAGAGCGATGGCGACCACCAGCGCAGCGGTCACCGGCATGAAGAATTCCGCCCCCGCGCGCAGCGCGAAGGGGATCATGATGACGAGGCCGATCCCGGCGATCAGAGTCAGCGATGCAAGCAGCCGATCGCGCTTGATGCTGATCGTCTCCGCGATCAGGCGCGCCTCGTCGGCAGTATCGTCGTGAGCCTCATGCCGGTGGGTACGCGCATCCATAGCGCGAGCATATCGCCGCGAAACGGACCCTGCCAGCGATTAGCGCGTGGTGCCCCTGGTCCGACTCGAACGGACACTCCGGTGAAGGAACTCGATTTTGAGTCGAGCGCGTCTACCATTCCGCCACAGGGGCTCCGCAGCCGCGCCTAGCTAGGGTAGGCTTTCAAGCTAATCAATTCCTCGGTGCCTGGCGTCGGTAGCTGAGAGCCTCCGCGACGTGGATTCGGCCGACCTGCTCGGCGCCCGCGAGATCGGCGATGGTACGCGCGACCCGAAGCACACGATGAAAGCCGCGGGCCGACAGCCGCATCGCCGCGGCTGCGTCCGCCAGCAGCCTGCGTCCCAGTTCGTCGGGCGTTGCCACCTGACCGAGCAATTCGCCGTCGGCCTCTGCGTTGGTGCGCGGGCCATGGCCGTTGTAGCGGTTCGCCTGGACCTGGCGCGCCGCAGCGACACGACGCGCGACCTCGGCGCTACCCTCGGCGGGTGGCGGCAAGGTGAGGTCGGCAGCGGAGACGCTCGCGACTTCAACATGGAGGTCGATGCGGTCGAGCAGCGGCCCTGAGACCCGCGCCTGGTAGTCCGCGGCGCAGCGGGGTGCCCGGCTACAGGCGAGCGCCGCATCGCCGAGATGCCCACAGCGGCATGGGTTCATCGCCGCGACCAGCTGGACGCGAGCGGGAAACGTGACATGGGTGTTGGCTCGGGCAACGCTTACGCTGCCAGTCTCCAGCGGCTGGCGAAGCGAATCCAGCACGGGCCGCTGGAACTCCGGGAGCTCGTCAAGGAATAGGACACCGAGGTGCGCAAGGCTGATCTCGCCTGGGCGCACACGCAGGCCCCCACCGACGAGAGCTGGCATCGAAGCGCTGTGGTGGGGCGCGCGGAACGGGCGTCGGCGCCGGATCTTGCCGCCGCCGAGCTCTCCGGCGACCGAGGCAACCATCGAGACCTCCAGCGCCTCGGCTGGTTGCAGCGGCGGCAGAATGCCCGGCAGACAAGCGGCGAGGAGTGACTTCCCTGCTCCTGGAGGTCCACTCATCAGGAGATTGTGGCCGCCAGCAGCCGCGATCTCGAGCGCGCGCTTGGCGACCTCTTGCCCCTTAACCTGGGCGAGGTCCGGCCCGCCCTCAGGCGGCTCGGCATCGGCAAGCTCGGGCGTGGGACAGAGGCTCGTGCCCTTGAGATGCGCGAGAAGCGCAAGAAGGTCAGGCGCGGCGATGACATCGATCTGTCCCGCCCAGCTTGCTTCGCTTCCCTGCGCCGCCGGGCAGATCAGGCCCTTGTCGATGGAAGAGGCGTGGATCGCCGCGAGAAGTACGCCAGGCGACCCAGCGATCCTCCCGTCGAGGCTGAGCTCCCCGACTGCGACATAATGCGAAAGTGCCTCCGCATCGGTCGCGCCGATTGCCGCAAGCAGCCCAAGCGCGATCGGCAGGTCGTAATGCGAGCCCTCCTTAGGGAGGTCGGCCGGCGAGAGATTGACCGTGATGACCTTAGGGGGAAGCGCGAGGCCGATCGACGCTAGTGCGGCTCGGACCCGCTCGCGGCTCTCCGCCACGGCCTTGTCCGGCAATCCGACGATAGTGAACTTCGGAACGCCCGAAGTGAGCTGAACCTGGACTTCGACCGCACGGGCCTCAAGACCAAGATACGCAACAGTGGCGACGGTCGCAGCCATCAGGCCCCGCCCCCCGAACGATCAACGCTGTACAGAAATCCCCCTAACTCGGCGGAGCGACGCTAGACGGTCACGGCCGGGTACTGCAAGGCCGCTTGCAACGAGACGGGTGTATCACCAGTTTAATACGCATGGGCCGACGGGAGAAATGGGCGAAGCTGCTCGACAATCCGATCGTCGAATGGTCGATGTTCGGGCTCGGGGTCATTCTGCTGATCGTCTCACCGCTCGTCGGCGTCATCCCGGGGCCCGGCGGCATTGTCGTTGCGGGAATCGGCCTCGCGCTGATCCTCAAGACCAGCATGTGGGCCAAGCGGCACTATGCGCGGTTCAAGCGATGGCAGCCGAAGGCGGGACGATGGACGGACTGGGCCCTGCGGAGGTCGAGTGCGCAGCGTCGGGAAGCAATCCGCAAGTCCGAACGGAATTGACTTGTACAGTCTCCTCCACTATCGGCGCGCACGACAGCGGCTGCCTCTTGGGCGGCCCTTTTTCTTTGTATCCGAACTTAAAGGCATGAGCGATGAAGCGCACCTTCCAGCCGAGCAACCTGGTCCGCAAGCGGCGTCACGGGTTCCGCAGCCGCATGGCGAC
>Ga0207683_10003113_pt1 | contig 14499 bp, 13 predicted proteins | sample KBSM73metaG_FD_184333 | JGI IMG/M metagenome (GOLD analysis project Ga0207683, IMG submission 184333) | Miscanthus rhizosphere microbial communities from Kellogg Biological Station, Michigan, USA - KBS M7-3 metaG (SPAdes) (version 2) | ecosystem: Host-associated > Plants > Roots > Rhizosphere >... | reverse complement strand
GTGGCGGACGAGGGCCTTGTTGGCGGTGAGGCTCATGCTGCTTCCGTTCGGGAGAACACGTTCGCGGAGTCGCGCGCGAACGAGCAGATGTCGCGCGGCGGCCGCCCCGTCAGGGCTTGCACCGTCGTCGTGACCTGCGAGGCCATGCCGAGGCGCGCCTGCGCGAAGATCGCCACGACCTGCTCGGCGGCGAACGCGGGCAGGCCGGCCTGGGTCAGTCCGTGCACGGCGGCCTCGTCGGGGAGGTCGACGAACTCGACGTCGCGGCCGGTTGCATCGGCCAGTGCCTCGGCGACCTGCGCGTAGGTCACGGCCTCGGGGCCGGTCAGGGCATACGACCGTCCGTCGTGACCCGCCGACGTGAGGACGGCCGCCGCCGCAGTGCCGACGTCGCGGGGATCGATCATCGCGATCTGCGCGCTGCCCGCCGGGGCGCAGAGCGTGCCTGCGAGCGCCACGGGCTCGGCGGCCGCGAGCAGGTTCGACATGAAGAAGCTCGCGCGGAGGATCACCGACGGGACCGACGCGGTCCTCAGGTGCTGCTCGATCCGGCCGTGCCAGTCCCAGAACGCGACCGGCGCGTCCGGCTGTGCGACGATCGACGAGAGCTTGACGATCCGGCGTAGACCCGCCTCGGCCGCCGCGTCGATCGCGCTCGTCTCCCATTCGACCCGCCGCGGATCATCGGCGCCCGAGAGGAACAGCACGTCGGCGCCGTCGAGCGCGGCGCGCAGCGACCGTGGCTCGGCGAAGTCGCCGGGCGCGAGCTCCGCCGCGTCGCCGAAGAGGCGTCGCGCCTTGTCCGGATCGCGCACGAACACACGCACGTCCTGCCCTTGCCGCACCAGGGCCCGCACCACCTGCGAGCCCGCGATACCCGTCGCTCCCGTGACCAGGATCATCGTTTCCGCTCCTCTCGTCCGATGACTCGGATAAACTGTGTTTCACAGTTTATAACTATGGAGCATAGCTATGTCAAGAGATGAATTGCGCCTCTTCTCCTACGAGATCCTCGGTCTCGTCGGCACGACCGGCGCGGGCACGCACGATCTGCGCCGCATGGTGCAGCGTGGACGCATGCTCGACTGGGCCGGCGAGAGCCAGTACTACGTCGAGCCCAAGCGCCTGGCCGGGCTCGGCTATCTCGACGCGCGCAAGGAACCGGGCAAGACCCGCGACCGCACCGTCTACACGCTCACCGAGAAGGGCCTGGCGGCGCTTCGCGAATGGGCGGCCACGCCCGTCCACTTCACGCCGGTCAAGAGCGAGCTGCTGGTGCGCCTGCTGATCGCCGACCTCGTCGGCGAGGCGACCACGCGCGCCGGCATCGTCGCCCTGCGCGAGGAGATCGCCGGCCTGTCAACCCGCATCGAGGAGCTCGAGTCGAGTGCGGACGCGCTCCCCCACCGGCGCAAGTACCTGCTGCTCGTGAGCGGCTTCCTGCGCGGCCTGCTCGACCTGCATCTCGAGCTCGTGGACCAGGTCGAGCGCGACCTCGAGCCCGGCGACGGCGGCGATCAGCCGAAGAAGGCCTCGGCCAGCGCGTAGTACGAGCGGGGAACGGTGCGGAGCTCCTTGACGGCCTCGTCCAGTGGCGACGCGACGACGTCCATGCCGCGCAGCGACGTCATCAGGCCGAAACGCTGCTCGAGCGCGAGCTCCGCGGCCAGCAGCCCGTAGCGGGTCGCGAGCACACGGTCGTAGGCAGTCGGCGTGCCGCCGCGCTGCAGGTGGCCGAGCGTGGTCACGCGCGTCTCGTAGCCCGTGAGCTCCTCGAGCGCGTCGGCCAGCCTCTGGCCGACGCCGCCCAGCCGTACGTGCCCGAACGCGTCGCGCTGGCCGGTCGGCGTCGAGAGCTCCTCGGCACCCCCCTCGCGGGTCAGCGGCCAGCCCTCGCTGACGACGATGATCGAGAAGTCCTTGCCGCGCGCGTGGCGCTGGCGGACGAGGTCGGCGCAGCGCTCGACCGTGACCGGGAACTCCGGGATCAGCACGACGTCGGCGCCGCCGGCGAGGCCGCTCGCCACCGCGAGCCAGCCGGCGTGACGGCCCATGACCTCGACCACCATGACGCGGTCGTGCGACTCGGCCGTCGTGTGCAGCCGGTCGATCGCATCGGTCGCGATCGAGACGGCGGTGTCGAAGCCGAACGTCTGGTCGGTGGCCGCGAGGTCGTTGTCGATCGTCTTGGGCACGCCGATCACGGGCAGGCCGTGCTCGACGTACAGCCGGGCGGCCACGCCGAGCGTGTCCTCTCCGCCGATCGCGATCAGCCCGTCGAGGTGCTCGAACGACGTGCGCACCGCCTCGAGGCCGCCCTCCTCGCTGAACGGGTTGGTGCGGCTGGTGCGCAGGATCGTGCCACCGCGCGGGAGGATGCCGGAGATGGCCTCCTGGTCGAGCGGGCGAAAGAGCCCCTCGACCATGCCTCGCCACCCGCGCAGCACGCCGACCGGCTCTGCGCCACCGTCGATCAGGCGCCGCGTCGCGGCACGAATCACGGCGTTCAGCCCGGGGCAGTCGCCCCCTCCCGTCAGCATCCCCACCCGCATGCGCACACTCCTCGTCGACCGGCCCTGGCGCCTACAGGGTGGCAGGTTTCAGAGGCCCTGCGCGAGTTCCTCACAGCGCGCGCGCACGGCGGCGACGAAGTCGGACGCAGCTTCGGGGAGCGTCGCGTCGCGATGCCAGGCGAGGCCGATCTGGCGTGCGGGAACGCGGCGTGAGGCGTCGAGCGCCACCACCCCTGTGATGCCGCTGTCGATCGCGAGGCGCGGGATGAGGGCCGAGCCGATGCCGGCGGCGACCATGCGCTGTACCGCGCCGCTCTCGTCGCTGCGGAAGACGACGTGCGGCTCGATGCCGCGCGAGCGCAGCAGCGCCTCGATGCCGTAGGTGCTGCGGCTGTAGGCGACGAGTGGCAGCCGGCCGATCTCGGCGAGCGTCGGCGCGATCTCGCGCTGCGCCAGCGCGCTGCCCTCCTGCGTGAGCAGGACGTACGGATCGCGTAGCAGGTCGACGTGCTCGAACGGGCCCTCGGGTGGGACGAGCGCGAAGGTGAAGTCCAGCCGCCCGCGCTCGACCAGCGCGAGCAGCTCGTCCTCGTAGGGAGCTTCCTGGAGGCGTACCTCGATGCCCGGGCGCACCTGCATGAGACGGCGGACGACGTCGGGCAGAACGCGGATCGAGACGCTCTGGAACGTGCCGACGCGCAGTGTCTCGGCCGTGCCCTCGGCGAGCGCGGTGAGATCGGCCTCGGCCGCCTGCAGCTGCGCGGTCAGGCGCACGGCATGGCGGAGGATGCGCTCGCCTGCGTCGGTGGGCACGACCGGCCGCCGGCCGCCGGGGCGCTCCAGCAGGCGGACGCCGGCCGCCCGCTCCAGCGTGGCCACCTGCACGCTCACCGCGGACTGGGTGTACCCGAGCTGACGCGCCGCACGGGCGAACGAGCCCGTCACCGCCACTGCCTCGAGCGCCGCGAGGTGGCGCATCTCGATGCCAAGCAATCGATGAGGCTTTTTCATCATGTTGGCAGATAACTGTAGTTGGACGCATGGACGATCGTGCAGCAGGCTGCGTGCATGGCACCTGAACGCGACGGCCACGCCGGGCTCCTGACTCTCTACGCGCTGATCTTCGCCTCCGTCGTCGCCGATGTCGCCGTCGTGCCTCTCCTGCCGACCCTGACCGCGGCGCATGGGCTCTCGTCGCTCGAGACCGCGTTGCTGTTGTCGACGACCACCTTCGCGATGGTGGTCGTCACGCTGCCGCTCGGCCGCCTCGCCGACCGCATCGGCGCACGTCCGCTCGTGTCGTGCGCGGGCGGGTTCGTGGTGCTCGGCTCGATCGTCATGGCGCTGGCGGGCGGCCTGCCCGAGCTGCTCGCGGGCCGTGCGCTGATCGGCATCGCCAACGGCATCATCTGGACGGCCGGCGTGATGCTCGCCGGCGCTCCGGGACGTCCTGCCGGCGCCACGGGGCGCGTCATCGCGGCCGGCGGCACCGGGCTGCTCGCCGGGCCGGTCATGGCAGGGCTGCTGGCCGACCGCGTCGGCACCTGGGCGCCCTTCGCGGTGGGAGCGGCGCTCGCGCTCCCGGTCACGATCGCATTCGCGCTCGACCGCTCGGCGCCGTGCGAGCGCGCCGAGCCGGCGCGCGCCGCCCGGCCGCGCGGCGGGGCGCACCGCAATCGGATGGTCGTCTACGCCATGCTCGCCACCGTGCTGCTCGGATTCGTCGGTGGCATGGGCAACCTGCTGGGATCGGTCCGCCTGAGCGAGAACGGGCTCTCGCCGAGCGGCATCGGCGTGCTCTTCTCGATCGGCGCGCTGGTCTGGATCGCGGTCGCTCCGCTGGCCGGCCGCATGGGCGAGCAGCGCAGCCACGTGGCGCTCACGGCCTTCGGCTGCGCCCTGTTGGGCGCGGCCTGGCTCGTGCCCGTCGCCGACCGCTCGACCGTCGCGATCGCTGCCTTCCTGCTGGCATCGGCGGCCGGCCGCGCCGGCCTGAACACGTTCAGCTATCTGCTCGCCGGCAGCGGGGCGGCGTCCGCCGGAGCCGGCCGCGGCGCGGTCATCGGGCTCGTGAACCTGAGCTGGGGCGTCGCTGCGGTGATCGGGCCACTGGCGGCCAGCGCGGCACACGGCCACATCGACGAGCGCGTGCCCTTCGCCATCATCGCGGCGCTCTGCCTGGGCGTCGCGACCCTCATGCTGACCGGCTCGCGCGGCAACCTCTCCGCCGGAGCGCCTGCCCGCTGAGTCCTACGCCGTCAGCCGTGCGACCAGCTGCGCGGCCGACGGCACATCGTCGATGCCCCCGCATCCGGCGCCGGCGTACAGGCACATCTCAGCGATGGCGCCGCTGTCGCCCACGAGCGGGGGCGCGTCCTCGTAGCGGGCGATTGCGGCCCCGCCGCGCCGAGCCGGCGGCGCGCCCTCATCGGGACGCCGGCCGGGAGGCGGGCAGCCGGCGTCCTCCCAGCGCTCGAAGGTGGCGTTGCGGAGCACGCGGTGCGGCGCGTGCGGCCAGCCCCCGTCGAAGCAGATCGTGAGGGCGGTCGCATGGTCCTCTGCGGCGACGAGGGCCGCCTTGTACTCCGGGTGCGCGGCACTCTCGGTCGTCGCCAGGAAACGCGTGCCGAGCATCGTGCCGGCCGCCCCTCGCGCGTGCGCGCGGGCGACGTCCTGCCTGACCGTCAGGCCGCCCGCGGCGATCACGGGGGTGGTCCCCGCAGCGTCCAGGACGAGGCCGATGAGCTCGTCCAACGGCGTCGTCGACTGCACGTGCCCGCCGGCTTCGATGCCCTGCGCGATCAGGACGTCGGCGCCGTCCGCCACCGCCTGCCGGGCGCCCGCCGCCGAGCCGACCTGCACTGCCACGCGCGTCCCCGCCTCGTGGCAACGGGCGATGCGCTCACGCCCGGGCTGCCCCCACGAGAACGTCAGCACGGGGACGCCGAGCGCCAGCAGCGCGTCCAGTTGCGCATCGGGCTCGAACGACAGCACCAGGTTGGCGGCGAACGGGCGCGACGTGAGTGCGCGCACGCTCGCGACCACGCCGGCGAGCTCGGCAGGGGGCGTCCAGGTGCACGCGAGCGTGCCCAGCGCGCCCGTCTCGCCCACGGCTGCGACGAGCGCAGGGCTGGAGCACCTCCCGATCGGCGCCTGCACGAGCGCGAGGTCGATGCCGAGCACATCCAGCAGGTCGCGGGCGGCGGCGCGGCTCACGGAGCAGGTTGTAGCAGCCGCTCGCGGCCGCCTGCGAGCGTGGTGCGCGGCTCGGGCTCAGGGCGTAGAGTTCCGCCGTGTCCGAGTTTCGCGTGACCTACTGGCGCGACCTGCCGTCACTCGTCACGGCGAGAGACGCCGAGCGCACTGCCAAGGCACCGCTCGACGCACGATTCATGGTTGCGATCGACGAGGCTGCGATGCGCCTCGGTGCGACTGACTCCGAGACCTACCTCGAGGGCTGGCGTCAGAGTGAGTGGGAAGAGCGCGACGGGAGCCCTGAAGAAGTTGCGCAGGCCGTCGCGGACGAACTCGAGAGCGAATTCGCCGAGAGCCGCGTACAGGAGCTGCTCGACGCGTACGGCAGCTGACGCGAGCGGGTCTCGCGTTCGCTCAACGATCGAAGGAGGCAGTGTTGGCGACCGCTGAGAAGAGGCGCTTCATCCGCGCAGACGGTCCGGACAAGGTCACGGGCTCCGGCCGCTACACGGCCGACCTGAACCTCACGGGCATGCTGCATGCGAAGTTCAAGTTCGCGGGCGTGTCCCACGGCCGCATCACGCGGCTCGACACGTCCAAGGCGGAGGCGCTGCCCGGCGTGTTCGCAGTCGCGACCCACGCCGACGTGCCGGACGTGCTCTACGGCGATTTCGTGCAGGATCGCCACCTCTTCTGCAAGGAGTACGTGCGCTACGAGGGCGACACCGTCGCGGCCGTCGCGGCGCTCACTCCCGAGATCGCGCAGCAGGCCGTCGACCTGATCGAGGTCGAGTACGAGAACCTGCCGGTCGTCAACGACATCGAGGCCGCGCTTGCGCCCGACGCGCCGCTCGTGCACGTCGACTGGGCCTCCTACGGCGACACCGAGGGCATGGTGCGCGACCGCAACGACGCCTCGCACTCGACGATCGTCAAGGGCGACATCGAGCAAGGAATGCGCGATGCGGAGCTCGTCGTCAAGAGTCGCTTCGTGGCCGATGGCTGTCACCCCGTCCCGATCGAGCCGCGGGCGATCGTGGCGCAGTGGTCGGGCGACCACGTCACGATCTGGACCTCGACGCAGGTGCCGTTCGCGGCGCGCAGCGGCGTCATGGACACGCTCGAGCTGCCCGCGAGCAAGGTGCGAATCATCGTGCCGATCCTCGGCGGCGGCTTCGGCGGCAAATGCGGCTTCCACTACGAGGCGCACATCGCCGTGCTCGCGCGCAAGGCCGCGCGGCCGGTCAAGCTCGTCTTCACGCGCCGCGAGGAGTTCCTGGCTCCGGACAAGCGCCGTGAGGGCATGGTCATCGAGATCGAGAGCGGCATCAAGAAGGACGGGACGATCACCGCGCGCCGCGGCTATCTCGTGATCGACAACGGCGCGTACACGGCGGACTCGGCGTTCTTCTCCGAGCTGGCCGCGATGCACGTGCACGGCCCGTACAAGACGCAGAACGCGTACATCGACGCACACTGCGTCTACACCAACCATCAGCCGTCCGGGTCGGTTCGCGCCCCCACGGCCCCGCAGGCCTGCTGGGCGCTCGAGCAGCACACCGACGAGCTCGCAGCCGCGATCGGCATGGATCCCGTCGAGTTCCGCCGCAGGAACTGCATCGACACGGGCGACGAAGGCCCGACGCGGCAGGTCTACCTGCCGATCGGCCTGCACGAGTGCATCGCCAACGCCACCGAGATGAGCGGCTACGGACAGGAACTGCCGGACGACGAGGCGATCGGCGTCGCAGTCGGCTGGTGGCCGACCTTCGGCGTGCCTTCGGGCGCATACGTGAAGCTCAACGCCGACGGTTCGGGCGTGATCGTGACCGGTGCGCAGGAATGCGGCACCGGCTCCGTCATGACCCTGCCGATGCTGGCGGCCGACGAGCTCGGCATGCAGCCCGAGGACTTCACGCTCGTCTACCAGGACACGGACGCCGGGCCCTGGGACATGGGAGCGACCGGTTCGCAGACGCTGGTCAACAACGGCCGCGCGGTGGTGGCAGCGGCCAAGCAGGTGGCCGAGCAGCTGCGTCAGCTCGCCGCCGACCAGATGGAGGCCGCTCCGGAGGACATCGAGCTCGTCGACGGGTTCGCCCAGGTCAAGGGCTCGCCCGACAGCAAGGTCGCGCTGGCCGAGCTGGCAGCCACCGCGCACGGCGGTGAGCTGCTGCTCGGAACCGGCTCGGGCGAGGTTCCGGCCGGGCCCGAGACCGACAACACCAATTGCGTGGGCAAGCTCGGCATGGATGCCTGGTCGGCCCCGCAGGTCAGCTGCCACGCGGTGCGGGTCAAGCTCGACCGCGACACGGGCGTGGTGCGGGTGCTCGAGGTGTCGTGCTCCCACGACTCCGGCACGATCATCAACGAGGTCGGCGCCGAGGGCCAGGTGGAGGGCGGCGTCATGATGGGCATGGGCCAGGCGCTCTCGGAGGGCACGAAGTACGACGAGGACGGCAAGCAGCGCAACGCCGCCCTGCTCGAGTACAAGCTCCAGACGATGCCCGACGCCCCTCCGATCACGGTCAAGTGGGTGCAGACGAGCGCCCCCGACGGCGGGCCTCGCGGATCCAAGGGCGTCGCCGAGGCGCCCAACGTCGCGACCGCGGCCGCGATCGCGAACGCGCTCTCCAAGCTGACCGGCGCGCCGCTCCGGAGGCTCCCGATGACGCCCGAGCGCATCTGGGAGCACACGCAGGAGGTCGGCTCGTGAGCTACACGGCAGCACACACCCTGGACGAGGCCGTGGCGGCAATGGCCGCCGGGGCTCGCCCGGTCGCGGGCGGCTCCGACCTCGTCGTGGGCGCGCGGCAGGGCAAGTTCCCCCTGCCCGCCAGCCTGGTCGGGATCCACGGCGTGTCCGGTCTCGGCGACATCTCGGTCGACGGCGGGACGCTCGTGCTGGGAGCGCTCGTCAACCACGCGGAGATCGAGGCGAGCAGCGAGGTCGCTGCCGGCTGGACCGGCCTGGCCGACGGCAGCGCACTCGTGGGCTCGCCCGCGACGCGGTACGTCGGCACGATCGGCGGCAACGTCATGAACTCGTCGCCGGCCATGGACACGGGCGCGCCGCTGCTCGTGCTGGGCGCCGAGGTCGAGTTGCGGTCGCAGGGCGGTTCGCGCACCGTCGCGTTGTCCGACCTCTGGACCGGCCCCGGCAAGACCTCCGCGCAGGACGGCGAGCTGCTCGTCCAGGTGCGGGTGCCGGCGCTGCCGGCCCGCTCGGGGAGCGCGTACCTGCGACTCGAGTACCGCCGCGCCATGGAGATCGCCGTCGTCGGCGCCGCGGCCGCCGTCACGCTCAACGGCGACGGAGACGTCGAGGCCTGCCGTGTGGCGCTGACCGCCGTCGCCCCGACGATCGTCCGCTCCCCGGGCGCCGAGGCCGCCATCGTCGGCAAGCCCGTCAGTGAGGAGACGCTGGCGGCCGTCGCCGCCGGCGCGAGCGCCGATGCCGCGCCGATCAGCGACGTGCGTGCCGGCGAGGCCTATCGCCGCCACACCGTCGGCGTCATGGCCCGCCGAGCCGTCGAGACCGCGATCGCCCGCGCGCGCGGCGAGCACGTCCCCGTCCCTGCCAACCGCGCCTCCGGTGTCGGCGCGCCCCTCGGAGGCTGAGCCGATGAGCGTCTCGATCACCCTGAACGTCAATGGCGTCGCCTACCCCCTCAGCATCGAGCCCGGGCGCACGCTGGTGAGCGTGATCCGCAGCGAGGTCGGCCTGACAGGCACCAAGGAGGGCTGCGACGATTGCGAGTGCGGCGCCTGCATGGTGCTCGTCGACGGCCGGCCCGTGAACTCGTGCTCGTACCTCGCCGTCCAGACCGACGGCCGTGAGGTCACCACCGTCGAAGGCCTCGGAACCGCGGCCGAGCCCCACCCGCTGCAGCGCAACATCATCGCGGAGGGTGGCGTGCAGTGCGGCTTCTGCACGCCCGGCATGCTGATCTCGGCGACGGCTCTGCTGGCCGCCAGCCCGCAGCCGAGCGAGGACGAGATCCGGATCGCCCTGGGCGGCAACCTCTGCCGCTGCACTGGGTACCAGAAGATCGTGCGCGCCGTTCAGCGCACCGCCGACGAGCTCGCTTCCACGCACTGATTCATGCACGGGTCAGGCACGCACGTTGCGTGTCTGACCCTCGTGTGATCAGGTGCCGACGATCAGCTTCGCATGGCGCACGAGCGAGATGCCGTGGCGCCCGGTGACCTTGACCGTGACCTTGAGGCGCTTGCCGTCGGCGCCGGCCGGGATCGCCCATGTGCAGATGGCGACGTGATCGGCGATCTCGCCCTTGCCCCGCATGCGCTCGCCCGCGAGCTTCGCGCGGCAGCGAACCGCGAGATTCTCCGTCGCGACGCGCACCGGCCCGAATGCCATGCGCACCGCGTAGTCCTGCCCCGCGTGGGGCTTGGCCACGACGAGCCTGGTGCTCCGGGCCTTGTGCCGGCGCGCCTCGCGGATCGAGACCTGCTTGCTGACGGGCGCGAGAAGCGCGCTGCCGATGTCCTCGGTCGCAGCCGCGGCCGCCCCTGAGGGAGTGGCCGCCGGGCTGGAGCCGGACGACGACGACGTGGGCGAGGAGATCGGAGCAGCCGGCGACGCGGGCGGCTTGGAAGTCACAGGCGGCGCCGCGGGGGCGGCCGGCGGCGCAGGCGGCGCTGCCGGCGGCGGCGGAGGCGGCGCGGCGGGCGGCGGCGGCGGGGCCGACGCGGGCGGCGCGCCCGAGCTCACGCCACCGGCGAAGTCCTGCACCCAGTAGATCTGGCCGTTGGCGGCGGTCGCTGCGCCGACACCGATCGACCGGAACGAGGGCTGCTCGATGTTGGCCTTGTGACCTGGCGAGTTCAGCCAGGCGTTCATCACGTCGTTGGCGTCGATCTGGCCGAAGGCGATGTTCTCGCCCTCCGCCCCGCCCGCGGAGTACCCGCAATCGGTCATGCGCGTGAACGGATCGCGCGCGACCGGCGGCGCCGGGTCGTTGTGGTCGAAATAGCCGTAGTTGGCCATGTGGCTGGCCTTCCAGGCGGCCGAGTCCGTGAGCGCCTGGTCGTTCTGCAGCCCCGCGAGCCCGAGCGAGGCCCGGTGTTGATTGACGAGCGCGACCACCTGCTGGGCGAGCGAGACGTTCGCGGCGGGCCAGCCCGCACCGGGTGTGCACGAGGCCGTCGCACCCAGCGCGCTGTTTGATTGCAACGCAGGAATGGCGGCCGCTGCGACAGCCACCGCAATCACTGCGGCGACCAGGACGCGAACCGCGGGCACGCGTCGCCGATGTGCTGTCAACGAGTCAGTCACAGGCCCCTCGGTTCCGACCGTAGCACCCAATAGCTATGCGATTTGGCGCGGGAAGCGGGAGGTTCCGGCGGAATATTCCGGCCCCGGTGTAGGATCGAAATCGCCGTGAGCGCCACCGCCCGAGTGATCCGCGGGGCCTGCCCGCACGACTGCCCCGATACGTGCGCCTTGCTCGTCGCGGTCGACGCGGCGGGGAGGGCGACGAGCATCAAAGGCGACGCCGCACATCCGATCACTGCCGGCTTCCTGTGCGGCAAGGTCTCGAACTACCTCGAGCGCGTGTACTCCTCCGAGCGGCTCCTCCACCCGCTCGTCCGCGCGGGCGCCAAGGGAGAGGGCCGATTCCGCCAGGCCACCTGGGACGAGGCGCTGGACCTGTCGGCGCAAGGCCTGCAGGACGCGATCGCACGACACGGCGGGGCCTCGGTCGTGCCGTACAGCTACCTCGGCACGCAGGGTCTCGTGCAGGGAGACGTGATGGCCAATCGCCTGTTCGACGCGATCGGGGGATCGACGCTCGTGCGCACGATCTGCGCAAGCGCCGGGGTGGCGGGCACGATGGCGACCAATGGCGCCTCGCCCGAGGTCGATCCCGAGGAGTGGGTGCACGCGCGCACGATCGTCGCGTGGGGCTGGAATCCGCTCTCGACGGCTCCTCACCTGTGGCGCTTGATCCTCGAGGCACGCCGCCGCGGTGCGCGGCTCATCGTCGTGGATCCCTTCCGGAGCCGCACGGCGCGGGTCGCCGACGTCCACGTGCGACCGCTCCCGGGCACGGATGCGGCACTCGCGCTCGGTGTCATGCGGGGACTGCTCGACGCCGGCCTCGCCGACGACGAGTGGTGCCGTGCGCACACGGTCGGATACGACGACCTGATCGAGCGCCTCGCGGACGAGTCGGTCGAAGGCCACGCGGCACAGTGCGGAGTGCCGGCCTCCGAGGTGCGCGAGCTCGCGCGCGCGCTCGCGCAGGACCAGCCCTCCCTGATCCGGCTGGGCGTCGGCGCGCAGCGCCACGCCGGCGCGCCGATCGCGTACCGCACGATCGCCTGCATCCCTGCGCTTGCGGGCTCCTGGCGTCACCGCGGTGGCGGGCTCTCCTACATCCCGACAGGCATGTTCGGCGTGCTCCGCGAGGAGCGCCTCGCGCGGCCGCACCTGCGCGAGGGCACTGCGCGCTCGCTCAACATGTCTCGCATCGCTGAAGCGCTGACGGACCCGGCGCTGGATCCTCCCGTCGCGGCGCTGATCGTCTGGAACTCGAACCCGGCTGCGATCGCGCCCGATCAGGAGCGTGTCCTGGAGGGCCTGCGCCGGGAGGATCTGTTCACGATCGTGTGCGAGCAGTTCATGACCGACACCGCCGCGCACGCCGACGTGATCCTCCCGGCCACGACGCAGCTCGAGCACCTCGACATCGTGTGGTCGTGGGGCCATCACTACCTCACGCTCAACGAGCCCGCGATCGCTCCCGTCGGCGAGTCGCGGCCCAACAGCGAGATCTTCCGCCTGCTCGCGCGCCGGCTCGGTCTCACGGATGCGTGCTTCGGCGAGACGGACGAGGAGTTGCTTGCGATGGCGCTCGAAGGAGACCCGGCCGGCATCAGCCTCGCCGGGCTGCGCGAGCGCGGCTACGCGAAGATCGACCGCGGCCAGGGCACGAGCCCGCACGCCGACGGCGGCTTCGCCACGCCCTCGGGCAAGCTCGAGCTGCGCTGCGAGCGGCTGTCGGAGGCCGGGCTCGACCCGCTGCCGTTCTTCGATCCGCCCTGCGAGGTCGCCGACGAGCATCTGGCAGAGCGCTATCCGCTCGCGCTGCTGACGCCCAAGACGCACCTCTTCCTCAACTCCACGTTCGCCAACGGCGTGCGACAGCACGCCGCGCAGCCCGACCCGTACGTCGTCATCCATCCCGATGACGCCGCCGCGCGTGGCATCGCCGACGGCATGGCAGTGCGGGTTCACAACGATCGCGGCGGCTTCACGTGCCGCGCGAGCGTCTCGGACGACGCGCGCATCGGCGTGCCCGTCGCGCCGATGGGCTGGTGGAATCGCGACTACGAGGGAGGTCGCAGCCCGCAGGCGACCACCCCGCAGCGCCTGACGACGCTGCGCGATGCGCCCACGTTCAACGACAACCGGGTCGAGATCTCGAGAGCCGCCTCAGGCTCGATCCCCACGAGCGAACGCTCGGGCCGTCATGTCCCTTGAGGACGAGAAGCAGTGCTTGAGGAGGTCCCTCAAGCTCACGGGATGGGTCGTCGGCATCCTCGTCGCCCTGTTCATCGGCGCGCTGATCGTCGTCGCGATCGTCGATTGAGCTCGCTCTCAGAAGGCCGGCGTGAGCGTCCCGCCGGCGTCCTGCCAGTGCGGGGCGAACGCGAGCGTCACGAGCGTGACGTCGATGTCGGCCTTCTTGGGCCGGATCAGCACGGAGTCGAGCTGCTCCGTCGCCGCTCCGTCCGCGCCCATGCCGGCAGCGTCCTGGGCGAACGACGCCTCCAGCTCGGTGAGCTGCGCCTGCAGGCGCGTGACGTTCTCCTCGGCGCGCTTGACGTCGTCGTGCTGCTGGGCCACGCGGCCGGCACCGCGGGCGACCGTCGTGATCGACCCGGCCGAGACGGACTTGCGCCCGAGGAACCCGCCGAGGATGGATCCCGCCATCGAGACCGCGGTCTGGAGGCCCGCGCCGCGCTCCTGGTTCTCCTCGCGATCCACGGCCTGCTGCGCCGTGTGCAGCTTCTGCTGCAGGGCCGCGACCTTGGCGTCGTACTTCGCGCGCAGCGCGTCCGCTTTCGAGTCGCGGCCCTCGCGTGCGCCCTGCGCCAGGCGTGCGCGGAAGTCGGCCTCGGACTCGCCGTTGTGCGAGACGAGCTTCTGCGCGTTGCTGCGCAGGAGCGTCACGGTCTGCGTCTGGTACAGCCAGTCGGCGTAGTCCTTCGACCAGCGTGCGTAGCCCTTCGCCTCGCGGGCGGCGGCCGGCAGCTCGTGGAAGGCCGCGCCCTCGCGGGGAGCCGACTCCAGATCGGCCACCGCGATCGCGACGTCCGAGGCGCCCGCCCAGTCGACCGGCACGGGGCCGTCGGCGAACGCGGCCAGGCGGGTGTTCTCGATCATCTCGTCGACCTGGTTCTTCGTGTCGAGGAGCCGCACGCGTGCCCCGCCGAGCAGCATCGGGAGATACGCCAGCGAGCCGCCGGCGGGGGCGGCGCCGCGCAACGGCAGGTACGCCGGGGAGATGCCGCTCGGGACGGCGGGCGGCGTGGCCGCAGCCGAGACCGGCGCGGGAGCCCCCGCAGCCGGCGCTGCGGCTGCCGCGTCGGTGCCGGCCGGAGCGGCCGCGGCAGCCACGGGTGCCGGAGCGGGCAGCGCAGCCTTGAGCGGCGTCATCAGCGCGGCGATCTGCGGCCGCGAAAGCGGGCCTCGCAGGTACGACATCGTCCAGCGCGTCTGGAACACCTCGGGTGCGTTCTCGTGCACGTTGTTGAGCAG
>Ga0207683_10003106_pt1 | contig 14512 bp, 11 predicted proteins | sample KBSM73metaG_FD_184333 | JGI IMG/M metagenome (GOLD analysis project Ga0207683, IMG submission 184333) | Miscanthus rhizosphere microbial communities from Kellogg Biological Station, Michigan, USA - KBS M7-3 metaG (SPAdes) (version 2) | ecosystem: Host-associated > Plants > Roots > Rhizosphere >... | reverse complement strand
CGTCCTTTTCGCCCGCCTCGCTCATTGCGGCCTCCGGACCATCCAAGGATTGCGTTGCGCTCGTCTGTCGGCTGCGGTCAATCGCTCGGCGACGCGCCCGTCGGGCCTTGGCTCGCTGCGCTCGTCCGCCTCGCTCATTCCGCCCAATCCTTCGCAATAAGAAAATCCGAATACAGCTCCGCTTCCGGCGTTCCGGCGGCGGGCGCCCAGTCGTAGCGCCATTTCACCACGGGCGGGAGCGACATCAGGATCGCCTCCGTGCGTCCGTTCGACTGCAGCCCGAAGAGGGTCCCCCGGTCCCAGACGAGATTGAATTCCACATAGCGTCCGCGGCGATACGCCTGGAAGTCGCGCTCGCGCTCGCCGTAAGGTGTTTCGATGCGCTGCGCGACGATGGGCAGATACGCATCGAGGAAGTGGTCCCCGACGCTCCTCGCCAACGCAAAGCAGCGCTCGAAGCCGCCGTCGGCCAAGTCGTCGAAAAAAATGCCGCCGATTCCGCGCGGCTCCTTCCGATGCTTGAGATAGAAATACTCGTCGCACCAGCGCTTGAATCTCGGGTGAACGTCGTCACCGAAAGGCGCGAGCGCCGCTCGGCACGCCCGATGGAAATGGATCGCGTCGTCGGCGAAACCGTAATACGGCGTGAGATCCATCCCGCCGCCGAACCACCATCGATCGTCGTCCCCCTGCGCTCCCGGCGAATGCGCCACGAACACGCGGACGTTCATGTGCACGGTAGGGACGTACGGATTGCGCGGATGCAGGACGAGCGAGACGCCGATCGCCTCCCACGGACGGTCGGCGAGGTCCGGGCGCGCCGCCGTGGCCGACGGCGGCAGCCTGTCGCCGGTGACGTGCGAGTAGTTGACCCCGCCGCGCTCGAAGACGCCGCCGTCCTCGATCACCCGCGCGATGCCACCGCCGCCCTCCGGCCGTACCCATTCATCGCGGCGGAAAGCACGTCCGTCCACCGCCTCGAGCGCATCGACGATCCGCGATTGCAGTGTCCGGAAGTAGTCGCGGGGACCGGTGACGTCCATCGCACTTCAGGCGCGGTGCGCGATCGCACGGTGGCCGATGTCGCTGCGGTACTGCATGCCGGCGAACTGGATTTCGGCGACGGTCGCGTATGCGGCGCGCTGGGCCTGCCTCACCGAATCGCCGATCGCAGTGACGCACAGGACGCGCCCGCCGGCGACCCTCACCTTGCCGTCGCGATCGCGTGTCGTGCCGGCGTGGAAGACCTTGCAGTCCGGATGCGTTTCAGGCGTCACGCGGTCGAGACCTTCGATGGCATCCCCCGCTTCGGGGCTTTCGGGATAGCCGCGTGCGGCGAGCACCACGCCGAGCGCCGGGCGCCGGTCCCATTCCGCATCGGCGCGATCGAGCGTGCCGTTGACTCCGTGCTCGACGAGATCGACGAGATCGGACTTGAGCCTGACCATGATGGGCTGGGTTTCGGGATCCCCCAACCGGCAGTTGAACTCCAGGACCCTGGGATTGCCGGCAGCATCGATCATCACGCCCGCATAGAGGAATCCCGCGTAGGGAATTCCGTCGGCCGCCATTCCGTTGACCACCGGCAGGATCACTTCGCGCATGATCCGCGCGTGCACCGCCGGCGTGATCACGGGTGCCGGCGAGTACGCGCCCATTCCGCCGGTGTTCGGGCCCTGGTCGTGATCCCGCAATCGCTTGTGATCCTGGCTCGATGCGAGCGGCAGCACGTGCCGCCCGTCCGCCATGACGATGAAGCTCGCTTCCTCGCCTTCGAGACATGCCTCGACCACCACGCGCGCGCCGGCGGCGCCCATCGAATGCCCGACCAGCATCGCGTCGATTGCCGCGTGAGCCTCCGCGACGCTCTGTGCCACGACCACGCCTTTGCCTGCGGCGAGCCCATCCGCTTTGACGACGATAGGGGCGCCCTCGCGCGAAACGTACTCGCGCGCGGCGGCGGCGTCCGTGAAGGTCTGGTAGCGCGCGGTGGGAATGCCGTGCCGCGCCATGAATGCTTTGGCGTAGTCCTTGGAGCTCTCGAGCTGCGCGGCGGCCCTGGTGGCGCCGTAGATGCGCAGTCCGGCTGCGCGGAAGGCATCGACGATGCCGGCGGCGAGCGGAGCTTCGGGGCCTACGATCGTCAGTGCGATCGGCTCCTTCGTGGCAAATGTCACGAGGTCGGCGATCGTGGCGCCCGGTACGTTCGTGAGCTCGGGCTCGCGCGCCGTGCCGCCGTTGCCCGGAGCCACGAACACTTTCGCGACGCGCGGCGATTGCGCGATCTTCCACGCGAGCGCATGTTCGCGTCCGCCGCCACCGACGACGAGGATGTTCATGCCGATCCGGTCAGAGTCTGGATCTCAATCGAGGATCACGCGTCCGAGAACGTAGAATACGCTGCCGTGGTTGATGCCACCGCCGAAATTCGGGATATACGTGGCGTCGATCCTCGCCCCCCCGTAGCGGAGTGTCACGATCGGCAGCACCGCGGGAAACGGAATGCCGTTCGCGATGTCCGGTCGCTGGACGATCAGCGCCGTGTAACCCAATCCGGGCTGTATGCCGCCGCGCGGGCCCCAGAACGTCGACCAGCCGTAGCCCACCTGCCACTGGATGTTCTTGTGCGAATCGAGAAAGGCGAGGCCGAACACCGTGTGCGTGTCGCCGTTGGCTTCCTCGACCGTCCTGCCGTAGCCGCCGCCCCATGCCCAGGGGTTTTCCTCCTCACGCAGCTCCTTCGTCCAGGTCCACGGAGTGTGCCAGGAGTAGCCGGACAGCAGGAGCTCGTTCTTGCCCTTCTTCCATGTGTCGGTGAGCCGGCTGCATGCGCGGTCGATGAACGACAGATCCGCGGAGGCCGGATCGGCACCGCAATCGACGGCGAGCGCGGAAGCGCAATTGAGCGCGGCAATCAATACCAGCAGCCGCCGGAAACGGTTGAATGACACCTCGACTCCCTGATCGTTAATGTCGGAAATGGCGAACGCCGGTGAAGACCATCGCGATGCCGCGTTCGTTCGCCGCCGCGATGATCTCGTCGTCGCGCAGGCTGCCGCCCGGCTGGATGACGGCTGCGGCGCCGCTGTCGGCGACGACGTCCAGTCCGTCGCGAAACGGGAAGAAGGCGTCCGACGCTACGACCGACCCTGCGAGTGAGAGCTTCGCCGCCGCCGCCTTCGCGGCCGCGATCCGCGTCGAGTCGACGCGGCTCATTTGCCCCGCGCCTACGCCGAGCGTGCGCCCGGCGCCGCAGAACACGATTGCGTTGCTCTTCACGAACTTCGCCACGCGCCACGCGAACAGGAGGTCGCGCAGCTGGTCGGCGGTGGGCGCCTTCGCGGTTACGGCCTTGAGCTCGTCCGATGCGATGTTCCGTACATCGGCGCTTTGCAGCAGCACCCCGCCGCCGATGCGCTTCATGTCGAGCTGCGGCAGCGCGGCGACGTCGGGCAGCGCCACTTCCAGCACGCGCACGCTCTTCTTCTGCGCGATCACCTTGATCGCGTCGTCCGTGTAGCCCGGCGCGATGAGGACTTCCAGGAACTGGCCGGAAACGATCTCGAGCGTCGCCGCGTCGATGGGTCGATCGAACGCGATGATCCCGCCGAACGCAGAAACCGGGTCGGTCGCGAACGCATTCCGGTAGGCGGCGAGTGGAGTGTCCGCGACCGCGGCGCCGCAGGGATTCGCGTGCTTGACGATGACGCACGCCGCCGCTCCGGCGGAGCCGAGCGATTTCACGCATTCCCACGCGGCATCGGAATCCGCGAGGTTGTTGAACGACAGCTCCTTGCCCTGCAGCTGGCGGTACGTGGCAATCGTCCCCGGCGAGGGTCGTTCATCACGATAGAAGGCGGCTTCCTGGTGCGGATTTTCGCCGTAGCGCAGATCCTGCACCTTGACCGCCTGCAGGTTGAAACGCCCGGGAAACGGCACGGCCGCGCCATCGACGTCCCGTGCGGTTAGCCAATTGGAAATTGCGCCGTCGTACGAAGCGGTGTGCGAAAACGCTTTTTGGGCGAGCGCGAAGCGCGTTGTTGCGGAGAGCGCCCTGCCGCTTTGCGCGAGCTCCGCCAGCACCCCATCGTAGTCCGCCGGCTCCACGATCACGCCGACGTGCTTCCAGTTCTTCGCCGCGGCGCGCAACAACGTCGGACCGCCGATGTCGATGTTCTCGATCGCGTCGTCCAGAGTGCAGCCTTCCTTCGCGACAGTCTCGCGAAACGGGTAGAGATTGACGACCACGAGATCGATGAGGGGAATCGCGTGCGCTTCCAGGGCCGCCGCATGCTCGGCCAAGTCACGCCGCGCGAGAATTCCGGCGTGCACCTTAGGATGGAGCGTCTTGACGCGGCCATCGAGCATCTCGGGAAAGCCGGTGTAGTCGCCGATCTCGGTGACCGCCAGCCCCGCGTCCGACAGCGCCTTCGCCGTGCCGCCCGTCGACAGGAGCTTGATGCCAAGCCCGGCAAGCCCACGCGCGAACGCGACGAGCCCCGTCTTGTCCGAGACCGAAAGCAGAGCCTGTGTGATGGGCGCCGGCATGACGAAGCTAACCTGAGAGCGTCATGGGCGTTGCGATGACCTCGAAAGCCCGGCGTCCGGGCCGTCAGCGAATGTCGTACTTGGTGAGCTTCGCCCGCAGCGTGTTCCGGTTCATTCCGAGCATGTCGGCCGCCTGCGTCTGGTTGCCGCCCGCGCGATCCATGACCGAGGCGATGAGCGCGCGCTCGACGTGATTGATCACCATGTCGTAGATGCCGTGCGGAGGCTCGCCGTCCAGCCTGCGGAAATACTCGTCGAGCGATTTTTCGACCGTCTTGCCGATTTCGTTGCCGGTGTTGATGCGCAGTGTTTTTCTCACGCGGCCAGGGCCTCCCCGCCCCGTTGCGATTCTTGTCGTGATTTCAGGAACGCCGGATTGGCGTCCACGATCGCCGCGACCGGCAGGCGATAAGCGAGCCGGTCCCCCTGTTCGGCGAGTGTATCGAAGAAACGGCCGACTGCGGCGATCTGATGCTCGCTTGCGGTGAGGCCGTTGACCTCGCGGCGGAAAGCGTCGCCGCCGCGAAGGTCCTTCGTGTACCAGCCGAGGTGCTTGCGCGCAATCCGCACACCCATGCCCTCGCCGTAAAACATGTAATGGTCGTCGAGATGCTGCAGGATGGCCACCCGCGCCTCCGCCACCGTAGGCGGCGGCAGATGGCGGCCGGTGTCCAGGTAGTGCCGGACCTCGCGAAAGATCCACGGCCGCCCCTGGGCGGCGCGGCCGATCATGATTGCGTCGGCGCCCGTGTATTCGAGGACGCGCTTCGCCTGCTCGGGCGAGGCGATGTCGCCATTGGCGATCACCGGGATGCGCACCGCCGCCTTGACGGCACGGATGGTGTCGTATTCGACCGGTCCGACATAAGCGCATGCCCGCGTCCGGCCGTGCACGGCAAGCGTCGCTATTCCGGCGGCTTCGGCGATGCGCGCGATCGCGAGCGCATTGCGGTGCTCGGGGTCGATGCCGGTGCGGATCTTGAGCGTGACCGGCACGTCCACCGCGCGCACGACGGCGCCGACGATAGCTTCCACCAGCGGCTCGTTCGCGAGCAGCGCGGACCCCGCGGCGGCGTTGCAGACCTTCTTCGCCGGGCAGCCCATGTTGATGTCGATGATTTGCGCGCCGCGCTCGACGTTGTAGCGCGCCGCATCGGCCATCATCGCGGGATCGGCTCCGGCGATCTGCACGGCGATGGGCTCCACCTCGCCCTTATGATCGGTTCGCCGCTGCGATTTTTCCGTAGACCACAACTTCGGATTCGAGGCGACCATCTCCGACACCGCGTAGCCCGCGCCCTGCCGCTTGCACAACTGCCGGAACGGACGATCGGTGACGCCCGCCATCGGCGCGACGACGAGATTGTTGCCGATGACGTAGTGACCGATGCGCACGAGAGATGAACGGAAAACGGGGATGGAGTTGCGACGGCGGGAGCGGATTATAACCGTTCCGCGGAACGTGGTGAGCGATGTGCGCGCGACTTTTCTTTCGCTCCGCGTCGCGACAAGTGGCACGCTTTTTGGGCGGCCGCGAAGAGCGCGGCTAGCGGATGCCGAACAACATCGCGCGCGTGAACGCGCGCTTCGCCGGCGGAACGGCGTCGAGCAAAGTGAGCGCCAACCCGCGCGGCCAGCGAACGAACGGAAGATCGTTGCCGAACAACCGGACGAGGCCATGCGTGAGCGCGATGCCGGCCATCCGATCGGCGCGCCGGCCGCGCGAATAGCGGCGCAACATTGCATCGTCGCCGATCCTTTCGCGGGGCGTGTCGAGGACGACCTCCCCGAGCTCCCACGCGTCGCGCAGCCCGACGTTGAATCCCTGGCCCGCGACCGGGTGCAGCGTCTGCGCCGCATTGCCCAGCGCGACGCATCGCGCGCGGGCAGGCTCGCGCGCAAACTCCAGCACCAGCGGGAACGTGCGGCGATCGGCGACGCGCGTGAAACCGCCCGCGCGGGCGCCGAACTCGCGTGCGAGACGATCGAGAAACGCGGAATCGTCGAGGCCCAGCAATTCCTGCGCCCGATCGGGCGTGGCCGTCCAGACGAGCCCGTAGTGGTCGTGCTCGGGCAGGAGCGCCATCGGCCCGTGCGGCGTGAAGCGCTCGAACGCCGTTCCCTCGTGCGGCGCCGCGCCCCAAAGCTTTGCGACAAGCGCCACCTGCCGGTAGTCGTGCCGCTGCCGCGCGATGGATGCGATCGCATCGCCAGTCCCGTCGGCCACAGCCGCGAGTCGCGCGAGCATCGGTTCGCCGCGGCCGTCCTCGAGCTCGATCGACGCGTGCTCGGGGGCGCCGCGCACGGCAGCGACTGCGGCGTGACGCCATGTCACGCCCGAGCCCGCCAGTGCCGCATCGAGCGCGGCCTGCAGCGAGCGATAGCTCACAACATAGCCAAGTGCCGGAATGCCGTGCTCTTCCGCCGCGAGTTGCGTTTGTCCGAAGCCCCCGGCCTGTGAAATGTCGATGCGGACGATCGGCGTCACCGCGCCGGGTGCGACCGACAGCGGATCCCACACCCCGAGTCTTTCGAGGACGAGGCGCGAGCCGTGCGACAGCGCGAGCGAGCGATCGGTGCGGGAGGGTTGCCCGACAGGTCGGGCGTCAAGAACCGTTACGTCGACGTCGCCCGCGGCGAGTGCAAGCGCCAACGTCGAGCCGACCGGGCCGGCGCCAACGACAGCGACATCATGCGCCATCGCGGGACGCGGCGAGCCGCGGCCCTCGCCGCGTGCCGGCAACGGATGCCGGCGGCACCCGAGGACTCGACTGCGCACTCACCTGCGGCACGCCGCTTCGACCTCGGCCACGGATTTGGGCGCGCCCAACGTCAGATTCTCGATTCCTGTCGCCGTGACGAGGACGTCGTCCTCGATCCGAATGCCGATGTCCCAGAAATCGTCGGGCACGTTGTCGGCCGGGCGGATGTACGTGCCGGGCTCCACGGTGAGCACCATGCCGGGCACGAGCTTCTGCGACGCGCCCTTGACCTGATAAAGGCCGGCGTCGTGCACGTCCATGCCGAGCCAGTGGCCGGCCCGATGCATATAGAACTGCTTATAGGCCCCGGTATCGAGCACTTCGTCGAGCGAGCCGCGGCAAAGCCCGATGTCGATGTAGCCCTGCGCCAGCACGCGTTCGGCCGTCTTGTGGTAGCCGTGGAAATCCGCGCCCGGCCGCACCGCGTCGAGGCACGCGAGTTGTGCGGCGAGCACGACTTCGTAGACCGCCTTCTGCGGCCCGGTGAAGCGGCCGCTCACCGGAAAGGTTCGCGTGATGTCCGACGCGTAGCCCTGATACTCGCACCCGGCGTCGATCAGCAGGAGCTCGCCGTCCTGCAGCTGCCGGCTGTTCTCGCGGTAGTGGAGCACGCACGCGTTCGGGCCGCCCGCGACGATCGACGGATAGGCGACCGCCTGCGCGCCGCTCCGCAGGAACTCGTGGGCGAGCTCCGCTTCGACCTGGTATTCGTGCCAGCCGGCGCGGGTGCGATCCATCGCCCTCCTGTGAGCCGAGGCGGAAATGGTCGCCGCGCGACGCATGAGGGCGATCTCGTGCTCGTCCTTCACGAGACGCAGCGTATCGATCGCCTGCCGCACGTCGACGATCTCTTCGGGCGCGGCGACACCTGTGCGAACCCGCTTCCTCACTTCGTTCAAGAGGTTGGAGATCTTGTGATCCCACGGGGCGAACAAGCCGAGCGGCGTGTACAGCGCCGGCCTGTCGGCCGCGAGATCCGGCAGCATTCCGTCGAGCTCGTCGATCGGGTGCGCCTCGTCGAAGCCGAAGATCTCCCGCGCCGCGTCGGGCCCGTAGCGAAAACCGTCCCAGATCTCCCGCTCCTGGTCCTTTTCGCGGCAGAACAGCACGTGCCGGTCGCCGTCGGGATCGGCGACGAGGGCGATGACCGCGTCGGGCTCGGGAAAACCCGACATGTAATAGAAATAGCTGTCGTGCCGATACGGGAACATCGAGTCGCGATTGCGCGTTGCTTCCGCGGCGGTGGGGACGAGGGCCAGGCCACCGCCGGTCTGCTCGCGCATCCGCTGCGCGACCGCCGCGCGCCGATCGCGATAAATCTGGTGATTGTGGTTCATGGGGACGCCTTGACGTGAGCTGCGATTATAAGGCCATCCTCCATCGGAGCCCGATGCCGAGTCCCCCGGCGCCCGGCGCGAGCGGGGCCACGACTGCGATGCCGTTCGCCATGCGTTAACATCGGTGACGTGGCCTCGTCTCCCAATCCACCGGATTCTTCCGACCCGCAGGTCGTGGCCTTGCGCGCGGCGAAGCGTGCAATGCGCCAAAGCGTGCGGGCCGAGCGCGACGCCCTGCCGGCGGACGCGAGGGCGGCGGCATCGGCGTCGATCGTCAGCCGGATGCTCGAGCGCGCCGATTTCGCGGCAGCAAAGACGGTGCTGGTGACGCTTCCGTTTCGCAACGAATGGGACACTCGCGCCTTGGTGCGGGCCGCATTGGAGGCGGGCAAAAGGGTCGCGGCTCCGCGCGTCGATGACGCGACGCGGATGCTCGATCTCCGCGCGATCTCCGATCCGCAACGCGATGTCGGCCCAAGCCCGCAAGGCATCCCTGAGCCGCTTTCCCATTGCCCGCCGATTGCCCGGGACGCGATCGATTTCGTCGTCGTCCCCGGCCTCGCGTTCGATCGCGAGGGGCATCGCCTGGGCTACGGTGGCGGTTTCTACGATCGGCTGCTTCCGCTCTTGTCGCCGCGCGTCGCGCGCGTTGCCGGCGCCTTCGATCTCCAGGTCGTCCCGCAGGTACCCGTCGGACCGAACGACGTTCCCGTCCAGGCCATCGTCACCGAATCCCGCGAACTGTCGGTACGGCGATGAGCGGTCCGGCCGTCAAAGGCCGCGGGACGGTCGATGCGGCTTCGCGAACGGCTGCCATCGCGCTCGCGATCACGCTCGCGATCCAGATATTTACCGCCGTTGCCGCCACCGCGACCTCCGTGCTCGCGCCGGAGATCGGTCGCGACCTCGGGATCGCACCCAAGCTCGTGGGCGCGTTCGTCGGCATCGTCTACGCGGGGTCGATGGCCGCGAGCCTTGCCTCGGGCATGTTCATCGAGCACCATGGGCCAATCCGCGTCTCGCAGGTCTGTGTGCTGCTGTGCGCGGCGGGGCTGTTGACGATCGGCGCCGGCACTGCGTTCACCGGCACAACCATCGTCGTGCTCGCACTCGCGCCGGTGATCATCGGCCTGGGCTACGGGCCGATAACGCCGGCATCCTCCGAGCTCCTTGCGCGGACCGCGTCGCCGTCGCGGATGGCGCTGACGTTTTCGATCAAGCAGACGGGCGTGCCGGCCGGGGCCGCGCTATCCGGCGCCGTGCTGCCGATCCTCGCACTGCGTTTCGGCTGGCACGTGGCGTTCGCGCTCATCGCGGCGGTGGGTGTGGGCGTTGCTGCACTGAGCCAGGTCGTGCGCACGTCGCTCGATGCCGGGCGCACGCCGGCGCGCGCACCGTCCGTCGGTGGCTTTGTCGGGCCGCTGCGCGAGCTCGTTCGCAACGACGCCATCCTCGAGCTCGTGTCGGCCGCGTTCGTCTACGCCGCATTGCAGGTCTGCCTCGTGAGCTTCATCGTCGTGTACCTGACGGAATCGCTCGGCTACACGCTCGTGGCCGCCGGCCTCGTGCTGACCGTGGCCAACATTGCGGGAGTCGTCGGCCGGATCGCATGGGGCGGATTCGCGGACTTCCACCTCGCACCACGCGCGCTCCTCGGCTGGCTTGGCATCGCGGCGGGCGGCTGCGCATTCGTCACCGCTGCCTTCGATACGACGTGGCCACTGGCCGCGATCCTCGTGACGAGCGCCGTGTTCGGGGGTACGGCGATCGGCTGGAACGGCGTCATGCTCTCCGAGGTCGCGCGCCTTGCCCCCGCCAATCGCGTTGGCGCGATCACTGGCGCTTCCGGATTCGTCACTTTCGGCGGAGTGATGATCGGACCCCCGGTATTCGCGCTGATTTCCGCGGTGACGGGCGAATACCGCCACGGGTTCGTGACCTTCGGAGTCCTCACCGTCGGATGTGGTGTATGGTTGTTGGCTCGTCGGACCAAGTAAGCGCTCACCTATACGTCACGCGGCCGGGCAACATACAATTCCATTCCGGTCAGCCGATCGTGATGCAGCAGGAATTGCGGCGGAGGTTCATCGCATGGACAACATTCCCGACCAAGATCCGCAGGAAACCCAGGAGTGGCTCGCGGCGCTCGACGGCGTGCTCGCAGCAGAGGGCCCGGATCGCGCGCATTTCCTGATCGAGGCGCTGATCGACAGGGCGCGGCGCTCCGGCGCCTACCTGCCGTTTTCAGCGAATACCGCGTACATCAACACGATCCCCGTCGAGAAGCAGGTCAAGCTCCCCGGCGACTTCAACATCGAGCAGAAGATCCGCCACTTCGTGCGCTGGAATGCGATGGCGATGGTGGTCCGCGCGAACAAGCACACGAATGTCGGCGGCCACATCGCGAGCTTCGCGTCGGCCGCGATGCTCTACGACATCGGCTACAACCACTTTTGGCACGCCCCGTCGAAAGATCACGGAGGCGACCTCGTGTTCGTCCAGGGGCATTCGGCGACCGGGGTCTACGCGCGCGCCTTCATGCTGGGCCGCTTCACCCCCGAGCAGATGGACAGCTTCCGGCAGGAAGTCGACGGCAAGGGCATCTCGTCGTATCCGCATCCCTGGCTGATGCCGGACTTCTGGCAGTTTCCGACCGTGTCGATGGGCCTCGGGCCGCTGATGGCCATCTACCAGGCGCGCTTCATGAAGTACCTGCAGGATCGCGGGCTCGCGACCACCGAGGGCCGCAAGGTCTGGGCGTTCATGGGCGACGGCGAGATGGACGAGCCCGAGTCGATGGGTGCGATCGGCATGGCCGCGCGCGAGAACCTGGACAACCTGGTGTTCGTCGTCAACTGCAACCTGCAGCGCCTCGACGGACCCGTTCGCGGCAACGGCAAGATCATCCAGGAGCTCGAGTCCGATTTCCGCGGCTCCGGCTGGAACGTGATCAAGATCGTCTGGGGCCGGCACTGGGATCCGCTCTTCGCCCGCGACAAGAAGGGCATCCTGATGCGCCGGATGATGGAGGTCGTCGACGGCGAATACCAGACGATCAAGTCGAAGAACGGCGCTTACGTCCGCGAGCACTTCTTCAACACTCCGGAATTGAAGGAGCTCGTCGCCGACTACACGGACGACGACATCTGGAAGCTGAATCGCGGCGGCCACGACCCCTTCAAAGTCTACGCGGGCTTTCACGCGGCGGTCAACCACAAGGGTCAGCCGACGGTGATCCTCGCCAAGACGATCAAGGGCTACGGAATGGGCGAGTCGGGCGAGGCGCAGAACATCACGCACCAGCAGAAGAAGATGTCGACCGATTCGACCCGGAGTTTCCGTGACCGCTTCGGCATTCCGGTCCCGGACGACAAGCTCGAGGAAGTGCCGTACGTGACGTTCCCGGAAGGCTCGCCCGAGCTCGAGTACATGCGCGCGCGCCGGATGGACTTGGGCGGCTATCTTCCCGCACGACGGGGGAAAGCGGCCGCGCTGGTCACGCCGGAGCTGGCCGCGTTCGAGCGCTTCCTCAAGAGCACCGAGGAGCGCGAGATCTCGACGACGATGGCGTTCGTGCAGATCCTGCAGCTCCTCCTGCGGGACAAGACTCTCGGCAAGCACATCGTGCCGATCGTTCCTGACGAGTCGCGCACCTTCGGCATGGAGGGCCTCTTTCGCCAGCTCGGCATCTGGAATCAGCAGGGCCAGCTCTACACGCCCCAGGATTCCGACCAGCTCATGTTCTACAAGGAATCGAAGAACGGCCAGATCCTGCAGGAGGGCATCAACGAGGCAGGCGGGATGTGCGACTGGATCGCGGCCGCGACGTCCTACTCGACGCACGGCGTGCCGATGATCCCGTTCTACATCTTCTATTCGATGTTCGGCTTCCAGCGCGTCGGCGATCTCGCGTGGGCGGCGGGCGACATGCGCTCGCGAGGCTTTCTCCTGGGCGGCACCGCCGGGCGGACGACGCTGAACGGCGAGGGCCTGCAGCACGAGGACGGCCATTCGCACCTCATGTCGGCGACGATCCCGAACTGCATCTCCTACGACCCGACGTTCGGGTACGAGGTCGCGGTCATCATCCAGGATGGCCTGAGGCGCATGTACGCCGAGCAGCAGGACGTCTACTACTACCTCACCGTGATGAACGAGAACTACCGGCAACCGGCCATGCCCGAAGGCGCGGCGCCTTCGATCATCAAGGGCATGTACCTGTTCGAAAGGGGCGAGGCGAAGAGCAAGGCGCCGCGGGTGCAGCTCTTGGGCTCGGGAACGATCTTCCGCGAGGTCATCGAAGCCGCGGCGCTTCTGAAGGCCGACTGGGGAGTCGCCGCCGATCTCTGGAGCTGCCCCAGCTTCACCGAGCTCGCGCGGGACGGCATGGCGGTCGCCCGCGACAACCTCATGAACCCGACGGGCAAGGCCAAGACTTCGCACGTCGCGACCTGCCTCGCCGACACGTCGGGACCGGTGATCGCGGCGACCGACTACATGCGCGCTTTCGCGGAGCAGATCCGCGCCTACGTGCCGCGGCGCTACGTCGTCCTCGGCACCGACGGTTTCGGGCGCTCGGACACGCGGGAGAAGCTGCGGCGCTTCTTCGAGGTCGATCGATACTACGTCGCCGTCGCCGCCTTGAAAGCGCTCGCGGACGAGGGTGCGCTGCCCGCCGCGAAGGTCGGCGAAGCGATGAAGAAGTACGGGCTCGACCCGGCGAAGCCCGCGCCGTGGACTGTGTAGCGTCGAAGACCAAACATGAGTGCGCGTGGCCGCTCCCGGGCGCGGATCGCGCCGGAGCGCGAAGCGCGGAGGTAGTCCAATGAGCACGATCGAAGTCAAAGTTCCGGACATCGGCGACTTCACCGACATTCCGGTCATCGAGATCTTCGTCAAGCCCGGCGATTCGGTGAAAGCGGAAGACTCGCTGATCACGCTCGAGTCGGATAAGGCGACGATGGACGTGCCGTCGCCCGCGGCCGGAACCGTCAAGGAAGTCAAAGTGAAGCTCGGCGACAAGGTGAGCGAAGGCTCGCCGATCGTCGTCGTCGAGACGGCCGCGAGCGCGCCGGCAGCGGAGGCGCCGAAACCCGCCGATGCGAAGGCTCCTTCGCCTGCGCCACCCGCTCCTGCCGCCGCGCCGCCGCGTGCCGCTGCAGCCGCACCGGCGCCCGCGGCAGCGGCCCCGTCAAAACCCGCTCAGGGTTCCGCCGCACCCGCACCGGTCGACAGCGCCGCGTTCAAGGCAGCGCACGCTTCGCCATCGGTGAGGAAGTTCGCGCGGGAACTGGGCGTCGATCTCGCGCGCGTGACGGGCTCGGCAGCAAAGGGGCGAATCCTGCAGGAGGACGTGCAGAAATTCGTGAAGCAGGTGATGAGCGGCGGCGCACCGGCAGCTGGAGCCGCTGCGGGGGGCGGCGGTTCGCTCAATCTCCTCCCGTGGCCCACGGTCGACTTCGCGAAGTTCGGCCCGGTCGAAGCCCGCCCGCTGTCGCGCATCAAGAAGATTTCCGGCGCGAACCTCGCACGGAACTGGGTGATGATCCCCCACGTCACGCAGTTCGACGAAGCGGACATCACGGAGCTCGAAGCGTTCCGGGTCGCGCTCAACAAGGAGAACGAGAAGGCCGGGATCAAGGTGACGATGCTCGCCTTCCTGATCAAGGCGAGCGTCTCGGCGCTCAGGAAATTCCCCGACGTCAATGCGTCCCTCGAGGGCGACAACCTGGTGCTGAAGCAGTATTTCAACGTCGGCTTCGCCGCGGACACGCCGAACGGGCTCGTCGTCCCGGTGATCAGGAATGCAGACCAGAAAGGCGTGCTCGCGATCGCCGCAGAGATGACTGCGCTTTCCGCCAAGGC
>Ga0207683_10003105_pt1 | contig 14515 bp, 11 predicted proteins | sample KBSM73metaG_FD_184333 | JGI IMG/M metagenome (GOLD analysis project Ga0207683, IMG submission 184333) | Miscanthus rhizosphere microbial communities from Kellogg Biological Station, Michigan, USA - KBS M7-3 metaG (SPAdes) (version 2) | ecosystem: Host-associated > Plants > Roots > Rhizosphere >... | reverse complement strand
GGTGTCGCGACGCTGTTCCCCGATCGTATCGCCGGTGCCATCGACATCGTGGGCATCGCCAACTTCGTGTCGTTTCTCGAAAACACGGAAAGCTACCGGCGCGATCTCCGGCGCGTCGAATACGGCGACGAGCGCGATCCGGCAATGCGCGAGTTCCTGACGCGCATCTCGCCTTCGAACAACGCGGACAGGATCCGGGCACCGCTGTTCGTCGTGCAAGGCCGCAACGACCCGCGCGTGCCGTATACCGAGGCCGAGCAGATCGTCGCCGCCGCGCGCAGAAACGGCGTGCCCGTCTGGTACCTGCTGGCGGACAACGAGGGCCACGGCTTCGCGCGAAAAGCGAACGCCGACTTTCTGTTCTACGCGATGATCGCCTTCATCCGGGAGCGGCTTCTGAAAGCGTGACCGCCTCAGAAGTTTCGCGCGATGCGCGCGTAGGCGGAGTGGTTGTGGATCGACTCGAAGTTCTCGGCCTCTACGAAGTAGCCGCCAAGCCGCGAATCGGCGGCCAGCCGCGACGCGACGCCACGCACCAGATCCTCGACGAAGCGCGGATTGTCGTAGGCGCGCTCCGTCACGAACTTTTCGTCCGCGCGTTTCAGGATGCCGAAAAGCTCGGCCGAGGCTTCCTCCTCGGCGATGCGAACGACTTCGCCGACGAACAGCGGCGCGAGCGGCCTGACGCCGATCGTCACGATCGATCGCTGGTTGTGCGCGCCGTAGGCGGAGATTTCCTTCGAGCTCGGACAAAGCGAGGTCACGGGCACCGCGACGATCACGGTGTGCTCATAGCGATCGCCGGCGAGCTCCGCCGTGAGCTTCACGTCGTAGTCGAGCAGGCTGGCCACGCCGGAGACGGGTGCGCGCTTGCGCACGAAAAATGGAAAAGCGAGCTCGATCCGCCCGGCCGGCGCATCGAGACGCACGATCAGGTCCTCTACGACGGCGCGAAGATTGGCCACCGAAAGCGGCGCCGCCTCGGGCGACGCGCGCTCTTCGAGCATCGCCACGAGGCGCGACATGTGAGTGCCCTTGCGGTCCTCCGCCAACGCCACGTACACGTTGCACGTCGCGATGGTCGTGTGCGCCGCGCCGTCCTGGTCGACGAAGGGCAGCGGATAGCGCAACCCCTTGATGCCGACCTGGTCGATCGCAATGCGACGCTCGTCGCGCCCCGATTGGACGTCGGGAATCGGAAGCAGCATCGCGGTCGATTCTGGGCGGTTCATGAGCGCAACTATAGACGATCGATCCCAAGCGGAACCGTCAGGCCGCAGCGGGCTTCGGCCACGGCCCGGCCTGGCGCGGCGCGTATCGCGCTTCGATGGAGGCCGCGATGCCCTTGGCGTCGAGGCCGGCTTGCGAGAGCAGGAATGCCGGATCGCCATGATCCGGAAAAACATCGGGAAGGCCCAGATGCAGGATCGGCACGACGACGCCCGCCGCTGCGAGCGCCTCCGCCACACCGCTGCCGGCGCCGCCGGCCACGACATTCTCCTCGACCGTGACCAGGGCTTCATGCTCGCGCGCCAGGGCGAGCACGAGCTCGACATCGAGCGGCTTGACGAAGCGCATGTTGGCGACCGTGGCGTCGATGACGTCGGCGGCGGCGAGCGAAGGTGCCAGCATCGCGCCGAACGCCAGGATCGCCACGCGGCCGGTCCGGCGCTTGCTCTCGCGCCGAATCTCGCCCTTGCCGACCGGCAGCGACGTCAACTCCTTCTCCAACGGCACGCCGGGACCGGATCCGCGCGGATAGCGCACCGCGGCGGGCGTCGACAGGCGGAACGCAGTCGTCAGCATCTGCCGGCATTCGTTCTCGTCCGCCGGCGTCATCACGGTGGTATTCGGCAGGCATCTCAGGTACGTGAGGTCGAACGCGCCGATATGCGTCGGGCCGTCCGCGCCGACAATGCCCGCGCGATCGATCGCGAACACCACCGGCAGGTTCTGCAGCACGACGTCGTGGATCAGCTGATCGTACCCGCGCTGCAGAAACGTCGAATAGATTGCGACCACGGGCTTCATGCCCTCGCACGCCAAACCGGCCGCGAACGTGACCGCGTGCTGCTCGGCGATGCCGACGTCGAAGTATCGCCGCGGAAACGTCTGCGAGAAACGGACGAGTCCCGAGCCTTCGCGCATGGCAGGCGTGATCCCGACGAGCCGCGAGTCCGCGGCTGCCATGTCGCACAGCCAATCGCCGAAGACCTGCGTATACGAAGGCTTGCCGGGCGGCTTGGTCACGATGCCGGCCGCAGGGTCGAACTTCGTCACGCTGTGATACAGGATCGGATCGGCTTCGGCGCGCGCATAGCCGTAGCCCTTGCGCGTGACGACGTGAAGGAACTGGGGTCCCTTCAGCTCGCGGACGTTGGTCAGCGTCTCCACCAGCGAATCGACATCGTGTCCATCGATGGGACCGATGTAGTTGAAGCCGAATTCCTCGAACAGCGTGCCGGGCAGCACCATGCCTTTGACGTGTTCCTCGGCGCGCCGCGCGAAATCGCGCACCGGACCCAGCCTGGACAACACTTCCTTGCCGCCGCTTCGCACCGTGTTGTAGAGACGCGACGCGAGCACCTTCGCCAGGTACTGGTTGATCGCGCCGACGGGCTCCGAGATCGACATGTCGTTGTCGTTCAGGATCACCAGCACGTCGGTGCGCTCGGCGTTGTTGAGCGCCTCGAACGCCATGCCGGCGCTCATTGCGCCGTCGCCGATCACCGCGACGACGTGCCGCTCGTTGCCGGCCAGCCGCGCCGCCACCGCCATTCCGAGCGCCGCCGAGATCGACGTCGACGAATGCGCCGTGCCGAAGGTGTCGTACTCGCTCTCGTCGCGACGCGGAAACCCCGCCGGACCGCCCCACTGCCGGAGCTTGCTCATCTGCTCGCGCCGCCCGGTGAGGATCTTGTGCGCGTAAGTCTGGTGGCCGACGTCCCATACGATGCGGTCTCGGGGCGTGTCGTACACATAATGCAGCGCGACCGTCAGTTCGACCGTGCCGAGATTGGACGACAGGTGACCGCCGGTGGCCGCGACCGTCTGCAGCAAAAACGCCCGAAGCTCCTTCGCGAGATGGGGCAGGCTGTTGCGATCGAGCCGCCGCAGGTCCGCGGGCTCGCGGATCAGGTCGAGGAGGGGATATCCGGCCATGGATGCATCCAATCGTCCTCGCCCTAGTGCCGGCGAAGCACGATCCAGTCCGCGAGCTCGTTCAGGCGTCGCCCGGCTCCTCCGAACCGCGCCAGCGCCGCCTGCGCTTCCGCACGCAGCGACTCGAGCCGCGTCCGCGCACTGTCGGCGCCCAGCATCGTGACGTAGGTGGGCTTGCCGTTCGCGGCGTCCTTGCCCGCGGTCTTGCCGATCGACGCAACGGAGCCTTCGGCGTCGAGCAGGTCGTCGACGATCTGGAACGCCAGGCCGGCGGAGGCGGCATAGGCATCGAACGCGGCTACCTCGTCCGCTGCGAGCGTACGCCCGCATTGAGCTCCGAGCCGAATGGCCGCGTGGATGAGCGCACCCGTCTTCATCCGGTGCATGTCGTCCAGCGCGTCGCGCGCGAGGGTCGTGCCGGTCGAGGCCAGATCAATCGCCTGGCCGCCCGCCATGCCGAATGCGCCCGCTGCACGGGCAAGCAGCGCACATCGGGTGCCCGCGCCGTCGTGCGCGCTGGCGCCTAGAAGCTCGAACGCGCGCGCCTGCAGGGCATCGCCGGCCAGGAGCGCGGTGGCGTAGTCGAAGGCCACGTGCACCGTCGGCTTGCCCCGCCGGAGGGTGTCATCGTCCATGCACGGCAGGTCGTCATGGACGAGCGAGTAGGCGTGGACAAGCTCGACCGCCGCGGCGCAATCGTCGACAACCGCAGGGTCGGCGCCCGTCGCCTCTCCGGCCGCATACGCCAGAAGCGGCCGCACGCGCTTTCCGCCGCCCAGGACAGCGTAGCGCATCGCGTCGGCGAGTCGCAAGGGCACGTCCGGCAAGGTGAGCGCGCGGGCGAGGACCTCCTCGATCCGACGCTGCCGCTCGCGCGACCAGATTTCCCACGGGAGGTCGCTATGCATCGGCGTTGCCTTCGGGACGGAATGTCCTGAGCACGCCCTGCTCCAGCACCTCGACCTGCTGTTGTGCGTCCTTGAGAGCGCCCTGGCAATAGGTGAGCAGGGCCGCGCCGCGCTGGTAGGCGGCGAGCGACTCCTTGAGCGGAAGCTGTCCGCCCTCCATCGTGGCTATCAGCGACTCCAGTTCGGCGAGCGCCGCCTCGAAGCTCGACGGCATCTCGGACTGCGGAGCGGGCATGGCGGGCTGGAGAATGCGCGGAAGAAAGCGGGACGGTGAGACGTGCCGGAGGACGGGGTGGAAATGGCAGATACCAAGCCTTGACCCGAGACCGAACGACCTTATATAATAGCACGTTTGACGACGCGGCCTCACGCGAATCCTTTCGCGCGGCTGACTTAGCAGAGCGGTCCGGAGCGGCTTTCCAAAACGACGCGGCACGCCTCAACTGGAATGAAACCAGAGGCGCGCGGCGGGTGTCAGCCGTACTTGCGTTCCGGGTTGTTGGGTTGGGTTGGTTGGATTTTCGCTGAAAGGGTTGGGCCCATGTCCGAGCTCGCCTCAGCCGCCAGGCTGCGACAGGCATCGCCGCAGCTTCCGGCTTCCTGGTATTCCGATTCACGCGTGTTCGACGCCGAGCGGCGGCTCCTGCTTCCGCGCGCGGCAGGTTACGTCGGCCACGAGCTGATGGTCCCCGAACCCGGGGACTACCACGCCCTTCCCGGGCGCGGCAACGCGCAGGCGCTCGTCCGCAACGCGCAGGGCATCGAGCTCCTGTCCAACGTGTGCCGGCACCGACAGGCGATCATGCTGAACGGCAAGGGCAACGCGCAGAACATCGTGTGCCCGATCCATCGCTGGACCTACGACCTCAAGGGCGAGCTTCTCGGCGCGCCGCACTTCCCGGAGAAGCCGTGCCTGAACCTCGGGCGCACGCCCATCCAGAACTGGAAGGGCCTGCTCTTCGACGGCCCGCGCAATGTTGCGGCCGACCTGTCGACGCTCACCACGCGCGAGCTGGATTTCTCTAATCACGTACTCGACCACGTCGACCTGCACGTCTGCAACTACAACTGGAAGACGTTCATCGAGGTGTATCTCGAGGACTACCACGTCGGGCCGTTCCATCCCGGCCTTGGCCAGTTCGTGACCTGCGACAACCTGTCCTGGGAGTTTGCGGACTGGGCGTCGCTGCAGATCGTCGGCGTCAACAACGGGCTCGCCAAGCCCGGTACCAAGACGTACGAGCGGTGGCACCGCGCCGTGCTCGACTTCTATCGCGGCGAAACACCGCCGCAGGGTGCGATCTGGCTCACCTACTATCCGAACGTGATGATCGAGTGGTATCCGCACGTGCTCGTGGTCAGCACGCTGATTCCGCAGGCGGTCGATCGAACGCTCAACGTGGTCGAGTTCTACTATCCCGAGGAGATCGCGCTGTTCGAGCGCGAGTTCGTCGAAGCGGAGCAGGCCGCGTATCACGAGACCGCGAAGGAAGACGACGAGATCGCGGAACGGATGGATGCGGGCCGCCGCGCGCTCGTCGCGCAAGGCAAGAGCGAAGTCGGCCCCTACCAGTCGCCGATGGAAGACGGCATGCGCCATTTCCACCAGTTCTACCGGCGCGAAATGGAAGCGCACGTCGGCCACCTGTAGACTGCGCGTTTCTCGCGAAGGGCGGGTGCGGATCGTCGCCCGCCCTCACTTCCGCATGCGTGCGCTGCTGACCGCTTTCATGCTTTGCCTGACGCTTTCGGCATGGGCCGCGGCCCCGCCGGTGTCGTCCGCGCCCTCGATCGCGTTCACGCGCTACCACCTCGACAACGGCCTCGAAGTGATCCTGGCGCCCGACAAGCGCCTGCCGATCGTCGCCATCAACCTGTGGTACCACGTCGGCGCGGCCAACGAGGTCGCCGGGCGCACCGGCTTCGCGCACCTGTTCGAGCACATGATGTTCACCGGCACGAAGCATGTGCCGCGCGGCATGGACGATCGCCTGCTGGAAGCCGCGGGCGTCGTCGATTCCAATGCGTCGACATCGTTCGACCGCACCAACTATTTCGATACGCTGCCGGCCAACCAGCTCGAGCTGGGCCTGTGGATCCACGCCGACCGCATGGGATACCTGCTGGATGCGCTCGACCAAACGGCGCTCGCCAATCAGCAGGACGTCGTGCGCAACGAACGCCGCCAGACGACCGAGAACCGTCCCTACGGCATCGTCGACGAAGCGCTTTTCGCCGCGGTGTTTCCCGAGGGGCACCCGTTCCGGCCCGCCGTGATCGGATCGCACGCCGACATCCAGGCGGCGCGCCTCACCGACGTGCGCGATTTCTTCAAGCGCTACTACCGGCCTAATAACGCCACTCTCGTCATTGCAGGCGATTTCGATCCCGCCAACGCGCGCAGGCTGGTGCGCAAGTATTTCGGATCGCTCGCGCGCGGTCCTGACCTGCCCGCGCCGGGATTTACCACGCCGCCGCTTGCGGGCGAGCGGCGGATCACGGTCACCGACAGGATCGAGCTTCCGCGGGTCGACATCGCGTGGCTTTCGTCGCCGGCCTTCACGCCCGGCGACGCCGAGCTCAAGATCGCTGCGGAGATCCTCGCCGGCGGCAAATCGAGCCGGCTGTACAAGAAGCTGGTCTACGAGCTGCAGAGCGCGCAGAGCGTCGGCGCCGACCAGGACGCGTATGCGCGGACGGCGCTTTTCACCGTCCAGGCGCTCGCCCGGCCAGGACACACACCGGCCGAGCTCGAAACGGTCATCGATCAGGAGCTCGCGCAGCTTGCGAAGGACGGACCCACGCAAGCGGAGCTCGAGCGCGCCCGCAATGTAATCGAGCGGCGGATGTTCGAAGGCATCGAAAAAGTCGGCAGCCGCGCCAACACGCTCAACTATTACAACCAGTACACCGGCGATCCCGGGTTCATCGGGAAGGATCTCGAGCGCTTTCGCGCGGTCACCCCGGAGGGCGTGCGCAACGCCGTGGCGGCCACCCTGGCGAAGAACGCACGCGTGGTGGTCTTTGCCGAACGCGGCGACAAGAAGCTCGCCCCCGACGTTCCTGCGACGCCGGTCGTGAACAACGGCGCGCAAACGGAGTCGATCAACCCGGACGAGACCTGGCGCGCGCGCGCGCCTGCACCGGCCGGCGAGATCGTCCCGCATCTGCCGGTGCCTGCGACGTTCAAGCTCCCCAATGGGCTTATGGTCTATCACCTGCAGCGCGCGACTGCGCCGGTGGTCTCGGCGCGTCTCGTCGTGAAGGCGGGATTGTGGGCGAATCCGCTCGCCTCGCCCGGCCTCGCGGATTTCTCGCTGTCGCTGTTGGACGAGGGCACGACGACGCGCGATTCGCTGGCGATTGCCGACGCGTTTGCCCAGCTCGGCGCCGAGATCGGCATGCAGACCGCGCGCGACACGTCGGTGGTGCAGCTCGATTCATTGTCGGCGCGCTTCCCCGCGGCCTTTGCGCTTTTTGCCGACGTCGTGCTGCGGCCGACGTTTCCTGCCGCCGAGGTCGAACGCACGCGCGAGTCGCGCCTCGCGGGGATCGTCGCCGCGCGAGACGATCCCGGCAGCGTGGCGGATGCGGCTTTCCGGCGCGCGCTCTATGGGACGACGCACGCCTACGGCCAGACGGTGCTCGGGACGGAAGCGAGCATCCGGTCGCTCGACGCGCCCGCACTCCAGTCGTTCTGGCAACGCTGGTTCCAGCCGAACAATTCCGCGCTGGTCGTCGTCGGCGCAATCGGGCGGACCGAGCTCGAGACGCTGGTGCAACGCGAGTTCGGCGCGTGGGACGCCCACGCGGTGCCGCCGCGGCCGCCACCCGCGAGCCTACCGGCCACCGCGACCAAGGCGCGTCTCGTGCTCGTGGACAAGGTAGGACTGAACCAGACCGAGCTGCGGATCGGACGCGTCGCCGCGGCGCGCGATTCACCCGATTACTTCGCGCTGCAGATGCTGAACGAGATTCTGGGCGGTGGGTTCACCAGCCGGCTCAATGCGAACCTGCGGGAAACGCAGGGGTTTGCCTACAGCATATTCTCGCGGTTCGATTTTGGCCGAGTGCAGGGACCCTTCGCCGTGGTGACGTCGGTGCGAAGCGACGCAACCGCCGCCGCGGTAACCGAGATCGACCGGGAGCTTGTCCGCCTTCGCACGACGACACCGCCCGCGGCGGAATTCGCGAAGGCCAAGGGCTCGCTCGTCCGCTCGCTTCCCGGCGCCTTCGAAACCAATGCCGGCACGGCTGGCGCCTTCGGAAATCTCTACGCCTACGATCTCCCGCTCGATTACTTTGCGCGCCTGCCGGGGAACCTGCGCGCAGTGGGTACTGCTGCCGTCGATGCGGTTGCGAAGCGCTATCTGGATCCTTCCCTCATGGTGGTAGTGGGTGTCGGCGAGAAGGCGACCATCGAACCGGGACTCGCCGGGATCAACCTGAATCCGGTCGAGATGATGTCGCCCACCGAGCTCTATTGACGTCCTTTGATCGCTGCGGCGGCGCGCATGGCGGCGCGGGTATCATCGTCGCTTGTCGACGCTGGCCGGGACGCTCGCAATGTCCGCAATTCCTCCCAACACGCTGATCTCCACCGACGAACTGGCGGAGCGCCTGTCCGAGCCGTCGCTCGTGCTGATCGATGTCCGCCACGACCTCGTGAAAGCGGAGCGCTGGGGCGTGGACGAATTCAACCAGGCTCACATTCCGGGCGCGATATTCCTGCATCTCGACCGCGATCTTTCGGCGCCGAAGACCGGGACCAACGGACGCCATCCGTTGCCGACGCCCGAGGCGGCGGCGGCGGTGTTCGGTCGCAGCGGGATCGATGCCTCGAAGCAGGTCGTCGCGTACGACCAGAACAACGGCGTCTTCGCGTCGCGCCTGTGGTGGATGCTGCGCTGGCTGGGTCACGACGCGGTTGCAGTGCTCGATGGCGGATTCGCGAAGTGGATGCGCGAAGGCCGCCCGGTGACGGCCGACGTCGTCGCGCCCAGGCCGACATCGTTCGAGGTGACGCACGTCACGCCAACGCTCAATTCGGTCGGCGTCGAGGCGAGCCTCTCCCGGCACACGCTCCTCCTGGTCGACGCGCGCGCGGCCGAGCGTTACCGTGGCGATGTCGAGCCGATGGATCCGGTCGCGGGGCACATTCCGGGCGCCGTGAATCATCCGGCCAGCCAGAACATCGGCGCGGACGGCGTCTTCAAGCCGCCGGCAGCGTTGCGTGCGGACTTCCAGGCATTGCTGGGCGGTCGGTCGCCCACCGAGGTCGTCCACCAGTGCGGCTCCGGCGTCACCGCGTGCCACAACATGCTCGCGATGGAGATCGCGGGCCTACCGGGAACGCGTCTCTATCCCGGCTCGTGGAGCGAATGGGTTTCGAACCCTCTCCGTCCTGTCGCCAAGTCCGGACGCTGAACCCGCGCGTTTCCTAACGGGCTTCGAGGGCTCGCGACGCAAGGTCGCGATAGCGAATCCCGTCCGCGGCGCTGCGCGACTCGACCAGCGCTACGTGGTCCACGCGCCAGCCAATCGGCGCGCATGCTGCCTCGGCGACAAACGTTGCGCAATGCCGCGCAAGCGTGACGTGCGGACGAAACGGGCGCGCGTCCGGTGGGAATCCCGTTTCCTGCAAGCGCGAACGCAGGCAGCGTTCGAGCAGCGCGAGGGACTCCGGAGCGATTGCTGGCGCGATCCACGCAACGCGGGCCTGCCGGAAGACACCCATGCGATCGAGCCTCAGATCGAACCCGGTGCCGGGCACCTCATCGAGGATACGTGCGAGCGGCGGCGCCAGCGCCCGAGACACGTTGCCGAGGAAGGCGAGCGTCAGATGCAGGTTGGCTTTCGGCACGACGCGCCCCGCGGCCCTCGTCGCGATGTCGCGGCCCCGTTCGGCGATGGCCTCCCTCACCGATGCCGCGGGAACGAGCGCAAAGAACAGTCGCAGCGTACGGTCGGGCGCGTGCTTCATTCGACACTCGCAAAAAACAACGCCGCACCGACCTCGCGGGCGGTGCGGCGCTGCCGACAGGATCGTCGGACGTTACGTCATGCGTTGGCGACGTGCAACTCCGGCTTCGGCGAATCGAAGAACTGCTCGTCCTCGGTCGAGTTCTTGAGCGCCGTGGTCGACGACTGGTTGCCCTGGATCGTGGTGGTCACCGTATCGAAGTAGCTCGTGCCGACCTCGCGTTGATGCTTGACGGCCGTGAAGCCCTTGGCAGCCGCCGCGAACTCGGCTTCCTGCAGCTCGACGAACGCGGACATGTTCTGCCGGGCGTAGCCGTGCGCGAGGTTGAACATCGAGTAGTTGAGGCTGTGGAAGCCTGCGAGCGTGATGAACTGGAACTTGTAGCCCATGGCGCCCAGCTCGCGCTGGAATCGGGCGATCGTCGCATCGTCGAGGTTTTTCTTCCAGTTGAACGACGGCGAGCAGTTGTAGGCCAGCATCTTGCCCGGGAATTTCGCGCGGATCGCATCGGCGAACGCCTTGGCGAAAGCCAGGTCCGGCTTGCCGGTTTCGCACCACAGCAGATCGGCGTACGGCGCATAGGCGAGGCCGCGCGCGACCGCCTGATCGAGGCCGTTCCGGGTCTTGTAGAAACCTTCGACGGTGCGCTCGCCGGTGCAGAACGGCTTGTCGATGTCGTCGACGTCGCTCGTGACGAGATCGGCCGCTTCGGCATCGGTGCGCGCCAGCACGATCGTCGGCACGCCCATCACGTCCGCGGCGAGGCGCGCCGCGACGAGCTTCTCAACCGCTTCGCGTGTGGGCACGAGGACCTTGCCGCCCATGTGGCCGCATTTCTTGACCGATGCGAGCTGGTCCTCGAAGTGCACGCCGGCTGCGCCGGCGTCGATCATCGACTTCATGAGCTCGAAGGCATTCAGCACGCCACCGAAGCCGGCTTCCGCGTCGGCAACGATGGGGGCGAAAAAGTCGATGTCGCCCTTGCCTTCCATGTGCTGGATCTGGTCGGCGCGGACGAACGTGTTGTTGATCCGCCGCACGACTTGCGGCACGGAATTGACCGGGTATAGCGATTGGTCCGGATACATCTCGCCGGCGATGTTCGCATCGGCGGCGACCTGCCAGCCCGAGAGATAGATCGCCTTGAGACCTGCTCGAACCTGCTGCAGCGCCTGGTTGCCGCTCATCGCGCCCAGCGTGTTGACGTATGGCTCGTCCTGCAACAGCTTCCACAGCTTTTCCGCGCCTCGCCGTGCGAGCGTGTGCTCAATATGTATCGAGCCGCGCAAGCGCACGACGTCCTCGGCGGTGTAACCGCGCGTGATGCCCTTCCACCGGGAATTTTCTGCCCAATCCTTCTTGAGCCGTGCCGCTTCGAGGTCGTAATTCATTGCAGTGCTCCCATCGTGGCCATGCCGGATCCATGCCGGCGTATTGGTCATGGGCGGACCCGCGTTAAGAACGCGCGTACGCCCGCGTTGCGAAACGGACGAAGGGCATCCACCCGACGTGTTTCGCGGCACGGACCGGCGAGGATCGCTCGGCCGGTCGGCGGGCTTGGATGGATGGCACCCGGCCCCGCTTGGCCCGCCTGGCGCGCGATGCTGCGCCGTTCGAGTCGTGACGCGTTCACGTTAACAAAGCCGGGCCAACGTTTCAATAGGAAATGGCGCAATGCACTAAGAAAATTTATCAATTAAATCAATTAACAAGAATTTGATTCCGTATGGTGGAAATCTTTGTGCATCGAGGTGGTGCACGGGCATTGCGTCGCATTAGAGTCTTCTGCAAGAGTCAGCGATATCTGCGTTGTGTCGTTTCATAACCTATTGATTCATATTGCTACTCCTTTAATACCTATTACCGACGGTTAGCGAAATTGATTTTCACATCCTGGAAATGGTGACGAACGGGCCTGAGTGACGATTTCGGCGAGAGGTCCATGGCACCGCTCACTTGCGCAGTCGCGATGACGCGTCGCATATCCGACGTCAGCCGGAGTTCGCGGGGCCCGATACAATCGTCGACTACAGGTTTTGAACGCCGCGAGGGTCTGCGTTTGTGCAAGTCGCCGGGAAGACGAGAATGACACGCAAGGTTGTTGCGCTCGGGGTCGCAAGCTTCTTCGCCGGCGGCGCTGTTGCTCAGGGCGCGGATACTTCGGGCGGCCGCGCGATCGCCGCGGGATGTGCGGCGTGCCACGGCACCAATGGCGTGAGCGGAACGCGCGTGCCGTCGCTCGCCGGAATCCCCCTAGCCGATATCGCGGCAAGGATGCGCGAGTTCAAATCGGGACAGCGAAGCGGTACCGTGATGCCGCAGCTCGCCAAGGGCTACACCGACGAGCAGATCGACCTTCTGGCCGCGTGGTTCGCGGCACAGCCCGCCCCCGCGAAATGAGCCTCGACGTGCTTCGCATGCGACGGCGCGAGTTCATCAAGGCCACGGGCGCCGCCGCGCTTGCCGCGTCCGCGGGCTGCGCCTCGGTCAGCCCAAAGTCGGCGGCGCGAGGCAAGGTGGTAGTCGTGGGCGGCGGCTATGGCGGCGCGACCGCCGCGCGGTATGTCGCGATGTGGGGCGGCGGCGGCGTCGACGTGACGCTGGTCGAATCGGATGCCGCTTTCATCTCGTGCCCATTGTCCAATCTGGTTCTGGGCGGCAGCCTCGAGCTCCCTGACCTTGTCGTCGGCTATGACGGACTCGCGAAGCGCGGGGTGCGCGTGGTGCACGACACCGCAACCGGCGTGGATCCGGACAAGCGCATCGTGCGTCTCGCGGCAGGCGGCGACCTTGCCTACGATCGCCTGGTGCTGAGTCCGGGCGTCGACTTTCTCTACAACACGCTGCCCGGTCTCGCCAGCGGAGATGCGCAAGCCCGGGTGATGCATGCCTGGAAAGCCGGCGTGCAGACGCTGATGCTTCGCCAGCAACTGGAAGCGATGCCCGATGGCGGCGTGTTCGTGATTTCGATTCCGCGCGCGCCCTACCGCTGCCCGCCGGGACCGTACGAGCGCGCGTGCCAGGTGGCGTGGTATTTCAAGCGCGCCAAGCCGCGCTCGAAAGTGCTGATTCTCGACGGCAACGAGGACGTGCAGTCGAAGAAGGCTCTGTTCACCCGCGCGTGGAACGAGTTGTACAAAGGCATCGTCGAGTACCAGCCGAACTATGTTCTGACCGACGTCGACGTAGCCACGATGACCGCGAAGTTCGAGACTGCCGAGGACGTCCGTGCGAGCGTGCTGAACGTGATTCCGCCGCAGCGGGCGGCCGCCATCGCGATGCAAGCTGGCGTAGTGACCGCGAACAACGCATGGTGCGAGGTCGATTTTCTTTCGTTCGAGTCGATCAAGGTGCCGAACATCCACGTGCTCGGCGATGCCATTCAGGTTGCGCCGCTGATGCCAAAGTCGGGACACATGGCCAACCAGCACGGCAAGGTAGCGGCGGCAGCGATCGTGGCTTCGCTCTCCGGCGCGCCGGTCAATCCGGCGCCCGTGCTCAACAACACGTGCTACAGCTTCATCACCGACCGCGAGGCCGTGCACGTTGCCTCCGTGCATCAGTACGACAACGTGCAAAAAACGCTCGTGCCCGTCCCCGGCGCAGGCGGGCTATCGCCAGCGATGAGCGCGCAAGAGGGCGCCTACGGAATCGACTGGGCGCACTCGATATGGGGCGACATGCTGGCCTGACGACACCTGAAGATCGGAACCGATGGGCAAGGCGCGTCATTCCCGCCGAAAGCGGGAATCCACGTTGATTCGGGGTGCAATTTGGATGCCCACTTTTGCGGGGGCGATCTTTGTCACGTCGAAAAAAACGGCGATCCGGAGATCGCCGTTTTCATGACGCGACGCGCGGTCAGGCGGGTTCAGCCTCGGTCGGCGTTTCCTCGAACACGAGCTTCACCTTTTCGTCGGCACCGAGATCGATCGTCACGCGCCCGCCGTTGGTGAGGCGTCCGAACAGAAGCTCGTCGGCCAGCGCCTTGCGGATCGTATCCTGGATGAGGCGTGACATCGGACGCGCGCCCATCTGTGGGTCGAAGCCCTTGCGCGCCAGGAACTCCTTCAAGGGCGCGGTGAACGACGGCTCGACCTTCTTCTCGTGCAGCTGGTTCTCGAGTTCGAGCAGGAACTTGTCGACGACCCGAAGGATGATCTCGTGGTCGAGCTGCGCGAAGGAAATCGTCGCGTCGAGCCGATTGCGGAACTCCGGCGTGAACATGCGCTTGATCTCGCCCATCTCGTCGCCGGCCTGCTTCGAGTGCGTGAATCCCATCGACGACTTCGCGAGCTCGCTCGCGCCTGCGTTGGTCGTCATGATGATGATCACGTTGCGGAAATCGGCCTTGCGTCCGTTGTTGTCCGTCAGCGTCCCGTGGTCCATCACCTGCAGCAGGATGTTGAAGATATCCGGATGCGCCTTCTCGATCTCGTCCAGCAGCAGCACGCTGTACGGA
>Ga0207683_10003099_pt1 | contig 14524 bp, 16 predicted proteins | sample KBSM73metaG_FD_184333 | JGI IMG/M metagenome (GOLD analysis project Ga0207683, IMG submission 184333) | Miscanthus rhizosphere microbial communities from Kellogg Biological Station, Michigan, USA - KBS M7-3 metaG (SPAdes) (version 2) | ecosystem: Host-associated > Plants > Roots > Rhizosphere >... | reverse complement strand
CAGATTCGCCACAACGAGACGCTCATTTCCACGCCCGGCCCCGCGGCGGATGCGCTCTCGAAGGTCATCCTCCAGGACCCGCTGCGCCTGCACGAGTTCATCGTCGACCGCATCACCGCCGGCCGCGCGTTCAGGACGTATGAGAACGGCGACGCCTTCATCTCGCCTGACGGCCGTTCGATTCTCATTCGCGTGCGCGGCCGCCGACCGGTGAGCGATCTGGAATTTTCCAAGGAGTTCACGGCGATCGTCAGCGAGATCGCCGCACGACAGAATCGCGACGATTTCCATCTCGATTTCTCCGGCGGCTACGCAATCGCGGCGGCGAGCGAGCGCGCGATTCGGGGCGACATGATCTCGAACGTCGTCTGGTCCGTGATCTGGCGGGCCTGCGCCGCCGTCCGGGGGTCGGTCCAGTCCCGGTGCCAGGCGCCGTCGTGCCCGGCCGCGATGAGCAGCGCGGCCAGGGCCGCGCCGGCCAGTTCCGGGTCTCTGCCCGGGATCACTAGTGCGGTCACGTCGTAGTCGTGCCTGGTAATCTCCTGCGCGACGGCCCCACCGGCCGGCAGGCCTGCCGCCACGACCGCGGCAGCCGCGACGACCTCGGCCGCGCCGAGCGTGAAGTTCAGGTTCTCCGGGTGCTCCCGGGCCTCGCCGAAGATCCGCTCCAGGACACGGCGGCGCGCGACGCTGTCCTGTCCGGACAGCGCGTCAAGCAGGTCAAGGGCGTAGTCGTTATCGAAGGCTTCAGGTCCCCACGTTCCCACCCCGGAACCGTACCCGCCGCCGATCGCGATATCCCGTCGCCGTGCCGTGGGGCAACCCTGACATCACAGGTCAACGATGGCCAAGCCGCCCAGCGAGCCTGGCTGTCCTGCATCAGAGACAGCCGGCTGCCGTATTGTCCATCTCCTGTCCTGGTATCACTCTGAGCGATAAGGGAAGCCGGGGAGAACACAGGCGTACCCGCCGTCCGGTCCCTATGGCCTGTCGCACCACCTGACGGCCGCCGGGGCGCCGGACCGGGCATTCTGGTCTCATGTACCCGTCCCGTTCGAGCTGCCCGAGGCGCGCTGGGAGAGCGTGATGCGTATCGCGGTGACGGGCGCCAGCGGCCAGATCGGCAGCCAGGTGATGCGGCTCCTGGCCGGTGAGCAAGCCCATCAGGTCGTCGCGCTTTCGGCGGCACGCGTGGGGCACCGCGCTGGAGTATGCCAGTATCACGCCCGGAGCACTGGGCGGAGATGGCTACCGCCGGGGAGGACCCGTGGTGGATGTACGCGTACTCGACGATGTTCGCCTCGATCCGGGAGCAACGCTGGGCGGCAGTCGGTCATGTCACTGGAGCATGCCGGTCCCGCAGCCGCCGCGGCCCGCCGGCAGCCAGATCGCCGCTAGCCCGGGCATCCGCACCCCGTGGTGATCAGATTGGAGAAGCCCGTGAGAGCAATGGAAATCATCGAACCGGGCGGTCCGGAAGTCGTCCGGTTCGCCGAGCGAGACGAGCCGGCCCCTGGGCCGGGCCAGGTGACCATCAGGGTCGAGTACGCGGGGTTGAACTTCGTCGATGTCCTGGCCCGGCGCGGCGTGCCCGGCTACTTCACCGGGTGGCCGTTCGTACCGGGGATGGAGGTCGGCGGTACCATCCACGCCCTGGGCGAGGGGGTGGACACTTTCGCGGCCGGGGACCGGGTGGTGGCATTTACCGTCGACGGGACCGGGCTGGCGGACGTCGCGGTCGCCCGCGCGGGTCTGACCGTGCCGGTTCCCGCGGGCCTTGACCTCGCCACCGCGACGACCATCCCGCTGACCTGGGCTACCGCTTTCGGGCTCGTGCGTGTCTCGCACGCCGGCGCCGGCGATACGGTGCTGGTGACAGCGGCCAGCGGCGGCGTCGGGTCCGCGATCGGCCAGCTGCTGGCCCGGCAGGGTGCCGCCCGCGTGATCGGCGGGGTGCGTTCCCCGGCCCAGGCCGCCACGCTCGCGGCCGCCTATACCCCGGTGACCCAGGGCGAGGGCTTCGTTGCCAGGGCGCTGCAAACTGCCGGAGTGCCCGGATTCGACGTCGTGCTCGAATCCGTCGGCGGCAGCGTCCTTGCCTCAGTTCTTGGCGGACTGGCGGTCGGCGGCCAGGTCGTGTCCTACGGCGCCGCGGCCGGCGAACCAGATCCCGTGCCACCGCCGGTTCCGGACCTGAGAACCCAGAACCTGACCATCACGGGATTCAGCATCCTCAACCGGGCCAGGAAGGCCCCGCCGAAAGCGCTCAGCCTGATCCAGGGCGTCTTCACGCTCACCCAAGACGGCCTGCGCATCCCCGCACCGGCCGTCGTGGACTGGGCCGAGGCGATCGATGCGCACATCGCACAAAGCGAAGGACGCAGCCGCGGAAAAACGGTCGTACGCCTGTAACACGTTCACCGGCCACGGTAAGGCACACCAGCCGCCTCTGCCGGGTTCACCGGTCTGTGCCTTCCCGGTGATGCTGCTCGGCAAGGCGGGCGAGGGCCCCGCGGTCGATTTGATGCGCGGCGGCGGCGATGACGCGCCCGGCCCGGCCGCCGCTTGCAACGGCCCGGTACCGGCAGCCGAGCGCCCGGATTTGGGTGATCTGTGCGACCGAGCCGGGAACTTCGCGCGGCCGGGCCGTTAGCGTGCCACCGGTTTCCGTTCCCGCGCGTTCCGTGACAGGCTGGCCGGACCAAGGTGGCGAGCGCGGCCCCGGCCATGGCAGGGCACGGCATGCACAACCAAGAGGTCATGATGGCGCAGGGCACTGTGAAATGGTTCAACGGCGGCAAAGGTTATGGTTTCATCGCGGTCGAGGGCGGCCCGGACGTGTTCGTGCATTTCAGTGCCATCACCGGTGGCGGCTACCGCAGCCTGGACGGAGGGCAGAAGGCCGGGTCCGGCATTACCCACGGCCAGAAGGGACCCCAGGCAGAAAACGTCAGGATCAGCGGCTGACGCACCACCGGGAACGATGCCGGCGCCACCGGAGATCACTGCGGCGAAGGGCCGCTGACCGCGTGTCGCGTGAGAGTTGCCGGGTCGTAGGTTGTGCCGGGAGATCTCGTCAGCCCTGGCGATGGTGCCGGTTCAGGGGTTTGCCGTCTCGGCATGATCTGGAGGATTAACATGACCGGCAGCGCCTGGGTGCGACGGGCCCGACCGGAGATGATCAGGGCTGGCACCCAGCTGAGGTCTGCGCCGCTAGTTCCGGATATCCGGCTTCATCTAGCCAGTGATCCGGTCAGCTTGTGGCAGCGCACCGAGCTGACGTCAGGACGGGACGGCCTGGATCCGCCGTTCTGGGCGTTCGCGTGGGCTGGCGGGCTGGCGCTGGCCCGCTACCTTCTGGATCATCCGGAGACGGTCCGGGGCCGGCATGCGATCGACATTGCCTCCGGCTCGGGGGTAGTGGCCATCGCCGCGGCCATGGCCGGGGCGGCCGCCGTGACCGCATATGACATCGACCCGGTCGCTGCCGTAGCTATCCGCATGAACGCCGACGCCAACGACGTAATGGTCGTGGCCGTCTGCGCTGACGTCCTGGACCAGGACAATCTCCCAGTCTCTGGCGCCGACTTGGTCCTGGTTGCCGATGCTTTCTACGAACGGAATCTGGCCGGGAAGGTGACGAAGCTCGCGGAACGAGGCCACGCCCGCGGAGCCGCTGTCCTGGTTGGCGACTTCGGCCGGGCATATCTGCCGCGTGACCGGCTCATACAGCTGGCCAGCTACGACGTTCCCGGCCAGCGCATGCTAGAAGGCAGCGACATCAAGCGCACGACCATCTGGGCACTCCCCTGACGACCGGCAGCGACTGCGAGCGCAGAACCGGAGGATCTGGCGCAACCTCCGCGATCTCGCCGTAACCATCGATAGCCGCAGATAGTCGGCGTTATACGGCGCAGTATTGACCTGCGGTTCCGATCCGTCACCGGCGCTACCGTCTTTGTGCTCTCCTGCGCGGCGCTGCCGGAGACAGGTGCACAGGACGGAGCAGGCCAGGGCCTGCGCGGGGAACTGGACGGGGACAGCAGCACCGCCGGAACGGGCTGCGCCGATGTCTTCGATATGCTCAGCCGCAAACAGCGTGAGGTGATGAATGTGAGTGCGGATGAGTATCCGGTCCCGCCGCCGGTGGTCGGGCGTGGTGCGGTGTTCGTGGAGCACCGGCTGAAGAGCCCGCAGGTATCGGAGTCGGCCTACATCGCGCCGACGGCGGTGCTGGCCGGTGATGTCACCGTCGGCCCGCACAGCCGTGTGCTGTTCGGCGCGGTGATCACTGCCGAGGGCGGTACCGTGCAGATCGGGGCGAACTGCGTGGTCATGGAGAACACGATCATCCGGGGCGTGCCGGGCCAGGAAACCCGCGTCGGTGACGACGCGGTGATCGGCCCGCACGCTCACCTGACCGGCTGCGTGATCGAGGGCGGCTCCCGGATCGCTACCGGGGCGGTGGTGTTCAACGGCGCCCGCATCGAAGCCGGCGCGGAGGTCGAGTTCAACGCGGTGGTCTACGTCAATACCGTCGTCCCGTCCGGGGTGGCAGTACCGATGGGCTGGTTCGCCGGCGGGCAGCCCGCCGAACTAGTAGCACCGGGAGACTGGGACCGTATCCGCGCCATCATGGGGCCGCTGGACTACCCGGGCACGGTCTTCGGCGTGGCCGCCAGCGGCACCGGCACGCCGATGTCCGACGTTGCCCGTCGCTATGCCCGGGGACTGGCCCTGCACCACCAGGATCACATTGTCCCCGATGAGCGCCACACGCCGTCCGACCAGAACCCGTCGTCGTAACCGGGAGCCGTCAGAGCACGCGGCAGCGCTTGCGAAGATTCCCGTGACATTGCCGCGAGCCAACCCAGAAGCCGGATCGGACGATGTGTCACGCATAGCGGACGCGCGAACTGGCGGCGGCCGGGCGGATCAGCTCGCGGACCGACCGGACGACGATGAAAGCCACCGGGGTGCCTCCGGATCACGAAACCTCACGTCCCGGTAGCCGGTGGCGGAGAACCCGCACGGGGCTGCCTCAGTGAGCTGTGGCCGGTGCTGTACCTCGCGGCGCAGGCGGTAAGGCAGACCTGACTGTTGCGCGGCCCGCCGGCCAGGTGCCCGCCGAGGGCTGGAGGCCCCTACCACGCAGCGGCGACGGCGCGCGGGCTGCCTTCACGCCCGGCTTGGTGCCGGGTCCGTGACCCGGCCAGTGCGCCGTCGCCCGCCGCGGTGACAGGGCGGGCTGGCGGGTTGACAGAGCCAGAGGCGGTGCGCTATTCACTACAGTGTACTAAGCGGTGATGAGTAAGCGAGGTGCTGGATGCACGGTAAGTTCGATGGCCTCGGCCGGTTCGCCGACCCGTCGCTGCTGATCCTGACCAGCCTGTCCGACGGCCCCAAGCACGGCTACGCGATCATGACCGACATCGCCGCTTTCAGCGGCGTCGGCATGGAGCCGGGCACCCTCTACGGCGCGCTGTCCCGGCTGGAGCGCCGCGGCTGGATCCGGCCGCTGGCCGTCGGCGAGCGCCGCCGTCCGTATGAGATCACCGCCGCCGGCCAGGAGGTCCTGGCCGAGCAGTTGCGGTCGATGCAGCAGGTCGTCCGCGTCGCTCGCCAGCGCACCGCCACCGCCTGAGCCCGCGATGAAGCCCGCCCTGGCCGACCGGCTGTCCCGCGCCGTGGTCGGCTGCTACCCGCGCCGCTGGAAGCAGCGCTACGCGGCGGAACTGCTCGACGTGCTCGACCAGCACCGTGCGGGGCCGCGGACCGTCCTCAGCCTGGCCGGCGGCGCCCTGAGCACCCACCTGGACCCGGACTACCGGATGCAGATCCGCCTTAAGCCGCACCTGAGCAGGGACGCCAAGCTGTACATCGCCATCTTCGCCGCCATCATCGTCGGCGTCCCCGCGCTGGTGATCCTTCCCATGATCCCCAGGGCCATCAGGGAAAGCAGATGGGAACCGTCCAGCAGCGACAGCGTGGGGGCCATCGCGTTCTCACGCGATCAGCGCATTATGGTCAGCGCCACCGGCGGCCCGCCCTGGGAGGCCACCAGCACCCTGTGGGACCTCACCGGCCAGGCCCGGCCGCGGCGGCTGTCGGTGTTCGAGGGCGGGAGCCCCGCCACGATCTCGCCGGACGGCGCCACCGTGGCCGCCAACGCGGGCGGCGGCCGGGCCCAGGCGGCCCTGTGGAATGTGACCCGCCCGCAGCACCCGGCCCGGCTGGCTGTGCTGTCCGCCGGCTTGTCCGGCGCGCTGTGGGGCGAGGCGTTCTCCCCCGACGGCCGCATCTTGGCCGTAGCCTCCACCAGCGGGCTGGTCCTGTGGGACGTGGCCGACCCGGCCCGTCCCCGCCTGCTGCGCAGCTTGGCCGCCGACCCGCTCGTGTCGGACAACCCGGGCCCGGTGCCGTTCGGCGTGGGCCAGGGCGACCTGGTGTTCTCGCCGGACGGGCGGATGCTGGCCAGCGTGTCCGGCAGCGGCCAGGTCACCTTGTGGGACGTGGCCCGCCCGGCCCGTGCCACCCGCATCGCCACCCTGGCCGGCCCGCGCGACTACCTCGCGGCGCTCGCGTTCTCCCCCCGCGGGAACCTGCTGGCCGGCGTGACCTACCACGGCAGCGTGCTGGTGTTCCGCGTGGCCGGCCCGGGCCGCCCGGCCCGCGTCACCACCCGCCCCGGCATCCTGGCCAGCGCGCGGTTCCCCGGCGGAGGGAGCACCCAGGCCGGCCCCTGCGGCGGCGACTGCGACGACCCTGCCGCCTACGCGGCGGGCTTCACCCCGGACGGGCGCGCCCTGACGGTCGTGGTCGACCGCCCCGAGGCATGGCCCAGCACGGCGGCCCGCGACACGGTCTTCACCTGGCAGGTCACCGGCTCAGGAGCCCTCAGCGACCTCACCACCATCTTCCGCGACGTCAGCGACGCCCAGCCGGTCCTGGCCCCGGGCGGCCGCATCGTGGCCGACGGCTCCCTCACAGGCGGCGAGGTACACCTGTGGACCCTGCCCTGACCCGCACTGCCGCACGGACAGGCCCCCTACTGGGACTGGTTCGCCAGCCACTGGAACGCCGACAAGGCAGTCCAGGTCGTTGAGGAGGCGATCGGTACCCGCGGCCGGCCCCGCTGGATCGCCTACCGCATGATCCTCCCCGACAGTACGACGCTGCATCTGGATGTATCCGCCCGCGGCGACTACGACACCGGCGTGTTCGCCTACAACTTCATCCGGCGGGGCGAGCGGTACGGGCTGAGAATCGTCGGCAGCCTGAAGTCGAAGCCGGCGCTAAACGTTCTAGCCGCCTATGAGGTATAGCCACGCGTCGCAGGAAGGTCAGCCGATTCATCACACCCGCCGCCACGACACGGGACGGAAGGCGCAAAGACCCGCCTTATTGCGCTTATCCCCATCCGGCTGGCAATGTGGCCTCCCGGGCGCAGATCTGGGTGATCGGCGCGGCTGGCCATGCTCATTCGTCTGCCGAAGAGCGGAAGGTCGTTAGGCGTGCGGGGTTCTTCCGGGGTGGGCCGCAACGTTCGGACGGACCGTTCACGACGGAAGAACCCCTGCCTTGCTAGCGTGGCTGCCATGCCGAGGGATCTACCTGAGCTGCGGGCGTCGCATGAGGATCGCGACCGCGTCGTGGACACCCTGCGGACCGCAGGCGGTGACGGCCGGCTCACCGCCGAGGAGCTCGATGCCCGGGTGGAGCGCGCGCTGTCAGCCCGGACCCAGGGCGAGTTGGCCGCACTGGTCGCCGACCTGTCGGCCGCGATCGCGACGAAGGACGTCCTCGTGGTCAAGCAAACCGGCGGGAAATGGACGCGGGCCGGACGCTGGACGGTGCCGAACCGCATCGAGGTGCGAACGAAGCTGTGCCGGGTCACGTTCGACTTCACCGATGCGGTGATCACTTCGAGGACTGTGCGCATCGACACGGACATGCAGCACGGCAAGCTGGTCATCGTCGGCGCACCCGGCATCGTGATCGACGCCGACGGGCTCAACCTCGTGTTCTCCAAGACCAAGCTCCGCTCGGACAGTGCCGCCGCCGACCCCGGGCTCCGCATCGAGCTCGTCGGAACGCTCAGGCACGCGAAGGTCGTCGAGCGGCGGCCGTGAGCCTGTCCTGGTCCAAACCCGGTTCGGCACGATTGCATGTACGGGACGTGGCAAATGATTTTCGGCAGCGCCGGCTTCAACTGGTGTTTGGCCCGGTAGGCGGGGGAGCCAGGGCTCGTGTTGGGGTGGCTATGCGCGTGGCGCGTACTGGAGGGAACGAAACGGCCAGCGGTGTTCGATCCAGGCCAGGACCGCATGGTAGAGCACCGGGTCGAGGGCGGCGTGGTCGGCGCGCACCCAGGACCTGACCTGTGCGTGCTGTCCGCCCGTACTGCCGCCCTGCTGGCTGTCGCCGGGTAGCGGGTAGATGTACACGCAGCCGATGACATCGCCGTCGGCGGTGCTGAGCACGGTGTAGGTGAACCCGCGGCGTTCAGCGAAGTCCTGTGCGTGGCGTTCGAGGTCGCGGAGATTGTCGGTCAGGCTCATCGGATGAGGCCAGCCCGTGTCGGCGAATCCGGGGGTCGCCCGGATGTGGTCGATGCTGGCCGTCCATGCGGCGTAGTCCGCGGCGTTGTGCTGGGGCCCGAGTGGTTCCAGCCGGAACTGCTCGGCCGTCAGCCCGTCGGGCACGGCGAAATCCGCTGGGACGAACAGCTCGTCACTCATCAGCCGATACTAACGGCCGGTCTCCCGCTTCGGCTTCGCTCCGCGGCAGGGTCCCTGACGCTGACGCCCGGGAGGCGGCTTTGCCCGCCCGGCGGCCAGGGGTCGCTGACCGGCATGGCGACCTTTCCCGAGAGCCTCCGGCACCGGCCATAACCCAACCCGCCTTACGCCTGCCCGTGCCTACGCCGGCACCCCGCCCGGCGAGCCACACCGCCCTGGAGCAGATCACACGGTGGCCCCGCCATCTCGACCACCAGGATCTTGCTGGACATGGTGACCCGCCAGGTCATGATTTCGTGCGGCGCGAAAAAAAGGCCGCCGCCGGGGTTGTATCAGATGCGCCCGGCCTGCCCACTGTATGGAAAGGGCGATAATCACCGACTCGAGGCGCTGATCATGACGGCAAGTGAGCCTGCCGGGAACGTCGATGCGTGACGACCAGTCAGTCATCGCGCTGGTGACCCGTGCGGCCGAGGATGACCAGCAAGCCTGGGATGAGCTGATCGAACGCTACGCACCGCTGGTCTGGGCCATCTGCACCCGGTACCGGCTGAGTAATCATGACATCGAAGATGTCGGCCAGAGCGTGTGGCTGCTGCTGGTCGAGCAGCTCGGCAAGCTGCGCGAGCCGGCCGCACTGCCCGGCTGGCTGGCGACCACCACCAAACGGGAGTGCCTCCGGGTCGTCATGGCGGCCCGTAAATCGCAGCAGCTGGGGAGCACGGTGGATGATGCGCTGTTCGCGGACGAGCGGGCGATCGACGAGCAGATTCTCATTGCCGAGCGGAACGCGGCGCTGCGGGCGGGCTTCGCCGAGCTTCCACCGCACGCCCAGCAGCTGCTGGCCATGCTCTTCCGTGACCCGCCGTGCTCGTATTCAGAGATCAGCGCGACGTTGGGGATCCCGATCGGGAGCATCGGCCCGCAGCGCGCCCGTTGCCTCGAACGGCTACGGCATTCGTCAGCTCTCACCGCATTCGGTGAGATCGAATTCTCAATCAGCAGTCCGAGAGGCGGCCACGGTGCTTGATAGCTGGACTGACGATCAGCTCCTGGCGGCCCTGGGCGCCGCGATCCGGGCACGCCAGGCCGTGCCGGACGCGCTCGTCGAGGTGGGCAAGGGCGCGTACGCGTGGCACCGTATCGACGCCGAGCTGGCGCAACTCACCTACGATTCCATGACGGACCTGACCGCGGCGGTGCGGTCAGAGACGGCATCCATCCGGGCCCTCACCCTCACCTCGCCTCACTTGTCCATGGAGCTCGAAGTCAGCGAGGACTGCCTGCTCGGCCAGGTGATCCCGCCGCGGGCGGGCACCCTCGAGGCACAGACCGCCGCGGGCGCGAGCACCGAGACCATGGTCGATGAGATCGGCTGTTTCGCCGTGGACCCGACACCAGCCAGCCCGTTCCGGTTGCGTTTCCGGGCCGCCGACGGCACCGACGTGCTGACCGGATGGATCACGCTGTGAGCATCGGCGCCGCACCGCTTCGGCGCCCCGGCGCGTCAGCCAGCGCCGAGGCAGATGAAGGACCAGCCGGTGGCCAGGGCCGTCGCGTCGGACTCGGACGCACGGCGGGCGTCCCGCAGGGCCTTGGCCAGGCTGGCACCGCCGCGTAGCTCCCGGTGCAACGCGACCATGAGCGGCACGACCGCGACGTCGTTCACTGGTACCACGCTCGCGACGATCCCGGCGGTGCCCAGCGGGATCAGCGAGCTGGCCAGCCCGAGCACCTCGTCGGCACCAGCGGGCGCGGTGACGCCCGAGTCGCAGCTCGACAAGACCAGGTGATGCGGCCCCCGCCGCAACCGCTCCAGGTCGTAGACGGTCAGCGGCCCGTCGTCGAGCTGCAGCGCGGAGAACAGCGGGCTGTCGGCGCGGAAAGTGCCGTGCGCCGCGATGTGCACCAGGCGGGCGCCGTCGATCGCGCTCAGGACTCGCGCCGCCGTCGCGGTGCCGTCACCGAGCACCACCGCGCCGGAGTAATCGGCGGCGAGCTGAGGGACCTCGGCCCCGCGAGAAGCCAGGCCGGGACCGCGGATCAGCACCACCGGGCTGGCCGTGGCGTTCTGCCCGGCCGCCGCGGCCTGGATGTCAGCGCCTGCTCGCCGGGCCCGGAGCCACGACGCCGCCGACGGGGCCACGCTCAGCGCCCGTGAGCGCAGCCGCGGCAGCAGCCCCCACGGCACGGCTTGCAGCTGGCCAGGCGGCACCACGATCACATCGCCGTCTCCTAGCTGCTCACAGGCCTCGCCGAGCAGTACCCGTTCGAGCGCCCCGCCCATCCTGGTCAGCCGATCGCGCACTTCTCCTGAAGGTGGCACGGAGGGCCCGTAGGCCAGCCGCCGCAGCATGAACCGGGCGAACCGGACATCGCGGGTGGCTTGCTCGGCCGTGCCGGCCGCGAACCGTCGGACCTTGCCGCTGCCGCAGACCAGCACATGCAGCTCGCCCCCGATGTCGACGATCTCGAGCAGCCGGTCATCGCCGAGCTCAGCTAGCAGGCCGGGCACGTCGAATCCCGCGATGCTGCCTTGTGCGGCGTTACGCCGGCCGGTGCCCAGGGTCCGCAGGGCCCTGGCGCGGACGGCCCGCTCCAGTCGCTGTTGTTCATAATTGAGCGAAGCAGTGCGCAGTCCCAGGCTGCTGGCCCGGGACAGCCTGCTGCTGACGTCGCGCATCGCCGCGAGATCGGCTTGCCATCGTTCATCGCCGTGCGGGCGCACCGGTGGCACCGACAGCGCAACCGCCCGCCATCGTTCGCTCCAGGCCAGCATCAGCCGGGGACGGCCGAGCCGCAACGCATGCCGCTGGCCGAGATTAGCCAGCTCGGCGCCGTGTGCCGTCGTCTGCGCGCGCAGTTCGGAAGAACCCAGCATGCTGCGGTACTCGTCGATGACGTCCAGGCCCCGGCGGCAGGCGTACATCAGGCGCTGCGGATCGCCGACCGCTTCGGCGCGTAGCGCCTCGGCCAGCCACGCGATTCCCCGGGACAGCGCCGGCCCGTGCCGGCGGCCAACCGCGGCGGCCGCGAGATGCTCGCTGGCCACCGCCGTCTGGCCGAGGGCCAGCGCGACCCGGCCGGTCGCCAGCCGGGCCAGCGGCTGGTCGGGCGAGCCCAGCTCAGACAGCTCCCGGACGCATCGCTGAGCGTCCCGGAGCAAGGCGGCGGTCACCGGTCCCGCCCGGACGGCGGCGCTCACCCGCGTCAGCTCGGCGTGCGCCCGCCACCACTGCCGGCCCTGCCGGTCGAACATCTGGCGGGCTTCGGCGGCCCTGGCCAGCGCCATGCCCGGCTGCCCGGCAGCGAGCGCGCAGCTAGCCGCGGTCAACAGCAGTTCGGCCCGCTTGGTCGGCCGGCCGTGAATCTGGTCCAGGTGGCTGATAGCGTCGTCGGCCTCCTGCATCGCGTCCCGGGCCAGCCCCGCCGCCGTCAGTGCGGCGCACCGGTGCATGCTCAGGTCAGGCTCTGAGGCACCGAGCCGGCCGAAGCGCTCAGCCGCCTCGTCGAACCAGGTCAGCGCCTCCGGCAGGTCACCGAGCCGGAGAGCGACCAGCCCCCGGTTCACGGTGGTCTCCGCTGACTCCAGCTCCTGACCGTTCGCGGTGAACAGGTCCCCGGCGCGCCGCAGGTCCGCGGCGGCGCGGCGGGCAGAGCCTGACGACAGGTAGCTGACCGCCCGTTCCTGCAGGGCCCGGGCTTCCCAGAGCTGATCGCCGGCCAGCCGCAGCGCCGTCACCGACCGGTTCAGGTCCTCCAGCGCCTCACGGTGGTGGCCCAGGAGCAGCAGCGCGCCGCCGCGACGCAGCAGCGTCCGGCCGCGCAGCTGCCCCGTTGACTGCCGGACCGCCGCGTCCAGGGTGTTGCGCCCCGACACGGTCCGGCCCGCGAAGACCAGCGCGACCCCGAGCGTCGCGAGCACGTCGGCCTCGCGGTCCGCCGAGCCGGCCCGGTGGGCTAGCCGCCGGGCGATCCGCAGCTCGCCGATTGCCGCGTCGATGTCCCCGTACTCCCGGAGCACGATCCCGATGGTCTGCCGCGCGATCGAGGCCTCCAGGAGGCCGGGATCATCCCCGAGTACCTTGCGGGCACGGTCCAGCGCTTCGTTGGGGCGGGACAGCGCCAGCGGAAGCAGATCCGCCGGGTCGTCTCCGCCCAGCTCGGCAGCAGGGGCCATACACATAGATCCTTAAGCAGGGAAGGAGAAGTAGCAACGTGATTCCTCCGCGGCCGCGCCGATTCCTGACGAGATAGCCCGATTTCTGCGCCCGCGGTGTATCAGACTCAGCACAGGGCTTATCCGACCTATCGACCAGCACTGTCGCTCAAAGGGGGCATCAGATGGACCCGGTGTTCGACGCCCAGTACCTCAGGATGAAGGAAGCGCTCAATGATGCGGGCTACCGGGTTGCGGTCGCCTATACGCGGGCCGGCGAATTTGACTACGTTTACCAGGTCGACGTGCTGCTCGCCCGGGAGGCCAACGTCCCGCAGCTGCGTGACGTGCTGCCCCGGCTGCGGCGGGACTCTGCGGAGCCGCAGCCGGCGTACGGAGATCTCGTGCTGCTGCCGATCGGCGGCGACGGCCACCACGACGACGATGGCCACCTGACCGTCCCGGAAGCACTCGACCTCATCGAGCGGCGCGTCGGCCGGGAGAGGATGTACGCCGACGGCGAGCCGCTGGCCACGGCGGCGCACATCGTGCACACAGCGAAGCTCTGCTCGGCGACCGAGCCCGAGGTGCCGGGCGGGCCCGCGCCTGCGCCGTACCCGCCGCCCGCCGCGCCGGGTGCCGGCCAGAACAACATCACGCTCGGGATCAGTGACACCGGCCTGTGGCAGCAGCCGCCCGCGAACCTGCATCCCTGGCTGGCAGGTGTCGTCGGGGTGGCCGACCCGCCGGGCCCGGCTCTGGCCAGCGGCCAGCTGACCATCCCGTACGAGGGCGGCCACGGGACCATGGTCGCGGGCATGGCGAGGTGCATGGCGCCCGAGGCGAACGTGTACGTCGGCAATCACTTGCCGCATTCCGGCGGAACGCTGGAGTACATGCTCGCCCGCGATCTCGAGGGGCTCATCGCCGGCCAGTCTCCGGACCTGATCAACTTGTCGGCCGGCGGCTACACCCACGGGAACGTGCCCCCGCTGTCCTTTATCGAGTTCCGCCAGCGGCATCCCGACGTCACGCTGGTCGCCGCGGCCGGCAACGACAGCACGGACCGGCCGTTCTGGCCCGCGGCCTTCGACTGGGCGATCGCCGTCGGCGCGCTCGGCGCCGATCTGCAGAACCTGGCCTGGTTCAGCAACTACGGCAACTGGGTGAACGTCTACGCGCTCGGCGAAGGCGTGGTCAACGCGTTCGCCACCGGCGTGTACAACTATCACCTGCCGCCGCAACAGCCGGCCACGCAGGTCTTCGACGGGATGGCCAGGTGGTCGGGCACGTCGTTTGCCGCGCCGATGGTCGCCGGGCTCATCGTGGCCGAGATGGCGCGTAACCAGTCGTCAGCCATAGACGCCTGGCAGGCGGTGCTCGGCACCGCCGCGAACACCGGCGGGTTCGGCCCGGTGCTGCTCCCGTGATGCTCCAGGCTCGGCCCCGTCGTCGCGCCAGCTTAGCCAGCAGGTAGCCGCCGACACCACGCATTCCTGCTAGCTCCAATGCGCGGCACCGCAGACGCTGGAACGCTGGTCACATGGCGGCGCTCAGTGTCCTGATCGTGGACGACAACGGGTTGTTCCTGGAGGCTGCCCGCGATCGCCTGGAACAGGGAGGC
>Ga0207683_10003097_pt1 | contig 14530 bp, 9 predicted proteins | sample KBSM73metaG_FD_184333 | JGI IMG/M metagenome (GOLD analysis project Ga0207683, IMG submission 184333) | Miscanthus rhizosphere microbial communities from Kellogg Biological Station, Michigan, USA - KBS M7-3 metaG (SPAdes) (version 2) | ecosystem: Host-associated > Plants > Roots > Rhizosphere >... | reverse complement strand
ACGCCGCACACACCCCTGTCGGAGTGGACATTCACCGTCCGCGGGGAGGTCGATGAGCCCTTGTCATGGACCTGGAACGACCTGCGCGCGCTGCCCAGCCAAACCGTCACGGTCGACATCCACTGCGTCACGAAGTGGTCCAAGCTCGGCACATCGTGGACGGGAGTCGCGTTGGACACGCTGCTCGACGGTGTCGAGACGAGCGCGGAGTATGTATCCGCCTTCTGCGACGGCGGATACACCACCAACCTGCCACTCGAAGATCTAACTGGCGGGAAGGCGTGGATAGCCTACGAGTATGAGGGCGAGCCGCTCGAGCCGGAGCACGGCGGCCCAGCGCGCCTGCTCGTGCCCCATCTGTATTTCTGGAAAAGCGCCAAGTGGCTACGCGGTCTAGAGCTGCGCCAGGAGGACGTGCCGGGCTTCTGGGAACGGTACGGCTACCACAACTACGGAGACCCGTGGAAAGAACAGCGTTACGTCGGCGACTGAGTTGGCAGTTCGTCGCCCGGAGCTGGGTACCACGCGCGCAGCGATTCGATCGCCTCCGCGCCAGAGGACGAGCAGCGGCTCAGGCGCACCGAGACTCATCCGTCGTATCGGAGTCACGTCGACCAGCGAGCACCGGTGCCAGCGACCGCTCGCCGTCGGTCTCGGCAAAGGCGAGATGAAGCTCCTTCCGGGACGAGATGCGGAGCTTTGCGAAGACCTTGTGCAGGTGGTATTCGACCGTCCTCGGGCTGACGAACAGTTGCTCACCGATCTCCAGATTGGTGAGCCCGTCACGAGCGAGCAGCCCAACCCGCGTTTCTTGTGGAGTGAGCTGCGTCTGTGTGTGCACCGCTCGGGTTCGAGCCGTCTCCCCGCTCGCGAGGAGTTCAAGGTGGGCCCGTTCCGCAAACGACTTGGCGCCCATGACCACGAACACCTCACGCGCCATGCGCAGTGGCTTCCGCGCGTCGATGCGTCGGCCTTGGCGACGCAGCCATTCGCCGTAGAGAAGTTGTGCCCGCGCGAGCTCTGTCTTGATTCTCGACCGTTTCAGCCGCTCGATCGCTTCTACGTAGAGGTCTTCTGCCGCGCTGCCGGCAGAAAGCACGGCGCGGCACCGTGCCTCGGTGCCGGCCGCCCAGTCGGTGCGAACCAGGCGGGTCCGAGCCGACAGCCGCTCGAGCGCGCACGAGGCAACGTCGAGCCGTGCCCGGCGGGCTGCTGCCTCGATCAGTTCCACCAGAGCCCAGCCACACAGACCAGGCTCGTCGAACTGGGCGGCGTCCTGGGCGGCCGTGAGGGCGACTTCGTAGCGTCTGCGCCCGTTGCCGAGAAGAGCAGCAGAGTAGCTTGCCGTGGCGTAAAGGCTTCCGTCAGCTCGCTCGTACGCGTCCTGCTCCGCCGCTTCGCACGAGCCGAGCGCACTGTCGTGCCCACGCCACGCGGCGAGGACCAACGACGCGCCCGAGTGCCGCGGGCCGTGCATTCGCGCGGTGAGTGCGTCGGCGGCGTCGACGAGCGCACTGGCGGCGGCAAAGTCGCCGGAACTCAGTTCGACCATGGCGCGATCTGTCCACGCGTCGGGGAGGGTAGCCAGAGCATCGGCTCGGCGGGCAAGCCGCAACTGCAGCTCCGTGATCGCGTGCCAGCTCCCGTCATCCCACAGGTCCGTGGCGAGGCGGGCGGCGAGCGACAGCCAGCGCAGTGCTTCATCCCCGCACGCTTGCCACTGAAGCGCTTCGAGGGCGCCATTCAAGGGCTGAACCGCTTCTCCGTAGCCCTTCGCGAAGCGGCTCGCGAGGGCGTCGAGGAGGAGGTCGGCCGCCCGAGGCGGGTCGGATACCGCCGGAGTCGAAAGGGCGGCCAGGGCGATCTCTTCCGCGGTGATCGTGCCGAAGCGGCTGATACGCAGCGCTGAGGCCAGGGCATCGAGATATGCCTCCCGGGCGATCGCGGGCTCGTCCGGCGCCAGCTGCCGAGCCGCCGTCAGGAGCAGCTCCGAGGCGCCGCTGTCGTGTCGCTGGGCCGACGTGATCTGGGCTAGGCACAAGGCCACCCGGTTCCGTTGCGACTGGTCGATCGCTCCCATGTCTGCAATCACTGCAAGTCTGGCCGCGGCGTGCGGATCGCCGGCCGCCAACTTGACCGCTGCGGCCGCAAGCGATCGATCGGCCCTCCGGCCCGAGTCGGGGGTCAGCAAGGCTGCTCGCTCGAGGAACGCGGCGGAGGCCGCGACGCCGAACCGTTCGCGCGCCGTGTCCGCGTAGCGCGCCAATTCCGCGGCGGCCTCTTCGTCCGGTGCAGTCGATGCCTGGACGCGATGCCAGGCCTGCCGATCACGGGCAGAAGCCTGCTCCGCGGCCTCGGCGAGAGCCCGGTGCGCGCGCCGCCGCTCGCTCTCCGCCGCTTCGGCGTAGATCACCGAGCGCAGCAGCGGGCGTGCGAACAGGACACGCGACCCGACGTAGACCAGTCCATTGGCCTCGAGTGGCTCGACCGCGTCTATCGGAATCCCCAGGGCCGCCGCCGCTCGCCACATCAGCGCTGGATCGCCGATCGGCTCGGCGGCGGCGACGACGAGGAGTTGCCGGCTGTTGGATGGTAGTGCGGCCATGCGGGTCCGCAGGTCTTCTACCACCGGCCGACGGGCGTGGAGCCCGGTCCCACCGATGAGGCCACCGGAGAACTCCGCCGGAGAAATGCCGTCGACCGACTCCAGGATTGCCTGCGGATTCCCCCGTGCCTCCGCAATGATTCGCGCGAGTATCGCGTGATCGATCCGACCCGGCATCGCCGTTGCGAACAGCGTTCGCGCGCCGGCGTCGGATATCGGTTCGAGCGTCAACTCCGGTAGGCCGGCGAGCTGACCCACTGGCTCGTGGTGGCGCTGGGCGACCACGACCACGACCGAGTCCGCCTTCAGCCTGCGCGCCACGAAGGTCAGAACCTGTACAGACGCCCGATCAAGCCATTGAGCATCGTCGACGAGGCAGAGCACCGGCTGGGCTTCGGCAAGAGTGGTGAGGAGGGCATGCAGCCCGAGGCCGACCAGGAAGCGGTCCCGAGGCGGGCCGGGCCTCAGTCCGACGGCCGTTTCGAGAGCCTCACGCTGGGAGGGGGCCACTCGCCCGAGGCTGTCATCGACGGACGTGCACAGCAGCTGCAGTCCGGCGTACGGAAGATCCATCTCCGATGCGACGCCCTGTGCACGAATGACCTGATAGCCCGTCGCCTGTCGAGCCGCGTAGTCGAGGAGCGCGCTCTTGCCGACGCCCGGCTCGCCGCTCAGTACCAGAGGCGCGCCGTGGCCAGCCCGCCCGCTCGCGAGCAGCTGATCGAACACGGCCTGCTCAGCCGTGCGGCCGACCAACTCCCGTCCGGGCTCGGTCCGGCGGGGATCCGCACTCACGTTGTGGATGTTCACAGCGACAGCCTCGCGGCGACCAGCGGCAAGCGGACCAGAGAAAGGCACCGGTTCCACCCCGGGAGGTAAGCGCGAGTACCGGGTCAAGCATGCCCACGGCGCGGCCGACAGGAGGACACGAAGTACACGGGGCCCTCAACCCGTGCAGAGCCAGGGTGATAACCGGTGCCGATCTCGGGCGCGGACCACGTGGCATCGACGCAACTCTCTAGGTCAGCGCACGGACCCCACCGAGGGTCGCGGCGACCGAACCGAGGGGACGCGGACATGCCGAACGTTCACCACCGGTACGCCCGCATCATGGGCCACAAGCTGTTCTATCGGGAGTCCGGTGCGGCCGACGCCCCTGTCATCGTCCTCTTGCACGGGTTCCCGACCAGCTCGTTCATGTTCCGCCACCTCATCCCGGCCCTAGCGGACCGCTACCGGGTGATCGCACCGGACTACCTCGGCTTCGGCCTCTCCGACGCGCCGCCGGTAGCAGAGTTCACGTACACGTTCGATGCGCTGGCCGACTTGACCGCGGAGCTACTTGCGGATCTCGGCGTCACACGCTGCGCCCTGTACGTCCAGGACTACGGTGCACCCGTTGGCTGGCGGCTCGCGCTACGCGATCCGGAGGCCACCACTGCGATCGTCACCCAGAACGGCAACGGTTACGACGCCGGGTTCATCGACAGCTTCTGGAAGACGGTCTGGGCCTACCAGAGCGAACAGACGCCGCACACCGAGGCGGCCGTGCGGCAGGCGTTCACGCTGGATGTCACCCGGTGGCAGTACCTCGCCGGAGTGCCGGACGAAACGCTGGTCAGCCCAGACACCTGGTACCACGACTATGCGCTGCTCTCGCGACCCGGCAACGACGCGATCCAGCTCGCCCTGTTCCGCGACTACACCAGCAACCCACCGCTCTACCCGCGGCTGCACGAGTACCTGCGCACGAGCCGAGTGCCCGTGCTGGCTGTCTGGGGCCGCGGCGACGAAATCTTCGCACCCGAAGGCGCCGAGGCATTCGCCGTCGACGCTGTCGACCCGGAGATCCACCTGCTCGACGGCGGCCACTTCCTGCTCGAGAGCGCCGGCGACGAGGTCGCGACGCTGATCCGCGACTTCCTTGCCCGCCGGCTGCGCCCCGCACCCGCCGGCATGACCCGGCAGGAGACGTAGTGCTCGCCAGGCGCGATGGCGGGCGGCGCTATCCGGCTCAGCGCATCGCCACCAGCAGCAGTTCTCAACCCAGCAGTTCTCAACCCAGCAGTTCTCAACCCAGCAGTTCTCAACCCAGCAGTTCTCAACCCAGCAGTTCTCAGAGCATCGGCGAGCCGATGGAATGGAGGAAGTCATGACTTCGAGCTTCGAGGGTCGCAAGCTGATCGTCATCGGGGGAAGCAGCGGAATGGGCCGGCAAACAGCCGCCGACGTAATGGCCTCCGGCGGCAGCGCGGTCATCGTCGGCCGCGACCCGATGCGGGTCGAGGAGACCGTGGCGACGCTGTCGGCCACGGGCAAGGCGTGGGGCATCACCGCCGATCTGGCCGACCGCGACCAGGTCGCCGAGCTTCAGGAGCAGCTGGCCGCGGATCACGACGACGCCACGTTGCTGGTCAACGCGGCCGGCATCTTCAGCCCGCGGACGTTCCTCGAGCACGACGGTGCCTTCTATGACTCCTACCTGGAGCTGGACCGTGCCACTTTCTTCCTGACCCAGACCGTGGTGCGGGGCATGGTGGCGGCCGGCAACGGCGGGTCGATCGTCAACATCGGCAGCATGTGGGCCCATCAAGCGATAGGCCTGACCCCGTCCAGCGCGTATTCGATGGCCAAGGCTGGTCTGCACGCGCTCACCCACAATCTGGCCATAGAGCTCGCGGGCCACCGCATCCGGGTCAACGCGGTCGCCCCTGCGGTCGTGGCCACCTCCATCTACGAGGCCTTCGTCCCGCCGGAGAAGATCGACGAGACGCTGCACAGCTTCGATGCCTTTCACCCCCTCGGACGGGTCGGCACCGCCGAGGACCTCGCCTCGGCCATCACCTACCTGTTGTCCGACGGTGCGAGCTGGATCACTGGCGCCATCCTCAACGTCGACGGAGGCGTGATGGCTGGACGAAACTGACCCGGAGGCAGGTGTTCCGTGCGTCGGCCGATCAAGCCGGCGCACGGCGCCCCGTCCGCCGTTGCACGCCGGGCCGGTACACCGCCTGGCGTCCGGAAGACATTCGAGAGGATCCAATGGCACATTCGATCGCGTGGAACCAGGTGAGCCGTGAGCACGTAGTGCGCGCGATGGCGGAATACGACCTCCCTGGCGCACAGCGGTTCTTCGGCGAGCATGGATTCGCCCCCGCCACAACGTACGAGCTGGTCTGGAAGGAGCGCCGCTACCCGCCTAAAGCGATCTTGGGTACGGCGTACGAGTTCGCTACCGGCCAGCGGCTTGCCTCTGCCGACTTCGAGGGCGGCCAGAGCGGCGCCGTCAAGGTGCTCGGAGATTTGGGATTCACCGTGCATCACAGGTGACAATCATCGACCCCTAGCGTCGGCCATCCGCCGAATTCGGCGCATGCCGTTTCTCCCTACGCATGAAGACGCAAGTCCCAGTCGGATGCAGCGCACCGGCTGAGTGCCTCGAAGACGCTATCCGGCAGCAGATCGAGGAACTTGTCCGCGACGCCGCTCGCGTAGTCGAGGGCGTCACCCCACGCGTAGGCGCGATCCTGCGCACGCTGCGCCGCATCCAGCACGACCAGGGCCCCGAGCGTCAGCTTGACCGGCAGCCGGGCCTGGCCGTAGAGCTCGCGCACGCTCCGATCGCCCAGCGCGTCGAGAGCCTTATCGCCGACGTGCGCCAGTGACAGCGCATGTACCACCAAGCACGGCCGACCGCCCCGAACCGAGTACCGGCATGTGCGCGCACTTCCGACGGACGACGAGTAGACGAAGTACTCGCCACGCTCCTTCACCGCAGCAGCAAGCAGCTCCAGTGCCCGGCCGATGTCGATCAACGGAAGGTCGCGCGTCGTCATGCCCACTACCGTCACGCGGATTGGCTCGCATCGCGCCAGGGAACGTCCCCTGTCGAACCACGGGTAAGGGGTCCGACTGCACGTGCAGCTCTCGGCGAAAGCTGCTCTCGATCAACTGCCGGATGGGACAGAGGCCCACGACGTCCTGCAGGTCATCGCGACCCGACGTCAGCCGCTCCGCGGCGGCGGTACTTCGCGGCATCCTCGACCAACGGCACGCAGCGCAGTTCCGCGTCCGCGACTAGGGATCGAGCCCGGGCGACCAACGGGGGCGATGCCGGGCTGATCGCGCCACGGTAGCTGCTCAGCGGCATCCGACGACGCCTACCTCGCGGTTCGGACACACCGACACGATCTTGAACGTCGACGTCGATTCATGGTGGCCCGCAACTGATTAGCAAGACATGAACCGACACAGAGACACTTTGGAGAAGAGAGCAACCATGAGCGAAGCGGTACCAGGCGCATCCGCGGACAACGTCTACGACGTCATCGTCATCGGCGCCGGACCGGTCGGCCTGAATGTCGCCGACCGCTCCCGGGCCGGAGGACTCAGCGTCGCGGTGGTGGAGCGGGAGCTGGTCGGCGGGGAATGCGCCTACTGGGGGTGTGTCCCGAGCAAGGCGTTGCTGCGACCGGTCATCGCGGTCGCCGACGCCCGACGGGTCGACGGCGCACGGGAGGCAGTCACCGGTCCGCTCGACCGGCCGGGCGTGTTCGGCCGGCGCAACCGGTACGTGAGCGACTGGGACGACAGTGGCGAGGTAGAGAAGCACGTGACCGGCATCGGGGCAGACCTGGTGCGCGGCCACGGGCGGTTGGACGGGCCCCGCCGAGTCGCGGTGATCACTCCTGATGATCGCCTGGTGGTACTCGCCGCCCGGCATGCGGTAGCCGTCTGCACCGGCAGCCGGGCGGCACTGCCCGACATCCCCGGTATCGCTGAGGCACGGCCGTGGACCAACCGCATGGCGACCGACAGCAGCGATGTGCCCCAGCGGCTCGCCATCGTGGGCGGCGGCCCGGTCGGCGTGGAGATGGCAACGGCGTGGCAGGGGCTGGGCGCAGCGACTACCCTCCTCGCCCGCGAGGCGTGGCTGCTTCCGCGCATGGAGCCCTTCGCCGGCGAAATGGTCGCCCTCGGGCTCAAGGAGGCCGGCGCCGAGGTGCGCACCGGGGTCACGGTTACCGAGTTGCACCGCCCGGGCGGAACCGGACCGGTCACGCTACGGCTCGACGACGGCACCGAAGTAGAAGCGGACGAGGTGCTGGTCGCCATCGGCCGTGAGCCGCGGACCGGCGACATCGGCCTCGAGACGGTTGGCCTCACCCCCGGGTCCTGGTTGGACGTCAACGAGTCCTGCCAGGTGCGAGCCCTCGACGAGGGATGGCTGTACGCAGTGGGCGACGTCAATCACCGCGCATTGCTCACCCACCAGGGCAAGTACCAGGCCCGCATCGTCGGCAACGCGATCAGCGCGCGCGCCGACGGCCGAGCGCTGGACACGTCGGCTTGGGGAGCCCACGCCACCACCGCTGACTTCCACGCCATCCCACAGGTCATCTTCACCGACCCCGAAGTCGCCAGCGTCGGCCTGACCGCCGAACAGGCCGAACACGCCGGATACAAGACGCACGTCGTCGATGTCGACATCGACCGAGTGGTCGTGGGCGCGCTTCTCTACGCCGACGACTACCAGGGCCGGGGCCGCATGATCGTTGATGGCGATCGCGGGCACCTCCTCGGCGTCACATTCGTCGGCCCAGGCGTCGCAGAGCTGCTGCACTCAGCCACCGTCGCGGTCGCGGCGCATATCCCCGTCAACCGGCTCTGGCATGCGGTGCCGTGCTTCCCGACCATCAGCGAGGTCTGGCTTCGCCTACTCGAGGCGCACCGGGATTGGACCGCAACCACGATCCCAGCGGAGTCCGTTGGGACCGGTGTTACGACCGGGGTCCATCACTGAGTCGAATCCGGCCCGGGCGCGAGATGGTAGATGACGTGAGACAACCGATCCAAACGCCGCCGGGGTCCAACTGGATCAGCATCCCTGCGCGCGATGTTGCGGTCGGGGACGTCCTCCGGATCAACGACTGGCGGCTGCATGTGGTTGGGGTCGAGCGCGACCTCGCTACCGCCGTGCTGACGGCCGAATTCGGCTTCCTACTCCATTTCACGCACGATGACGTCGTGGAGGTCCTGAGGCTGGCACTAGCGGCATGACCCGCGCCGCTAGTCGTGTCCGGGCTGGGATCGTCTAAGCGCACGTCCTTGTAGTGATTCGACGGCTGCGCGCTCCGCATGGCGGGGCAGCAAGTCGGAAGCACGGCGGTTCGATCGACCGCCCGACCGAGATGGGATACGTCAACAATGGGCGTTCGCCTGGCAGTGATCTTCTACTCGGCCACCGGCTCGGTACACGCGCTGGCCGAGGCGGTAGCCGAGGGAGGCCGGCAGGCCGGGGCCGACGTGCGCCTGCTTCGGGTAGCCGAGTTGGCAGGGGAGGAGGCGATCGACTCGAATCCCGCGTGGCGCAGCTATGTCGATGCGACCAAGTTCAGGGTCGGCCAGGCAACCCTCGACGACCTCGAATGGGCGAACGCCTACGCGTTCGGCAGTCCGACCAGATTCGGGCTCCCGGCGGCTCAACTGAAGCAGTTCCTCGACGGGACCGGTAGCCAGTGGCGGGCAGGCGTGTTCCACCAGAAGCCGGTCACCAGCTTCACGTCGGCGCAGAACCCGCACGGCGGCCAGGAAGCCACGATCCTGGCGCTGAACAACGTCTTCTACCACTGGGGTTGCGTCATCGTGGCGCCCGGCTACACCGATCGGTCAGTGTCCGCCGCCGGTGGCAACCCGTACGGGACGTCGTGGGGCGGCAACGACGGCCGGCCGTCGGAACAGGTTCTAGAAGCGGCGCGCTATCAGGGCCGCCTGGTCACCTCGATCGCAGCCCGCCTCGCCGGCGTCGGAGCGCAACCTTCCGCCGGGCAGCGTGATCGCGATGGACCGCCACCGCATGAGACAGCCTCGTCGGTGGCAGCGGGTAGCCAACGTCCGATCCGTCGCGCCGCATCACCTTGGTCGCGGAGAGACATTCCGGCCGGGCTGCCCGACGGGCGGGACCGACTGGCCTCACCGGTGCAGCTGCCGGCGAGAGGTGATCTCGAGCTTGGCGAAGATCTTACTGAGGTGCCATTCCACGGTGCGGCGGCTGATGAACAGACGGACCGCGATCTCCTGATTCGACAGTCCCTCGCGGACCAGCCGAACGATCTGCCCTTCCTGCGCGGTGAGGTAGCTGGCGGTTTCGACACTGCGCTTGCGGACCGTCTCGCCGGTGGCACTGAGCTCCCCGGCGGCGAGCTCGGCGAAGCCGTCCATGCCCATGGCGGTGAACATCGTATAGGCCGTCCGCAATTGCTCGCGGGAGTCGTTGCGGCGGCTCTGCCGGCGCAGCCATTCGCCATAGAGCAGGTGGGTACGGGCCAGTTCCCCGCGGATGCGGGTGCGGGCGAGACGGTCCATCGCCTCCCGGAATCGTGACTCCGCGGCGTCCGCGTCGCTGACCAGTGCCTCGCAGCGGGCCTGCAGACCGAGGGCCCAGTCGGTGCCGCTGGCCCGGGTCATCTCCGCGAGGCGCTGAACTGCCTCGCTCGCGACCTCGCGTTGACCACTACGGGCCGCCGCAGGTACCAACTCGGCCAGCGCGAGCGCGGTCGTAATGGCCGGCTCCTGCCACGATCCGACGGCCCGATGCGCAGCCGTGAACGCGGCCTCATACCGGCCCAGACCGTTGTACAGCACACCCAGCATCCACCCGGCGGTTACCACGCCGGCTCCCTCGCCACGCCGCTCGACCTCCGCGGTCGTCGCGGAGATGAGCCCGGCGGCCATGTCGTGGTCTCCCTGCCAGGCAGCCAACAACTGCGCGGCGTAGGACGGTTCCCAGACCTCGGTCCCCTCGGAAACCGCGGTGAGCTCCGCGAGCAGTAAGCGAGCCGCGGCCAGGTCGCCGGCCAAGATCTGCATGATGATCTGGATGGTCAAGGCCATGGGCAGCATGCCCAGCGCGCCGGTGTCGCGTGCGAGCTGGACGTAGCGGCTCGCGAGCGTGTCCCAGGCTTCGTCGTCCAAAAGGTCCGCCGCAGCCGTTGACACGGCGAACCAGATCCAGCGCAGCTCCTCCTCTATGGACATCTTCCGATCACGAAATGCTCGCAGCGCGTTCTTCAGGATCGGCGCGCCGCTTGCATAGCCGTCCGTGTACCGCACGGCCAGACCGTCGAGCAACAGATCAGCCGCGCGTACCGGTGAGGCGGGCGAGGGGGCGGCGCGAGCGGCCTCAGCGACCTCACGCAGGCTGGCGCCGCCCGCGAGGTGTGCGGCGAACCAGCCGGCGCGGATCGCCTCGAGGTAGGTGTCGCGGGCCAGCCGCACATCGAACGGTTCCAATGCGGCGGCCGCCTTGAGCAGCAGCGCGGGGGTATTGCCGCCGCGGTTCAGGCTGAAGGCGATGCGGCCGCGCAGCAGGTCCGCTCGGGCGCGGTCGAACTCGTCCATTAACCGGGCATCGGCCGAGGTAAGCAATCGCAATGACGCGTCGGTCATGCCGGCCTGGTGCATGGCCTGCGCCGCGGCCAGCGCCCGCTGGCCGCGCCGTTCCCGGTCCGGCGTGAGCTCGGATGCCCGCTCGAGGAATGCGGCGGCCGCCGCCGGTCCGCCGCGGGCCTGCGCTCGTCCGGCGCTGTGTTCCAGCTCCGCGGCCACCTCCTCGTCCGGGCCGGCAGCTGCCTGAGCGCGGTGCCACGCGCGGCGGTCCGGATCGATGACCGGGTCGGTCACATCCGCCAATGCTTGGTGCGCACTCCGCCGCTCCTCGGGCGTGGCCGCGCGGTAGATCGCGGATCGCAGCAGCGGATGCCGGAATGTCACCACCCGAGAACCGAACTCCACAAACCCCGCTGCCTCCTCCTGAGCGGCTGAGTCGATGTCGGCGCTCAGGCCGAGGCGGTCCACCGCGCGCCAGACGAGCACCGGATCGCCGACCGGTTCCGCGGCGGCGACCAGCAACACCTGCCGCATCGTCGGCGACTGCGTCGCCACCTGCCGACGAAAGCTCTCTTCGATGCGGCGCGGCAGCGTGGTCGTGCCGACCAGCCCGAACCCACCGGCCAGTTCCGCCGGCGTGAACCCGCGCGGCAGTTCCAGAAGCGCCAGCGGGTTGCCCTGACACTCGGCAATGATCCGATTGAGCACCCCGTCATCGACCGGGCCGGGATGCGCCAGCGCTACCAGGGCTCGGGCATCCTGGTCCGGCAGCCCGACAACCTGCATTTCGGGAAGCCCGGCCAGCTCCGGAACACTTCTCTGGTCGCCCCTTGCCCGTGCCGCAAAGATCATGCCCACCGATTCGGTACCCAGGCGCCTCGCCGCGAACCCGAGCACCTGCGCCGATGCCCGGTCCAGCCACTGCGCGTCATCGATAGACAACAGCAGGGGGCGCGCTTGTGCGACTTCGGCAAACAGTCCCAGCACCGCCAGGCCGACCATGAAGCGATCCGGCGGGCTGCCGCCCTCGAGGCCGAACGCGGTGCGCAGCGCGTCACGCTGCGGAGCGGGAAGAATCTCCAGCTCGGAGAGCATCGGCACACACACCTGATGCAACGCGGCGAAGGCGAGCTCACGCTCGGCCTCGACCCCCGCGGTGCGGATCGCCCGGCAATCCGCGGCCTGCTCGAGCGTGCGGTTCAGGAGCGCGGTCTTTCCGATACCGACGTCCCCCCAGATCACCATGGCCCTGCTCTGGCCGGTACGGAGATCGGCGATGAGGCGGTCGAGTTCCTCGCATTCGCTGCGCCTGTCCAACAGCACCGGAGGACCCCTTGGGACGGTGAGGGCCGGATCGAGGCCGGGTCCGAGTATCGCGCCGATTCGAGCCACGCACCATGGCTGCCTTCCCGTCGCGCGATACCGGGGCGGCCAAGCCAGGAGATGCGTTTCGCCGCTGGTCAGCGCGCAGGACCGGGAGAAGCGGGACGCGATGCGCCTGGCTCCGACCGCTTACCCAACTGGTTGACGGTACATCGGTACCGCCGTTCACCTACGCCGAGCTTGCAGGTGCAGTGCGCTTGTTCGGGCCGCCCGTCCAGCGTCGGGTTTGATCACTGGGCGGGCGGCCTGGTCGATCCGCGGATCAGCCGTTGATGAACACGTAATCGGCCTGGTAGGGGACGTTGACGATCGGGGTGGCCTGCGGGTCGCAGGTGCCGGTCGGCGCGACGCCGCCGACGGTGTTGAGGCGGAGCACCTCGACGGCGTGGGCGAGCAGTCCGGTGGAGGTGCCGATCTGGGTGGCGTCGAGGTTCAGCTCGGCGATGTTGCCGTCGCCGTTGGCGTTCTTGGTGACCAGCTTGCCGCTGACCGCGCTGCCGTCGGGTGCTTGCCATTGCGGCACGCCGGCGAGCGGTCGCACGAAGGTGTGGTGGATGTCATCGGTGAGGTGCGCGTCGACGTCGTGTTGGGTGAAAGCGAACGAGCCGCCAGTGGTCGGCGTGCAGGCATAGATCTGGCTGCCGTGGACCACGGACTCTTGCAGCGCCGCGACTCCGCTGGTGGCGACCGTGTGGTTGAGCAGGTGTAGTTGCGCGCGCATCGCGCCAGCTGGGAACTGGTTGGTGTGCAGGTCGGTGTAGAAGCCACTCGGATTAGCGCGCAGCGCGTCAAGCACGGTTGGGTCGGTGACGGTGACGGTGCCGGACGCGAAGCCATCCCCGTGGCGCGGGGTGGTGAACAGCGGCACCACAACGGGGCCGTCCACACCGCGGGCTCCGGCATGGATGTCGGCCTCGGTCGGAGTGCCGATGCCGCGCCAGGACACCGAGTAGCTGAGCGTGTTGCCCCGGATGCCGATCAGTTCCAGGGCCTGCGCTTGCGGTGCCCCGGTGGTCACCTCGTTGCGGCCCTCCAGGCTGGCAACCAGGGTGGCTGGCGCTGCGGTCGAGTCGCCCGGCACGGTGATCCCCGCCGGTGCACTGTTGGCTGCGGCCGCGCTGATGGCGAGCGTGCCTAACGCGACGCCGGCGGCGAGGGCGGCGCCGATGCCGAACGCCAGGCGGCGTTTCGTGGTGCTGGTCATGTTGGTCCTTCCGGATCTGCAGCCGACGTCTTGTGCGCGGCTCGCGCCTGTAGTACGTCGACCGAGCGGCGCGGCGCCCATCCGGACCGTGCCGAAAACCTCACAGCCCGCTGCGCGAACCGAATCCGGGGCTGTTACGTACCACGATCCGACATGCCGGAGTTTGCCCACATGTTGCTGGAGGATCTGCGCTACGTCGACCAACAAATTCGCGTCGGCTGGCCTGACAGTTGCGACGTCGTAGACAGGCAACAACCAAGGCAGCACCAGACCAGCGGCGCGTCGCGCGGCGCCAATAGGTCACGCCCTTGACGGCGTTGCGCCCGCAATCGGGCGCCGATCCGGAATACAACGTGCAGGACATCGATCAATGGCGACCGGAAGGGCTCGGCAATGGCTGAACGGGGCGAGTGGGCTGGCGAGTCGGATCTCACATCGCACACAAGACAACGGCGGAACGATCGACCGTGGTCGGGTACTGCTGAGCCCGGGCGTCAGGGGCGCTACAACCAGCCGGTGTACGTCCGGTGAAGCACCGGCCGCCGTCCCACGACACGTGGCTGCTCGATTCGTTCGTGCCGACCAATCGCGAGCCAGACGAGGGCCTGGCCTACCTGGCTGACAGCGCGGACTTCGAAGGTGAACAGCTGCGGCAGCGCTCGTCGCCGGCCTGGATGATCTCTCCGGTGACAAGCGGTTGGCGTGGCCGCCTCCGTGGAATCTTCAGTAGTGAGTGAGGAATCGCAGAAGCTCATTCGCGGATACCGATCGCCTCGACCGGCCGCATCCGCAGCACCCGTCGCACGGGCAGCATCGTCGCTGCTCCGGCTAGCAGCACCGTGCCGCCGACGACGGCCGCCCAACCACCGGGCGGAATGTATGGCGTCGCCGTTCCGGTCGTCCCTTTCACCATGGGTACGAGGGTCGCCACGGCGATCGCACCTCCGACG
>Ga0207683_10003096_pt1 | contig 14531 bp, 13 predicted proteins | sample KBSM73metaG_FD_184333 | JGI IMG/M metagenome (GOLD analysis project Ga0207683, IMG submission 184333) | Miscanthus rhizosphere microbial communities from Kellogg Biological Station, Michigan, USA - KBS M7-3 metaG (SPAdes) (version 2) | ecosystem: Host-associated > Plants > Roots > Rhizosphere >... | reverse complement strand
GGGAGCGGGGGGCGGGCCGGATCCGGGGGCGGGCGGGGGCTCGTTGGGGGTGAAGGGTACGGGATGATGTGGGAGAAAGGTGGGGTTTGGGGGCTGGGCGTGATATAAGGCGGGTGAGGCGGTGGCGCGGCCGCGATGGCCGTGATGCGACAGAGGCATGCGACGGGAGCATGCGACAGGAGCAATAGCCGGGGCCTGGCGGGAACAGACGGGGGTGGCCCGGTGGTGAGTGCCTCGAGTCACGGGCCGACTATCCCCCGCGGCCTGCGCCGCGCCGGGCGCCGCAGCAGGCGCCACTCCGGGCACGGCCAGGCGCCGCCCCGGGCGCGGGGCCAGGTGCCGCAGAGGGCTTTGCGCCGGGCGCGAGGGTGGCGGAGATCACGGCGGTACGGAAATCCCAGCTGTTCCGACACGCGCGCCCGGAACCGAACACGCTTCGCAAACGTCTCACTTGGTACGGATGACGCAACCCGGAGGCGACCGCCCGCCCCCGGCGCCATCCAGCGTGAAGGAGGGGAAGCACCTAATGCTTGCCAGACATCGCCAATCGCTCATCCTGCAGGCCGTCAGGAGCGATGGCAGCGCACGTGTCAGTGACCTCACCCAGCGGCTCGGGGTCTCGGATATGACCATCCGCCGCGATCTCGAGGTCCTCGCCAGGGATGGCCTGGTCGAGAAGGTACACGGCGGCGCGGTCCTACCGGGGTCGCCCGCCAGCCATGAGCCCGGCTTCGAAGCGAAGCTGGTACTCGAGCGACCGGAGAAGACCGCGATCGCCCGCGCCGCCGCGAGCATCGTCACGCCCGGCACGGCCATCGCGATCGGTTCGGGGACGACCACGTTCGCGCTGGCCCAGTGCCTGCTCGACGTGCCCGGGCTCACCATCGTCACCAACTCGCTGCGGGTTACCAACCTGTTCAGCGGGACCCGCGGCCTCGACGGCACGGCCGACTCGGTCGTGCTGACCGGCGGCGTCCGGACCCCCTCGGACGCGCTGGTCGGCCCGGTGGCTGACCTGACTATCAGATCACTCCACTTCGACCTGCTCTTCCTCGGCTGCTACGGCTTCGACGTCAACGCCGGCCTGACCACGCCGAACCTGGCCGAAGCGGAGACCAACCGGGCCCTGATCCGGGTCGCCCGCCGGGTCGTCGTGCTGGCCGACCACACCAAGTGGGGCCTGGTCGGGCTGAGCTCGTTCGCCCGGCTGAGCGAGGTGGACGTGCTCATCACCGATGACATGCTGCCCGCCGACGCCAGGAACCAGGTCGAGGAGCACGCCGGACAGGTCGTCTACGCCGACGGCATGATGGCCAGCCAGGTGTCGAGACAGTCGGCCTGAGGTACTCCCCCGAAGGGGCCGGGGCGATCAGTAGGTCGTGACGACCGGCTGGCCCTCGGCCCCCTCGCCGGACACGGCGCCCTGCTCGGCGAGGCGCATGGCCTCCTCGATCAGCGTCTCCACGATCTGGGATTCCGGCACGGTGGCGATCACCTTGCCGCGCACGAAGATCTGGCCCTTGCCGTTGCCCGAGGCGACGCCGAGGTCGGCCTCGCGGGCCTCGCCCGGGCCGTTGACCACGCAGCCCATGACCGCGACCCGCAGCGGCACTTCCATGCCCTCCAGCCCGGCGGTCACCTCCTCGGCCAGCTTGTACACGTCGACCTGAGCCCGGCCGCAGGACGGGCAGGAGACGATCTCGAGCCCGCGCTGGCGCATGCCGAGCGATTCCAGGATCGAGATGCCGACCTTGACCTCTTCCACCGGGGGCGCGGACAGCGATACCCGGATCGTGTCGCCGATACCCTCGGCCAGCAGGGCGCCGAACGCGACCGCGGACTTGACCGTGCCCTGGAACGCGGGGCCGGCCTCGGTCACGCCGAGGTGCAGCGGGTAGTCACACTGCCGGGCGAGCTGCCGGTAGGCGTTGATCATCACCACCGGGTCGTGGTGCTTCACCGAGATCTTGATGTCGCGGAAGCCGTGCTCCTCGAACAGGGAGCACTCCCACAGCGCCGACTCGACCAGCGCCTCCGGGGTGGCCTTGCCGTACTTGGCCAGGAGCCGCTTGTCCAGGGAACCCGCGTTGACGCCGATCCTGATCGGGGTCCCGGCGTCGCTGGCCGCGCGGGCGATCTCGGCCACCTTGTCGTCGAACTGCTTGATGTTGCCCGGGTTCACCCGGACCGCGGCGCAGCCCGCGTCGATCGCGGCGAACACGTACTTCGGCTGGAAGTGGATGTCGGCGATGACCGGGATCTGCGACTTCTTCGCGATGGCGGGCAGCGCCTCGGCGTCGTCCTGGGACGGCACCGCGACCCGGACGATCTGGCAGCCGGAGGCGGTCAGCTCGGCGATCTGCTGCAGCGTCGCGTTCACGTTGGCGGTGAGGGTCGTGGTCATCGACTGCACCGAGACCGGCGCTCCCCCGCCGACGGGCACCGAACCCACCATGATCTGGCGTGACTGCCTGCGCTCGGCGAGCGGCGCGGGCGGCACAGGCGGCATACCCAGTTCGATACTCATGGTCCCCAACCGTTTCTGTAGGCAGACCCCGGATCTTCCACCCCGTCATTGAACCATCACCGCACGACCGGCCGGGGCACGACGCTGACGGGCGCGTCGGGGTTCACCCCCGTTGTTAACCTGCGATATTCACCGGGTTCACGATATCGGCCAGGATCAGGGCGACGCCGAAGATCATCACGACCGCGAAGATGCTGAAGCTGACCGGCAGCAGCTTCGCCATGTCCACCAGGCCGGGGTCGGGCCGCCCACGCAGCCGGGCGTACCAGGCCCGGATCCGCTCCCAGACGATCGCCGCGACGTGCCCGCCGTCCAGCGGCAGCAGCGGGAGCATGTTGAAGACGCCGACGAAGATGTTCAGCGAGGCGATCAGCAGCAGCACGAAGCTGACCTTGTACTGCCAGCCGACGTCGGCCGCGACCGCGGCGCCGGTGGCCTCGGCCGCGCCGACCACGCTGCTCACCTGGCCGGCCGCGGTGCTGCCGCGGTCCTTGCTGAACAGCTTGGGCAGTGACCCGGGCAGCGCGGCGACCGCCTTGGCCGAGCCTGCGATGACCTGCCCGAACGCCGATCCGGCGTACTGGACGGCGCGGACCGGGTTGACCGGCTGGAACACGATGGTCGGCGCGATGCCCAGGTAGGAACCGTTGCGGCCGCTGACCGTGGCCAGCGTGGCGTGCAGGTTCAGGATCTTCCCGTCCCGCTTCACGGTGATGGTCGCCTGCGAGCCGGCCGGGGCCTTGCGGATGTCGTTGCCGAGCTGGTTCCAGTTGCTCACCGGCACGCCGTTGAACGCCGTGACCTGGTCTCCGACGCGCAGCCCGGCCAGCTTGGCCGGGGACGCCGGGTCCGACGCGGCGCAGGTGCCCTTGTTCAGCTGGGTGGTGTTCTTCGCCACGCACGTGCTGATCGTGCCCAGCTGGGTGGTGCTGTCGTTCTCGATGCCGATGCCGAGCGCCAGGCCGAAGATCAGGACGAAGGCGAGCACGAAGTGCATGAACGAGCCCGCGCAGAGCACCACGATCCGCTGCCAGGCCGGATGGCTGCGGAACGACCTCGGCTCGTCGGCCGGGTCGTCCACGTCGTCGAGCGAGTGCATCCCGATGATCTTGACGAAGCCGCCGATCGGCAGCGCCTTGATCCCGTACTCGGTCTCACCCCGCCGGGTGGACCACAGCGTCGGGCCGAAGCCGACGAAGTAGCGGGTGGCCTTCATGCCGAACTTCTTGGCCGTCACGAAGTGACCGGTCTCGTGCAGCATGACCGAGAAGAGCAGGGCAACGAGGAAGATGACCCAGCCGATCAGGTCCATCCGGCCATCCTCCCCAGGCTGTCGAGCCTGTCGTTAGGCGTTAAGTTCACGCGCCCGCCTCCGGGCCCAGTCGTCAACCGCGAGCACGTCCGCCACTGTGGTGACGGCCGTCCTCGCGGCGTCATGTTCCGAGACTATCTGGGCTACGGTGTCAACAATCCGGGGAAAGGCGATCCTTCCCGCCTGGAAGTCCGCCACGCACGCCTCGTTCGCCGCGTTGTACACCGCGGGCGCGGTGCCGCCGGCCGCGGCGGCCTGCCTGGCCAGCGCGACCGCGGGGAAGGCCGCGTCGTCGAGCGGCTCGAAGGTCCAGCTCGCCGCCGTGGACCAGTCCAGGCCCGGCGCGGCCCCGGGCACCCGGTCGGGCCAGGCCATGCCGAGCGAGATCGGCAGCCGCATGTCGGGCGGGGACGCCTGGATGATCGTCGCGCCGTCGGAGAACTCCACCATCGAGTGCACGATCGACTGCGGGTGCACCACCACGTCGATCCGGTCCAGCCCGAAGCCGAACAGCAGATGGGCTTCGATCACCTCGAGGCCCTTGTTCACCAGCGTGGCGGAGTTGATCGTGACCAGCGGCCCCATGTTCCAGGTGGGGTGGGCGAGCGCCTGCTCCGGCGTGACATCCTCCAGCTTGTCCCGGCTCCAGCCGCGGAACGGGCCGCCGCTCGCGGTGAGCACCAGGCGGAGCACCTCGGATTCGCGCCCGGCGCGCAGGCACTGCGCGATCGTCGAGTGCTCGGAGTCGACCGGGACGATCTGCCCCGGCTTGGCCCGGCTGGTGACGAGCGGGCCCCCGACGATCAGCGACTCCTTGTTGGCCAGGGCGAGCACCCGGCCGGCGTCCAGCGCGGCCAGCGTGGCCGCCAGACCGGCCGCGCCGGTCACCCCGTTGAGCACCACGTCGCACGGCCACGCAGCCAGCTCGCTGACCGCGTCCGGGCCGGAGAGCACCTGGGGCGGCGGGGAGGCGAGAGCCCGGCCCGTTCGGGAGATAGATTCACGGACCCTGGCCGCGGCGGACGGGCTGGCCACGGCGACCGCGGCCGGCCCGAACTCGGCCGCCTGCCGGGCCAGCAGGTCCGGCTGGCCACCGCCCGCGGCCAGCGCCACCACCCGGAACCGGTCCGGATTGCGCCGGACAATGTCGAGCGCCTGGGTGCCGATCGAGCCGGTCGAGCCGAGGATCACGACCTCGCGAGGCTGGGCTTCCACCGCACCATTGTCCGATACCCGGGCGCGCAGCCGCGCCGCCGCCCTGACATTGGTGTCGGGGCGGCGGCGCGGCTGGTAGTTACCGGGCGCCTGGCAGCGCCGCCGCGGCGGAGATGATGCCCTTGCAGACGGCCGTCTGCCCGGCCGCGCCGGCGACCGGCCGGTCACCGAAGGCGGCCGCCTCGAGCTCGCCCTTGACCCGCAGCGCGAGCGAGTCACGGAGCTTGTCCAGCCCGGTCAGGGCGGTGTCGACCGCCCGGTACCTGACGTCACCCGGGGTGCTCGACCCGATGGCGGCGGTCGCGGCATGCAGGGTGAAGGCCCCGAACTGGCCGACGCTGGAGTTGAGTTGCTTGTAGCAGGCCCCCAGTCTGGCCACGCCCGGTGCGCCCAGCGCGCGGTTCGGGGTGGTCAGGATCTCGGTGATGACCCGGCCGTCGTGCTCGTAGTCGTCCTTCAGCCCGGTCAGGTAGATCAGCGTCGGCCGGATGTCGGTCTCGTCCACCCAGGTGCCGGTGGTGCCGCTGTTGACCACTTCGGTCTGGCCGCTGTTCGGGCCGGCGGAGTTCGGTCCGTTGGCGGCCGAGGTGCCGTCGAGGCCGAGGTGCCGGACGCCGGGGCCGGCGAAGGCCGTGTAGTTCGTGTTGATCTCCGCGGCGTAGTCACCGTGGTTGTAGGCGAACGCCGGGTTGACCGAGACGCACGGCGTGCTGCAGTTGGCCGCGCCGGGGCTCACGAAGTAGTCCGGCTTGGCGAACATCGCGAACGTGGGCGTCCTGGCCGGGTCGGCGTTGACCATGTGCAGGATCGCTTCCTCGGCCGGGTCGGCCAGGTAGTTCGCGATCTTCTGGGTGGTGCCCGTGTAGGGGTTGGCCGCGGTCAGCCCGGCCACGTCCCGTTCCAGCGTGCGCACCTGCGGGACGTTCGGTCCCGGCTTGCCGGTGACGTAGAACTCCGGCGCGCTGTCCGACTCCAGGCTGAACTGGGTGGTGTCGTTCTTCTGGGTGGCGAGCAGGCCGGTGACGTTGGTGGCCAGTTCGCCGAACGTGCCGACCGGGTAGGTGCAGGGGGTGGTCACGCCGTCGCAGTTGGCCGGGGTCGGCTGGATGGCCCGGCCGACGTTGGCGCCGGCCACGTGGTCGCCCTCGTCCGAGCTGAGCTCGAACAGCGTGTTGGCCGGGGTGATGCCGTCGGCGGCCAGTCGCTTGAAGAACGCGCCGAACGCGTCGTTGTAGTACTTCGCCTGGGCGATGTAGCACGGGGTGCCCGGGCCGAGGGGGGCGTTCGATTTCACGCCCGCGCACGCGGCGGCCAGCGCGGGGATGCCCTCGTTGCCGTGGATGTCGGCGATGTAGCCGTTCACCACGGGAACACCGGACTCCAGCATGTCGGCCATGTAGGCCAGGCTCTGCGACGCGTTGATCGGGCCGAACCCGGGGAAGCCGGGGTGGTTGGTGAGGAACGCGCCGTTGATCTGGTTGCCGTTCTCGTCGGTCAGGTTCCCGGCGGCGTTGGTGACCGGGACGCCGTGGCTGGACAGGTTCGGCGTGCCCGCGCCGAGCTGCGGCGCGACATACCGGTGGCCGAACAGCGCCTGGAACCCGTTGTACCCGCCCGGCTCATCCGGCAGCAGGTCGGAGACCGCGGTCGCCGACGCGTCCGTCTGCCCGAACTTCACGCCCTTGGCGGTGGCGCAGAACGCGTTGCCCTGGGCGCAGTGCACGCCGACGCCGACGTAGTCTGCGACCTCGGCGTCCTTGAACGAGTCGGGGTCGGCGCTCAGCTGCTGGTCTTCCGGCGACCCGGCCCCGAAGACCTTGGGGATGTCGACCGCGGTGTTCTCCAGCTCCTGGTTGGCCGTGGCCACCTCGCCGACGTCGCAGCCGGCCCGGGTGTACGGCACCCAGGGCGCCGGCGTCACGGTGTCCGGCGCCGCGGGGTGCGCCGCGGTGGCCGGCGGAACCGGCGAGTAGACCATGCTCGGGTTGGTGTCGTGGCCGGGATTCGGCGTCTTGGCCGTGTCGAAGACCGGGTCCGTCCAGTAGGCGAAGGAGCCCGCGGGGTCGGTGGTCCCGTCCGCGTTGTAGGCCTGGTAGCTGTTGGAGATCGGCATGCCGTGCCGGTCGCCGTACAGGCCGGTGAGCGTGGTCAGGATGTTGTCGCCGGTGTGCGCGATGAGCGGCGTGTGGTTGTTGGACAGGAACGTGCCGTGGCTGGTGAAGAAGTTCAGCAGGTTCGGTATCTGCTCCAGGTCGGACGGGACGTTCGGGTTATCCCGGAAGTAGTGCACGTTGTCGAACACGAGCGTGACCACGTGCTTGACGCCGTTGCCCAGGTGGCACGACGTGTCGGCGGTGGCCGCCGCGGGCTTCGCGACGTTCGCCGCGGCGCCGGTCGCGGCCATCGAGGTCCCCGCCAGGCCCAGCGTGCCGAGCAGCGTCGCCGAGCTGGCGGCCGCGGTGACGCGGAACCAGGCCGCCTGACGGCCTGCGCGTCCGAGCGCGTCCCGTCCTCTCCTCATGAGCTATTCCTCTCAGGCGTAGAGCGCGGGCCGCCAAGCCGGCGCCGCGCGAGAGCCCACGATGCCACGCTTCGAACGCGTTCAGAAGAGACTTTGAGGTGTCTTTTTGTGTAAATCTGGTGAAACTATGGTCACTATCTTGTTTGAACGTCTAAATAGGGCCTAACGGGCGCGGCTTTTTCGCTCCCGGCACCGGCACCGGGCGGGCGAGGTTTCATGATCCCGAAGGGTTTGGTACTCCATGCGGTACTAAAGCCTTCGCGATCATGGACCGGCCAGGCGAGCCGGGCGCGGTGGAACGGGTGGGTGGGACGGCTCTTAGGCGAGAGCTGAGATCTGGCGGGCCAGGGCGAAGTCGTTGGCGGTGAGGCCGCCGGCCGAGTGGGTGCTCAGGGTCAGCGTCACCTTGTTCCAGTTGATGGTGATGTCGGGGTGGTGGTTGGCCGTCTCGGCCAGGTAGGCGACGGCGCCGAGGTAGAGCAGGGCGTCGCGGAAATCGGCGCGTTCGGTGACCGTGGTGATGGAGCTGCCGTCACGGGTCCAGCCGGGAACCGTGGCGAGCTCGTCGCTGATCTGGGTATCGGTGAGCAGGCTCATGGTTACGGCATACCATTCGCACGTGACATCATCAGCCGAACGGTCGAGGCAGACGCCGCTGCACGCGGTGCACGCGGGTCTCGGGGCGACCATGACCTCCTTCGCGGGCTGGCAGATGCCACTGCGGTACGCCAGCGAGACCGCCGAGCACCTGGCGGTGCGGCGTGCCGCGGGCCTGTTCGACCTCTCCCACATGGGCGAGATCGCGGTGGCCGGCCCGCAGGCGGGGGCGGCCCTCGACTACGCGCTGGTCGGCAACCTGTCCGCGCTGCGGCCCGGGCGGGCCAGGTACACGATGATCTGCGCGGAAGACGGCGGCGTCCTGGACGACCTGGTGGTGTACCGGCTGGACGAAGACGAGTTCCTGGTCATCGCCAACGCGGCGAACACGGACGTGGTGTTCTCTTCTGTCCTGGACCGTTCGGCCGGCCACGACGCACGGGTCACCGACGCGACCGGCGACTATGCCCTGGTCGCGATCCAGGGCCCGGCGGCGGCCGGCATCCTCGCCCCGCTGGCCGGAGGCCTGGATCTCGGCGCGATCAGGTATTACGCCGGGGCGTTCGGCGAGGTGGCGGGGCACCGGGCCTGGGTAGCGCGGACCGGGTACACCGGCGAGGACGGCTTCGAGGTGTTCTGCCGTCCGGAGGACGCGGTCCCGATCTGGGAGGCGCTTGCTTCGGGCGGCGCCGGAGCCGGCCTGGTCCCGGCCGGGCTGGCCGCTCGCGATACGCTCCGGCTCGAGGCCGGCATGCCGCTGTACGGCAACGAGCTCGGCCCGGACGTGACACCTTTCGAGGCGGGCCTAGGGCGGGTGGTGAAGTTCGACAAGCCGGGCGAGTTCGTCGGCCGCGAGGCCCTGGCCGCCCGTGCTTCGTCCGGGCCCATCCGGCGCCTGGCCGGCCTGACCATCCAGTCCCGCCGGATCGCCCGGCACGGCTACCCTGTTCTGGCCGACGGGGAGGCCTGCGGGACCGTCACGAGCGGGGCTCCGTCCCCCACCCTCGGCGTGCCGATCGCGATGGCGTACCTGGAGCCGGGGGCCGACGGAGATGATCACGAGCTGGCCGTCGGCATCCGGGGTACGCAGGTGCCCGTCCAGCTGACTGACTTGCCGTTTTACCGGAGGAGAACCTAACGATGAGCGTTCCAGCCGATCTGCGTTACACCCCCGAGCACGAGTGGGTCTCGATCGAGGGGACCACGGTCTCGGTCGGCATCACCGAGTACGCGGCCCAGCAGCTCGGCGACGTGGTCTACCTGTCGCTGCCGCCCGCCGGCACGAGCGTCACCTCCGGCGAGCCCTGCGGCGAGGTGGAGTCGGTCAAGTCTGTGAGCGACCTGTACTCCCCGGTGGACGGCGAGGTGATCGAGGTCAACAGCGAGCTCGAGGACGACCCCTCCCTGGTCAACGCCGAGCCCTACACAGCCGGCTGGATGTTCCGGGTCCGCGTCGCCCCGGACGGCAACGGGAACCCGGCGCTGCCGGCCGACCTGCTGTCGGCCGGGGAGTACGAGGAGCTGACCAAGAGCGCCGGCTGACGCTGGCGCCCGCGCCGGGCGCTAGCGCTTGCGGCGGCGGACGAGGAATACCACGGTGACGCTGACCAGGACGGCCCCGGCGGCGGCGCCGACGATCAGCGGGTCGACCCGGCTGGCGCGCTGGCGGACCTGCTCCAGCGCCCGGCTCAGGTTCTTCTGCGGGCTCACCCGGTCGGCGATGGCGTCGATGGTGCGCGCCAGCTGCAGGCGGGTCTGCTCGATGCCCGCCACCAGCGCGTCCTGATCGACGGGCTTGGCGTCGGTCTCCGCGTCCGCCATCTGATGCTCCGTTCCTGTACAGGGGCAGCCACCCGGCCCGTTCGGGATGAACGGTTCATTGTGTCAGGTCCACCACTACCTTTACATCACCTGGCTGCCTGGCGAGCCCTTGCTGCCAGCCGGACAGCGGGACGCGGCGGCTGATCAGGCCGCGGAGCCAGGCCGGATCGGCTCGGGCCAGCGCCCCGACGGCCTGCTCGTAGTGGCGGCGCGCCGCGCTCACCGTGCCGAAGACCAGCGAGTTCCCCAGCACCATCGAGGCGCCGACGCGGCTCATGTCGACCGGCAGGCGGCGCTGCCCGGAGGAGATGCCGATCAGGCACATCACACCCGCCGGGGCGAGCTTTCCGGCCAGCTCGATCACGAGCTGGCCGGCGCCGGTGCACTCGAGCGCGACATCCGGGCACAGGTCCAGGGCCTCAAGGGTGCCGGCCGGCCCGTGGTGGTAGGTCGCGCCGAGCGCCGCGACCAGGGCCGGCTTGGGCCCGGCCGAGACCCGGTCGAAGACGTGCACCTGGTAGCCGCGCTGGCGGCCGAGCAGGGCGGCGAGCATGCCGATCGGGCCCGCCCCGGTGACCAGCGCGAGCCGGTCGGGGCGGGGTTCCGTGGGGGCGCGCAGGACCAGCCGGTCGATCTGCTCCCACGCCTTGGCCACGACGCTGCCCGGCTCGGTGAGCACGCCCAGGTCGCCGAGCTGGTCCGGGACTGCGATCGCGAACCGCGGGCTGACCCGCCAGCGGGTGGCGCCGTACCCGTCCAGGCCCTTGATCCCGCGCTCGGTGTAGCGGCCGTTCACGCAGAAGTCTGGCCGGCCGGCCGCGCAGGCCGGGCAGGGCACCGGGTCCGGGCGGCGGACGACCCCGGCTACCAGGTCGCCGGGCCGGACCGGCGCGTCCGCCGGGGCCTCGAGGACCCGGCCGAGGGATTCGTGCCCGATGACCAGCCGCGGCCCGCCGGCTGGCGGCTGCCCGCCGCCGCCCAGGATTTCCGCGTCGGTCCCGCAGATGCCGGCCAGCAGCCCCTCGACCAGGACCGAGCCGTCCTCGGGCGGCGGGTCGGGCAGCTCGGCGACCAGCTCCGAGCCGGGGCGGCCCGGGATCACGCTCATCGCCTTCACGTGAGTGAACTTATCCAGCCAGGCCCGTCCCTTCAGTGGCGCCCCCGGCGGCTGGAGCGGCCCGGCGGAGTCAGTGAACGTGGCGTTCTACCGAATCTATTGGGTAGAGCGCCACGTCCATTGAATTCTGGGCCGGGGCGGGCGGGGAGGGTGGGGAAGGCGTGATGCTTGGGCCGTTCGGGATCAAGGTTCTGCGGATCGCCGGCTTTGTGCGGCCCGGACCATGACCGCGGCGGCCAGCAGGCCGGCCGCGGACAGGGCGGCCAGCCAGAGGGCGGTGCCGGACATGGCCGCGGCCGAGGCGGCGGCGGCCGAGGCGGCGGCGGCCGAGGCGGCGGCCGAGGCGGCGTGGCCGGCACCGGAGCCGGGGCCGGGAGTGGGGGCGAGGGCGGAGCCCGCGCGGGAGAGGTAGATCGAGCCGATGGCGGCTACCCCCAGCAGCTGTCCGAGCTGCACGGTGGTGGTGAGCAGGCCGGACGCGTCGGCCGCCCGGGCCGCGGGCACGTGCGTCAGGGACTGGGTGAGCAGCGGGCTGACCGACAGCCCCAGGCCGAGGCCGACGGCGGCCAGGCCGGTCCAGGTCAGCGCGGTGACGCCCCCGTGTGAGCCAGCACTGTGCAGGCCCGCCGCGAGGGCCAGGTAGGCGAGGATGCCGACGGTGAGCCCGGCCGGGACGAGGACCCGGCGGGCCGCGGCGGGCAGCCGCCGCCAGTTGTACCCGGCCAGCCCGAACACCGCCGCGAACGGCAGGTAGGACAACCCGGCCCGCAGCGCGCTCTCGCCCAGGCCCGCCTGCAGGTGCAGCGTGTAGGCGAACAGCAGCCCGCCGTACCCGATCTGCGTTGCGGCCAGCGTGACCAGCCCGGACGGCAGGGCCGAGGCGCGCAGCACGGCCAGGTTCAGCAGCGGGTCGCCGCCGCGGGCGGCCACCCGGCGCTCGATGAGCACGAAGCCGGCGGCGAGCACGACGCCGGCCGCGATGCAGGCGAAGCCCCAGGCCGGCCAGCCCTCCTCGCGCCCGAGTACCAGCGGCAGCACGATCAGCAGCACCGCGCAGGCCGCGGCGCCCAGGCCCGCCAGGTCGAGTTTCTTGGTCGGGCCGACGGGGGCGTCGGGCGGGACCAGGCGGGGCACGGCGGCGGCGAGCACGATCCCGATCGGCACGTTGATGGCGAACACCGGGCGCCAGCCGGTGCCGAACAGGTCCGCGGTCACCACCACACCACCCAGCACCAGCCCGGTCACCGCGCCCGCGGAGAGCACCGCCGCGTAGGCGGACAGCGCCCGGGCCCGGGCCGGCCCGGTGAAGTTCAGCTGGATGATGCTGAAGACCTGCGGGACCAGCACCGCGGCGCCCGCGCCCTGGACGAGCCGGGAGCCGATCAGCGCCTGGCTGTCCGGCGCCAGCGCGCAGGCCAGCGACGCGGTGGTGAAGATGAGCACGCCGGCCAGGTAGGTTCGGCGCCGGCCGTAGCGGTCACCGAGCCGGGCGCCGGTAATCAGCAGCATCGCGTACGCGATCGTGTAGCCGCCCACCACCAGCTGCAGCGACGCGCCGGATGCGTGCAGGCTGGCGGCGATCGACGGCATGGCCACGTTGGTCACCAGGACGTCGATGATGCACATGAACTGGCCGAGCAGCAGCACGGCCAGCATGAGCCAGCTGGCACGAGGGGTTGTCGTGCCGCCCGGGGCGGGTGCGACCCGGGTTGGCCGAACGGGCAGGGCCATCGATTCCTCCTTGGGTGGGGGTGGGCCCCGGGAAGAGAAAGGGCGCAGTGTCACCGGCACGACGAGCGGGTGACCTCGGAGGGGACAGCTCGCTGCTCTTAGGTTTCCGCGATCCGGCGTTCGAGGAAACGGCGTTCGGGGACGGTGCGGGCCAGCGCGAGCGCCTCGCGGTAGGCGGCCCTGGCTTCGGCGGCGCGGCCGAGACGGCGGAGGAGTTCGGCCCGGGTCGAGTGCCAGTACTGGTATCCGGGCAGGTCCAGGCCGTCCACGATGGCCAGGGCGGCGGCCGGGTCGCCGGCTTCGGCGATCGCCACGGCCCGGTTCAGCCGGACCACGTCCGAGCCGGTCCGGTCGGCGAGCTCGCCGTAGAGCGCGGCGACCTGCGGCCAGTCGAGGGGCGTTTCCGCCTGGAGGGAGGCGACCGCGGCCTGCAAGGCGTACGGGCCGCGCGCGGTCGGGCCGTGCTGCAGGGACGGATCCAGCAGGGCATGGTCGAGCAGGTCCCTGGCCTCGGTGATCTGCCGCCAGTCCCACCGCGACTGGTCCTGGTCCGGCAGCAGCACCAGGTCCTGGCCGTCGAACCTGGCCTCGCGGCGCGCGTCGTGCAGCAGCATCAGCGCCAGCAGCCCCAGCACCTCTGGCTCGGCCGGGAGCAGCGCGGCCAGCACCCGGCCCAGCCGGATCGCCTCGCTGGCCAGGCTCTCCGCGGGCTGGCCCGGCCCGCTGTAGCCCTCGTTGAAGATGAGGTAGACGACGGCGAGCACCGCGGCGAGGCGCTCCGGCAGCTGCGACGCGACCGGGACGCCGAACGGGATGCCGGCCACCTTGATCTTGGACTTGGCGCGGGTCAGCCGCCGCTTCATCGTCTCGGCCGGGACCAGGAAGGCCCGGGCGATCTCCTCGGTGGTCAGCCCGGCCACCGCGCGCAGCGTCAGCGCCACCTGCGCGTCGATGGCCAGCGCCGGGTGGCAGCACATGAAGACGAGCTCGAGTCGCTCGTCCGGGATCGGCGGGCCGTCCATGACATCCTCCGCCTCCTCTGGCGGCTGCGCGAGCAGGGGGAGCTTGGCGGCCAGCACGCGGTCGCGGCGCAGCCGGTCGATGGCCCGGTGCCGGGCCGTGGTGACCAGCCAGGCGCCGGGATTGTCCGGCATCCCGGCGCCCGGCCAGCGCTGCGCCGCGAGCGCGAACGCCTCGGCGGTGGCCTCCTCGGCCAGGTCGAAGTCGCCGAAGTAGCCGATCAGGCAGGCCAGCACCCGGCCCCACTCGTCGCGGAAAACTTGCTCGATCAGTTCCGGCCCCGGTTACCCGTTGTCGATGACCGGCCGGATCTCCACCGAGCCGCCGATCCGGGCGGCCGGGATCCGCGCCGCGATCTCGGTCGCCTGGTCCAGGTCGTCGGCCTCGATCAGGTAGAAGCCGCCGAAGACCTCCTTGGTGTCCGCGAACGGGCCGTCGGTGACCAGCGTCTGCCCGTCCTGGACGCGGACCGTGGTGGCGGTCTCGACCGGATGCAGGGACGCGCCGCCCACCACCCCGGGCAGCTTCTTGATGTCCAGGTACTCGCGGTGGTTGGCTTCCCGCTCGGCCGCGCTGAGCGCCTCGGCGGCCCCCGGCTTGCTGTAGATCAGCAGGGCATACTGCATCTGCGGCTCCTGCCTCCTCACAGCTATCTTGTCGTGCTCATGAC
>Ga0207683_10003095_pt1 | contig 14532 bp, 10 predicted proteins | sample KBSM73metaG_FD_184333 | JGI IMG/M metagenome (GOLD analysis project Ga0207683, IMG submission 184333) | Miscanthus rhizosphere microbial communities from Kellogg Biological Station, Michigan, USA - KBS M7-3 metaG (SPAdes) (version 2) | ecosystem: Host-associated > Plants > Roots > Rhizosphere >... | reverse complement strand
CCGGGTCTGCGACCAGGCGAAGACCCAGGGGATCGCGCGCAAGTCGGTCAGGTCCGTGGCGGGCGCAGCGCCATTCGCCGGCCCGCCGCCGGAGGCGGGCACGGGGTCGCCGCCGGAGGCAGGGACGGGGTCGCCGCCAGAGGCAGGTACGGGAGCAGAGCCCGCGGGGCGCAGGCCGCGCTTGGCCGGGCGTGAGCCGATGCGCAGGCCGCCGATCTCGCCCAGCGGGCTGATCCGGGCGAACCAGCCGGCGAAGCCATCCGCCTCGACCAGGCGGCGGAACGCGGCGCAGGCGGCGGCGTCGATCCGGGCGGCGACGTCGGAGTAGGTCCGCGCGGCCGCGGCGGTCCGTTCGGCGATCCGGGCGGACGAGGCGAGCAGCACGGCCGAGCCCACCTGCTCCAGGTGCCGCTTGGCGATGGCCGGCTGGCCGTACCGGGCGAAGATGACCTCGCCCTGCTCGGTGACCTTGAACGAGCCGTTGACCGAGCCAGGCGCCTGGGCCAGCACGGCCCGGCCGGCCGGGCCGCCGCCCCGGCCCAGGGCGCCGCCGCGGCCGTGAAACAAGGTCAGCCGGACGTCGTTGGCCGCGGCCCAGGCGGCCAGCCTGGCCTGGGTGTCGAACAAGCGCAGGGTGGCGCTGGCCGGGCCGAGCTCCTTGGCCGAGTCGGAGTAGCCGAGCATGGCCTCGAGCTCCCGGCCGCTAGCCGCCAGCCGCTCCGCGACCTCGGGCAGCGCGAGCATGCCGGTCAGCACGTCGGGCGCGTTGGCCAGGTCGGCCGCGCTCTCGAACAGCGGCACCACGTCGAGCACGGGAGGCCGGCCGCCGGCCGTGGCGTAGCGGGCCAGTTCGTGCACGGCGGCGATGTCGGCGGCCGAGCGGGTGAAGCTGACCACGTAGCGGCGGCACGCGTCCACGCCGTACCGGTCCTGCACCCAGGCCACCGCGCGGAACGTGGCCAGCACCTCCTCGGTCCGCGCGGACAGCGGCGCCGCGGGCTCGGAGCCGGGCAAGCCGGCGGGGCGGAGTTCGGCCAGCGCCCGGGCGTGCACCTCGCTGTGCTGCCTGACCTCCAGGCCGGCCAGGTGGAAGCCGAACGTCTCCGCCTGCCAGATGAGGTGCTGCAGCTCGCCGCGGGCCTGCTGGACGGCCCCGGCCGCGGTCAGCGACTCCTGGACCGTGCGCAGGTCGGCGAGGAACTCAGCCGGCCCGGGGTAAGCCAGGTCGGCGTGCCGGACCCGGGTGGCGTTGATCCGCTGCGCGGCAAAGAGCAGGTAGGTCCGGTACGGCTCCTGCGGCGAGCGCGCCTCGATCTCGGCGAGCAGTTCCGGGTGCGCGGCGTGCGCCGCGGCGAGCGCCCGGCGCAGCCCGGCCGAGGGCGGCGTCGTGGCCGCGTGCAGGGTCAGCGCCCGGCCGATCCGGGTGGTGGCGTTCTCCAGCGCGCGCAGCACGTGATCGGCCTGGATCGTCGCGGTCTCGCGGGTGACCTGCGCGGTCACGAACGGGTTGCCGTCCCGGTCGGCACCCACCCAGCTGCCGAAGCGCAGGAAGGCCGGCGCCGGCGACCCCGGGCCGGCGGTCTCGGCCACGGCGCGATCCAGCTCCCGGTACACGGCGGGGACCACCCGGAACAGCGTCTCGTCGAACGCGGTCATCACCGTGCGGACCTCGTCGATGGGGTCCATCGCCTTGACCCGCAGCTGTGACGTCCGCCACAGCAGGTCGATCTGCTCGCGCAGCTCGCGGCGCGCCTCGGCGTGGTCGGCCGCCGCGGCGCGCTGGTCGTCCAGCACGTCGAGCAGCCCGCTGATCCGGCGTAGCGCGGCCACCACCGCGCGCCGCCGCGCCTCGGTGGGGTGAGCGGTGAGCACCAGGTGCACCCGCAGCGACGCGAGCAGCTCGCGCAGGTGCTCCGGCCCGGCGTCGTGGCCGATCTCGGCCACGGCGGCGGCCAGCGATTCCCGCACCGGCTCGGTGCCGGTGTCGCGTTCCCTCAGGTTGCGGATGCGCTGGTGCTCCTCCGCCAGGTTGGCCAGGTGGAAGTAGACGGCGAAGGCCCGGGCCACCTGCTCGGCCTGCTCCAGGCTCCAGGACGCGACCAGGGTGGCGATCTCGTCGCCGGCGTCGTGGTCGCCGTGGCGCGCATCGATCACCGCGTGCCGGAGCCGCTCCACGTCGGCCAGCAGCCCGGGGCCGCCGGAGTCGCGGATGATCTCACCGAGGATGTCGCCGAGCAGCCGGACATCGCGGCGCATCGGCTCGGGGAGGGCGGCCCGGTCCCTATCGCGGGTCCTCTCCATGGCTCTGTTCACGGCTAGAGCGTAATCGGCCTAGGTTAATGTCCCGCTAGCCTGATCCCCATGAGTACGCAAGCCGCCGAAACCGGACCCGCCCCCGATCCGCACACCACCGCGGGCAAGCTCGCCGACCTGGAGCGACGGCGGCACGAGGCCGTGCACGCCGGCTCGGAGCAGGCGGTGGCCAAGCAGCACGACCGGGGCAAGAAAACCGCCCGGGAGCGGATCGGCATGCTGCTCGACCCCGGCTCGTTCACCGAGTTCGACGAGCTGGCCAGGCACCGGGCGCACGACTTCGGCATCGAGGCCACCCGGCCGTACGGGGACGGCGTGGTCACCGGGTACGGCACCGTCGACGGCCGCCCGGTCTGCGTGTTCAGCCAGGACTTCACCGTGTTCGGCGGGTCGCTCGGCGAGGTCTACGGCGAGAAGATCGTCAAGATCATGGATCACGCGCTGAAGACCGGCTGCCCGATCATCGGGATCAACGACGGCGGCGGCGCCCGCATCCAGGAGGGCGTGGTCGCGCTCGGCCTGTTCGCCGAGATCTTCTACCGCAACGTGATGGCCTCCGGCGTGGTGCCGCAGATCTCGCTGATCATGGGGCCGTGCGCGGGCGGCGCGGTGTACTCGCCGGCCATCACCGACTTCACCCTCATGGTGGAGGGCACCAGCCACATGTTCATCACGGGCCCCGACGTGATCAAGACGGTCACGGGCGAGGACGTGACCTTCGAGGAGCTCGGCGGGGCGCAGGCGCACGGCGTCAAGTCCGGCGTCGCGCACTACCAGGCCGACGGCGAGCAGGACTGCATCGACTTCGCTCGTGAGCTCCTGTCCTACCTGCCCTCCAACAACCTGGACGAGCCGCCCAGGCTGGAGGCGGCCGACACCAGGGACAGCAGCGAGCCGGACACGACCGACGCCGAGCTCGACACGCTCATCCCGGACTCGCCGAACCAGCCGTACGACATGCACGAGGTCATCACCCACGTGCTCGACGACGGCGAGTTCCTCGAGGTGCACGCCGGGTTCGCGCCGAACATCGTGGTCGGCTTCGGCCGGGTGGAGGGCGCGTCCGTCGGCGTGGTGGCCAACCAGCCGATGCACCTAGCCGGCTGCCTCGACATCGACGCCTCGGAGAAGGCGGCCCGGTTCGTCCGGACCTGCGACGCGTTCAGCATCCCGATCCTGACCTTCGTCGACGTGCCGGGCTTCCTGCCCGGCGTGAGCCAGGAGTGGCGCGGGATCATCCGCCGCGGCGCCAAGCTCATCTACGCCTACGCCGAGGCCACCGTGCCGAAGGTGACGGTGATCACCAGGAAGGCGTACGGCGGCGCCTACGACGTGATGGGCTCCAAGCACCTGGGCGGCGACGTCAACCTGGCCTGGCCCACCGCGCAGATCGCGGTCATGGGCGCGCAGGGAGCGGTGAACATCCTGTACCGCCGCGAGCTCGCCGCCGCCGCGGACCCCGACGCGCTGCGCGCGCAGCGGATCACCGAGTACGAGGACACCCTGACCAACCCGTACAGCGCGGCCGAACGCGGCTACGTCGACGCGGTCATCCGCCCGGCCGAGACCAGGCTCGCGGTCACCCGCGCGCTGCGCGCCCTGCGGACGAAGCGGCAAACCCTGCCGCCCAAGAAACACGGCAACATCCCGCTTTGACGCAATTGCGTGAAGGAATTGTTTACCATGCGTATCTAGTCCGATTCGAACTGTCGGCCAAAGTGGCACAACCGGCACGCGCACTTAGCTGACTATCCTAGAGTCTGAGATGATGACCGATTTCGCAGCCCCGCTTCCCATCCTGGCCCGCTACGCGGTCTTGGTGGACGTCGGCTATATCTATGCCGCGGCGGGGGAACTGCTGTTCGGCTCGAGTTCACGGCGGGATTTCCGGGTCGACGCGGTCCCGCTGATCCAGGTGATCACCAAGCACGCCGACGAGATCATCCGCGGTGAACTGCTCCGCGTCTACTGGTACGACGCCGCCCGCGACCGGGTGCCGACCATCGACCAGCGGGTCATCGCGCAGATGCCCTGGGTCAAGCTCCGGCTCGGCAACCTGAACGCGCGCGGCCAGCAGAAGGGCGTGGACGCCCAGATCAGGGCCGACATGGAGGCACTGGCCCGGCACCGGGCCATCACCGATTCCGTCCTCATCGCCGGCGACGAGGACATGGTGCCCGCGGTCGAGGCGGCCCAGGCCTTCGGGGTCCGGGTCCACCTGTGGGGCATCGAGCCGCCGTACGGCACCAACCAGGCCGAGCGCCTGGTCTGGGAGTCGGACACGGTCGACGTGCTCGAGGGCGCGTTCCTGCGCCCCTACTTCGTCAAGAACCCGACCGCCGTGGACCCGAGGTCCGACCCGGCGCTCGGGCCCTCGGCGACGACGCCGACGCCGTCGCCGTCCCAGCTGTTCGGCGAGCGGCACACGAGGTCCGCGACGCGGACCGGCGGCTTCCCCGCCATCAGGGACACCGGGAGCTTCCCGGCTATCAGGGACACCGGCCCGATGCCCCGCCTCGGACCCGACCGGGGCCGCGTCGAGGAGGCCGGCGAGCACGTGGCGCAGAAGTGGATCCTGACCCGTGGCCGGGACAACATCCGCGACCTGCTGCCCGGCCCGATCCTGCCGCCGGTCATCGACAAGGAACTGCTGGTCGACGCCGAGAAGGAACTCGGCCTGTCGCTGCGGCCCTACCAGGAGGCCCGCGAATGGCTGCGGGACGCGTTCTGGGAGCGGGTGCACCGCGAGTTCGGCATCAGCATCGGCAAATCCCGCGGCTGAAATCCTTGGGACCGAACGGGCCGGGATGACACGCCCCCCCGACGACGATCAGCCGCCCGGCCCGCCGCTGCTCCGGGTGGTACGCGGTGACGCGACACCAGAGGAGATCGCGGCGCTGGTCGCCGTGCTGCTGGCGCGATCGGCCGACGCCGAGGCTCCCGGCCCGGCCCGTTCGGTCCCAAATGCCTGGTCCGACCGGTCACGTCAGCTCCGCCGCCCGCTGTCCCCCGCCCCTGACGCCTGGCGCCGCTCGGCCCTGCCGGGCTAGGCGCCAAGCGATTGTGTGCAGTTCGGCGCCGGATTCGGTACCTAACCGCACACGATGATGGTGGCCGGGACGCTAGGTGAGGCGCTCCAGGATGAGCTCGCGGACGCGAGCGGCGTCGGCCTTGCCGCGGGTGGCCTTCATGACCGCGCCGACCAGGACGCCTGCGGCGGCGATCTTGCCGTCGCGGATCTTGGCCGCCACCTCGGGATTGGCCGCGATGGCCTCGTCCACGGCGGCGGTGAGCGCGCCCTCGTCGCTGACCACGGCCAGGCCGCGGGCCTCCACGATCGCGTCGGGGTCGCCCTCGCCGGCCAGCACGGCGTCGATGACGTCGCGGGCGAGCCGGTCGTTGAGCGTGCCCGCGGCGACCAGCTCAGCGATCCGGGCGACCTGGGCCGGGGTGATCGGGAGGGCCGTCAGCTCGGTCCCGGTGTCGTGCGCCCGCCGGGACAGCTCGCCCAGCCACCACTTGCGGGCGTCGGCCGGCGACGCGCCGGCCGCGACCGTCTGAACGACGAGGTCGAGCGCGCCGGCGTTGACGATGGCGTCCATCTCCAGCGCGGACACGTTCCATTCGGCCCGCAGCCGGGCGCGGACCTTGGCCGGCGCCTCGGGCAGGGAGGCACGGATCTGCTCCACCCAGTCCCGCGGCGGCGCGACCGGCACCAGGTCGGGCTCGGGGAAGTACCGGTAGTCCTGGGCCTCTTCCTTGGACCGGCCCGAGGTGGTGGTCCCGGTGTCCTCGTGGAGGTGCCTGGTCTCCTGGATGACCCGGCCGCCCGCGTCCAATACCGCGGCCTGCCGCTCGATCTCGAACTCGACCGCGCGCTCCACCGAGCGGAGCGAGTTGACGTTCTTGGTCTCGGTGCGGGTGCCCCAGGGGGCGCCGGGCGGGGCCAGCGAGGTGTTCACGTCGCAGCGCAGCGAGCCCTCCTCCATCCGCACGTCCGAGACGCCCAGGGAGCGGAGCAGGTCGCGCAGCTCGGTGACGTACAGCCGGGCCGCGACGGGCGCGTCCTCGCCGGTGCCGGTGACCGGCCTGGTCACGATCTCGACCAGCGGGATGCCCGCCCGGTTGTAGTCGACCAGCGAGTACTCGGCCCCGTGGATCCGCCCGGTGGCCCCGCCGACGTGCAGCGACTTGCCGGTGTCCTCCTCCAGGTGGACCCGCTCGATGCCGACCCGCACCGTCTTGCCGTTCACCTCCACGTCCAGGTACCCGTCGGTGCACAGCGGCTCGTCGTACTGCGAGATCTGGAAGTTCTTCGGCATGTCCGGGTAGAAGTAGTTCTTCCGGGCGAACCGGCACCATTCCGCGATGGTGCAGTTCAGGGCCAAACCGATGCGGATCGTGTACTCGATCGCCGTCCGGTTCACGACCGGCAGCGAGCCGGGCAGGCCGAGGCAGACCGGGCAGGTCTGGCTGTTGGGTTCGGCACCGAAGGTGGTCACGCAGCCGCAGAACATCTTGGTCCTGGTGCCCAGCTCCACGTGGGTCTCCAGGCCGATCACCGGCTCGTAGCGCTCGATCGCCTCGGCAAACGGAATCAGCGTCTCCGTCATGGTTCTACAGCCCCTTCGCCTCGGCGAGCAGCGGATGGCCCCAGCGCCGCGTGAACGCGGCTTCGGCCGCGGCGGCGACCCGGTAGAGCCGGTCGTCGGCCATGGCGGGCGCCATCACCTGCAGCCCGACCGGCAGGCCGTCCTCGTCGGCCAGCCCGCACGGGACCGAGATGGCGGCGTTGCCGGCCAGGTCGGACGGGATCGTGGCCAGGTCGGCCAGGTACATCGCCATCGGGTCGTCGGCGCGCTCGCCGATGCGGAACGCCGTGGTCGGCGTGGCGGGCGAGACCAGCACGTCGACCTGGCCGAAGGCCGCGTCGAAGTCCCTGATGATCAGCGTGCGGACCTGCTGCGCCTTGCCGTAGTAGGCGTCGTAGTAGCCGCTGGACAGCGCGTAGGTGCCGAGGATGATGCGCCGCTTGACCTCGGCGCCGAAGCCCTGCTCCCGGGTCAGCGCCATGACCTCCTCGGCGTCCCTGGTGCCGTCGTCGCCTACCCGCAGGCCGTACCGCATGGCATCGAACCTGGCCAGGTTGGACGAGCACTCGCTGGGCGCGATCAGGTAGTAGGCGGGCAGCGCGTACCTGAAATGCGGGCAGGACACCTCGGTGACCTTGGCGCCGAGCGATTCGAGCAGCTCGACCGATTCGGCGAACCTGGCCAGCACGCCGGGCTGGTAGCCCTCGCCGCCGAGCTCGGCGACCACGCCGATCCGCATGCCGCTCACGTCCGCCTCGCGGGCCGCGGCCACCACCGGCGGCACCGGCGCGTCGATCGAGGTGGAGTCCATCGGGTCGTGCCCGGACATCGCCTCGTGCAGCAGGGCGGCGTCGAGCACGGTCCGGCCGAACGGTCCCGGCGTGTCCAGGCTGCTGGCGAACGCGACCACGCCGTACCGGGAGGAGCCGCCGTAGGTGGGCTTGGTGCCGACGATGCCGCAGACCGCGGCGGGCTGGCGGATCGAGCCGCCGGTGTCGGTGCCGATGGCCAGCGGCGCCTCGTAGGCGGCCACCGCGGCGGACGAGCCGCCGGACGAGCCGCCCGGGATCTTGTCCAGGTCCCACGGGTTGTGGCTGGTGCCGTAGGCGGAGTTCTCGGTGGACGAGCCCATGGCGAACTCGTCCATGTTGGTCTTGCCGAGGATGATCGCGCCGGACTGCTTGAGCCGCTGCACGATGGTGGCGTCGTACGGCGGGTGCCAGCCCTCCAGGATGCGGCTCCCGCAGGTGGTGGGCAGGCCCTTGGTGGCGAACACGTCCTTGACCGCGACCGGGACGCCGGCCAGCGGGCTCAGGTTTTCGCCATGGTGGCGCCGGGCGTCGATGTCTCGCGCCTGCTCCAGCGCGCTGTCGGCGGCGACGTGCAGGAACGCGTGCACGCGGTCGTCGACGGCGGCGATCCGGTCCAGGTGGGCCCGGGTGACTTCGGTCGCGGAGACCTCTCGGCTGGTTAGCGCGGCGGATAGCTCGGCCGCGGTCATGCGGGTGAGTTCCATGGCGTCTACACCTCCCCCAGGATCCGCGGGACCTTGAACCGCTGCTGCTCGACGGCGGGCGCCTGGTCGAGGGCTTCAGCCGGGGTCAGGCACGGGGTCGGCTCGTCGTCGCGGAACACGTTGGTCAGGCCGGTCGCGTGCGACGTCGGCGGGATGCCCTCGGCGGCGACCTCCTGGACCTGCGCGACGGCCGTGATGATCTGATCCAGCTGGGGCGCCAGATGGTCGAGTTCGGCGTCGCTGAGCGCGATCCTGGATAGCCGCGCCAGGTGCGCGACCTCGTCACGGGTAATGGGCATGCACGCGATTCTAGGGGCGATTCGGCGGCAGGCTGTAAGCAATAACGCCGGGAGCGGTGATTAGTGGCCTGGCGGTTTGTCGTACCGGTTTGGTAAGGAGGAGTGATGCGATACCTGCTGCTGATCCGGGGGGACGAGAGCGCCGCGGCGCACGCGGACGAAGGCTGCTTCGGGTGGAGCGAGCGGATGGCCGAACGTGGCGTGCTGCAGGGCGGTGGCGGGCTGCGGCCGCCGGCCGAGGGCAAGGCCGTCCGGATCCGCCGCCGCCAGCTGATACTGTCCGACGGCCCGTTCGCCGAGACCAAGGAGCAGATCGGCGGGTTCTGCCTGATCGAGGCGGCGGACCTGGACGAGGCGGTCGCGGTGGCCGCCGAGCACCCCGCCGCCACCTACGCGACCATCGAGGTAAGGGAGCTGTGGCCGCCGCTATGACCGCTGACGTCACGGTCGTCAAGGCGACGGTCGACGCGGCGTTCCGGGAGGAGTGGGGCCGGGTCGTGGCCACGCTGATCCGGGTCACCGGCGACTGGGACCTGGCCGAGGAGTGCGCCCAGGATGCCTTCGCCATGGCCCTGCAGCGGTGGCCTGCCGATGGCGTTCCCCGGCGGCCGGGAGCGTGGCTGACCACGGCGGCCCGCAACCGCGCGATCGACGTGCTGCGCCGCCGGACGGTCGGGGCGGCCAAGCTCCGCGAGGTCGCCGCCCTGTCGGTCGACCCGGAGCCGTCGCCGGCCTACGAGACCGACCACAGCGGCGTACCCGACGACCGGCTGCGGCTGATCTTCACCTGCTGCCATCCGGCGCTGTCGCTCGAGGCCAGGGTCGCCCTGACCCTGCGCACGCTGGCCGGGCTGACCACCGCGGAGATCGCCCGGGCGTTCCTGTCCAGCGAGCCGACCATGGCCAAGCGCCTGGTCCGGGCCAAGCAGAAGATCCAGAACGCCGGGATTCCCTACCGGGTGCCGCCGGCTCACCTGCTGCCCGAGCGCGTGCCGGGCGTGCTCGGCGTGCTCTACCTGCTCTTCAACGAGGGTTACTCGGCCACGGCCGGCGCGGACCTGATCCGGCAGGGGTTGTCGGCGGAGGCGATCAGGCTGGGCCGCGTGCTGGACCGGCTGATGCCGGACGAACCGGAGGCAGCGGGACTGCTGGCGCTGATGCTGATGCACGACGCGCGCCGCGCCGCCCGGCTGGACGCCGACGGCGAGATCGTCACCCTGGAAGACCAGGATCGCAGCACGTGGGACGCTGCCGAGATCAGCGAGGGCGTCCCGCTGCTCGAGGCGGCGCTACGGCGGGGACGGCCCGGGCCGTACCAGGTGCAGGCGGCCATCGCCGCCTGCCACGTCACCGCGGCCCGCGCGGCGGACACCGACTGGGCCGAGATCGCCCTTTTGTATGGTCAGCTAGCCCGGTTCCTGCCGACGCCGGTGGTGGAGCTGAACCGGGCGGTCGCGGTGGGCATGGCCGACGGTCCGGAGGCCGGGCTGGCGCTGGTCGCCGCGCTGGAGGAATCGGGCCGCCTCGCCGGTTACCACCTGCTGCCCGCCACCAAGGCGGACATGTACCGCCGCCTGGGCCGGGCGGACGAGGCGGCGGCCTGTTATCGCGAGGCCATCGGACTGGCCAGCACCGACGCCGAGCGGCGCTATCTCAGCCGCCGCCTGGCCGAAACTGGTTCCGGCTAAAACGTCCATTTCCGCAACGGCCCAGTCGTCGCTGGCACGTAGACCCTTTCTTCACGAGGAGACATGACAGCGATGGACACCATCAGGGACATGATCGCCGCCCAGCGCGCCGAACTGGCCGAGGTCCTGGCCGGCCTGCCCGCGCCGAGCTGGGACGAGCCGACGCTCTGCGCGGGCTGGCGGGTACGTGAGGTCGTGGCGCACATCACGATGCCGTTCCGTTTCTCGGGCCGCCGGTTCGCGCTCGAGCTGGCCAAGTCGCGCGGCCGGTTCAACGACATGGCCGACCGGGTGGCGCGGCGCGACGCGGCCGCGATGTCGCCCGCGGACCTGACCGGGGCGGTCCGGTCCAACACCGGGCATCCGTGGAAGCCGCCCGGCGGCGGGTACACCGGGGCGCTGGCCCATGACCTGATCCACGGCCTGGATCTCACGGTGCCGCTCGGGCTGGACCGGCCGGTGCCTGAAGAGCGGCTGCGGCTGGTCCTGCCGGCCAGCCTGTCCGACCGGTCGGTGAAGTTCTTCGGCGTCGACCTGGACGGGATCGAACTGCGGGCGCAGGACATGGACTGGACGCTCGGCGCCGGCGTGCCGCTGACGGGCACGGCGGCCGACCTGCTGCTCGTTATGTGCGGCCGGACGCTCCCAGCCGGACGCCTGGCCGGCGAGCCGAGCGCCCGGTTCAGCCAGCCGGGGCCGCGGGGGTAACCGCGTCCGGGCCCTGGGCGAGGAGGACGTGGAAGGCGGCCTCGTCCAGGATGGGCACGCCGAGCTCGACCGCCTTGTCGTACTTGGAGCCGGCGCTCTCGCCCGCGACCACGAAGCTGGTCTTCTTGGACACCGAGGACGTCACCTTGCCGCCGGCCTGGCGGACCGCCTCGCCCGCCTCGTCCCGGCTCATCCCGTCCAGCGTCCCCGTGATGACCACGGACACCCCGGCCAGCAGCCGGGCCGCCGCCCGGTTCGGGTCCCAGTCCGGGTCCTCGAGCCGGACCCCGGCGTCTCGCCACTTGGCGATGATCGCCCGGTGCCAGTCGACGAGGAACCACTCGCGCAGCGACGCCGCGATCGTCGGCCCGACCCCGTCCACCCCGGCCAGCGCGTCCACGCTGGCGTCTTCGATGGCGTCCAGCGAGCCGAACTCGCTGGCCAGCGCGCGCGCCGCCGTCGGGCCGACGTGCCGGATGGACAGCGCGACCAGGATGCGCCACAGCGGCCTGGTGCGGGCCTCGGTCAGGTTGGCCAGCAGCCGGACGGCGTTGGCGCTCAGCGTGCCCTGCTTGACCATGAAGAACGGGCAGGTCTCCAGTTTGTCCGCGGTCAGCGCGAACACGTCGCCCTCGTCGGCGACCAGGCCGCAGTCGAGCAAGGCGGCGACCGCCTCCCAGCCGAGCACCTCGATGTCGAACGCGCCCCGCCCGGCCAGGTGGAAGAGCCGCTCGCGGAGCTGGGCCGGGCAGGACTTGGTGTTCGGGCAGCGCCAGTCGACCTCGTCCTCCTCCTTGGCCAGCGTGGTACCGCAGGACGGGCAGACGGTCGGGAAGCCGAACTCGCGCTCGTCGCCGGTGCGCAGGTCGGCGACCGGCCCGAGGACCTCGGGGATGACGTCGCCGGCCTTGCGCAGGATCACCATGTCGCCGATGAGGACGCCCTTGCGCTTGACCTCGTCCGCGTTGTGCAAGGTGGCCCGGTCCACCGTGGACCCGCTCACCTTGACCGGCTCCATCACGGCGAACGGGGTGACCCGGCCGGTGCGGCCGACGTTGACCTGGATGTCGAGCAGCCGGGTGGTGACCTCTTCCGGCGGGTACTTGAACGCGATCGCCCACCGGGGCGCCCGGCTGGTCGAGCCGAGCTGGCGCTGCAGCGCGATCTGGTCGACCTTGACCACCACGCCGTCGATCTCGTACGGGGGATCGTGCCGGTGCTCGGCGTAGTAGGCGATGTACTCGCGCACCCCGTCCATGTCCGGGACGACCTTGTACAGGTTGCTGACCGGCAGGCCCCAGCCGCGCAGCCGTTCGTACCAGCCCGACTGGGTGTCCGGCGCGCCCTCCAGGTGTCCCTCCTCGCCCGGGCCAGCGGCTTCACCGCTGATCCCTTCCTCGCCGGAGGAGCCCTCGACCCGGCCGACGCCGTGCAGGATGGCATCCAGCGCGCGCGATGCGGTGACCCGGGGGTCCTTCTGCCGCAGCGACCCGGCCGCGGAGTTGCGCGGGTTGGCGAACGCGGCCTTGCCCGCGTCCAGCAGCGACTCGTTCAGCTTGCCGAACGCCTCGACCGGCATGAACACCTCGCCCCTGACCTCGAGGACCGCCGGATGCCCGGAGCCCTTCAGCCGCGCCGGGATGGAGGAGATCGTGCGGATGTTCGGCGTGACGTCCTCGCCGGTGCGGCCGTCGCCCCGGGTGGCCGCCTTGACCAGAGCGCCGTCCCGGTACACGAGGTCGATGGCCAGGCCGTCGATCTTCAGCTCGCACAGGTAAGGCCCGGCGCCGCCGAGCTTGGTCGCGCGGTCGGCCCAGCCGCCCAGGTCCTCGTCGGTGAACACGTTGTCCAGGCTGAGCAGCCGCTCCAGGTGCTCGACCGGCGTGAACAGCGTGGATATCGCCCCGTGCACGGTCTGGGTCGGCGAGTCCGGCGTGCGCAGGTCCGGGTACTGCTCCTCGAGCGCGCGCAGCTCGCGCATCTTGGTGTCGTAGTCGATGTCGGAGATCGTGGGCGAATCCAGGATGTAGTACCGGTGATCGGCCTCGGTGATCTCCAGGCTGAGGTCCGCGTGCCGTCGTCTGGCCTCCGCCGGAGCCTCCCGGACGTCTCCGCTCGTCTCGTTCTCGCTCATCTGGGCTCTTCCCCCGTCTCCTCGATCAGCTCAGCCAGCATGCTCCCCGCCTCGCGGCAGCGCGTCAACGCGGCGCGCGCCTGAGCGGGGGAAGCGCCGGCCAGCCCGCAGGCGGGCGTGATCACGGCCTGCTCCGCGCACGTGTCCAGCGGCAGACCCAGCCGCCGCCATAGGCTGATGACCCGTTCGGCCGCCTGCCTGGCCTCGGCGCTTCCGTCACCCGGGGCTGCGGTTCCGGTCGGCCCGGGCCCGGCCGGCCCGGGCCCGGCCGGCCCGGGCCCGGCCGGTCCGGGGCCGGCCGGCTCGGGCACGGCCGGCACCACCCCCGTCAGCAGCCCCAGGCCGGCCTCCGCGGCCTCGGCCACCGCGTCCTGTTCCCCTCGCCGTAGCTGGCTGAGGTCGAAGGACAGGGCACCGGCCCCCGCCGCCCTGATGATCCCGAACGGCACGGCCGTCGAGCAGCTGTGTACCACCGTGTATTTCCCGGTGCTGGCGATCACCTGGGCCAGCCGTTCCCGCAGCACGTCGGCCTCGACCGGGGCGAGCCGCGACAGCCCGCTCGCCGTCGGCACCTCGCCCCCCGCCACCGCGGACAGGGCCGGCTCGTCTAGCTGGACGACGAGCCGGGCGCCGGGCACGCGCTTGCCCACTTCGGCCACATGGGCGGCGACCCCCTCGGCCAGCGAGGCGGTCAGGTCGGCCACGGCACCGGGATCGGCGATGGCCACGTTGAGCGTGCGCGGCAGCTCCAATGTGGCGGCTAGCGTCCAGGGCCCGCACAGCTGGATCTTGAGCGGCCCGCGGAAGCCGTCGAGGACCTCCTCCATGACGTCCAGGTCGGAGGAGAGCATGGTCCTGGCCCGGGCCAGGTCACGGCCGGGCCGTTCGGCCAGCCGCCAGCCGCGCGGCGTGACCTCGACCGGGATCTCGACCAGCAGCGCGGCGGTGCGGCCGGTGAGGTCCGCCCCCGGCCCGCGGTCGGGCAGCTCGGGCAGGTGGGGGAAATCGGGGAGCTCACCGGCGACGACGCGCATCGCCTCGGCCGGATCGGTCCCGGGCATCGAGCCGATCCCGGTCGCGCTTCCGGCCGGCCAGGGGAAACGGGGCTCATCATGGTCATCAGGCACATGTCGAGCTTAGGACGGCCGGGTGACAACGGCGTGATCAGCGTGGGCCGGGTGCTACCTCGCGCCCCGGCCCCTGCCCGGGACGCGAGGTAGCTTTCCCTCCCCCAGGGCGGCCTACCTGCCGCGGAAATCGGTGTCGGACTCCCCCGGCCAGC
>Ga0207683_10003094_pt1 | contig 14533 bp, 12 predicted proteins | sample KBSM73metaG_FD_184333 | JGI IMG/M metagenome (GOLD analysis project Ga0207683, IMG submission 184333) | Miscanthus rhizosphere microbial communities from Kellogg Biological Station, Michigan, USA - KBS M7-3 metaG (SPAdes) (version 2) | ecosystem: Host-associated > Plants > Roots > Rhizosphere >... | reverse complement strand
GTTTTGTAACGATTCTCCATTTGCCAGGATTGCGCTGCGCCTTTGGAGATGGTGGCAATCAGTTTCTCGATATCCAGTCCGGACTTTTTTGCGAAGTGCAGACCTTCTGCCAAACCCTGTACCAGTCCAGCGATGCAGATCTGGTTGACCATCTTCGAGAGTTGCCCGGACCCGGGCGACCCCAGAAGATTGCAGGCACGCGCGTAAGCTGCGATGATTTTTTCGGCCCGAGCGAATGGTTCGGCATCGCCACCGCACATCACCGTTAACGCGCCATTTTCGGCGCCGGCCTGACCGCCGGACACCGGCGCATCGACGAAATCGAACCCGCCTTTTTTTGCGGCTGCGTAAAGTTCGCGCGCAATTTCCGCTGAGGCGGTGGTGTGATCGACGAAGACCTTTCCCTTGTCCATCCCGGCAAAAGCGCCGTTCGGACCCAACGTTACCTCGCGTAGATCGCTATCGTTGCCGACACACGCCATAACGACGTCCTGACCCTCGGCTGCAGATTTGGGAGTGGGCGCCGATTTGCCGCCGTGCTGCTTGACCCATTGGTCGGCCTTGGCGGCAGTCCGGTTGTAGACGGTTACATCGTGCCCGCCTTTGTTCTTCAAATGCCCCGCCATGGGGTAGCCCATAACTCCCAGGCCCAGAAACGCTACCTTCGCCATCGTAAATCTCCCTCACCAATTTCGAGTATCCCTTGGCCGGCCACAGCCGATGCCTATCTGCCAATAGGTCATTGCCGGGGCAGGCGCGTCAACCGGTCTCGGTCGTTGCTCTCCACATTGACCAGTCTGCTACCTTGCCTATGGTGGCGCCAACAAATGGACGGTGATCATGGCCGTGAACAAAGAGCAGGTGCTTGCAGCCTTGGCCAAGGTGCCATCGCCAGGCGGCACGGCCTTGCCTGATGCGCGTGTCCTCTCAGACGTCGTCGTTTCCGAGGGCAAGGTCTTCTTCTCGCTGACGGTTGATGCGACCGCCGTGAAGATGTGGGAGCCTGTACGCAAGGCGGCGGAAGATGCAGTGCGTGCCATTCCCGGTGTGCAATCGGCGTTGGTTGCATTGACTGCCGAGAGGTCCGCAGGTCCCGCCGCCCGCGCGCCGCAATCGGCCGCGCAGGCTGCGCCGCGTGCCGCGCACCCCGCCGACAAGGTTCAACCGGGCATTCCCGGTGTCGACGCGGTCATCGCAGTCGCCTCAGGGAAGGGCGGGGTCGGCAAATCGACCACGGCCGTCAATCTGGCGCTGGGCCTGCGCGATCTGGGTTTAAAGGTCGGCATGCTCGACGCCGATATCTACGGCCCGTCGCTTCCAAAGCTGCTGGCGATCAAGGAAAAACCACAGACCATTGGCGGCACGCGTCTTAAACCAATCGACCGCTATGGCCTCACTGTGATGTCAATCGGGTTCCTGATCGATGAAGATACGCCGATGATCTGGCGTGGGCCAATGGTGATGTCGGCCATCACCCAAATGCTGCGCGAGGTCGAGTGGGGCAAACTCGACGTCATGGTCGTCGACATGCCGCCTGGCACCGGGGACGCACAGCTCACGATGGCGCAGCAGGTCCCGCTGAAGGGTGCGGTGATTGTTTCTACGCCGCAGGATCTCGCGTTGATTGATGCGCGACGCGGGGTCGCCATGTTCAAGCGCGTGAATGTGCCGGTGCTCGGCGTGGTCGAGAACATGAGCTATTTCCTGTGTCCGAGCTGCGGTGCGCGGTCCGACATTTTCGGCCATGGCGGAGCGCGGCATGAGGCGGAACGTCTTGGCGTACCGTTCCTCGGCGAGGTGCCCCTGCACATGACCATCCGGGAAAAATCGGATGCCGGTCTGCCAGTGGTTGCAACAGAGCCGGACGGCGAGCACGCTCGCATTTATCGCGACATCGCGACCAAAGTCCTCGCCCAGCTTAAGGGCGCGGCTGCCGGCCGGGCGCCCCCCAAGATCGTTATTGAGGCTTAAATATTGGGATTTCGTCTCTGGCGAAATGACTAGGCGATTTACGTGATTTCTGCCTTGTGTGCTTTGCGGCTCCGCAGCATTGTACCTGTTCTGTCCGACGTGTTCGCTGATGAGGGGTGAAAGAGGAAACGTCCGGATGCCAGATGGAGGAACAAATGAAACGACGCCAATTTTTGACTGCGATGGGTGCCGGCGCCGCCGCCACCGCGATTGCCGCGCCGGCGATCGCGCAATCGTCCCCGACCTTGAAATGGCGATTGACGGCAAGCTGGCCGAAATCCCTTGATACGTTGTACGGCACTTGCGAGATGCTTTCGAAATATGTGTCGGAAGCAACCGATGGCAAATTCCAGATTCAGTCATTCGCTGCGGGTGAAATCGTGCCCGGCCTGCAGGTCCTTGATGCGGTCCAAAACGGCACGGTCGAATTGGGTCACAGTGCTCAGTACTACTACATTGGCAAGGATCCGACCTGGGCCTTGTTCTGCGCCGTTCCGTTCGGGCTCAATTCCCGTCAACAGAACGCATGGTTTTATCATGGTGACGGCCAGAAACTGATCGACGAGTTTGGCGCTAAATTCAATACCAAGTGTTTGCTCGCCGGTAACACCGGCTGCCAGATGGGCGGCTGGTTCAACAGGGAAATCAAGGAGCCCGGGGACTTCAAAGGACTCAAGATGCGCATTGGCGGCTGGGCCGGCAAGACGCTCGCCAAGCTTGGTCTTGTCGCGCAGCAGATCGCCGGAGGCGATATTTATCCGGCGCTGGAGAAGGGTACAATCGACGCCGCCGAATGGGTCGGGCCCTACGATGACGAGAAGCTCGGCTTCCAAAAAATCGTCAAGTACTACTATTACCCCGGCTGGTGGGAAGGCGGCACTGCCAACCACCTGCTGATCAATCTTGCGAAGTGGAACGAACTTCCGAAATCATACCAATCTATCCTGGAAGCGGCGGCCGCGGCATGCAATGTGAAACAGCAAGCCGACTACGATGCGAAGAACCCGCAAGCCTTGAAGCGGCTCGTTGCCAGCGGCACTCAGCTGCGTCCGTTCTCGCAAGCGACAATGGAGGCCTGTCTTAAGGCATCGAATGAAGTGAATGTCGAAACCTCGGCGACCAATGCTGACTACAAGAAGGTGCTGGACTCGATGGCGGCATTCCGGCGCGACGAGTATCTCTGGTGGCAGGTCGCTGAATACGGGTTCGACACCTTTATGATCCGCAGTGGCGCAAAAGGCTGATAGAAAGCCCAAAGCAGACACCTTGAGGGGCCAGCCCAAAAGCTGGCCCCTTGCATTTTTGGCCGAGAAAATGGGCCGTTCTTTTCCATTTACAACTTTTGTTTAACCCGTACAGACTGGATTTAGCGAGGGTGCTCCTTCATGGTCTAAGCTAGCTCCGATGGCAATTCGTAGCCGGGGAGTGGCTGGAGCTTCCGTCACAAAAAAGAGGGGGAAATGGAATGAAACGTCGTCAATTTATCAAGACTGCCGGTCTTGGCATCGCCGCAAGCGCGGTTGCCGCGCCAGCGATCGCGCAATCGATGCCTGAGATCAAATGGCGAATGACCTGCAGCTGGCCAAAATCGCTCGATACGCTGTATGGCGCCGCTGAAGTTATGGCGAAAAACGTTGCAGAGGCAACCGACAATAAATTTCAGATCCAGGTTTTTGCCGGCGGCGAAATCGTGCCCGCACTTCAAGCCTTGGATGCGGCATCGAGTGGAACCGTCGAAATCGGCCACTCGGCGTCTTACTATTATTTCGGCAAAGATCCGACATTCGCGTTCGGCACTTCGGTCGCGTTTGGCCCCAATCAGCGCCAGAACCAGGCATGGATGATCCATGGTGGCGGGATGGATCTTCTGAACAACTTCTACAAGAAGTTCAACGTCACCGCGTTGATGGCTGCCAACACTGGTTGTCAGATGGGTGGATGGTTCCGCAAGGAGATCAACACAGTTGATGACCTCAAGGGTCTGAAATTCCGCATCGGCGGCTTCCCAGGCAGGGTGCTGGCGAAACTTGGCGTGGTCCCGCAACAAATCGCCGGCGGCGATATTTTCCCGGCACTGGAAAAGGGCACCATCGACGCCGCCGAATGGGTCGGTCCGTACGATGATGAAAAGCTCGGTTTCCAGAAGATCGCGCCGCACTACTATTACCCGGGTTGGTGGGAGGGCGGATCGATGATCTTTGCCTTCGTCAATCTTGATAAATGGAATTCGCTGCCGAAAGCCTATCAAGCAGCTCTGACGGCCGCCGGGCACTACGCTAACACCTGGTCGATGGCGAAATACGACGCTGCGAATCCGCAGGCACTAAAGCGGCTTGTTGCTGGCGGCGCCCAGCTCAGGCCTTTCTCGCCGGCGATCATGGACGCCTGCTACAAGGCAGCGGCGGAACTGCACAATGAAGTTGCCGCAACCAACGCGGACTTCAAGAAGGTGCTCGATGCGATGCTGGCCTTCCGCAATGATCAATATCTGTGGTGGCAAGTCGCGGAATACAGCTACGACAGTTACATGATACGCGCGCGGGCGCGCGGCTAAGCATCAGACGAAGCGATGAGGCCCCGGAACCTGGTTCCGGGGCCTCGGCTTTTCCGTAATGGGACGCGGCAATCTTATTTGAAATTAAGCGGCGGCATTTCCGGCATCTGAATTTCGATCTTGACCTTGGATGGGTCGATCTTGGTCGTTCGATCGATCCAGAATGTAACCGATGCCGGCCATAAAATGACAATCGCGACGAGGATCACCATTGATCCGATCCAGGGGATGGCGCCCCAATAGATATCCGATGTCTTGATCGATTTTGGCGCGATGCCTCGCAAATAAAACAATGCAAATCCGAAAGGCGGATGCATGAAGCTCGTTTGAATGTTCGCGCAGATGAGGACACCGAACCAGATGAGATCGATGCCGAGTTTTTCGGCCGCGGGCGTCAGCATCGGAATAATGATGAAGGCTATTTCGAAAAAATCCAGGAAAAACGCGATCAGGAAAATGAAGGCGTTGGCAAAGATCAAGAAACCGACGGGACCTCCAGGCAATGATGTCAGCAGGTCTTCAATCCAGACCTTGCCGCCGACTCCCTGAAATACCAGGCTGAAGACGCGCGCGCCAATCAGGATATAAACCACCATTGCGGTGAGGCGCATGGTCGACGCCATCCCCTGATAGAGCAGCGGCCAGGTCAGCGAGCCGTAGAACCACGCCAACGCGATCGCGCCGACCACGCCCATTGCGCCGGCCTCGGTTGGTGTCGCAAGGCCCATGAAAATTGTGCCCAGCACCAGGAAGATCAGGCCCAGCGAGGGGATCATGCCGCGCATGCATCGCTTCCACAGCTGCCAGCCCTGGAGCGTGCGAGCCTCCTTCGGAAGTGCAGGCACGTCATCCGGCCAGATGATGCTGACGATCAAAACCCAACCGCAGAACAACATGACCTGGATGATGCTCGGCCCTATCGCGCCGGCATACATGTCGCCAACCGATCGCCCCATCTGATCGGCCAGGACGACAAGCACGAGCGAGGGCGGAATGAGTTGCGTAATCGTGCCTGATGCCGCGATCACGCCCATGGTATGGCGAACCGAGTAGCCGTATTTGAGCATCGGCGTCATGGAGATCACGCCCATGGCGATGACCGACGCTGCTACGGTACCGGTGATCGCGCCGAGAATGGCGCCGACGAAAATTACTGCGTACGAGAGACCGCCGCGTACCGGTCCAAAGAGCTGACCGAATGAATCGAGCAGGTCTTCCGCGAGACCGCAACGTTCGAGAATGGCGCCCATAAAGGTGAAAAACGGAATAGCCAACAACAGGTCGTTGGAGACGATACCGAACAGTTGATAGGTCAGGTTGCCGAGAAAGTCGGGGCGGATCAGGCCGAATTCGATGCCCAAGAACCCAAAGAACAGGCCGGTCGCAGCAAGCGAGAACGCCGCCGGATATCCGATGAGCATGAAGAGAACCATGCCCGCAAACATCAAGGGCGCGAGATTTTCCGCGATCCAATTCATTGCAGCGGCTTTTCGTACTTGAATTCAGCGTCGATGACGTGTTCAAGCGCGGCGACGCGTTTGATGATTTCAGAAACGCCCTGAAACGCCATAAGCGTAAACCCGACCGGCAACAGAAGTTTCACCGGCCAGCGGATCAGCCCGCCCGCATTCGACGAAGCTTCGTTGATGTTCCAAGACTCAACGAACCAGGGCCAGGTGAAGTAGACCAGGATTACGCAAATCGGCAGGAGGAAAAGCACGCCGCAGATGATGTCTATCCAGATTTGCGTGCGTTCGGATGCAAACATGCCGTAGAAGAGGTCGACGCGCACATGCTCGTTCATCTTGAGCGTGTACGGCGCGCCGAGCAGGACCATCCCGGCGAACATGTACCACTGGATTTCAAGCCAACCGTTTGAGCTCTCGCTGAAAACATAGCGGCTGGCGGCATTGCCGGCGCTGATAACGGCTGCCAGCAAAACCAGCCAGTTAGCGACAACGGCCAATTGTGTATTGAACCAGTCGATCCCACGACTGAGCTTCAGCAGAACGTTCACACCCTCTCCCCACAGAGGCCTGGGAAGTTGACCCGGCCCCAGCACGTGTCCCCCCACGGACCCCGCCACCTTAATCCGATGCCGCTATCTGCCGTCAATGGAGATTTTGGGGATAGGTCTCGTTATTTAGCCGGATGCTATGCGCTGCCTTCGCAACCGGAGCACGTCCCAAACCGTCTCGGAGGGACGGAAATTGACGCGTCAATGAACCCCAAACGCCCGGTTTCACTTGGGCCGGACTTCAAAGCTGCCGCCTGCCGAGGGCGAAAAACCGCTCGATTTCGAGTCCGGCGTTCGCGTGTGGGGTAAGGTGTGCAAATGCGGCAGTTCAACAATCGCCGAACTAGCCGCCGGTCATGCTCATATGGCGGGGCAGGGCAGGGCCCTGATGCCGTCGATCGATCAGGAAATCATGCCCCTTGGGTTTGCGCGCAATCGCCTCGTCGATCGCAGCATTCAAGAGGTCATTGTTTGTCGAAGCCCGCAAAGAATTACGGAGATCAGCGGCGTCGTTCTGGCCAAGGCACATGTAAAGCGTGCCGGTGCAAGTAATGCGTACGCGGTTGCACGATTCACAGAAATTATGAGTGAGCGGGGTAATGAAACCCAACCGGCCACCGGTTTCTTTCACGCGCACGTAGCGCGCCGGCCCCCCCGTGCGGTAGTCGATTTCGTCGAGCGTATATCGCTCGGCGACCCCCGCGCGTACGATCGATAGTGGCAAATATTGATCGAGACGTGATTCATCGACATCACCGAGCGGCATTACTTCGATCACGGTGAGATCCATGCCGCGCCCATGCGCCCATTCGAGCAGTCTCGTGATCTCATCCTCATTCACACCCTTGAGCGCAACAGTATTAATCTTGATTTGAAGGCCGGCCGCCTGTGCGGCCTTGATGCCATCGAGGACCTTGCCGAGATCACCCCAGCGCGTGATTGCTCTGAATTTATCGGGATCAAGCGTATCGAGTGAAACGTTGATGCGGTCGATACCATTGGCCTTGAGTTCCGAAGCGTATTTTTCCAACTGCGAGCCATTGGTGGTCAGTGTGAGCTCTTTGAGCGCACCGCTTTCGAGATGACGTGAAAGCGAAGACACCAGTGTCATGATGCCGCGCCGTACTAGGGGTTCGCCGCCGGTGAGGCGCAGCTTCGTTACGCCTTTTGCGACGAATGCGCTGCAGAGCCGGTCGAGTTCCTCGAGACTCAGGAGATCTGCTTTCGGCAGAAACGTCATGTGCTCCGACATGCAGTAGACACAGCGGAAATCGCATCGGTCGGTCACCGATACGCGCAAATAGGTGATGGCGCGCTGGAAGGGATCGACCAGCGCGGCCGGCTTTTGCCGACCACGATCAAGTTCGATTGTGAAGCTGCCGCCAGCCATCTGTCGGTCCTTGCATGGCGAACACCTCGGTCCGCCTACTTATATAGGAATTCCGGTCGATATTGACCATAGCGCCAACCCGCGCGTGGTCGGCCGCGCGCACGCTCGACGTAGGGCTGTCTAGTTTTGACGTGGGGCCGAACTGGTCGGCCAAGGTGAGGGCGCCTGCACCGGTCCTGCCGTCATGGGAGCCGGGGCGGCCGCCGCCGCCGGCTTCGGGCGCGCGGCAGGCTTCTTGGCCGCAGGTTTCTTTGGCGCCGGCTTCTTTGCCACCGAGGGACCTGCAGGTGTGAGTTCAACGACCACGGGATTGGGACGCAATCTCGGCGGCTCACCGGTGGCCGTGATCGCGTCAAGTCTTTCTGTTTCCGGCTGGTAGCCGTTGAGCGTGAAAGTGACCGAGGAGGCCGCATCGACCGGTAGCGCAAGCGCGCACGGCGTGCGGCAGGTCTGGCCATTGGATGCCTTCGCTTCGGCACCCGGCGGTTCCGATTCCAGGCTTACCGTATCCAGGGAAGGCCCTGGTTTGAGAGCATCGAGATTCATCCAGTCAGAGCTTGATGAACACGCGGCGAGCACAAGTGCGCTGCCGATAACCGCGAGAACTCGGTACATCATATTAACCGTCCCACTCGAGCGACTTGACGCCGCCCACCCCTTATAAGGATACGGGTGTCGTCATGGAGGCGCAACTGACGGCGCCCAGTTAACCTTACCAGATTAACCGCCATTTCGTACCATACCCGTCAAATTGCAAACGAAATGGCGGCGATTGACGCCGGCAACTGGGCAAAATGACTGATGGTCCGGTCGGGCCCAAATTCGGCAATCGGGCGCTCACTGTAGCCAAAGTCGACCGCAATGACCGGGACACCCGCCGCGCGTGCGGTGCGAATATCGGTAATGGAATCTCCAATCATGATGGCGTGTTGCATCGTACCCCCTGCGGCAGCGATGGTTCGCCGCAGAATTTCGGGATCCGGTTTCTGAATGCCGAAGGTGTCCCGACCGCAGATCGCTGCGAACCGGTCTGCGAGCTTGAACTGATCAAGTAGACGCACCGATAGCCGTTCAAGCTTGTTCGTGCACACTGCAAGCCGATGCCCATGTGCGCCGAGCGTATCCAGCGCCTCCGTTAACCCGGGAAAAGGTCGTGAACGATCGGCGATGTGGTCCGAATAGTGCCCAATGAAGTCAGTGAACATCTGCTCGAGCCTGGCAGGCGCAAGAACATGGCCCTCGGCCTCGATCCCATTGGCTATCATTGCCTTGGCACCGCCGCCGACCAGGTTGCGTGCGGTGCCGTAAGGCAATGGCGCTAAACCTTCACGCGCGAAAACCACGTTAAGGGTCTCGACGAGGTCCGGCGCGGTATCAATCAGGGTGCCGTCGAGGTCAAAGACAATCGTGAGTACAACCATGAGGGAGATCGCTAACCGTCGTTCGGCAACGTTGCAAGGGCGATTTACCGGACGCTGGCGGTCCAGCAAAATTCGGCTATTCAGGAACAACGATCGGAGCTAGACAGACGTAATACCACCACCACCGCCAACCGATGTCGCTTTAGCCTGTACCCATGAACGCCGAAGCCCAGAAACGCGCAGCTGCCGCTCGTGCTGTTGAATTTGTGCGCCCGGGCATGCGGGTCGGCCTCGGCACTGGATCGACCGCGAAGCATTTCGTAGAGCAAATTGGCGAGCGTGTTCGCTCAGGCCTGAAGATCATTGCGGTACCGACATCGGAGGCGACGCTATCCGACGCAAAGCGTTGCGGCATTGAGCTCACCACACTGGATCAAACGCCCGAGCTTGATCTGACGGTGGACGGCGCTGATGAGATCGGGCCTGACCTTTGCCTGATCAAGGGCGGGGGTGGCGCGTTGCTGCGGGAAAAAATCGTTGCGGCGGCCTCCGCGCGCATGATCGTGATCGCCGATCGCAGCAAAATGGTTACAACACTCGGCCGTTTTCCTCTGCCAATTGAGGTGGTCCCGTTCGGTCTGCCGGCCACGGAGCGTGCGATTGAGAAGGCCATTGGCGCAATTCAGCAACCCGGTCCACTAACGCTGCGGCGAGGCAAAGACGGCCATCCTTTCGTCACGGATAGCGGCCACTGGATTGTCGATGCCGCGCTTGACCGGGTTGACGAGCCCGCCGCGTTGGCGCATGCGCTTTCGGGTGTTCCGGGAGTGGTGGAACACGGTCTGTTTATTGGCCTGGCGCACATGGCCATTATTGGTGGGCCGGACGGCGTGGAAATCATCGAAGGCCGCGGAATCTCGAGCTAGATGGAGTTTCAAGATGCGTGTCGTTCAGTTCATTAAAAGCACGGTCAGGCCGGCGGGTATTGTCATTGTGTTGGTTGCGTTCACTGCTGGCGCCACGGCCCAGCAGACATCAATAGCGGCCGTGCAGACAGCCAAGGAAATAGTGAGCGTTACCGGTGCCACCGCTCTATTCAATCCCTTGATTCCCGGTGTGATAGAACAAGCAAAGAATCTATTTCTTCAGCAGAACCCGGGTCTGGGCAAGGATCTCAACGAGATTGCCACCAAATTGCGTGCCGACCTTGCGCCGCGCTTTAGTGAGCTGACCGACGAGGTGGCAAAGCTCTATGCGGCTCACTTCAGTGACGCGGAGCTCAAGCAAGTGTTGGCGTTCTACAAGTCGCCGATAGGCATGAAATTGATTGCCGAGCAGCCGAAGGTCGGCGAAGAGAGCCTGAAATTCGCGCAGGACTGGGCAAACAAACTATCCGACCAGGTGATCGCAAATATGCGTGACGAACTGAAAAAGCGGGGTCACGCACTTTGACAGGCGCCTGCCGGCGATAGGTCCGCCGGTCGTGGCATAGCAGTTGGTTCGGCTGATGGCGGATCACGACGTCGATCTTTTCGTTATCGGAGCCGGTTCCGGTGGCGTACGCGCCGCGCGCATCGCTGCGAGCTATGGCGCTCGCGTGATGATCGCCGAGGAATATCGCGTCGGGGGCACATGCGTTATCCGCGGCTGCGTGCCAAAAAAGCTCCTGGTCTATGCCTCGCGATTTTCTGACGAATTCGAGGATGCTGCCGGTTATGGCTGGACAGTAGCCGAGCCGACATTCGATTGGCCGGCGCTGATCGCCAACAAGGATCGCGAGATTGCGCGACTCGAAGCGGCCTATAAGAGCACACTCGAACGCTTCAATGTCAGCCTCGTAGAGAGCCGCGCCGTGCTCGAAGATGCGCACACCGTGCGTCTGGCGACCGGCGCTCGCGTGCGCGCTGAGACGATTCTGATTTCGACCGGCGCGTGGCCGCATTTTGGTCCGAAGATTCCCGGCATCGAGTACGCAATCTCTTCAAATGACGCTTTCCATCTTGCCAAGTTTCCAAAGCGAATTGTAATCCAGGGCGGAGGCTACATTGCAGTAGAATTTGCCAGTATCTTCGCGGGACTCGGCAGTAAGGTAACCCTGGTATATCGCGGTGAAAATATTCTTCGCGGGTTCGATGATGATGTGCGCGAGCACTTGCGCAGCGAGATGCGTGGACGCGGCATCACTGTCAATTGCGGGCACATCGTTACGTCAATCGATAAATCAGGTGACGAATTTGTCACGCAGCTGTCGGACAACAGTACAATCATTGCCGACAACGTCATGTTTGCGATCGGTCGTCGCCCGAATGTGATGAGGCTGGGAATTGAAAGATTGAACGTTAAGATTCATGAGCACGGCGGCATCGAGGTTGACGAGTACTCACGTACGACGACACCGAACGTCTACGCCGTTGGCGATGTGACAAACCGAGTCAACCTGACGCCAGTGGCGATCCGGGAAGGCCACGCATTTGCCGACACGGTCTACGGCGGGAAACCCACACCCGTGGATCACAGCAATGTGCCGACGGCAGTGTTTTCCGAGCCAGAAGTCGGCGTCATTGGACTCACCGAGACTCAAGCGCGCGAGCAGTTACGCAAGGTCGATGTCTACAAGACCACGTTTCGTCCGATGAAGGCGACTCTGTCCGGTCGCAACACGCGCTCGTTCATGAAGCTATTGGTCGACGGCATTACTGACCGCGTCGTCGGTTGCCACATCGTCGGTCCCGACGCAGGCGAGTTGATCCAGGTCGTCGGGATAGCTGTGAAGATGGGTGCAACCAAGGCCGACTTCGATGCCACCATGGCCGTCCATCCGACTGCCGCCGAGGAACTGGTCACCATGCGCGAAAAGGCCGTGAGCTACGGTCGCGCGGCAGCGGAATAATGCCTAAATAACCCAATTGGCTGGAATAACTGGCCTGAGCGGGGCGCTGTCGTGTATAACGCCGGCCAAACGCTGGAGCAGTGCGTAATGGCCGAACGTTGGACGCCCGACAGTTGGCGCAAAAAGCCAATTCAGCAGGTCCCGGATTATCCGGACCGGCAGGCGTTGGCTGACGTCGAGAAGCAACTTGCCACCTTCCCACCGCTGGTGTTTGCCGGCGAAGCGCGCAGTCTGAAGAGACAATTGGCGCGTGTTACAAAGGGTGAAGCTTTCCTGCTGCAAGGCGGCGACTGCGCGGAAAGTTTTGCGGAGCATGGCGCCAACAACATCCGCGACTTTTTCAGGATGTTTTTGCAAATGGCGGTGGTGTTGACATACGCCGCGGCTTCACCGGTGGTGAAGGTAGGCCGCATTGCTGGCCAGTTCGCAAAGCCTCGTTCCTCGCCAAACGAAAAGCGCGACGGAAAGGAACTGCCGAGTTACCGTGGCGACATTATCAATGACATCGCTTTCACCGAAGAGGCGCGCCGTGCGGACCCGCGTCGTCAGATCGAGGCCTATCGGCAGTCGGCTGCAACGCTCAATCTGCTGCGTGCGTTCGCGCAAGGCGGCTACGCCAACCTCGCCAGCGTGCGCCAATGGATGCTCGGCTTCGTCAAGGATAGTCCACAGTCTCGACGCTATGTCGAATTGTCGGACCGAATTTCCGAGGCGCTTGGCTTCATGCAGGCCTGCGGCCTCGATCTGGAGGGCCATCCCGAACTGCGCACCACCGAGTTTTATACGAGTCACGAGGCGCTGCTGCTCGGTTTCGAGGAAGCAATGACGCGCGTCGATTCGACGACCGGCGACTGGTACGCGACATCCGGCCACATGCTATGGATCGGAGATCGCACGCGGCAATACGATCATGCGCATATCGAATACGCGCGCGGGATCAAGAACCCCCTTGGACTGAAATGCGGCCCGTCGAGCAAGCCTGACGATTTATTGCGTCTGATCGAGATCCTGAATCCCGACAATGAACCGGGCCGCCTCACGCTGATTGGCCGCTTTGGTGCCGAAAAGGTTGGTGAGCTTCTTCCGCCACTTGTCCGCGCTGTACAGCGCGAAGGCAGGATGGTGCTGTGGTCGTGTGATCCGATGCACGGCAACACAATCAGCTCGGCGAGCGGTTATAAGACCCGGCCGTTCGATCTGATTTTGAAAGAGGTCCGCAACTTCTTCGAGGTTCATCAGGCCGAAGGCACCTATGCCGGGGGCGTGCATCTGGAGATGACAGGGCAGAATGTCACGGAGTGCACTGGCGGCGCCCGTGCAATTAGCGAAGCTGATCTCAACGACCGCTATCACACGGTCTGCGATCCGCGGCTCAACGCGGAGCAGGCGATTGATCTCGCCTTCCTGCTGGCAGAATTGCTTAAGAAAGAGCGGTCCGTGCGGACCAAGCCAATGCCAGTGGCTGCCGGACTCTGAAGCCGGAAGTATTCATTCCGATTTGGTGTTAGTATCGGTGAGGCGGCTGCGAGCTCGGTGCGGCTTGCCGCTGAACAACAAATATGTCCGAGCTCGGGAGGCCTTATGAAACATCGCTGTTGGCGGCAAGCGAAGCTTTACTTCGCGCTGGCCGTATTACCAATTCTTACGGTCGGAGCTACAGCGCAGATTGCGGTTTCCGCAAATGACAACAAGGCCGTTCTGGTCAACGGCGCCAATGTGGTGCCGGACACGCCGGCAGCCGACACGGTGAGCATCATCGACCTCGGTGCTTCGCCGCCAAAGGTGATCGGCGAAGTCAAGGCACCGGCCAGCGTGGTCGGGCCGCCGCAGAGCGTCGCGATATCGCGCGACGAAAGCTTTGCGCTGGTGACGGGAGCCTTCAAGGTCGATCCGACTAATGCGAAAAAGGCCGTTCCTGATAACAGGCTTTCGGTAATCGACCTCAAGGCCAGGCCGCCGGCGGTTATTGCCACATTGGAAGCCGGCCTTGGCGCTGCGGGCGTATCGATCAACAACGCTGGCACACTGGCGCTGGTCGCAAACCGCAGTGAAGGCACCATTTCGGTTTTCACTGTGGCCGGCAACAAGCTCACGCCGGCTGGCAAGATCGACCTCGGTGATCCGAAGTCGGGCCCCAGCCATGTCGCATTCACGCCAGATGGCAAGAGCGCGCTGGTAACTCGCGACGGCGATCATCGAATTTCCATCCTGTCGGTCGACGACAACAAGGTACTAGATAGCAAAGCGTTCATGGTGGGCGGCATACGACCCTACAGTCTTGAAATTAGTTCGAAGGGTGATGTCGCCGTGGTCAGCAATCAAGGTGGCGGACAGGGCGATATCGACACCA
>Ga0207683_10003091_pt1 | contig 14543 bp, 15 predicted proteins | sample KBSM73metaG_FD_184333 | JGI IMG/M metagenome (GOLD analysis project Ga0207683, IMG submission 184333) | Miscanthus rhizosphere microbial communities from Kellogg Biological Station, Michigan, USA - KBS M7-3 metaG (SPAdes) (version 2) | ecosystem: Host-associated > Plants > Roots > Rhizosphere >... | reverse complement strand
CACCACCCACTATGGGCAGCTGCTGCTGGTCAAGGTCGGACTGCTCGTCGTGATCCTCGGGTTCGCCGCCGTGTCACGTGCCCGTGTGCGCTCGAACCTCGCCCGGGCCGTGACGTCGAGTGGGCCGTCGGCCCTGGCGCGATCGGTGCGGGCCGAGACTGCGCTCGGAGTCGGCGTGGTCGCTGTCACCGCGGTACTCGTCGCCACCACTCCGGCGCGGATCGCCTATCGACCGATCGAGGAGCGGACCGTCACCGCCGGGCCAGTGACTGTACAGCTCACCGCCGTTCCCGAAGGCGGCCACACGATCGACCTGCACCTGTACGTGTTCGGCGCGAACGGCCTACCCACCGATGTGCTCGGCATGCGCGCCGAGGCTGACCTGCCGGCCCGTCACCTCGGCCCGATCAGCCTGACTCTCGTTCCCGCCGGGACCGGGCATTTCATCGCCAACCGGGTGCTGCTGCCGCGCGGCGGTGCCTGGACGCTGCGCCTTTACGTCCGCGCCAGCGAATTCGATGCCTACCCCGCCACGACCCGGCTCACCGTCCGCTAGGAGGAGCGATGCGAGGCGCCACTATCCGACACATGACGCTGGCGGTCGGCCTGGTCCTGCTCCTGACTGCGCTCCGCTCGCAACCAGCCGCTGCCCACTCCACAAACGGCTCCGACGCGACGCACTACCGCACTCGCCTGGACGGGTTGACCCCACCGGTCGCCGGCCTGACCGCCACCGTCGACCCACGCGGCGAATGGATCCAGGTCACCAACGCCACCGGGAAGACGCTCACCATCCTCGGCTACGCGCACGAGCCGTACCTGCGTATCACCCCGGCCGGCGTGGAACAGAACGCGACATCCCCGACCGTCACCCTCAACCAGAGCCTGTTCGCCGACATCAGCCAGGCCCTTACCCGGCAAGCCGCCCCGCAGTGGCTACCGATGTCGCCCGGCAACCAGGCCCGCTGGCACGACCATCGCATCCACTGGATGGGTGCAGTCCGTCCGCCGGCTGTCCAGGCTCATCCCCGCACCGCGCAGCTCATCGGCACCTGGACCGTGCACATGACCCTCGAAAGCCAACCGATCGACGTGACCGGCACTCTGAACTGGCTCCCGGTCAAGAACGGACCCAGCCCGATCCTGGTCGCCTTCATCGTCGCCGACGGCCTGCTACTGCTCATCGGCATCGGAATCTACGTGCTGTTCCAACGCCGCCGGCGCGGCGGCAACGCCGACCCGGCCGCCGACAGGTCGCCCGACCCACCGGTCAGCTCCAATGGGTCCGACTGGTTTGTCGATAGATCGGGAACCGCGAGCACCCCGAGGGAGACAGCTACCCGGGAAGAACCCGATCATGACGTCCCCACACCCACCGGGAGCTAATCGGTGAAAGTCCGGCTCGTCCTGGCCACGACTACCTGACTGGCCGCGACAGGCACACCTACTCTGCTGCGCAACGCGGCTATCGAAGTCTTCGCCCTCGTCGGCGCGGAGGTCGCCCGCGGCGGCGGCCACCGCAAGTACTGGCCGATCCGTCCCCATCGAGCGTTGAGACAACCCCTGGATCCGATTCGGGCCGGGTGTTGCTGCGAGAGGATGGCGCTGTGTTTACGGAGGCGGCGCTGCTCGATGCCGCGGGTCCCGTGGTCTTCGAACGCGGCCTAGGGTACGTGCGCTACATCCGCGGCTTGCAAGTGCAGGCTGGGCAGGCCACGGCGTCGATCCAGGCCAAGCGGGTCTACTCGGTCCGACTCACCTGGGCGAGGCGTTCGCTCGACGGCGAGTGCTCGTGTCCGCACAATTTCGAGGGCTACTTCTGTAAACATCTGGTGGCCGTCGGCCTTGCGGTTCTCGACGCCGATCCGGGTCCCGTTGTCAGCGAGGTCGAAGGCGACGCGCTGCGCAAGTATCTCGACGAGCTGGACCGAGCTGAGCTCATCGAACTGGTCGCCGAGTTGATCGCGCGGGACGAGTCGGCGTTCCGGCTCGTACAGGCCCGCGCGGTGGAAGCGGGCTCGACGGCTGCCGTGAATCCGGATGAGCTGACCCGTGCGGTATCGACCGTGATGCCGCGGGGTTTCGTCGATTATCGCGCGTCGTTCGATGTTGCGCGGGACGTGCAGGTTCTGCTCGATGACCTGGAGGCGTTGCTCGCCGCGGGCGCGGCTGATCAGGTGCGTCAGCCGTTGGAGCGTGCGGTTACCCGGCTGCGCAAGGTCATGCTCGATGCTGACGACTCGGCTGGTGTGTTGGGTGATGCGTGTCAGCGAGCCGCGGAGCTGCATGCTCGCGCCTGCGCGGAAAGCGCGCCCGACGGCGTGAAGTTGGCTCGGTGGCTAATGAAATTCCGCGTCGAGTCGCCCGGTTGGCCGGACGTCACCCTGGGGATGTATGCGTCAGCGCTGGGCCAGCGCGGCCTTCGTAGGTACCGGACGGAACTGGCAAGGCAGGATGCGTTGCACGCTGAGGCAGACAGGTTCAGCCGCTTCGAGATTGATCGCATGCTGCTCGAGCTCGCAGATCACGATGGTGATATAGACGAGGCGGTCCGTTTGCTCTCCCGCGACATCGAGCACACTGCCTATGGCGCAATCATCACCCGGCTGCAAGCCGCCGAGCGCGACCGGGACGTTCTCGAGTGGGTCGATCGCGCGGTGGGCGCTGGGCGGCTGTCGCATCATGGCGACCGCCGATCGAACGACTACTGGCTTACGCCCGCCCAGGTCTCCGACATCTACCGGAGCGCCGGCCGGGTCGACGATGCGATCGACGTGCTGCGCGACCACTTTCGGCGCCGACCAGGCCCGGACAGCCTGCGGTTACTGATCGGCGCCGCTGACTCTCCCGCCGCAGCGGAGCGAGACCGAGCCTGGGCACTGACCACAGCCGAGCAGGACGCCGCCCGCCGCGGCGACGGTTCGGCCTTGATCCGGATCGCCATCGCGGACGGCGATCTCGTCGCTGCCTGGTCGGCCGCCGAGCATTTCGGCGCGGGCGAGGCCTGGCGCGAACTCGCCGACGCCAGCGCAGACGACGTTCCCTTCGATGCGGCGCAGCTGTACCGCCCGTATCTCGACAAGCTGCTCAGGGACGCGAACACGCGTATCTATCCCGAGGTCGCCCGGACCCTCCTGATCATGCGGGACCTCTACGTGAAGGTGGGCGAACAGGAGGCGTTCAGAGCGTTACTCGGCGAGCTTCGCGAGCGGTACAAGCGTCGAACAAGCTTGATCGCCGCACTCGATCGAGCCGGCCTGCGATCCGGCTGAGTCCATCCGAGCCACCCGCCACATGACACGGCTCGAGCAAGCGCGCCAGCACGTGGCGCGCCCGACCGACGCCGGCCCGTTCTGAAAGACTCAACTGTCCGCCCACGGGCCGACGCCGCCGATCCGTTCGGGTCGAATGCGCAAGATCATTCCTGGCGGATGGTCTGTGCCGGGCGGGAAGGTGACATTTGGTCCGAGGTAAACATGAGCGAGTCGTTGTAGCAACGCCGCGGCGCCGCCCTCGGTCACCCGGCCCGTGCCGCGCACGACCAGATACTCGCCGAGCCCCATCGCATTCACAACCCCGGTGTCGAGAGATAGCACGACGCGGGGATCGCGCTTGACGTTACGCAGTTTCTGCCGGTCGTCCAGGTGTCCGCTGACGATCTCGTCACCGTCAAGCCCGACCCACACAACGCTCACCTGCGGACTGCCATCAGGGTTGAGCGTGACGAGATGCGCGAGCCTTCCGCTCGTGATCGCCGCGCGGGCGGCGGCGTTGAGGACACTCATGCGGATGCAGCCTAGCGAGCCAAGACATCAACACCGTGACGCGAAAGGTGCGTCGCTATAGACCGGCGTCGCGCCGCGGCCCCTGGGTGCGCTGGCCAAGCGGCGACGCAGTGCATCTGTGCGATTGCTGCACATATGTGCAACCATTGCGCCAGAGGTTAGCTAGTTCGACGGCTGGTCGAGGGTTCTGGAGGTTGCGGCAGATGACGACGACCGCACCAGGTCCGGGGCGGGTCGCACAGCGGCGACGCACCCGGCGGGCAATCGTCGATGCCACCATGACGCTGCTCTCGCAAGGCGTCGAGCCATCCGTCAACGAGATCGCCGCGGCGGCGGACGTTTCCCGGCGCACCGTCTATATGCACTTTCCTACGCTGGATCAGCTGATCCTCGATGCCACCGTGGGGCTCATGAACGTCGACGTGGACGCTGCCTTGGAGCGCGTCCGCTCGGACGACGCCGGCGAGCGGCTCACCGTGCTCATCGACGAGCTCTACACGACCATGGAGCAGTCGCTGCCGCTCGGCCGGAGGTTGATCAAGCTGACCGTCAACGCGGACGCGCCCGCCAGCGGCGAACCACGTCGCGGCTTCCGCCGCATCGCCTGGATCGAATGGGCCCTCGAGCCGCTTCGCAGCAGGCTCGAGCACCAGAGATACGACGAGCTTGTGTCCAGCCTCGCGATGGTGATCGGCTGGGAGGCGTTCATCGTGCTCAGCGACGTCCGCGGTCTCAGCCCACAGGCGGCACGTGACGTCACCCGACACGCGGCGCTCGCCCTTCTTGCTGCGGCCGAGCGCGGGGGCCCGCGAAGAAAGCCCAGCTCGTCGCCGAGAGCAAAACGGTAGACGGCGCCGCGCGGGATGAAAGAGATCAGCGGGCGATCGGTTGCGCGTCGTACGCGATAGCGACCTCGTACAGGGTCGGGCTGGACGGGAACTCGCGCCAGCCCGGTTGGCCAACGACTTGCCGGAATTCTTCGGTCGCGTGGGCTGCGGCGAACTGTGCTGCAGATTCCCAGACCGCCACATTGACGTAGCGATAAGTCGCGTCGGGCGACACTGCTCGGTGCAGACGCAGCCCCACGAACCCCGGTTGCGCCCGGAAATAGACGCTCGTCTGGGTCCACAATGCCTCGAACGCCTCGTCGCGACGCGGGTCGACGACGAACGAGTTAATGAGCGTCACCGGACCCTCGGGTGGGTCGGACGGAAGGGTCGCGCCTCGCTTGGTCGGGTCGATCGTGGGTGGCATTGCCTTCACTCCTTATTGCAGTAGTGTGCATTGATTGCACAGAAGTATATATACGAAGTGAGTCAGCGCAAGCACGAACGTCGAGCACGTCAGCGCGGCATGGCGCGGTTAACCCGCTCGCGACACAGGCAGGTGGCTCCGATGGCCGTCGTCTCGGCCTGGTCGGGTCACGGGCCGTCGCCTTCACTAGGCGAATACCGGGACTCGCAGACGTAGCATCCGTCGCGGGAAGTGCCGTCTTCGCTGCTGCCGTGGCAGGCCAGTGGGAGCTTCGTGAGAGCCTTCGGCCTGAGCAGCCAGACCGGACGCTACAGGTCGGCAATACCCGGAGCCGACGCCCGGACTCGAACCGGGAACCGCTCGATTACAAGTCGAGTGCGCTGCCAATTGCGCCACGCCGGCGAAGCCTTGATCGTAGTCGCCACCGACCAGGGATGATCGTTAGCGCGCACGGCACACTGTGCTAGGAGTGAGGGGCGCTAAGAGCGAGGAGGCGCCATGAGCCGACTGCACAAGCCCAAGCCCGAGTGGATGGTCCGCGCTGTCGTGCTCGCGCTCTACCCGTTCAGCAGCCTGATGTTCCGGATTCGGTTTCAGCATCTCGAGCGCATCCCGCCGACGGGCGGGGTCATTCTGGCGGCGAACCATATCTCGCACGTCGACACCGTGCTCATCGCTCGGGTGGTATGGCAATCGGGGCGCATTCCCCGGTTCATGATCAAGAGCTCAATCTTCGACAACCCGGTGCTCGGTCAGATCATGCGCCGGACGAAGCAGATTCCCGTCAGCCGCGGTACATCCGACGCAGCGAAGTCACTCGACGCGGCGCGCGCGGCACTCGATGCGGGCGAGGCGGTCGTGATTTACCCGGAAGGCACGCTGACCAAGGACCCGGCGCAGTGGCCGATGCAGGCCAAGTCCGGGCTGGCCCGGCTGGTGCTCCTGGCTCCGGACGCGCCGGTGATCCCGATCGGCCAGTGGGGCTCCCAGCAGGTGCCGAACCAGGGGCCCTGGCATCTCCTGCGCCGACGCACCGCCGCCGCGTCGGTGGGACGTCCGGTCGAGCTCGGTGCTCTACGTCAGGCCGAGCCAACCGCCCGGACGGTTGTCGAGGTGACGAACCTGATCATGACGGCGATCCGGGACGAGGTCGCGACGCTGCGCGGCGAGGATCCACCCGCGCGCTTCTACCGACCACCGAGCGCGGGCAGCACACGGCACCGAAAGTCGATGGAGGCAGCCGATTGACCCCGGCCGTACCGAAACTTTGCCCGCCCGCTCGGGACGTACGCGTCTCGTTCCTCGCCGCCATGGCGGAGTTTCAGGCTGAGGGCCGCGGCACGGTCAGCGACACGTCGATGGTCGGAAGTGAGATCCGCGAGTACGGACCGACCTGGGCCGATCCAGCGGTATTCGACCACTACACGAGCCAACTGCGGGCGCAGGCGCTTCCCGAGACGCCCCGCCCGGCCGGGTACGTCCCGTGCACGACGTTGTGGTGGATTGACGGCGACCAATACATCGCCCGGATTGCCATCCGGCACCAGCTCAACGAGTTTCTGCTCAACGTCGGTGGCCATATCGGCTACGACGTCCGGCCTAGTGCTCGCAGGCGCGGGCACGCTACCGCCATGCTGCGAGCCGCATTGCCCGTCGCTCATCAATTGGGCATTGAACGGGCACTCATCACGTGCGACTGGGACAACGTGGGATCGCGCAAGACGATTGAGGCCAACGGCGGCGTGTTCGAGGACCGGCGAGGCGTCAAGCTGCGCTACTGGGTCCCGACCTTTCCTTGACTCAACACACTCCGTCACGGTCCAATAACGGTGCCCCGACCGCTACGCCGGTCGACCGGCGCCGCCTGCTACTCGGTGGGGCGGACCAACGCTGATCGATCGGAAAACCGTGAGGTGCGCCGACGGCGTCTAGCCAGCGCCCAAGGTTCACCCGTACCCGGTGCGGTCACCCACACCGAAGGGAGATCCCCATGGCTGGAGTCAAGTACGTCGACGCAACCCGGATCTATCCGGGCGCGACTGTGCCCTCCGTGAACAAGCTCAACCTCGACATCCCCGACGGGGAATTCTGCGTGCTGGTCGGCCCGTCAGGATCCGGTAAGTCGACCGCACTGCGAATGCTGGCCGGTCTGGAAGACGTGGATCTGGGCGCGATCTACATCGGCGACCGCGACGTCTCGAATCTGCCGCCAAAAGAGCGCGACATCGCGATGGTGTTCCAGAACTACGCGTTGTACCCGCACATGTCGGTCGCCGAGAACATGGGCTTTGCCTTGAAGCTCAAGGGCGTCAACAAGACCGAGCGGGACGCCAAGGTGCGCGAGGCGGCCAGGCTCCTCGACCTGGAGCCCTACCTCGACCGCAAGCCGAAGGCACTGTCCGGCGGCCAGCGCCAGCGCGTGGCTATGGGCCGGGCAATCGTGCGCGAGCCCAGTGTGTTCTTGATGGACGAGCCACTGTCCAATCTGGACGCCAAGCTCCGGGTCGAGACCCGCGCGAACATTGCCGCCCTGCAGGCCCGCCTGGGCACGACGACGATGTACGTGACCCACGACCAGGTCGAGGCCATGACGATGGGTCACCGGGTCGCCATCCTCAAGGAGGGCGGCTTCCTTCAGCAGGTCGACACACCACGCAACCTCTACGACAAGCCGATCAACTCGTTCGTCGCGGGATTCATCGGCTCGCCGGCCATGAACCTGCGGCCGGCCGAGCTGGTACCCGGTGGCGCGAAGCTCGGCAACATCGTTGTCGAGCTTCACGCCGACGCCGAGGCGGAGGCCAAAAAAGCCAATCTGTCGAAGGTTCTGCTCGGGATCCGTCCGGAGTCGTTCCACGTCGGTGCGAACCCGGACTCAGGGCTGGAGCTCAAGGTGAACCTGGTCGAGGAGCTTGGCGCCGACGCCTTCGTCTACGGCGAGCTGACGGGCGATCCCGAGGCCTACGAGAAGCAGTACATCGTGCGGTTCGACGGCCGGGTGCCGCCACGCATCAACGACGTCATCCACGTCGAGGTCCGGCAGGGTGAGGAACACGTCTTCAACCCGGACACCGGCGCGCGCCTCGGTGGTGCGGCCCAGGACGTGTTCAACCGCCCTGAGGCCTAGCGGCCATCGGTTGATGATTCGCGCGGGCTGAGCCGATTGGCTTGGCCCGCGCGACGCATGCGGGCGATTTCCGCGAGGGTCACTCCTGCCGCAACCGAGGCATTCAGTGACTCGGCCGGCCCAACCATCGGCACAGCCACGGTCAGGTCGCAGGTTTCGCCGACGAGCCGGGACAGCCCGCTGCCCTCGGACCCCACGACGACCAGCAGCGGTTGGTCGGCCATCTCGAGATCGTCGAGGCTGGTCGTGCCGCGGGCGTCGAGACCGACAACGAAGAGCCCCGCCTGCTTGGCATCGCGGAGCGCTCGCACCAGGTTGGTCACCTGCGCCACCGGAAGGCGAGCCGCCATCCCAGCCGACGTGCGCCAGGCCGCAGCCGTGACCCCGGCGGCCCGGCGAGCCGGCACGATCAGGCCATGGGCGCCGAACGCGACGGCCGAACGAATCAACGCCCCGAGATTGCGTGGGTCGGTCACGCCGTCGACCGCGACGAGAAGTGCCGGCGCCGAAGCCTCATCCGCGACGGCCAGCACGTCGGGGAGGTCGACGTAACGAAACGGCGGTACCTGCGCGGCAAGGCCCTGGTTCGGCAAGCTGCCGGTCATGCGGTCCAACTCAGCCCGACTGACCTCCACCAGGGAAATACCCCGGTTTCCGGCGAGCCGAACTGATTCGGTGACCCGCTCGTCAGCCTCGATGCCAATGGCCACGTACAGCGCGGTCACGGGCACTTTGGCTCGCAACGCCTCGGCCACCGCATTGCGGCCCACCACCAACTCCGGCGCGTCCGCTCGTCGAGCCCGAGCGCCACCCCCTCGGCGTCCCTTGTCTCGAGCAGCGGACTCGGCCGCCGCCCGCCGGGCAGCCGGGTGTCCGGTGCGGTCCTCTGCGCGTGGGGTCGCCCCTCTCCCCCGCAACCCTCGCCGAGACTGGCCACCCGACCCCACCGTGGCGCCCTTCTTCGACTTGCGGACGGCACCGTGCCGGCGCGAGTTGCCGGCCACGTCAGCGCCCCTTCAAAGTCCAGCGCGGGCCGGTGGGGGTGTCCTCGACGACCACACCAGCGGCGGCGAGTTGATCCCGGATGCCATCCGCGGCCGCATAGTCGCGCCGGGACCGCGCGTCCTCACGGGCCTGCAGTGCGAGCCGCACCAAGCCGTCGACCGTGGCAAGCAGGTCGGTCGATTCGGTGCGCTGCCAGTCGAGCGGGTTGATGCCGAGCACGGAGGTCATTGCGATCACCGCGCCGAGACGATCAGCGACCGTGGTCAGATCCCCGGATCCCAGCGCGATATTTCCATCCCGCACAGCCGTGTGGATCAGCGCGAGTGCCTGCGGCACGCTCAGGTCGTCGTCCATGGCGGCCACGAACTCCGGCGGCAACGGGCGAGGTTGCGGATCCGCGCCCACTTGCTCCACCGCGCGCTCGACGAAGTTCTCGATCCGGGAGTAGGCGGCGGCAGCCTCGTCCATCGCCTCGGTCGAGTACTCCATCCGCGATCGGTAGTGAGCCGAGCCTAGGTAGTACCGCACCTCAGCCGGCCGCCATTTCGTGACGATCTCACTGACCAGCAAGGTGTTTCCGATCGACTTCGACATCTTCTCGCCGCCCAAGGTCAGCATCGCATTGTGCATCCAGTAGCGGGCGAACCCGTCTCCGGCCGCGTGCGACTGGGCTAGCTCGTTCTCGTGGTGCGGGAAGATCAGATCTAGGCCTCCGCCGTGAATGTCGAAGGTCGAGCCGAGATACTTGGTGGCCATCGCCGAGCACTCCAGGTGCCAGCCCGGCCGGCCCTCGCCCCATGGCGTGGGCCAGAACGGCTCGCCGGGTTTTGCCGCCTTCCACAGCGCAAAGTCGCGGTGGTCACGTTTACGGTCGTCTCCGACACTGTCGCCCGACGCCTGCATCTCGTCGATCTTCTGGCCCGACAGCTCACCGTAGGCCGGCCAGGACAGGACGTCGAAGTAGACGTCCCCGTCCGCGGCGTACGCGTGGCCGGTGTCGATCAGCCGCTGCATCAGCGTGATCATCTCTGGCACGTGGCCGGTGGCCCGCGGCTCATACGTGGCCGGTAGGCAGCCCAGCAACGCGTACGCCTCGATCACCGCCCGCTCGAACTCGTAGGCCCAGGCCCAGGACGGACGGCCGGCGTCCGTGGATCGAGCCAAGATCTTGTCGTCGATGTCCGTGACGTTGCGGACGTACGTGACCTCGTAGCCGGACGCGAGCAACCAGCGCCGCAGGATGTCGAAGTTCACGGCCGACCGCACGTGGCCGATGTGTGGCGGGGCCTGCACGGTCAGGCCGCACACGTAGATCGACACCTGACCGGGGACCAGCGGTTCGAACCGGCGCAACGTCCGGGTATCGGAGTCGTAAACGTGCAGCGTCACCGCGCCATCCTAATGACGACCATCTCGTGGCCATGTTGTGTGCGCCCGAGAGGGGCCCAGAACCCGCACCTGCCGGGGGATAACGTCAGGTACATGGACGGACTGCAGCCAGAATCGGTCGTGGTCGCGAGCGGCCGGCCGGCCCGGACCGCCGACGCTCCCCTGAACCCGCCCATCGTGCTGTCAGCACCGTTCCATCACGGCATGGACAACCGGTATCTGCGCGTCGAGTCGAGCGAGACGATCCGCTCGTTCGAGGCGGCGGTTGGGGCCCTCGAGGGCGGCGAGGCGATCGCGTTCGCGTCCGGCATGGCCGCGGCCGCCGCTGTGGTCGAAGGACAGCCAACGGGCAGCGTCGCCGTCGCGCCCGCGGCGGCATACGGCGGAATCTCGCTGTTGTTCGCGGAGCAGGTGCGGCTCGGCCGGATGACCGTCCGCGAGGTTGATATCACCGACACGACGGCGACGGTCGCCGCTTCGACCGACGCGGACCTGATCTGGGTCGAATCGCCGACGAACCCGCTGCTGGGAGTGGCGGACATGCCTCCGATCGTCGAAGCCGCTCACACCGTCGGAGCCACGGTGTACGTCGACTCGACCTTCAATACCCCGCTCGTCGTACGACCGCTCGACCTCGGCGCGGACGTCGTCATGCATGCCGCGACCAAGGCGCTGGCCGGTCACTCCGATCTCCTCATGGGCGTGCTGGTCACCCGCTCGCCGGAGCGTGCGGAAGCATTGCGAACCCGTCGCATCCGTACCGGGGCGATGCCTGGCGCCCTGGAGTGCTATCTCGCGTTGCGGGGGCTGCGCACGCTGGCTGTTCGCATGGAGCGCGCGCAGGCGAACGCCATGCGGCTCGCCGCCAAGCTCAGCGAGCACCCGCGGGTCTCGCGGGTCCGCTACCCGGGTCTGCCGTCCGACCCATTTCACGAGCGGGCGACCCGCCTGCATCGCGGCTACGGAACGGTGATCTCGTTCGACGTCGACGGGTCGGCCGAAGACGCCGAGGCGGTGTGCGAACGGGTGGAGCTGATCACGCACGCCACCAGCCTGGGCGGAGTCGAATCGCTGATCGAACGCCGCGCCCGTTATGAGACGGACGCGGCCCAGGGCACGCCGCCGTCATTGCTGCGGTTGTCTGTAGGCATCGAGCACATCGACGACCTCTGGGCCGACCTCAGCCGCGCGCTGGCTCGCCGCTAGCCGCGGCTGATCAGCGCGGTCGCGATCGCCGCCCGTCCTTCGCCCCGGCCGGTCAGTCCGAGTCCGTCAGTAGTGGTGGCGGCAAGCGCGACCGGCGGGCCGCCGATCGCAGCGGACAACACCTCTTCCGCCTCAGCGCGGCGGCGGGCAAGGCGGGGGGTGTTGCCGATCAGCTGCACGGCGACGTTGCCCACGATCCAGCCATCGGTACTCACCCGACTGACGACGCGGGCCAGTAGGTCCACACCGTGCACTCCGGACCACTGCGGGTCCGAGACACCGACCAGCGCGCCGAGGTCGCCAAGTCCCGCGGCCGAGAGCAGGGCGTCACAGGCCGCGTGAGCAACGACGTCACCATCAGAGTGGCCGGCGCACCCGTCCTCGCCGGGCCACGTCAGTCCGGCGAGATGGCACGGGCGGCCCGGTTCGATCGGGTGCACGTCGACGCCGATCCCGGTCCGGATCACCGGCGGGCCACCGCCTCGGCGAGCGCCAAATCCCACGGGCGAGTGATCTTGAAGGCCTCGTCGGCACCGTCGACGACGGCGACCCGGCCGCCGTGCGCCTCGACAAGGGCAGCATCGTCCGTGAAGTTGCGCCCAACCCCGGCGGCGTGGGCGGCTTCGAGCACCGCGCGACGGAACCCTTGCGGCGTCTGTACGGCTCGCAGCTCCGACCGATCGAGCGTCGCGACGACCGTGCCGTCCTCATCGACCTGCTTGATCGTGTCGGTCACCGGGCGAGTCGGGATGACCGCATCGGCTCCGTCAGCGAGAGCGTCCAGCACCCGGTCCAGCACCTCAACCGGGACGAAGGGGCGGGCCACGTCGTGGACCAGCACCGTGTCGACGTCAGCGGCCAGCGCCGCGAGACCGAACGACACCGACGCCTGCCGGGTCGGGCCACCGGCAACGGTCGTGACCTCGTCGCTGAGGACGGCTGCGGCATGGGCCACGTACAGTCCCGGCGCTACGACGACGATGTCGCGAACGCTGTCACTGGCCCGGAACGGGACCAGCGCATGTTCGAGCAGCGTGCGGCCACGCACCTCCGTAAACGCTTTTGGCACCGCGCCGCCGAGCCGCACGCCATCGCCCGCGGCGACAAGAATGGCGGCGACGGTCGGGAGACCGTACGCCGCCATGGGAATCGACGAGCCGAACGCTATGCGACCGCTTCGGCCAGCACCTCGTCCAACACGATTTCGGCCTTGTCCTCATTGGTGCCTTCGGCAAGAGCCAGTTCGCTGACGAGAATCTGCCGAGCCTTAGCGAGCATGCGCTTCTCGCCGGCCGACAGGCCGCGGTCCTTGTCCCGGCGCCAGAGGTCACGCACGACCTCCGCGACCTTGTTGACGTCGCCCGATGCCAGCTTCTCGCCGTTCGCCTTGTAGCGCCGCGACCAGTTCGTCGGCTCCTCGGTGTGCGGCGCGCGAAGAACCTCGAAGACGCGGTCGAGCCCTTCCTGGCCGACGACGTCACGAACACCGACAATCTCGGCGTTGTCAGCGGGTACCAAGACGGTGAGGTCGCCTTGCGCGACCTTCAAAACTAGGTATGTCTTCTGCTCGCCCTTGATAGTGCGCTTCTCGATTGCTTCGATCTTGGCTGCCCCGTGATGGGGGTAAACCACGGTCTCGCCGACCTGAAACGTCATGTGTGCGGGCCCCTTTCCACTTCTTCCAGGGTAACACGACCTAGATCACCCAGGATCGAGGAATGTGGCTTATGCGAGGTGGAACAGGTTTCTCGCGGAGAGGGGTCGAACGGCTGGCGAGCCGGCTTCGAGGATGGCGATGCACCCGGCGTGGCCCGCTTCTGCGGAGGGATTCTCGATCGCTACGCTGGGCTCGGTCGCCGTTCGCCGGTGCACTTCTGGCGCGCGAACAGCAGCCGCTCCGAGAGTCACCGCGAACCGACCGCGAGGAGTCGAGACGTGAGTGCACGGCCTAGTGTCCCGCGCGGCCTGAAGGTCATGCTCGTCGCGGGTGGGATCGCGGTGCTGCTCGCCGGATGTGCGGCGGGTCAAGTCACGAGTACTGCGGAGATCGTGCCGGTTGTCGACGGGGCGCTGGCAACAGTCACCACCATGGATTTGCGCGCCATTGCGGTAGCGCCGCCCGCGGATCGGAGCTGGGCTGAAGGTGGCTCAGCCCCCATGCAGATGTTTCTGATCAACAACAGTGCGACCCCGGACCAGCTCGTCAAGGTATCGAGCGATCGGTCCGCCTCCGTTCAAGTCGTCGCGCACGGCGGCGTCCAGGCGTCCCCGTCCCCCGCCGCGCCGCAATCACAATCGATCGAGGTACCGGGCGACGAGTCCGTGAGCATCGGGTTCGACCCGGGCAACCCGCAGGTGGTCCTCACCGGGTTGACCGAGAACCTGTTCCCGGCTCAAACGATCACGGTCACGTTCCAGTTCGCGAAGGCCGGATCGGTGACGACCAGGGTCCCGGTACGCCTCACCAGCCCACCCTCAAGTCCGCCGATCATCAGCCCGACGCCGACCGAAGGCTAAGCCCGGGTACGGTCCTCCGCCCGCCTGGGGACACGGCGCCGAATCTGTCGGACCCGCCACTTATGTTGCCTGCGTGACTCGAGCCGCGACTCGCCCTCCCGCGTCAACGTTCCGCTGTGCCGAGTGCGGAGCGACAGCGATCCGCTGGGTCGGGCGCTGTTCGGAGTGTCAGGCGTGGGGCACGCTGATCGAAGGTGGCGTCGGAGCGGCCATGCGGTCGGTCCGTCCAGGGCCGGTCAGCAGTCCAGCCCAACCGATCG
>Ga0207683_10003090_pt1 | contig 14546 bp, 10 predicted proteins | sample KBSM73metaG_FD_184333 | JGI IMG/M metagenome (GOLD analysis project Ga0207683, IMG submission 184333) | Miscanthus rhizosphere microbial communities from Kellogg Biological Station, Michigan, USA - KBS M7-3 metaG (SPAdes) (version 2) | ecosystem: Host-associated > Plants > Roots > Rhizosphere >... | reverse complement strand
AGCTGCTCGCGCAGCGCGAGTAGCCGCCGGAGACGTCCGCAGGGACGTCGACGCGGCGCGTTACGCGCGTCTCATACAAGGTCCGCCGTGCTGTCAGGTTAGTGCGTGCCGCAACGACGTTCCGCTCGCGCGCGGACATGGTCCCCGGCTTGCTAGAGCAGGCGTGCCTGGCGGCCGGCCTCCACCGGGCCGGGGGGCTGGCGCACCTGCACCTGCGTCGGTGCCACTGCCTGGAAGGTCACCTCCAGCGTGCGGAAACGCTCGAGGATGCGCAGGTTGATGCTCTGCTGCGCGTCCGCGTACACCTGGAACTCCGCGGTGGTCACGAAGTAGACCACCTCGAACTGCAGCGCGGGTCCCCCGCAGCCGAGCAGGTGACAACGCTCGAAGCGCGTCTCCGGCGTCGCCTCGATTATTTCTTTGACGGCGCGCGGCACCGCGGCCAGCGCCGCCACCGGGGTCTCGTAGTGTACGTCCAGGCGAAACAGCGAGCGCCGCTCGTGCTGGCGCCCGAAGTTGCGCACGCGCGCCTTGAGGATGTCCGCGTTCGACAGGATGACCTGCTCGCCGCTGACGCTGCGCAGCCGCGTGCTCTTGACGCCGATGTACTCCACGGTGCCCGAGATGTCATCGACGCCGAGCGCATCGCCCAGGGCGAAGGGCTTGTCCAGGGCGATCGACACCGAAGCCAGCAGATCCGAGAGCACGCTCTGCACCGCCAGCGCCAGCGCGATGCCGCCGATGCCAAGTCCCGCCAGCAGCGGCTTGACCGCGATGCCCAGGCTGTCGAGCGCCAGCAGTGCGGCGACGCCCCAGATGACCAGTCCCGCGATGAAGAGGATCACCGCCATCGAGCTCTTGAGCAGCGTGTCCGGACCGGTGGAGCGCTGGCGGCGCGCATCGACCGCAAAGCGCACCGCCGTCATGGTCCAGCGCGCCATCTGCATCCAGAACAGCAGCACCAGGGCCACGGTGAGCCCGCGCTCGACCTTCGGCGGGAAGCTCAGATCCTGCGCGCCGAGCCACAGCGCCACGCCCCACAGGAACAGCCGCGCGGTGCGCTGCACCAGCAGCGCCAGCAGCTCCAGCACCGGCGGCCCGCCGTGCTCGCCGCGCGCGCGGCGGCGGGCGGTGATGAAGCGCTTCAGCAGCGGCAGGATCGTGAAAGTGACGAGGAAGATGCCGACGGCGACCGCCCAGGTACCCAGGGGGTTGCCCAGGAACTGCACCTGCAACACTTCCCGCCAATCAGACACGCCGCAACTCCAGGCAAGCCACGCAGGCCGCGAACCTTACCGGGAATCGGCGCGCGCGACTATTCGTCGGCGGCCGGCGCGTTCATGCCGAGTTCCTTGAGCTTGCGGGTGAGGGTGTTGCGTCCCCAGCCCAGGAGGCGCGCCGCTTCCTGGCGATGGCCCTGGGTACGCTTGAGCGCGACGCGGATCAGGGCGCGCTCGAATTGCGGCTGCGCCGCCTCCAGCAGCGGCTGTGCGGGCGCCTGCGAGTGCCGCTCAGCCCAAGCCGTCAGGGCCGCGGCCCAGTCGGCCGCATCGGTGCTGCCGGGGGCGCGGATGAGCTCCGGCGGCAGGTCCGCCAGGTGCACGACGCTGCCCGGCGCCAGCACCGACAGGCGCCGGCACAGGTTGACCAGCTCGCGCACGTTGCCGGGCCAGTCGTGGGCGGCGAGGCGCGCCAGCGCCTCGGGGGCGAGCGCCTTGGGTTCGACGCCGAGTTCGGCGGCCGCCACCAGCATGTAGTGGCGCAGCAGGTCGGGGATGTCCTCGCCGCGCGCCCGCAGCGGCGGCAGCTCGATGCGGATGACGTTGAGGCGGTGATAGAGGTCCTCGCGGAACAGGCCGCGCGCCAGGCGCTCCGCCAGCTGCTGGTGGGTCGCGGCGATGACGCGCACGTCGACGCGGATCGGCGTCTGTCCGCCGACGCGGTAGAACTCCCCTTCCGCCAGCACGCGCAGCAGGCGCGTCTGCAGCGGCAGCGACATGTCGCCGATCTCATCCAGGAACAGCGTGCCGCCGTCGGCCTGCTCGAAGCGGCCGCGGCGCTGCGTGTCGGCGCCGGTGAAGGCGCCGCGCTCGTGCCCGAAGAGCTCCGACTCCAAAAGGTCCGCGGGGATCGCCGCGGTGTTCAGGGCGAGGAAGGGCTTGCCGGAGCGCGGGCTGTGCTCGTGCAGCGCGCGTGCGACCAGCTCCTTGCCGGTGCCGGATTCCCCGGTGATGAGCACCGTCACCGAGGAGCGCGCCAGGCGCCCGATGGCGCGGAACACCTGCTGCATCGCCGGCGCGCGCCCCAGCAGCTCCGGGATGTGTGCCGCCCCGGTGGCATCGGCGCCCGCCTGCGGTGCGCCGTTGGCCGCGCGGCGCACCAGCGCCACCGCCTTGTCGATGTCGAACGGCTTCGGTAAGTACTCGAACGCGCCGCCCTCGTAGGCGGACACCGCGCTCCCCAGGTCCGAGTGCGCCGTCATCACGATCACCGGCAGCTGCGGGCGCGCGTCGCGGATCAGGCGCAGCAGCTCCAGTCCCGAGGTACCGGGCATGCGGATGTCGGTGATGAGGACGTCCGGGGACTCGCGCCGCAGCGCCGCCAGCGCCGGCTCGGCCGACTCGAAGGCACGCGGCGCCATGCCGTCGTTGCGCAGCGCACGCTCGAGCACCCAGCGGATGGAGGCATCATCGTCGACCAGCCAGACGCGCAGCGCGGGGATCATGGTTCCTCTCCCAGGGGCAACAGCAGCGTAAACACCGTGCGTCCCGTTTCACTTTCAAATTCGATCAGGCCGCCGTTGCGGGTGACGAGTTCCTGCGCCACCGCCAGTCCGAGACCGGTGCCGCTGGCGCGCCCGGTCACGAGCGGATAGAAGATCGAGGAGCGCAGGTGCGCGGGCACGCCGGGACCTGAGTCCTGCACCTGCACCGCCGCGACCAGCCGGTGCTGCGCGGAGCCGATGCTGACGTTGGAGCGCGCGCGCGTGCGCAGCACCAGGGTCCCCAGGTCGCCCTGCGCCTGCAGCGCGTTGCGCGCGACATTCAGCAGCGCCTGGATCAGCTGGTGGCGGTCGAGCATGCCCTCGGGCAGGCTCGGGTCGTAGTCACGCTCGATCACGATGCCGGGCGGCGCCTCGGCGCGCAGCAGGTGGTGCACGTGCTCGCAGATCTCGTGCACGTTCAGGCGCGTCTTGGAGGGCGCGCGCGTGGGTCCGGACATCGAGTCGACCAGCGCGGTGAGCCGGTCGGCCTCGCCGATGATGAGCTGGGTGTATTCCTTCAGCCCCGGCGCCGGCAGCTCGCGCTCCAGCAGCTGCGCCGCCCCGCGCAGCCCGCCCAGCGGGTTTTTGATCTCGTGCGCGAGCTGGCGGACCATGAGGCGGCTGCCGTCCAGGCGCGCCAGCAGGTCGTTCTCGCGCGTGATGCGCTGGCGCTGCGTGGTGTCGGCGATCTCCAGCAGCAGCTGCGTGCCGGTGAGCCCGGCGAACGGGGTGATGGTGACGTCGAGCGTGCGCACCTCGCGCGGCGCCCCGGCCGGGCGCACCGCGACCTCGCGGTCGGCGATGCCCTCGCCGGTTTCCAGCGCACGCCGCAGGATGCGGCTCAGCCCTTCGGCGTCATGCAGGAAGTCGCTGAACGGGCGGCCGCGCGCCATCTTCAGGCTGAAGGCCAGCAGGTCCTGCGCGGCGACGTTGGCGTACACCGCGCACAGCTGCGCATCGAGCATCACGATGCCGGTGGAGAGCGCATCGAGCAGGTCCGCGGCATCGAAGTGCGAGAGCGCCGAAGGGACGGCCTGTTCAGGCGCCATGGCGCCCCGGCGACGCGCGCCGCGCCGCGCGCGCGGCGGCCGCGCTCAGTGCGGGCGGACGGGGTTGGCGGGATTCTTGATCGAGGCCTGGTGGACTTCGAAGCGCACCCCGGGGGTCTGGCACAGCAGCTCCCCGCCGGCATCGCGCACCACCGCCTGCAGCGTGTGCGAGCCGCGCTCCACCGGCGTCAGGGTGAACAGCGGGCCGGTGGGGGCGCCGTTGTTCACCGGCGCGCCGTCGAGCAGGATGAAGACCTGGTCCCCGGGACGCAGCTGCGGATCCGTGCGCACCAGGATATTCAGCGCATCGAGGTTGGCGAACTCCGAGCCGTCGGAGGGCTGGCCGACGGCGCACCCCTGGTAGGCGGGACCTGAGTTCGCCGCCGGCGCACCGGGCGCCGCCGCCGGAGCGGTGTCGTACTGCCCCGCCTTGTAGGTCTGCGGCGCCGCCACGTGCACCTTCTCGGCGTTGGCGTGCGGCTGGTCGGAGTAGTGGACCACGCCGTTCTCGTCCACCCACTTGTACACCGTGGCGGCTAGCGCCAGCGAGCAGGCGAGCGACATTAAGGTAAACAGTAGTGTGCGCATCGTGAGCCAGCATAACCCCGGGGCGCCCCGCGGACAAAAGCGGGTAGCGACGTTTTGTGAACGCCGCTACCCGCGCCCCTTTCCCCCTCACGCCGCCAGGCCTGCCACGGCACTGGCCGGACATAACGAGCGTGGGCGGGAATTCCGGCGGTGTCATCACCTTCGCTTAGCAGCTGTAGTAGAGCTCCATCTCCACCGGGTGCGTGGACATGCGAAAGCGCGTGACCTCCTGCATCTTCAGTCCCATGTACGCATCGATGACGTCGTTGGTGAAGACGCCGCCGCGCGTCAGGAACTCGCGATCCTTGTCCAGGTGCTCGAGCGCCATGTCGAGCGAGTGGCACACGGTCGGGATGTGTTTGGCCTCCTCGGGCTCGAGGTCATAGAGGTCCTTGTCGGCCGGATCCCCGGGGTGGATCTTGTTCTGGATGCCATCCAGCCCCGCCAGCATCATCGCCGTGAAGGCGAAGTAGGGATTGGCACTGGAGTCCGGGAAGCGCACCTCGATGCGGCGCGCCTTGGGATTGGAGACCCACGGAATGCGGATCGAGGCGGAGCGGTTGCGCGCCGAGTAGGCGAGCATCACCGGGGCCTCGAAGCCGGGCACCAGGCGCTTGTAGCTGTTGGTGCCGGCGTTGGTGAACGCGTTCAGCGCCTTGGCGTGCTTGATGATGCCGCCGATGTAATAGAGCGCCAGGTCCGAGAGTCCGCCGTACTTGTCGCCGGCGAACAGCGCCTTGCCGTCCTTCTGCAGCGACTGGTGCACGTGCATGCCTGAGCCGTTGTCCCCGACCAGGGGCTTGGGCATGAAGGTCGCGGTCTTGCCGTAGCCGTGCGCGACGTTATGCACCGCGTACTTCAGGATCTGCACCTGGTCGGCCTTGGTCACGAGCGTGCCGGCGCCGATGCCGATCTCCGACTGGCCGCCGGTGGCGACCTCGTGGTGGTGCACCTCGACCTTCAGTCCGAGCTCCTCGCACGCCAGGCACATCGCCGAGCGGATGTCCTGGAAGGCATCCACCGGCGGCACCGGGAAGTAGCCGCCCTTGATGCCCGGGCGGTGGCCCTTGTTGCCGTCCTGGTACTCGGTACTCGAGTTCCACGCGCCCTGCACCGAGTCGATCGAGTAGGAGGCGCCGCGCATCTCGTTCGCGTAGCGCACTGAATCGAAGATGAAGAATTCGTTCTCGGGGCCGAACAGCGCGGTCTCGGCGATGCCGGTGGATTTCAGGTACGCCTCGGCACGCTTGGCGAGCGAGCGCGGATCGCGCTCGTAGCCCTGCATGGTCGCAGGCTCGATGACGTCGCAGCGGATGTCGACCGTGGCTTCCTCGAAGAACGGATCGATCACCGCGGTGGCCGCCTCGGGCATCAGGATCATGTCCGACTCGTTGATGCCCTTCCAGCCGGCGATCGAGGAGCCATCGAACATCTTGCCGTCGCGGAACAGGTCCTCGTCCACGAGCCGTGCCGGGATCGTGACGTGCTGTTCCTTGCCGCGCGTGTCGGTGAAGCGCAGGTCCGCGAACTTCACCTGTTTTTCTTTTATGAGCTTCAAAACATCACTGGGTGTCATAGCGCCTCCGGGAAAGGGGTAGAAACTCGCCGCTCGCAGCCAATAGGGCTCCACGCCTTTTAGCGAGCGGCAGGTAGCCCGGCATTGCAGGCGCTGTGCCAGACCCTTCAGCGCGTGAAATCAATCAGTTACGGTGCAGACGCCGGTCTTGTCGCACTACTTTGGTGCGTCCGGCGGCGATTATTGCACCAATCTCGTGCGAAATCGCCGGCCATTCCCGTCCCGACCCGGTCCGTCGGCGCGGTGTGCGCGTTCGTGGTGCAGGCGCGCGGGCAGCCCGCGGCCCTTGGCCGATGCGCTGCCACGCCGCCGCGCGTCTTATACTCGCGCGCTCTTTTTGCGCAGCTTGAGCACACTAACTCCATGAAAACCGGCCGCGCGCCGCGCACCTTCCAGGACCTGATCTTCACGCTGCAGCAGTACTGGGCGGACAGCGGCTGCGTGATCCTGCAGCCCTACGACATGGAAGTGGGCGCGGGCACCTTTCATACCGCGACGTTCCTGCGCGCGGTGGGCCCGGAGCCCTGGCGCGCCGCCTACGTGCAGCCCTCGCGCCGCCCGACCGACGGGCGCTACGGGGACAACCCCTTCCGGCTGCAGCACTACTACCAGTACCAGGTGGTGATCAAGCCCTCGCCGCTGGAGATCCTCGATCTGTACCTGGGCAGCCTCGCGGCGCTGGGACTGGATCCCCTGGTGCACGACGTGCGCTTCGTGGAGGACAACTGGGAATCCCCGACGCTGGGCGCCTGGGGGCTGGGCTGGGAGGTGTGGCTGAACGGCATGGAAGTCACGCAGTTCACCTACTTCCAGCAGGTCGGCGGACTCGACTGCCGCCCGGTGACCGGTGAGATCACCTACGGGCTCGAGCGCCTGGCGATGTACCTGCAGGGCGTCGAGAGCATCTACGACATCCTCTGGAGTGAGAGTCCCTACGGGCGCGTCACCTACCGGGACGTGTTTCACCAGAACGAGGTGGAGCAGTCGGCGTACAACTTCGAGCACGCCGACGTGGCGACGCTCCTGAAGAGCTTCGAGGATCACGAGCGGCTGTGCCGCAAGCTCCTGGACGCCAAGCTCGCCCTGCCCGCGTACGAGCAGGTGCTCAGGGCCTCGCACACCTTCAACCTGCTGGACGCGCGCCGCGCCATCTCCGTGACCGAGCGCCAGCGCTACATCCTCAGGGTGCGCGCGCTCGCGAGCGCCGTCGCCAGGACCTACTACGAGAGCCGCGAGGCACTCGGCTTTCCGCTGCTGCAGACGCCGGCGCCCGTCGCCGCCGCCTCATGAAGATCGAGCATCACGATTTCCTGCTGGAGCTCGGCACCGAGGAACTGCCGCCGCGGTCGCTGCTGAGCCTGCAGAAGGCACTCGTCAGCGCGCTGGCCACCGGGCTCGACAAGGCCGAGCTGGCGCACGGGGAACTCACAGGCTATGCGACCCCGCGGCGCCTGGCCGTGTGGGTGAAGCGCCTCGCCAACCGCCAGCCGGAGCAGCACCTGAAGCGCAAGGGACCGCCCGTCAGTGCCGCCTTCGACGCCGCCGGCAATCCCACCCGGGCGGCGCTCGCGTTCGCCGCGGGCTGCGGGGTCGCGGTGGCCACGCTCGAGCAGCTGCAGGAAGGCAAGGGCACGTTCCTCTTCTTCACCGGCAGCCGCGCCGGCGCGCGCGCGGTGGATCTGCTGCCGGGCATCGTGCAGGGCGCGCTCGATGCGCTGCCGATCCCGCGCCGCATGCACTGGGGCGCGGGCAGTGCGCTGTTCGTGCGCCCGGTGCACTGGCTGCTGATGCTCTTCGGCCAGGACGTGGTGCCGGCGACGCTGCTCGACACGCCCGCCGGTCACGTGACCTACGGCCACCGCTTCCATGCGCCCAAGGCGCTGCGCATCACGAGCGCGGGCTCCTACGAGCGCACGCTGCGCGAGCGCGGGCGGGTGCTGGCGGATTTCGCGATGCGCCGCGAGCGCATCCGCGCCGAAGTCACCGCGCTCGCCACCAGCCTGAACGGGCGCGCGCTGATCAGCGAGGCGCTGCTCGAGGAAGTCACCGCGCTGGTCGAGTGGCCGGTCGCCCTCGCCGGGCGCTTCGAGGAGCGCTTCCTCGCCCTGCCGCGCGAGGTGTTGATTTCGACCCTGGAAGATCACCAGCGCTACTTTGCGCTCGAGGATGCGCAGGCGCGGCTGCTGCCGGCCTTCATCACCGTCAGCAACATCGAGAGCCGCGATCCTTCCAAGGTGCGCGAGGGCAACGAGCGCGTGGTGCGTCCGCGCCTGGCGGACGCCGCCTTCTTCTGGGAGCAGGACCGCAAGGCGCCGCTGGCCGCGCGCCTCAGGGCACTCGACGCGGTGACCTTCCAGGTGAAGCTCGGCTCCCTCGGCGACAAGACGCGCCGGGTCATCGCGCTCGCGACCGACGTCGCGCTCGCCGCCAATGCCTCGGTGGATGACACGCGGCGCGCCGCGGAACTGTGCAAGTGCGATCTGCTGACGAACATGGTGGGCGAGTTCCCGGAGCTGCAGGGCATCATGGGCAGCTACTACGCGCGCGCCGACGAGGAAGCTGCGGAAGTGGCGCAGGCCATCCGCGAGCACTACCTGCCGCGCGCCGCGGGGGATGGCCTGCCGGCGACGCGCACCGGCATCGCGGTGGCGATCGCCGACAAGCTCGACACGCTCGCGGGGATCTTTGCCATCGGCGAGCGCCCGAGCGGCAACAAGGACCCGTTCGGCCTGCGCCGCGCGGCGCTGGGCGTACAGCGCATCCTCATCGAGAAGGACCTGGAACTGGACCTCAAGCGCCTGATCGACCTGGCGGTCGCCGCCGTGCGCGCCGACATCGACCGGCTGCGCGCCGATGGCGGCGCCGCGGCGCCCAAGGCCCACGTCGGTGCCGACGTGGTCGCCGCCTGGATCTACGATTTCCTGATGGAGCGCCTGCGCGCCTATTACCTCGAGCGCGCCAGCGCCGCGCCGGGACGCGTCGCGGTGACCACCGAGATGTTCGATGCGGTGCTCGCCGCGCGCCCGGCCTCGCCGTTGGACTTCGATGCGCGCCTGAAGGCACTCAGCGGCTTTCTCGACCTGCCCGAGTCCGCCAGCCTCACCGCCGCCAACAAGCGCATCGCCAACATCCTGCGCAAGGCACCCCCGGGAGCGGCCGCCGGCGTCAACGTCGAGTACCTGCGTGAGGACGCGGAGGTGCGCCTCTATGATGCGATGCGCGCGCTGCAGGACGCGGTCGCCGCAGCAACCGCCGAGCGCCAGTACACCGCCGCCCTGGGCAGGCTCTCGCAGCTGCGCCCGGCGGTCGATGCCTTCTTCGATGCGGTGATGGTCATGGATGAGAACCCGCAGCTGCGCGCCAACCGCTTAGGTCTGCTCGCGCAGCTGCAGGGACTGTTCGGCGGAGTCGCGGACCTGTCGCGACTGCCCGGTTGAGCGCTGCTGCGACAAGGGCGAGCGCCGCGGGCCGTCCACCGGCGCTGCAGTTCCTGGGGTCGCTGTTCTTCACCTGTTTCCTGTTCGTGTGGACCTTCGTTTTCGCGATCCCGTTTGTCATCGCCTGCGCCGTACTGCCGTTCCCGCGCCGCTACGCGCTGGTGCGCCTCTACGGCGGCAGCGTGCTGTGGGTGCTGAAGTGGACCTGCGGGCTCACCTACACCATCGAGGGCGAGCCGCTGCCGGCGGGTGCGCACGTGGCGCTGTGGAAGCATTCCTCCTCCTGGGAAACCATGGCGATGATGGTGGTGTTCCCCCGCCAGGTGTGGGTGCTCAAGCGCGAGCTGCTGTGGATACCGGTGGTCGGGCTCGGCGTGCGCCAGATGCACTCCATCGCGATCGACCGCAAGGCCGGGCACTCCGCCGTGGCGCAGGTCGTGGAGCAGGGCAAGGACCGGCTCGCCGAGGGCGACTGGGTGATGATCTTCCCCGAGGGCACCCGCATGGCCGCCGGCGAGACCCGCCGCTACGGAGTCAGCGGCGCGCTGCTGGCGCAGGAGGCCGGGAGGCTGTTGGTGCCGGTGGCGCACAACGCCGGTTACTTCTGGCCGCGGCGCGGCCTGCGCAAGAAACCCGGCTGCGTGCGCGTCGTCATCGGCAAGCCCGTCTCCCCGGCCGGGCGCGACGTGCGAGCGGTGAACGAGGAGATCCAGGCCTGGATCGAGCGCACCGTCCAGGAGCTGCAGCCTCGCTAGCCTCGGCGTGATTAGATCGCTGAGAGGACTAATCGTGGCGAATTCATGCGAACTGAATCGCCTGCGAGCCAAAAGCGCGAGCGCGAGGGCTGGCCGCGCGCCGCCCCGGTCCCGGGCGGCGCCTCAGATGTCCAGGTTCATAACGGTGAGGGCGTTCTTCTCGATGAACTCGCGGCGCGGTTCCACCTGGTCGCCCATGAGGGTCGTGAAGATGTCATCCGCGGCCACCGCGTCGTCGATCTTCACCTGCAGCAGGCGCCGGGTTTCCGGATTGATGGTGGTGTCCCAGAGCTGCTCCGGGTTCATTTCCCCGAGGCCCTTGTAGCGCTGGATCGACTGGCCCTTCTTCGCCTGGTCGAACAGCCACTTCATCGCCTCCTTGAAGGAACCGACTTCCTGGCGCTCGCTGCCGCGCGTGACGAAGGCGCCCTCGCCGACCAGGCCCGCCAGCGTGCGCGCGAGATCGGCGATGCGCTGGTACTCGGCCGACTCGAAGAACTCGCGCGGCAGGTACTTGTAGGTCGGCGTGCCGTGCTCGCTCTTGTGCACGATGACGCGGGTCGCATGGCCATCGCTGGCGGTGCGCAGCTCCACGCGGTAGGTGCGCGTGCCGTCGGCGAGCGCGTTCAGGCGCTGGTGCAGGTCCGCCGCCCAGCCGCGCAGCCAGTCGGCGCGGTCGAAGTTGGCCGGCGTCACCTCGGGCATGTAGATGAGCTGCTCGAGCAGCCGGTCATCGTAGCGGCGTGACCAGCGCGTAATGATGGCCTGCACCTCCGTGTACTTGCGCGACAGCAGCTCGAGCCCGGAGCCGGACAGCGCCGGCGCGGCGGCGTTGACGTGCAGGCCGGCGTTCTCCAGCGCGCTGTTGAGCAGCAGCTGGTTGAGCTCGCTGTCGTCCTTGACGTAGGACTCCTGCTTGCCGCGCTTCACCTTGTAGAGCGGCGGCTGCGCGATGTAGATGTGCCCGCGCTCGATCAGCTCCGGCATCTGCCGGTAGAAGAACGTCAGCAACAGCGTGCGGATGTGACTGCCGTCGACGTCGGCGTCGCACATGAGGATGATGCGGTGGTAGCGCAACTTGCCGACGTCGAAGTCGTCCTTGCCGATGCCGCAGCCGAGCGCGGTGATGAGCGTGCCCACTTCCGCCGAAGACAACATCTTGTCGAAGCGCGCGCGCTCGACGTTCAGGATCTTTCCCTTCAGCGGCAGGATCGCCTGCGTGCGCCGGTCACGGCCCTGCTTGGCGGAGCCGCCGGCGGAGTCGCCCTCGACGATGAAGATCTCCGACAGCGACGGATCCTTTTCCTGACAGTCGGCGAGCTTGCCGGGCAGGCCGGCGATGTCGAGCGCGCCCTTGCGGCGTGTCATCTCGCGCGCCTTGCGCGCCGCTTCGCGCGCGCGCGCGGCTTCGACCATCTTCGCCACGATCGCGCGCGCTTCCTGCGGGTGCTCCAGCAGAAATTCCTGCAGCTTGGTGCCGACCGCGTTTTCCACCACGCCCTTCACTTCCGAGGAAACCAACTTGTCCTTGGTCTGCGAGGAGAACTTCGGGTCCGGCAGCTTCACCGACAGGATCGCGGTGAGTCCCTCGCGCGCGTCATCGCCGCTCATCGGGATGCGGTCCTTCTTGCCCGACAGCTCCTTCTCGACGTAGTCATTGAGCGTGCGCGTGAGCGCGGAGCGGAAGCCCGCCAGGTGCGTGCCGCCGTCCTTCTGCGGAATGTTGTTGGTGTAGCAGAACATGCTCTCCTGATAGGAGTCGTTCCACTGCAGGGCAACCTCGACGGAGACCGGCCCGTCCTGCGTGCGAAACCAGAACACCGATTCATGCACGGGCGTGCGCGTGCGGTTCAGATAGGCCACGAACGCCTGCAGGCCGCCGGCGTGCGCAAACACGTCGGACTTGTTTTCGCGCTCATCGATCAGCTCGATGCGCACGCCCGAATTCAGGAACGACAACTCGCGCAGGCGCTTGGCGAGAATCTCGTAGTGGAACGAGATGTGCGTGAAGATCTGCGAGCTCGGCTTGAAGCGGATGATGGTGCCGCGATCCTGCGTGTCACCGACGACCGCGAGCGGCGCGTCGGGCTCACCGAGGTGGTATTCCTGGCGGTGCAGCTTGCCGTCGCGCGAAATCAGCAGCAGCAGGTATTCCGAGAGCGCGTTGACCACGGAGACGCCAACGCCGTGCAGACCGCCCGAGACCTTGTAGGAGCTGTCATCGAACTTACCGCCCGCGTGCAGCACGGTCATGATGACCTCGGCCGCCGAGCGCCCCTCCTCGGGGTGGATATCCACAGGAATTCCACGGCCGTTGTCCGAGACCGTGATCGATTCGTCCGCGTGGATGGTGACTACAATGCGGTCGCAATAACCGGCGAGGGACTCGTCGATCGAGTTGTCGACGACCTCGAAAACCATGTGGTGCAAACCGGTGCCGTCATCGGTATCCCCGATGTACATCCCGGGGCGTTTGCGCACCGCGTCAAGACCTTTTAAGACTTTGATTTTACTGGAATCGTAGACGTCTTCTGGCGGCATGCACTGGCTCGGTTCTGTGACACGACATTATACCGGTTGCACCCTCCCCTGATCCACGTGGAACGTGCGCTCCGGAATCCCGAAGAGGCGCGATTCCGCGGTGAGCGAGGTCACAATTAGTTGCGAGCGCAACTGTCTTACCTGGCCGATGAAGCGCCCGAGATGCGCGGCATCCAGCTCGGCCGCGGGGTCGTCCAGCAGCAGCGTGGGCGTTGTCTGCGTCACGTCCTGCAGCAGGCGCAGCTGGGCGAGCGTCATGGCCACCGCGACGAGCTTCTGCTGGCCGCGTGAGAGCACCTCCCGCGCAGCCCTGCTCTCCAGGCGCACGCCGATATCGGCCCGATGCGGACCCACGTGGGTGATGTGCCGAAGCGCGTCGCGCGTCCGGGAGGCCGTGAGCGCCTCGGCCAGGCTCATGTCAGCGTGCCAGCCACGGTGGTAGTTGAGCTGCACCGGCAGGCCGCTCAGGGCCGCGACGGTGTCCTGCCAGTACGGCAGCAGCTGTTCGATGAAGCGGCCGCGCGAGCGCGCGATCTCCTCGCCCAGGAGCGCCACCTCCGCGTCCCACGTGGCAGCCTGGTCCGGGTCGCTCTTGAGGGCTGCGTTGCGTTGCCGCAGGGCTCTGGTGTAGCGAAGCCAGGTATCGACGAACGGGGGTTCCACGTGGAACACCGCCCAATCCATCCACCGTCGCCGGCGGCTCGCTCCCTCCTCCACCAGCTTGTGGACACCCGGCTCGATGACCTGCACCGGGAAGACCTGGGAGAGCTCCGCGAAAGACTCCACATTGCGCCCCCCCACGCGCGCCGTCGCGCCGCCCCCCGCGGGCACCTCGAAGCCTATGGTAAGTCCGCCTCCCTGCGGCGCCTCGGTGCGCCCGACGACTCGCAGGTGAGTCGCCCCGCGCTGTATCAGGCGTTCATTGTTGCGTGTCCGAAACGATCGCCCTCGGCCCAACAGAAAGATCGCCTCCAGCACCGAGGTCTTGCCCGAACCGTTGGGCCCCACAAGCAGCGTCAGGCCGGGCGGCAGGTCCATGGCCGCCTGCTCAATGCAGCGCAGGTGGCTCACCGAAAGCGTAGCGAGGGTCATGGACGTGCGACGGAGTCCCGCCGCCTTTTGTACGGGTGCCGCGCCGCTAGTGGCGCCGGGGGGCCAACAGACGTTCCACGTGGAACGTGCCGGGGCTCTGCGTGCGCGCCCGCTTCCGAAAGCCCGGCGCAACCCACGCGGCCACGGTGCTGCCGAGGCGTGGCCGACGCCCTCGAACGGGCGCCTCCGGACGGCCGTGGTTCCACGTGGAACAAAAGCGGTAGCGACCCTGCTCGGGGCGGCGGACCCGCGCCCTCTGGCGGGCGCGCGAGCCGCCGGCCACTCTTCCAGCCGCCCCCAGGAAGCGCGCGGGAAAAAACCGCTGCGGGCCGCGCATCTGCGGCAAGAAGGCCCGGATCACCTGAAACGTGCCCTTCAGGTTGACGTCGAGGACGCGGTCCCACTCGTCGGCCGACATGTCGTCGATCGGCTTCGACTGGAAGATCCCAGCGCCGTTGACCAGCACGTCGACGCCGCCGAGCGCAGCCGCGGCGTCCTTTACGTACTGCATGACCGCCGCGGCGTCGGCGAGATCGCACGTGGCGGCGTGGATCTTCCCGCCCTTCGCCTTCAGTTCCGCCTCTGTCTTCTTCAGCGCCTCCGCGCCGCGGGCGCAGATCGATACGTTGGCGCCGCAATCGGCGAATGCGAGCGCGATCGAGCGCCCGATCCCGCGGCTTGCGCCGGTGACGATGACGTTCTTTCCTGCGAACGAGATTTCCATATCAGTGCTGGATGCAGATC
>Ga0207683_10003087_pt1 | contig 14551 bp, 16 predicted proteins | sample KBSM73metaG_FD_184333 | JGI IMG/M metagenome (GOLD analysis project Ga0207683, IMG submission 184333) | Miscanthus rhizosphere microbial communities from Kellogg Biological Station, Michigan, USA - KBS M7-3 metaG (SPAdes) (version 2) | ecosystem: Host-associated > Plants > Roots > Rhizosphere >... | reverse complement strand
CGGTGATCGGGGCGATGTCGTACGGCCGCGCGCTACCAGCGAGCGCCAACATCGGGAATTCGAACAGTACCTGCGGACGGCCGGCAACGAGCGTCGTCCGGGATTGCACCGGGCCGCGCATCGATCCAGCTGACGAGGAACGGCAGTGGCGCCAGTGCGACGCTGAGCGCGCGCCCCACATGGCCGGCACCGAACAGATAGAACGGCGCCGGCCAGCCGAAGTCGCGCACCAGCCAGCCGGTCACGGGCAGTGCGATAACCGTGCCGAGATACAGTGAACTCGTGAGCAGCGCGACGGCGCGCGAGCGCTGCAGCGGCGGCACCCAGCACCCGATCAGGTTGATCGAAGCGGGAAACACGGCCGCCTCGCCGAGTCCAAGGGCAATGCGTGCGACGACGAGCGCCGGCAGCGATATCAATGCCGCTGGCGGTGTCAGCACCGTGAACAGCGACCACCAGACGACGGCAATGCCGAGCACGATCTTGCCGCCGTAGCGATGGGCGAGTGCGCCGGTGGCGACCATCATCAGCAGGTAGCCGACGAAGAACGACGACAGAACGAGGCCCTTCTGTGTTTCGTTCCAGCCGAGCTGCGACTGCATCGCGATCGCTGCGACCGAGATGTTGGTGCGATCGATGTAGGAAATGAACGTCGCCGCGCACAACAACAGAACGATCGTGTAGTGCACCGGCCAGCGCACGGCCGGATACGCAGGTTCGACGACTGCTTCCAGATTCGTATTCACGCCAGCTCCCCCTTACGCTGCCGGAAGCACGAGTGTACACGGGCGCCATCGGATGCGGCTTGCCGCGCCGCGGCGTGAACTTCAGCGGTACTTGTCGGGCGCCGGATTCAGGTGCCCGCAGGCTTTGCAGGTGCGCGCATCGGCCGAGCGATAGAAGCGGTCGAAGACGGCGAGGAAATCCAGTTCGACGTTCTGCAGAACGAAGAACTCCTCGTACAGTTTGTGGTTGCAGCGTTCGCAGAACCAGAGCAGGCCGTCGGTTTCGCCCGGCAGGCGCTTGCGTTCGATGACCAGTCCGATCGAGTTTGGCATGCGCTGGGGCGAGTGCGGCACGCGCGGCGGCAGGTAGAAAATTTCACCGGCACGAATCGGAATATCGCGTGCCTTGCCGTCCTCCTGCACCTTCAGCACCATCTCGCCTTCGATCTGGTGGAAGAATTCCGGGCCTTCGTCCCAGTGATAGTCGGTGCGCGCGTTCGGGCCGCCGACAATCATGATGATGAAATCGCCGTCGACGATGCACTTGTTGCCGACCGGCGGCTCGAGCAGGTGACGGTGTTCATTTATCCACTTATGGAAATCGATGGGTGCGGAAAGCATCGTTGTTCGTGCCGTCATTCGATGAGGAGGGCGCCTGGGCCATTGTAGCGCGTTTGACGATGTGGCCTGAATTGTCCCACACTAGTCCCACAAGCGGCTCGAACAATAGATTTCAGCGGAATACGCTAATGGCCCGTTCAATCCCTGGACAGCCCCATGACCAATTCCGAGACCGCCGTTCTGAGCATCGACGTACAGCAGTCCTTTCCAGCCAGGCCCTACTGGCGAGAAGACGACGTACCGGCGTTTCGCGAGAACATCACGCGTTTGATCGATGGCGCAACGCGGCGTGGCTGGCCGGTCGTGCGCATCCTGCACGAAGACGGCGACGGCCCGTTCGCGGCGAGCAGCGGCCTGGTCAAGCCTCTCGACTGGATGCCGCAAACGCACGCGGTCGAGTTCGTCAAGCATGTGCACAATGCGTTCACCGATACCGGGCTCGACCGCTGGTTGCGCACGCGTGGCATTCGCAAGCTGGTCGTCGCCGGAATTCGCACCGAGCAGTGCTGCGAGACGACCACGCGCGTCGCTTCCGATCTGGGCTACGAAGTCGACTTCGTCGGCGCTGCGACACTGACTTTTCCGATGACTGATCCGCGCAGCGGCAGGCAGTTCAGCGCGGCGGAGATCCGCGAGCGGACGGAACTGGTGCTGCGCGATCGCTTTGCGCGCATCGCTACGGTCGATGAGGCATTGGGCAATGAATGACAAGGACCGCGCCGGCGAAGACCGCGCCGATGAGGAGCGCACGCGCGGATGAACGTCTGGTTCGTGCTGCCGCCTGATCTGCTGCTGCTGGATTTTGCCGGGCCGGCAGACGCGTTCCGCGTCGCGGCGGCTCGCGGCGCTCCGTTTCGCGTACGCGTCGCGGCAGCCGAGCCGGTTGCATCGACGTCTCTGGGCGTCACGCTCGGCAATGTGGAACCGCTGCCCGCGATGATCGAGCGCGACGCGCTGCTGATCGTGTGCGGCTCGTCCGACGATGAAGCGTCATTGGCGTCGCAGCCGGGTCGTGCGCTCGTGCGCTGGCTGCGCGAGGTCGGCAGGCAGCCGCGGCGCCTGGCCTGCATTTGCGCTGGCGCATTGTTCGCCGCGCGCGCCGGACTGCTCGACGGCAAGCGTTGCACCTCGCATCACAGCGAACTCGATCAGTTGCGCCGCGAGGCACCGACTGCCGACGTGCTCGACAGCCGCGTGATCGTCGAGGACCGGGGCTGTTACACGAGCGCGGGAATTACCGCCGGCATCGACCTGGCTCTGCATCTGATCGCCGAGTTGGCATCACCGCAATTGTCGGTCGAGGTCGCGCGCCACATGGTCGTATACATGCGCCGCGGCGCGGATGATCCGGCGTTGTCGCCCTGGCTCGAGGGACGCAATCACCTCGACGCAGGAATTCATCGCGCGCAGGACGCTTTGACGCGAGCCGCGCAGGAAGACTGGCCGCTGCAGCGGCTGGCCGATCATGCCCACGTCAGCGTGCGTACGTTGACGCGGCGTTTTCGTGATGCGACCGGCATGTCGGTACGCACCTATCACGCGCGCCTGCGCTATCTGCTTGCCCGGCAGGCGCTGCATTCCGGACTGAGTGTCGAAGCAGCGGCGACCCAGGCGGGTCTGGGTTCGGCGCGGCAACTGCGCCGGCTGTGGGCGGGTCAGACCGGCACGACGCCGCGAGGCCAACCCCGGCCATCCGCTGGTCCGGGATCCGTTTTCAGGCCCGCCATTGAAGATTGAACCACGGAGAACACGGAGAACACGCAGAGAAGCAAGGGCACAATGAAGAGATAGTTCTTTTCGAATCTGTTCTCCAAGCCCTTCTCCGTGTTCTCCGTGTCGAAGTCCTTTGATCTTCCGACCATTTGACTTTTCTGTGTCGACGGTTACGGAGCCAAGACAGCGACGCACTTGAGTTCGATTGCGATCGGCGTCGGTAGTGCGGTGATTCCGAGCGTCGTGCGGCACGGCTGCGCCGTCGTGAAGTACTCGGCGTAGACGCGATTGTAGGCCGCGAAATCGCGCGCCATGTCGGTCAGGTATACGGTCACGTCGACGAGGTCTTCCCAGCGCGCGCCGCTGGCATGCAGGATCGCGCGCACGTTGGCGAATACCGCGCGGCATTGCGCGTCGATGTCATAGCTCAGCAATCGGCCTTCGACGTCATACACGTTGCCGACGATTGCGTTGGTGCGTGGATCGCGCGGGCCTACGCCGGACAGGAACAGCAGGTTGCCGACGCGGCGCGCGTGCGGATAGGCGCCGACCGGTTTCGGCGCGCCAGCGGCATGGACGACGTCGCTCACGGTTTTGCGGGCGTATCGGGTGTCGTGTCGATGTCGCGCGTGGTGACGACGCGCCCCTGCGCATCGATGGCGGTGACGTGATATTTCGCCGGCCTCAGGTACAGCCGTTCGGTCACCGTTCCATGAAACGCGACGACGCGATTCTCCACCGAGGCGCCTTGCGCAACCACGTTGAGCACGACGCGGTCGGCGGGGATGCCCTCCATGCCTTCATTCGCGTAGCGCGCTTCGACCAGGCAGGGAAAGTGCGTGTTGCACAGTTCGCCGGCGACGCCGTAGGGAGCGCGCAGCCCACCAAGCGTCAACCAGTCGGGACGCTCGTTCGACGCGGTCTCCTGCGGCGGAAAAAACACGCTCATGTCGTATTCGTCGCCCTTGAGCGACCACGCCTTGTTGCCGCGCACGAACACGCTGGGCACTGTCAGGCGCTGTCCCTGGGTTATCTCGAGGTAATACGGGTGATCCTGGTCGGGCCGTGCATGCTGGATCATCATCGTCTGTTCGATCGTCAGAGGATCGATGCCGGAGACCTTGTGGAAAAACTCGCCCATGCTGCTTCCGCCGAGGTACTTGCCGGTCTTCTGCACGTGCGCGAAGCCCGCGTCGACCACCAACCGTGCCTTCGGATCCTTTTTGAAAACCTGGTTGTAGAGATTCTCCGCGCCGGCGTGTTCGCGCGGATCGCCGACGCCGGCGTTCTCTGCGTCGTACGCGACAACCGTGTAGCCGAGCCGCAACGCGCTGCGCACCATCTCCCCGTATATCGGCTCGTTCGTGTAGAAGCCGGATTCCGCGATCGGGTAGCCGCGCTTGTTCAGGTTCTTGTCGGACAGGTAAAGCGTTTCGGCGGCGAAGTGGGTGAAGCCCTGTTCGCGCAGCTGAGCCAGCAGCTGGATCGTCAGCGTGCGCGTGACCGGCGCGCTGTGCGCTTCGTTGAAGAACACTGCCTGGCGGCCCTTGGCCATTTCCAGGATCACCTCGGCGGCGGGCCGCATTTGATAACCGCCGTTCAACGGCGACGGCGCATCGTTGTCCTGCGCCGGCTGGGCGATCGAAAAGCTCGACCGCGCGCCGTTGTAGTCGCCGATGTAGGTCTGATACCAGCTCAGGTACTGGCCGAAGATCAGCTGGAACGCGCGGTCGCGATTCGAGTCGTAAGCCAGTTGCATGCGCAAGTACTGCGCGAGCAGGCCGGGCTGCTTTTGCGCGTCGCGCATGATCGCGTCGGACTTGTCCGCTGCCGCGAGTTGCTGGGCGCGCCACTGCGCCGGGGTCAGTTCGTCGCTGGACGGCGTGGTCTTGATCCGGTCCATCGCGACGGCCGCGGCGCAACAGGCGACAGTTGCAACTGTGCCGAGCAAAAGGTTGCAAAGAATCTGGTACGGATTACGCATTTGCATCACTCGCCCCGATGTTTGCCAGGTGCAGGGTTGCCAGGTGCAGGGTTGTCAGGTGCATCGTCGCTCCGGTCGGGGTCGCTGTCATAGTGGCTTCAGTCATGGCACAGAGCCACCAAGCTGCGCAAGTGCGTGGACGTAGCGCTCGTCGAGAGAAGTATTGGCGTCCATCTCCAGTCCGAGGTCGCGTACGCGGCCGTCATGCAGTCCATAGACCCAGGCGTGGACGCTTAGTGCCTGACCACGCTGCCACGCATCCTGCACGATCGTCGTCTGGCAGACGTTGACGGCCTGCTCGATTGCGTTCAGTTCGCACAAGCGTGTCAGGCGCGCGTCGTCGGACTCCTGTCTGGAAATCTCTTCCCGGTGTTTTTGCGCGACGTCGCTGACATGGCGCAGCCAGTTGTCGACGAGGCCGAGGCGCGCGCCGGACAGCGCCGCACGCACGCCGCCACAGCCGTAGTGGCCGACGACCATGACGTGCTCGACGCCGAGCACGTCGACGGCGAACTGGATCGCGCTGAGGCAGTTGAGGTCCGCGTGCACGACGACATTGGCGACATTGCGGTGAACGAATACTTCGCCCGGCGCCATGTCGATGATCTGGTTGGCCGGCACGCGCGAATCCGAGCAGCCGATCCACAGATACTTTGGCGCCTGTTGTTGCGATAATTGCTCGAAGAAGTGCGCGTCCTGCGCACGAACGCGCTCGGACCAGGCGCGGTTCTTCTCGATCAGTGGAGTCAGCTTCGTCATGCCTTGTAGAGTCCTTCAAGATCAAGAGATTCACCACGAAGGCACGAAGAACACGAAGGAGAACAGGGAAAATGCGATGGCCGGAAGCTGTCGAACCTGAAGTGGCAGCCAATACCAAAGGCCGCAGCAAAGAAATCAGTTCTTCCTTCGTGCATCTTCGTGATCTTCGTGCCTTCGTGGTGCATCTTCGCCCTTCGCTTTCAAGCGCTCAGGTCGACGCAGATATTCTTGGTTTCGGTAAAAAAGCGCAGCGCCTCGACACCGCCTTCGCGGCCGACGCCGGACTGCTTGACTCCCCCGAATGGCGTGCGCAAGTCGCGCCGCATCCAGCAGTTGATCCAGACGATACCGGACTCCAGGCGAGCGCCGACGCGATGCGCGCGCCTGAGGTTCGTCGTCCATACAGACGCGGCAAGGCCGTATTGCGTCGCATTGGCCAGCGCGATCGCCTCGTCGTCGTCGTCGAACGGAATCAGGGTCGCGACCGGACCGAAGATTTCTTCCTGGTTCGTACGGCAGTTCGCGTCGAGGCCCTCGACGACGGTCGGAGCGATGAACCAGCCACCGGCGCAGCGGCCCGGTACGTCGACCGCCTGTCCGCCGCACAGGATCGCACCGCCTTCGTCGCGGGCCAACGCGATGTGGCCCATGACTTTGTCGAAGTGCGCGTGTGAGACGACCGCGCCGAGGTCGGAAGCCGGATCGTTGGGGTCGCCGACGCGCAGAGCGCGAACCTTCTCCACGAAGCGATCGCGGAACTCCGCATAGATCGAACGTTGTACGAGGATGCGCGAACCGCACAGGCAGATCTGGCCCTGGTTGGCGAAGGCCGAGCGCACCAGCGTGGCGAGATTCGCCTCGCTCGCATCCCAGTCGGCAAACACCAGCGTCGGATTTTTGCCGCCCATCTCGAGCGAGACCTTTTTGAATTTCGGCGCCACGCTCGCCGCAATCGCTGCGCCGGTGCGGGTGCTGCCGGTGAACGAAATTGCCTTGATCTGAGGATGTTCGATCAGCGCCTGGCCGGCGCCCGGACCGGTTCCATGCACGATGTTCAGGACGCCGGGCGCAAGGCCCGCCTCGATGCACACTTCGCCGAACATCGACGCGGTCAACGGCGTGACTTCCGACGGTTTGGCGACGACTGTGTTCCCCGCGGCGAGAGCCGGCGCGATCTTCCACGTGAACAGGTACAGCGGCAGGTTCCACGGCGAAATGCAGCCGACCACGCCGAGCGGCTGGCGCAACGTATAGTTGATCGCCTCGCCTCCGCGCGAATCGGCGCCCATCGTATGCGCTTCGCTGGCGAACTGGGTTACTGCCGCGGCGAAGAAGCGCAGGTTCGCGACGGCCCGGGGGATGTCGAGGCTGCGGGCGAGGACAACGGGCTTGCCGCTGTCGCGCGATTCGGCCGCGGCAAATTCGTCGAGGCGCCGGTCGATGCCGTCGGCGATCCGGTTCAGCATGTCGGCACGCTCGACGGCAGGCGTCGCCGACCACGCGGGGAAGGCAGCTGCCGCTGCGCAGACAGCAGCGTCGACGTCATCGCCCGTGGAGTCGGGGCATAGCGCGAAACGCCGTCCGGTTGCCGGCTCATGCACGTCGAGATAGCGTCCGTCGCGTGGTACGCAGAGGCGTCCGTCGACGTAGTTCGAGAGTCTGGCCAGCGGTTCGTCCATGAGGCGAGCTTAACGACTCGGCAGGATTTTGGGGAGCGCCGGCTGTGGTCGCATGCTCAATTCAGGCCGAACGTGACCGGAACCAGAAAGTCTGCACTCGCCTGACTCCACAATGCCGGGAACGGAGGGAAGGGCGATGCTTTTGCCGCCATCGCGGATACCTCGTCATCGAGATCACTGTATCCGGAACTCACGGCAATGTGCGATGAAAGCAGGCGTCCGGACCGGTCCAGGCGCATTGACAGCAAGACCACGCCCTTTTCCTGGCGGGCCAATGCCGCGATCGGATATTGCTTGACTCTGGAAAGACGTTCCGCCAGCTGGCCCATGTAGAACGAACGTGGCTGCGGAGCCAGATTCACCTGATCTTGTTCTGGTTGTGAAGAGGGCGCGACAGCGTCGAGCTTGGCCGGATGCCGCGTGTTTCGCTCGCTCGCGACGGCGCTTGAACCCGAACCTGTGCGCGGTGAGCCTGCCGTGCGCGAATGCGATCGAGCCGCTGCCAACGGCACGTCGGATTCGTGCTTCCGAAATTCCTCGGCATCCGGCAAGCGGCTGGAGCGTGTCGACGGTTCCGGGCTGGATGCACGTGTCAGGATCGGCGTTGCCGGAAGCAATCGCACCGTGATGACTGTGTCGTGGCCGACTTTCGTGGCAGGCGATCCAACCAGCGCGAAAAGAAATGCGCCGTGGAAGATCAGGGAGACGAGAAGCCCTGTCAGTCTTGCCCATAGGGGAGGTTGTCCAGACGACGTTCGGCGCCTGACCGGCTCGGCATCCCTCGACTCGCGGAACGCCGATTCATCGTCGCTACGCATAGGATGTATGGGTACGTGCATTTTGCGCTCTCGCCGAATTGTACTCCTCGACGCTGTCGAGAATCAGCGTCGACTCGGCGCTTGACGAAGTCCAGGGTCGTCCCGAATGCTAGGGCCGTTTCCGGCTCAAAGCGATTGCATGCGGCCGCCGTCGACTGGGACATTGATGCCGTTGACGTAGCCGGCGGCGGGCGAGGCGAGGAATGCGATCACGGCGCCGATCTCGCTCGCGTCGGCGAAGCGGCCGAGCGGAACCGAGGCGAGCATCGTCTTGGCGATCTCGCTTTCGTTCTTGTCGGCAGCCTTTGCGCGTTCGCCGAGTATCTGCTCGAGGCGCTGCGTTCTGGTGTAGCCGGGCAAGACGTTGTTGACGGTGATGCCGGACGGACCGAGTTCGGCCGCGAGCGTCTTGGCCCAGCTGGCAACGGCGCCGCGGATCGTGTTCGAGACGCCGAGGTTGCGGATCGGCTCCTTGACCGACGTCGAGATGACGTTGATCACGCGCCCATAGCCCGCGCCGCGCATGCCCGCCAGCACGGCCTGAAGCACGACCTGGTTCGCTACGAGGTGCTGCTGGAATGCAGAGAGATAATCTTCCACTTTTGCACTATGCGCCGGACCGCCGGGCGGACCGCCGGTATTGTTGACGAGGATCTGCACCGGCTTGCCGTTCGCGAGATCCGCGACCTTTGCGGCCAGTGCCGCGTGGTCGCTCATGTCGACCGCGATCCACGCGTGCGACTGGCCCTCGTGCACCTGCGGCAACGCCGCTGCCGCGCTTTCGAGTGCCTCGCGCGAGCGGGCGAGCAGCGTGACACGCGCGCCAAGTTGCGCGAGTTCGATTGCCGCCGCGCGGCCGATGCCCTGCGAGCCGCCGCAGACGAGCGCGTGTTTGCCGGTGAGATCCAGATTCATGGGCGACTGCTGGCTCCTACATCCGGCTGAAGAGTTTTTCGGTCATCAACGGCAGCAGGTCGCCGTCGTTTTCCGCCTCAGGCGGCTGCACCGAGGCGAGGTCGAAGCCGAGCATCGCCGCATCGTCTTCATCGAGGCCGTCGAATGCGCGGAATTCCGCATCGAGCAGCGCCTGATGCGCGGTATCCTCGTCGTCGTAGCGCAGCGTTTCCCCCTCGGCGCTCAATACTTCAGCCGTGCCGGAGTCGAGCACGCGCAGGCGCGCCCAGACCAGCAGGTTGCCGAGCGAGGCGACCCACCACTGCTCGACGACGGCGTGTCCGGGTTCGTTCGGCGGGTTCATGGCGCGGCGGCCAGGCGTGGCAAGGCGGCGATCATGCGCGCAGTTTACACGTTGCCGCGGGAGCGCCGGCAAGCGGAGGATCAGGGCGCCGCCGGTGCGCTCGCATCGCCGCCGTAGCTGACCCGCCAGATCGAGTTCGATGCGTCGTCGCTGACCAGTAGCGAACCATCCGACGCGACCGTCACGCCAACCGGCCGGCCCCAGACGTCGCCATTGTCCAGCACGAAGCCGGTGAGGAAGTCCTCGTACTCGCCGCTCGCGCGTCCGGTCTGGTGCAGCGGCACGCGAATGACTTCGTAGCCAGCGCGCGTCGAGCGGTTCCAGGAGCCGTGCTCGGCAGCGAAAATGTCGCCGCGGTACTCGGCAGGAAATTGCGCGCCGTCGTAGAACGTCAGTTGCAGCGATGCGCTATGCGGTTGCAGCAGGACGTCGGGAACGATGACCTTGCTCATGAGATCGCGCCGCTTGCCGGCATGGCGCGGGTCCTGGTGCGCGCCGATGTACCACCACGGCCAGCCGTAGAATCCGCCGTCTTCGACCCGCGTGATGTAGTCGGGCGCGAGGTTGTCGCCGAGGCCGTCGCGCTCGTTGACCGAACACCACAGCGCTCCGGTCTGCGGCTGAACCGCGATTCCGACCGGATTACGGATGCCGGACGCGTACACGCGCTGGCCGCCACCTTCAGGGTCGAATGCGAGGATGTCGGCGCGGTGTTTCTCGGTGACGGTCGTGTCGGGATCGTCGACGTTCGATGCGGAGCCGACCGACACGTACATGATTTTTCCGTCGGGCGAAAACGCGATGTCGCGTGTCGAGTGACCGCTGCCCGCCGGCAGGTCGGCGATGTGTTGCGGCGCGCCGCGCGCTTCGAGATCGCCGTTGGCATAGGCGAAGCGCACCACTGCGTTGGTGTTGGCGATGTAGATCCACTTCGGATCCGGTCCCGGCGGGTAGAACGCGATCCCGAACGGCTTGTTCAATCCGCTGGCGAAGGTCGCGGATTTTTCCGCCTTGCCGTCCGCGTCGATGCCGCGGAACACCGCGATCTTGCCTGCGCTCATCAGGGCCGCGAACACGTCGCCGTTGGGCGCCGTACGCAACAGCCGTGGACCTGCGACGCCGCTGGCGAATTGCACCACCTTGAATCCGGCAGGCGCCTTCGGCAACGCGTTTGCGGGACGCGCGACGATGCTCGCGCGATTGCCTGCCGATGACGTGGCATAGGGCGGCGGCAGGTCCGCGGCCGTGATCTTGCGCGACTTGCCCGGAACCTCGTAGCGGAAGTCGGTGAATGGCGGCGCCGGTGCCGGCGCCGTGATCGCTGCGGTCGCCGATGGCTTTGCGGGTGGCGGCGCGGGTGCGGCTGCCAGGTCCTTCATCGAGCGCAAATAGCTGATCACATGCCAGCGCTTTTCCTCGGGCAACGCGGCCCACGACGGCATGCCGTTGTTCACGTCGCCACGCGTGATGTACCAGAACAGTTCGCCGTCGCTGGCCTGTCGAATTGTTTCCGAGCGCAACGCCGGTACTTCACCGCCGCCTTCGCCGTTGGCGCCGTGACAGGCCGCGCAGGTGCCGGCGAATACGAGCTTGCCGTCATCCACCGCGCCGCTGTCAGCGGCGTACGGATTGCGGCGCGGCTGTTCCGCCGTCGGCGCGCCATGGAACGGCGTGGTTTGCGAATTGCAGGCCGGCAGCATCGCGATACCCGAAGCGAGCGCGAATATCGGACCGAGGAATCTGGTACGCCTGCGTTGCGCCATCACCGGAGTCGCCTTGTTGCACCGTTCAGCAAGACGCAATGCTAGCGGCAGATTGGCCTGCATGCCATTCAACTGCGCATTTGCGCCAGCGTTCATTCAGCATCCGTGCGAATTGCGTAAAAATTTCCGCTCACGAGAACAACCGCAAATCTTCATTCGACCTTAAACATTGCGCTGCTAGGGTGCGCCGGCATTCGTTTGGAGGGGGCAATCCGGCATGCAACTTTTAGCCCTTGGAAATGTAGGAGTAAGGTTAATGAAGCTTCCTGGAAAAATGATCGGCATGCTCGTCATCGGTGCGGGACTGGTTTCGCCTGTGTTCGGAGCCGGCATCGGACTGAGCGGTCCCCATTACAACCTGAACATCATCGGCGTCGAGAACCCGAAGAAATCCGACCTGACCGGCAGTGACCGCCACACCATTTTTGTCGGTCTCGGCAGAAGTGGCACGACAACCAGCAAGATCTATCTGACACCTGGCCCATTCCAGGTCTGCGACGGCAATTCGTTCGACGCTGCGTATTCGTGTGACGGCTCGCAGGTCGCGGCGCAGGGCGCCGTGTTCCAGTTGCCGTGCGACACGGCAACGGAGACCGACGAGGGTTGCCCGGAAGGCGTGACTTCGGCTTCGTACCAGATCTGGGCGCGGGCGCTCGGCCAGCCCGGCGGCTCTGCCACGATCACGACCTGCGCGACCGACGACACCGGTGAGGTCATCTGTTCGACAGAAAACAGCGTGCTCGTTCGCGACAAGGGCAAACCGACGTTCACGAACGTGACGAAGGCGCTGACATCGCTCGACGCCTGCTTCGACGTCGGTGGTGTTGTGACCTGTGAAGTCGTCAGTCTGTTCGATACTGACCTGGTCGACTACTTCTGGCAGTACCAGAACACCGGACTGCGCCTGGCCCAGTTGCGCTTCTACGCCGACTGACCGGCCGCCGTGTGGACGAAAGGAGCTGCCGATCGCAGCTCCTTTCGTTTTCCGGGAATCTTTTTGGAGCAACTCATGCGCATCCGTTTGACCGCCGCATTGGCGCTGATGGCCAGTGTATTTCTGCTTGGACCGGCAGGTACCAGCCGTGCCGAGCCCGCGCGCGCGGATGCTGCACAAGACCAGTACGATTTCGGATCGGTGAAGCAGGGAGCGAACCTCCGCCACGAATTCGTGATAAAGAATTCCGGCAGCGCTGCGCTGAAATTTTCGGCAGCGGAACTCTCGATGCCCGGGATGAAAGCGCGCTTCGCCGCGGGCGAAATCGCTCCCGGTGCGGAGGGCAAGGTGACGCTCGAATGGACGACGGATCATGTTGCCGGCACCGTGCAGGGTGTCGCGAGAATCCGCTGGAGCGATCCCGCGCAGCCCGAGGCGCTATTGACGATGAAGGGCTCGGTGATTCCACCGCTGTCGATCGAGCCGATCCCCGCGGTTTACTTGAGCGCTTATGCCAACGAGCCGGCAGAACGCGTCCTCACGATTCGCAACAACGATTCGCGTCCGCTCGCGCTGACCAGCGCACAGGCCGGGGCGCACGCAACGGCAACTCTGGCGACGGTCGAACCCGGCAAGGTGTTCACGGTCACCGTTCGGCCCGCCGCGCACGCGGCGACCGGAAAGTACGAGGAGTCGTTGAGCATCCAGACCGATGATGCGTCGATCGGGACGATCACGATTCCGGTGCATGTGTGGGTCAAGCCCAACCTCTATGCCAATCCCGATGTCGTCGACTTCGGCAATATTTCGCGCGAGGCCGCGCAGCGGCCCGGTGCGGCCGACGCGATGCTGACGCAGGTCGCGGTGCTGCGGCGCAGGGCCGGCGCGTTCGAGATCAAGTCGATCGTGAGCGATTCTTCGCTGGTAGTCGTGAAGCAATCGCCAGACAAGGGCCCAAGTGAAAGCTTCACGCTGGAAATGAAGTTGCGGCCCGAGGCGCTGTTTGCCGGTGCGAAGATCGAAGGCAAGGTGCGGGTCCGGACCAGCGATCGCGAATTTCCGGAAATCGATCTGCCGATTTCGGGCAGCGTCATGCCTTTGGCTGAATAGCCCGCGGCGCGAGGCCGCCGTCCCGAGCAGCGCGAGCGCGTCGTCGCGGAGACCGCGAGCCGACGAGCCCCCTGATTCGAGTTCATTCGCTACAATCGGCCGGAACCCTGGCGACGAGGTACATGTCCGTGCTGAAGATGCGCAGTCCTTCATGAAGCGGCGTGCATCGTTGCCGGCGGTACGCATTCGCGTGAATCTGGGGATCGCCGCGTTCGGGCCCGGCAAGGCCGACCTGCTGGAAAGCATTGCCGAAACCGGCTCGATCTCGGCAGCGGCGCGGCAGATGCGCATGAGCTACAAACGCGCTTGGCAGCTCGTCGACGAGATGAATCGCATGTTCACCGAGCCGCTGATCGAAGCCGCTCCCGGCGGCGCGCACGGCGGCGGCGCCACGCTCACGCCTCTCGGCGCGCGCATTGCAGCGGCCTATCGCCGTATCCAGGAGAAACTTCCGCTAGCGGCGCGGCGCGAACTCGCGCTGTTGGCCCGGTTCGCGGCGGACCGCGGGTAAGTTCATTCGTAGGCTCCAGCAAGGTCGTCATTTCCCGCAGTGCCGCTGGCGCGGGAATGACGTCAGGGACTGTCGTTGTTCCACCGCACGTGGCCGCGCAACGAAGGTCTTCGTCTCGGCCGGAATGGTCGTCTCGCTATGGCCAATTGGCTATAGCGAGTGTACTATGACGGGAGCGTGCGGCGCTCTGGTCGCGCTGTCGCAAGGGTATTGGTCGAGGGAGAGGACGTACCATGCGGGCTCGAATCGTCTTGTTGCTCCTGGCCATTGGGTTCGCGCCGGCAACCTTTGCAGCGGAGAGGATCACGATCGCGGCGGCATCGGATCTCAAGTATTGCCTCGACGAAGTGGCTGCGGAATTCCGCAAGACGCATGCCGGCGACGAAGTTGAGTTTCGGCGAGGGGAATCCGAACACTTCCTCGTATTGGCGGTTCAGTGCATTGCGCAGGTACGCGTAGGCAGTGACACCGCGGCCGAGCGCGTAATTCAAATTGACTCCCACATTCGCGAACCCGGAATTCCAGAACAATCCGCTGCTCGCTCCGAAGTTCGGCTCCTCGGACAGCACGCGGCCGCGGAAGTAGCCGGAGAGGTCGGCGGCGAACCGTCCATGCGTAAAAGTGGCTACGACATTTCCGGAGTGCTCGGGACGGCGTATCAGTTGCTGTCCCACGG
>Ga0207683_10003082_pt1 | contig 14565 bp, 16 predicted proteins | sample KBSM73metaG_FD_184333 | JGI IMG/M metagenome (GOLD analysis project Ga0207683, IMG submission 184333) | Miscanthus rhizosphere microbial communities from Kellogg Biological Station, Michigan, USA - KBS M7-3 metaG (SPAdes) (version 2) | ecosystem: Host-associated > Plants > Roots > Rhizosphere >... | reverse complement strand
ACCCGCATATCTCCATCGCCACCGTCTATCGCACCGTCAAGCTGTTCGAGGATGCCGGCATTCTGGAGCGGCACGACTTCCGCGATGGACGCTCGCGCTATGAAGAAGTGCCGGAATCCCATCACGATCACCTGATCGACGTGGCGACCGGCAGCGTGATCGAATTCCGCAATGAGGATATCGAAAAGCTCCAGCGCCGGGTGGCCGAGGAGCTGGGCTTTGAACTGATCGATCACCGGTTGGAATTGTATGGCGTCCCCAAAGGGCGCAACAAGCCTCAATCCTGAGCGCGTCTCTGAGCTGATGGCCCGCCTGCGCGCCGTTTTCATCATCGCGGCTTTCTTGCTCGTCACCCTTGTGGGCATGCCGCTACAATGGCTGTTTCTGAAACTCCATATGCGGGCGGCGCGGACTTTTCCCCACCGCTATCATCGCCTGGTCGCCGCGCTGTTCGGCATGCATATCCAAGTGATCGGCAAGCCGGTGACCGGTGAAGGCGTGCTGATGGTGGCCAACCACACCAGCTGGGCCGATATCGTGATTTTTTCGGCGGTCGCGCCTTTGTCTTTTGTTGCCAAGACGGAAGTAGGGAGCTGGCCATTTTTCGGGACTTTGGCGCGGCTGCAGCGCACGGTATTTGTCGAGCGCCAGCGGCGCAGCGCCACCGGCGAAACCCGCGATGAGATCCGCGACCGGTTGCTGGACGGCGACACCCTGCTGCTGTTCCCCGAAGGCACCAGCCATGACGGTAATCGGGTGCTGCCGTTCAAAAGCGCGCTGTTGGGAGCCGCCGAAGCCCGGCTGGCCAATGGGGCCCACGTGAAGGTGCAGCCGGTTTCCGCCGCCTTTACCGGCCTCTATGGCCTGCCCATGGGACGGGAAAATCGCCCTTCTTTTGCTTGGTATGGCGACATGGAAATGGTGCCGCATCTGTGGGAGGCGATGCTGGCCGGGCCTCTGGATGTGGTGGTCCAGTTCCATGAGCCGTTAAGCCTGGATCGGATGGACCGCAAAACTTTGGCAGCCCGCGCCCGGAAAATCATACAGGGCGGCCAAGCGCTTGCCTTGGCCGGCCGGGCCTGAGCACCAGCCCTAGCCTTGAAATCCTGGCCCCCGAACCTGATAACCCACCCGGCATGAAGAAGCTCTTCGTCAAAACCTATGGCTGCCAGATGAACGCCTATGATTCCGCCAAGATGGCGGATCTGCTGGCGCCGTTGGGCTATGCCCAAACCGATGCGCCCGATGGCGCCGATATGGTGATCCTCAACACCTGTCACATCCGGGAAAAGGCGGCCGAGAAGGTCTATTCCGAGTTGGGCCGGCTCAGGACCCTGAAAGCGGAAAGGGCGAAGGCCGGCGGGCAGATGCTGCTGGCGGTGGCCGGTTGTGTCGCCCAGGCCGAAGGCGCGGAAATCGTGGCGCGTCAGCCCGCGGTGGATCTGGTGGTGGGGCCGCAATCCTATCACCGCCTGCCGGAAATGATCGCGCGCGCGGCGCGTGAGCACGGTCACGTGCTGGAGACAGATTTTCCCGCCCTGGAAAAATTCGATTCTCTTCCGGCGCCCATGGAAAGCGGCATCAGCGCTTTTCTCACCGTGCAGGAAGGCTGTGACAAGTTCTGCACATTCTGCGTGGTGCCTTATACCCGCGGGTCTGAGGAATCGCGTTCACCCGACGCGATTCTGCGTGAGGCGCGCCAGCTTGCCGAAAAGGGCGCGCGCGAGATCGTTCTGTTGGGCCAGAATGTGAATGCCTATAATGGCGAGGACTGGTCACTGGCCCGGCTCTGCGACGCCATCGCCGGAATCGAAGGCATCAAACGCATCCGCTATACCACCAGCCATCCTCGCGATATGGGCGATGATTTGATCGCGGCGCATGGGGAAAATCCCAAATTGATGCCCTATCTGCATCTGCCGGTGCAGTCGGGTTCCGATACCGTGCTGGAAGCGATGAACCGCCAACACACGTCCGACGATTATCGCCGCCTGATCGAGCGCATCCGCAAGAGCCGTCCCGACATCGCCTTGACCAGCGATTTCATTGTCGGCTTCCCCGGCGAAAGCGATGCCGACTTTGAAGCCACGCTGCGGTTGATCGACGGTATCGGCTATGCCACCGCCTTTTCCTTCAAATATTCCAAGCGGCCCGGAACACCCGCCTCCACCATGCGCAAGCAGATTCCGGAGGATGTGAAAGTCGCGCGCCTGGACGCTTTGCAGAAACTTTTGCTGAAGCAGCAATATGCGTTCGACGATTCCCAGATCGGCAAAGTGGTGCCGGTGCTGTTCGAAAAACGCGCCCGGGATCAACATCAACTGATGGGCCGCACGCCCTATCTGCAGCCGGTGCATGTCCATGGCGACGTTTCGCTGCTGGGCCAGGTGGCGGATGTCAAAATCGAAAAGCGCACCGCCAACAGTCTGCACGGGGCCCTTCTTCAGGAACGACGCGCTTGAGCGCCAAGAAGACTCAGGTCACCACCCTGGAATTTTCCGACAACAAGTTGTTGCGCGCGTTGGGTGGTCCGCACGCCAAGCATCTGGCCCGCATCGAACAGAAGCTGAATGTCAGCATCGACATGCGCGGCAATCTGCTGGCCATTGAAGGCAAGGACCGCGAGCGCGCCGGCGCAATCCTGCGCGCGCTGTATTTGAGATTGGTATCGGGGGAAAGCGTCACCATGGCGGAGGTGGATGCGGAAATCCGCTTCACCGACGAGACGCGCGTGCTGGCGCCCGGCGCGATCAAGACCGCGTCCGCGCGTGCGGTCAGGCCACGCACCCCCGCCCAGGCGGCCTATCTGGACATGATGCGCCAATCCCCGCTGGTGTTCGGCATCGGGCCTGCCGGTACCGGCAAGACCTATCTGGCGGCCGCCTTTGCCGCGCATATGCTGTATGAAAAGCGCGTCGAGCGGCTGATCCTGTCGCGCCCCGCCTTGGAAGCAGGCGAGCGGCTGGGCTTTCTGCCCGGCGATTTGAAAGAGAAAATCGACCCTTATTTGCGCCCGCTTTATGACGCGCTGTTTGATGTCTTGGGCGATTCCGCCGGCCGGCTGATGGAGCAGGGCATCATCGAAGTGGCGCCACTGGCCTTCATGCGCGGCCGCACCCTCAATCGCGCCTTTGTGATCCTGGACGAGGCGCAGAACACCACCCAGGCCCAGATCAAGATGGCGCTGACCCGGCTGGGCGAGGATAGCCACATGGTGGTCACCGGCGATCCGTCACAAAGCGACCTGCCCGGCGGGCTGGCGCTGGGCCTGAATGAGGCGCTTTCCATTCTGGAAGGGGTGGAAGGCGTGGGCGTTGCCCGATTCGAGGAAAAAGATGTGGTGCGCCATCCCCTCGTCGCGCGCATTGTCGCCGCCTATAATCGGCATAGCAAATCATGAGCGGGATTACCCTGCTGGTCGACGATCCCAAATGGCGTTCCCATCGCGGGCTGATGGCGCGGCTGACCAAGGCGGCTGAGGCCGCGCGCCGCTCGGCGCGGCTGAAAGGCGGCGTCACCATTCTTTTGGCGAATGACAAAAAGCTGCGGGCGCTCAATCGTGATTTTCGCGGGTTCGACAAGCCGACCAATGTTTTGTCCTTTCCGGGCGCCGACGGCTATGCCGGCGACATCGCCATCGCCTATGGCGTCACCGGCAAAGAAGCCAAGGCCGCGGCGAAAAACTTTGCCGATCATGCCGCCCATTTGGTGGTGCATGGCGTGCTGCATCTGGCGGGCTATGATCACGAACGCCCTAAGGACGCCAAAGTGATGGAGCCGCTGGAAGTGAAGATCCTCAAGCGGCTGGGCATCGCCGATCCCTACAAGGTGGCGGTGTGATGAGCGACCATCCCCTAAGACGCCTGCTGCAGAAAATCACCGGCCATGACGTTGAGGCTGCCGCTATCCGCGAAAGCCTGGAAGAGGTGATTGAGGAAAGCGACCGCGAATCTCCCGCTTTGTCGGCGCAAGAGCGCGTGATGCTGGGCAATCTGCTGCGCTTCGGTGAACTCAAGGTGCATGATGTGATGGTGCCGCGCGCCGAAATCGTCGCGGTGGATGAAACCATCGGGCTGGCCGATCTCTTGATGCTGTTCCGCGAGGCGCAGCATTCCCGCCTGCCCATGTTTCGCGAGACCTTGGACGATCCCACCGGTCTGATTCATGTCAAGGACGTGCTGGGTCTGTTGGAAGCCGAAGCCGGCGGCGCTTATTGCCTGTCGCCCAATGCCCGCATCACCGAGTTGCGCCGCCCCATCCTGTTCGCGCCGCCTTCCATGCGCGCCTTGGATCTGCTGCTCAAAATGCAGGCCTCCCATACCCATCTGGCCCTGGTGATCGATGAGTATGGCGGCACCGATGGCCTGGTTTCCATCGAAGACATTATCGAAGAGATTGTGGGCGACATCGCCGACGAACATGACGAAATCGCCGGCGGGGTAAAACTCGACGGCGACGGCTATATCGCCGACGCTCGCATGGACCTGGATGATTTCAAGACCGAGACCGGCCATGATTTCCTGGTGGAAGACGGCGAGGACGAGGTCGAGCGCGATATCGACAGCCTGGGCGGGCTGGTGGTGTCGCTGTTGGGGCGGGTGCCGCTGCGGGGTGAAATCGTCAACCATCCTGACGGCAGCGAATTCCAGGTGCTGGAGGCCGACCCCCGCCGCGTGCGTAAGCTGCGCGTCACCTTGCCCAAGCCGCGCGCCACGGAATGATCGGCCCTGGAATCATCGATAAGGCCGGCACCTGGGTTGGCATGCTGGCCGGTTGGCGCGCTTTGTTGTTTGCCTTTGCCGCCGGCGGTTTTTCGGCCTTGGGGTTTGCCCCGCTGGAATGTTTTCCCGCCCTGCTGCTGGGCTATGCCGCACTGGTCTTGTTGCTGGACGGCGCGCGGGGCGCGCCGAAACCGGTGCGCCGCGCTTTTGGCCTGGGCTGGGCATTTTATTTCGGCCAGTTCGGAGTTGGCTGGCATTGGCTCGTCTATCCCTTCCTGATTTATCCTGACGCCAATCTTTGGCAATTGCCTTTCGCCAGCCTGCTCCCCGCCGGCGTGGCTTTGTTCGGCGCCGTTGCCTGCGCCGCGGCGATGGCGTTTTGGCAAACGGGGGCCGCGCGGATTTTCGTGTTCGCCGTCCTGATGGCCGGTTCGGAATGGCTGCGCGGCCACCTTTTCACCGGCTTTCCCTGGAATCTCTCCAGCTATGGCTGGGGCGCGTCGCTGGCGGTGCTGCAATCCGCCAGCCTGATGGGGGCGTATGCCCTGTCGTTTCTGACCATTCTGTGGGGCGCATCGCTGGCGGAGTTCGCGTCGGCGCGCTGGCGTTCACCCGTCTTGATGGCAACGCTGTTCGCCATGCTGTGGGGCTATGGCGTGTACCGCTTGGCCGATACACCCATCAAAGACGTCCCGGGTGTAACGGTGCGTTTGGTACAACCGAACATACCGCAGGCGGAAAAGTATGTGCGCCGGCTGATGCTGCGCAATTGGGAACGGCTCTGGAGTCTCTCGGTCGCGCCCGGCAGCGGGAAATTGCCCACCCATATTGTTTGGCCGGAAGCCGCGACCGGCTTTGCCGTGGCGCGCACCCCCACCGCGCTGGACCGGATCGCGCTTCTCACAGGGAGGAGCCAGACGCTTATAACCGGGTCCGACCGCATACTGCATGATGCGAGTGGCACCACCGCCTACAATAGCCTTTACCTGTTTAGCCCAGGCCGCGCGCAACCGCAGGTCTATGACAAATTTCATTTGGTGCCGTTTGGGGAATATTTGCCCTTCGCCAGCGTCCTTAACAGTATCGGCATCCAGCAGCTCACGGTGGGTTCCGGTTTTCGTTCCGGAGATCATCCCCATGTTTTGAATGCGCCACCGGCGCCGCCCGTCACGCCCTTGATCTGCTATGAAGTGATTTTTCCTCATGCCGTAGTTGATCCCGGAGAGCCACGCCCCGGCTGGCTGGTCAATATCACCGATGATTCCTGGTTCGGCCCGTGGGCGGGCCCACGTCAACATTTGCTGATCGCCCAAGTGCGCGCCATTGAAGAAGGTTTACCAATCGCGCGCGCCGCAAATACCGGAATAAGCGCGATGATTGACCCTCTGGGCCGTGTGCGGACGAAAGCGGCATTAAACACGATGACTGCAATCGACAGTGCATTGCCGCAAGCCATCGCTATTCCTTTATATGCACGGTTTGGTGATCTTGTTTTTCTAATATTTTTGATTATTGCCGCTTCTGCCGCCTATATGTGCGGCCGCCGCAAGGCAGTTTGAAATTAAGTGTTTGCGTTGGAGCTGATATGGGGCAAGTTCCCGCCCGCCAATCATCAGAGATGCGCGTGCCAAAGAAGCAAGCCAATCCGATCGACATCCAAGTCGGCAATCGCGTGCGCATTCGGCGCATGCTGATCGGCATGAGTCAGGAGCGGTTGGGCGATCTCTTGGGCCTCACCTTCCAGCAAGTTCAGAAATACGAAAAGGGTGTTAACCGCATTGGCGCCGGCCGCCTGTTCGAAGTGGCACGCATTCTCAATGTGCCGATAGATTTTTTCTACGAAGGGTTGAGTGGCGCGGGCGATCAGCCCGGTGCGCGCGAGAACGAAAGCGCCCCGGTGATGGAATTTGTTTCCAGCGGCGAAGGCCTGCAACTGTCACTGGCATTCATGAAGATCAAGGACGCAAAAGTGCGAAAACGCTTCTTGGATCTGGTGAAAAGCCTTGCCGAAGATGAAGAGCAGAAAAACTAGGGCGCGGTCCTTTTGGGCCGTGAGTTCGTCGCGCCTTCGCTCATGCACGTTTTAGTGCACATCGCTCGGCGCTCCTGCTCGCCTCCCAAAATTCCTCGCGCCGGGTTCAGGTCTTGGGCCGCGAGGCCTTCTCTTCCAGCCCCGACTGTCCTTCGCGTGATTGAAGAACTGTATACACTTCTTCCGGCGTAATGCCGCTGGCCGCCCATAGCACCAACAAATGATAGAGGACGTCGGCGGATTCCTTGGCGAGCTCCGTTTTGTCTTTCTGGACGGCGGCGATCACCGCTTCGGTGGCTTCTTCCCCGAATTTCTTGGCGCATTTCTCCACGCCCTGCGCCAACAGCTTGGCAGTATAGGACTGGGACGGATCGCTGCCCTTGCGGGCGGCGATGGTGGCAAAGAGCTTATCGAGGGCGTTTGACATGGGGCCTCATAACATAGCCAACCCCTTAAAGACCAATTCGGGCTCTAATGTCAGCGGGGGTGGCGCCCCCCTCCCGCAGGCTCTGCAAGGTGATTGCGCCATCGCGCTTGGAGAATTTCTTGCCGGTCTCATCCAGCACCAGCGGATGATGGTGATAGGCGGGCTCCGGCAGCTTGAGCAGCGCTTGCAGCAGCCGCTGGATATGAGTGGCCGACAGCAAGTCCTCGCCGCGCGTCACCAGGCTGACTTGTTGATGGGCGTCATCGACCACCACCGCCAGGTGGTAAGAGGTCGGCAAATCCTTGCGCGCCACCACAATGTCGCCAAAGCGGAAGGGATTGACGGCATATTTCAGTCCGCGTTCGACAAAAGTCAGCGGCCCCACCAGCGCCGCCGCCTTGGCCACATCCAGCCGCAAGGCATAGGATTCGCCGCTCGCGATGCGCCGCATGCCTTCGTCCTGCGGCAAGGCGCGGCAGGTGCCCGGATAGATGGGGCCATCCGGACCGTGCTGGGCCTCGCCGATGCGCGCGATCTCAGCGGCGATTTCCGCCCTGGTGCAGAAGCAAGGATAGACCAGGCCGTGCGCTTTCAGATTCACTAGCGCCTCGGCATAAGCGCCCATGCGGGTGGATTGCCGCAAAGTGGGTTCGTCCCAGGACAGGCCCAACCATTTCAGGTCATAGAAAATCGCCTGGATGAAATGATCGCGGGAGCGGCCCTTGTCGATGTCTTCGATCCGAAGCAGGAAATCATCGCCGCTTTCACAAGCGGAGATGGCGGCATAGGCATGGCCCAGATGCAAAAGGCCGGTTGGACTGGGCGCGAACCTTGTGACAATCATGCCGGGATTCTAGCTGATAAGATAAATCATGCCACTTTCCGGTCCCAACTTGCCGCCCGCTCAGGGTCCCGCCACGCATCTGGTGGTGCTGGTTCATGGCTATGGCGCCGATGGCCAGGACCTGATCGGGCTCGCCAGCCATTGGCGGGACCTGCTTCCCACCACCGCATTCGCGGCGCCCAACGCGCCGGCGCGCGTGCCGGGCGGTCCCGGCTATCAATGGTTTCCCATTTCCCGCATCGACCCGCATGAAATGCGCAAAGGCACCGATGTCGCCGGTCCGGGGCTGGAAGAATATCTGAATACAGAATTGGCCAGACTGGCTCTCGGGCCTGAGCGGCTGGCCCTGGTGGGTTTTTCGCAAGGAACCATGATGTCCTTGCATGTGGGCCTGCGGCGCAAAGTGCCGCCCGCCGCGATTGTCGGTTTTTCCGGTCTGCTGGCGGGTGCAGCGCCGGTTCTGGAAGGGAATATTCCCCCCATTCTGCTGACCCATGGCGACAGCGATACCGTGATCCCGCCCCAGGCCATGTTCCTGGCCGCCAACCAGTTGGGCGTGGCGGGGGCCTGCGTCCAATGGCACTTGGCGCGCGGCATGGGCCACGGCATCGACCCCGACGGATTGGCGTTGGCGGGCCAGTTTCTCAGCCTTGCCTTCAAAGGACTGTTGAAAAGCCAGGGAGAAATCCGCTCCGTCTACAAACCGTCATAACGAATCGGCTAGGTTCTAGGCACTTGAGCCATTCCGGGGTGTGGCCCTAGAATTTGGGCCAGCTATTGAACTTGCGAAGGAGAACTGCTTTCACGAGGTTGCTTGCGTGCTAGCTGCAGCAGTCATTCCCAGGGCGTCGTCCGGCAGCCACTGTCCGGCGCTGGTCCTCAACGCCGATCATCGCCCCTTGAGCTATTATCCGCTATCGCTGTGGTCCTGGCAGGACACCATCAAGGCCGTCTTCCTGGAGCGGGTCACCATTCTGGAAGAGTATGACCGGGTGGTGCACTCGGCCCGGTTTGAGATGCGGCTGCCTTCGGTGGTGTCGCTCAAGACCTATATCAGGCCCGCCCGCCGCCCGGCCTTCACCCGTTTCAATGTCTTTCTGCGCGACCAGTTCGAATGCCAGTATTGCGGCGATCCCAAGGACCTGACCTTTGATCATGTGGTACCGCGCAGCAAGGGCGGGCGCACCACCTGGGAAAATGTCGTCACCGCTTGCAGTCCCTGCAATCTGATCAAAGGCGGGCGCATGCCGAACCATGCCAAGATGCATCCCCGCATCCGGCCGCATCAACCCACCGTGATCGAGCTGCGCGAGCATGGGCGTAAGTTTCCGCCGAATTATCTGCACGAAAGCTGGGCGGATTATCTCTATTGGGACTCGGAGCTCGAGCCGTAACCACCTGTGTCATCCCCGGCTGAGCATTGCGTCAGCAATGCGAGGGGAAGGGGACCCAGGTGGAAAGATTGAGTTTGGTCTAGCCACCTGGGTTCCCTTCCCTCGCCACGCGCTATCGCGCGCGGCTCGCCGGGAATGACAGCGCGGCTAAATTCTCTCAGATAATTTAATCGCGATCCTGCAGCCGGTTTTGATCGCTTCACTCAGCAATTTATAGCCCGGCGCTTGTTCCGCGCCTTGGGCCAAAGCGGTATCGCGATGGGCGGCTTCGTCGGCGCGGAAGTCCTCAACCGCGGCCTTGAGCGCGGGGTCCTTGTCCTTCAAGGCCTCGATCTGCGAGGCGTAATGCTCATCGATTACTTCCTCCACCGCGGCGGTGCAGGCAAAAGCGGCCTTTTCGCCCATGGCGGCCGTGACGGCGCCTAAGGCAAAGCCCGCGACCCGCCATACCGGCTCAAGGGCGGTGGGCCGTACCCGGCGCTCATTCACCAGCCGGTCAAAGGCCTTGAGATGGCGCTGTTCCTGGTCGGCCATGTGCTGGATGGTCTCAACACTGGCAGCGGCGCCCTTGCGGCGCTTCAAAACCGCAAGCTGGCCTTCATAAATCCTGACCGCGCCATATTCCCCGGCATGGTCCACCCGAATCATGGATTCGATATCGGGTGGCGATCCGGGGCTTACGGGTTTGGCTTTACGCGGCATGCTTGCGGCTCAACAGAAAAGCGCCGATTCCCGCGATCAGGAAGGCGAAGATGGCATTATAGGCCGGGAGCGCCAAGCCAAACAGGAACCAGGTCGGAATATCACAACGTACTTCCGGGGCCGGAGCGCCGCTGCCCATGATATAAGGGTGGTCGGCGGTGCATGCTTGTGGACCGGGCAGCAAATGATACTGGATGCCGGTCTGATACAGGCCGATCAAGCCGGATAGCGCCACCATCGCAATTGTAAATATTGCCAGCGCGCGCGCGTTGCTTTTCCAAAATGAAACAATCACAAGCCCGGCAATCGCCGCCGCAATATAAGGCCAACGCTGCCAATGACACATTTCACACGGCGCCAGATGGATGATGTATTGAAATCCCAGCGCACCCAGCAAAAGTGTTAAGGCGCCGGCGCCCATCAACCTTGCTATTTGGTCATCACGAATCATGACGGGAAAATTTCTTCCGGTTGATATGCATTCCGCGCTACAAATATCGCTGATCCGCGCACCTTAGGCAAACCGTGTTGTTTACAAAAAAGCCAGCTTCTCCCCTTCGCCATGAATTGCTCAGAATTGATGGCCGCATGCTGGAGGTGCGCGTGCGGCTCAATCCCCGCGCCCGGCGCATGATCGTCAAGGTCAATCCCGCCACCGGCGAGGTCAGCGTCACCGCGCCGTCGCGGCGCGGCGTGGCGCATGCCCTGGACTTCGCCCGCGGCGAAAAGGAATGGATCGCCGGCCAATTGGCCAAAGCGCCAGGCCCGGTGCTGATGACCACGGGCAATAAAATTCCTTTTCGCGGCAAGCTGCATGAAATCCGCTATACGCCGCGCGGCACCTCGCCGGCGTGGATCGAGGATGGCGTGATCTGGGTCAGCGGACGTGAGGCGCATATGCCGCGCCGGATACTGGATTTTCTCAAAAACGAAGCGCGCAAGACACTTGAAATCCGCGCGCTGCATCACGCAGCCAAGCTCGGGGTCAAGCCGTCGCGCATCACGGTGCGCGATACCGCCAGCCGCTGGGGCTCCTGCTCAACGGCGCGTTCGCTGTCTTTTTCCTGGCGCTTGATTCTGGCGCCGGATTTTGTGCTGGATTATGTGGTGGCGCATGAAGTGGCGCATTTGCGGGAGATGAATCACAGCCCGCGCTTCTGGGCGCATGTCAAAAGCCTGGTCTCCGATAGAAGCGCAGCGCAGAATTGGCTGCGGGCAAATGGGCGTGAACTTCAGCGCTATACGGCTGCCAAATCCGGTTAGGTACCGCCGAAAATCTTATTCAGCAGCTTCTCCAGCGTATCTGGTTCGGATTTCTTTTCTTCCGGCGCGGCTTGATCCAGCACAGGCGCAGGCGGCTCGGAGGAAACTGCGTCCACAGCAGAAGCTATTAGAGTGGTCCCCGCCAAGGCGCGCGGCGGCAAGCGCTGCTCGGCATCGCTCATAAAGGCGTGGAAAATATGCGCCGGCAGGGTGCCGCCGGTGGCCTTTTTCATCGGCGCGTTGTTGTCATTGCCGATCCACACCCCGCACACCAGATTGCCGGTGAAGCCGACAAACCAGGCATCGCGAAAATCCTGGGTGGTGCCGGTTTTACCGGCGGTGGGGCGGTCTTCCAGCCGCGCGGCCTTACCGGTACCGGTGGCGGTCACTTCCAGCATCATGCGGGTCATCTGCATATTGTCGTTGGCGCTCATCACCCCGCCGATGGCAGACGGCTTGCGCGTATAAAGAACTTTTCCAAACCGGTTTTTGACCCTGATCACGCCAAAAGGCGTCACGCCATTGCCGCCGTTGGCGAAAGGCGCGTAAGCCCCTGTCAGTTCCAGCGGTGTTACGCCGGACGTTCCCAATGCCAGCGACGACACTTCCACCAGCGGTGATGCGATCCCCAGCCGGCGGGCAGTGCGCGCCACTTCCTTGGCCCCCACCTCATCGGTCAGTTGCGCCGCCACCGAATTGGAGGAATCGGCAAAGGCCTGGATCAGCGGAATCTGGCCTTTGAAATGGCCTTCGAAGTCCGTCGGCTTCCAGCCATGAATATCGACCGGACCGTCATTGACGGTTTCGTCGGGCGCATGGCCATGCTCCAGCGCGGTGAGATAGACAAAGGGCTTGAAGGCGCTACCCGGCTGACGCACCGCGTCGGCGGCGCGATTAAAGCCCGAGCCGCCGTAATTCCTGCCGCCCACCATGGCGCGAATGGCGCCGTCCGGCGTCATTGCTACCAACGCCGCCTGGCCGGCGCGGAATTTTTCGCCGTCCGCCGCCAAGCCCTGCACCACCGCGCGCTCCGCCAGCGCTTGGGTTTCCAGGTCAAAACTGGTTTCGACAATGATGGGCTGGGCCGATTGCACCATATCGCCCAGATGCGCCACCACCCAGTCGGCGAACCAGCCCGAACCCGGTGTCGCATTGGCGCGGATGGTGCGCGGCCGCGTCGCTTCCGCCATGGCGCGGGTCTTGGCGTCAATGAAGCCGGTATCCTGCATGGCTTTGAGCACCAATTGCGCCCGTGCTTGGCCGGCATCGGCATCGGACAGCGGATTGTAACGGGCGGGAGCCTTGACGCTGCCGGCGATAATGGCGGCTTCGGGCAAGCTCAATTCATTGGCATGCTTGCCGAAGAATTTTTCCGCCGCGGCTTCAATGCCGTAAACCCCGGCGCCGAAATAAACCCGGTTGAGATACAAAGTGAGAATCTGATTCTTGCTGTACTGCCGCTCCATCTCCAGCGCCAGCATGGCTTCCTGCATCTTGCGGTCGAACGTGCGGCTGGGACTCAGGAAGAAATTTTTGGCCAATTGCTGCGTGAGTGTGGAACCGCCCTGCACCACATGGCCGCTCTTCATGTTCTGAAAGGCGGCGCGCATCAGCCCGATGGGATCGACGCCCCAATGCGACCGGAAGCGGCGGTCTTCTATGGCGATGAAGGCGTTGGGGACATAGTCCGGCAGATCTTCAACCCGCACGATGCGGCCCTGGGTCAGGCCGCGCCGCGCGATCAAGCGGTGGTGAACATCCAGAATGGTGATGTCTTGCGATGGCCCGCTGATCATCAGATTGCCGACATCAGGCAGCCCGGACAGATAGTGCGAAATGAAAATGCCGGCCAGGATCACGCCCCAACCGCCCAGCATCAGCAGCACATAAGGCCAGGTGCCGCGGCGTTTGCGCGGCTTCGGCGGCAGCGATAGCGGACGCGACCCGGCGTAAGGTCTGCGGGGAATAATGACGCGCCTGGCAGGCTTTTTGGCCATATTCCTGTTCTAGGGCGGCATGGTTAACGGGCGTTAAACAATTTCTTAATTGCGGCCGGGGACCGTTAAGACTTCCGGAGCGACCGGCGATCCGGAGCGGCTGCGAAGCAGCCGCGTAGGACCGGCCGGCGCAACCATTAAAAACTACGCGCTGAGGCGGTAACCGCCCCCCTCTGTCAGCAGAATCTGCGCATTTGCGGGGTCCTGCTCGATCTTTTTGCGCAGGCGGTAGATGTGGGTTTCCAGGGTGTGGGTGGCCACCGCCGGGCTGTAACCCCAGACTTCGTGCAGAAGAATGTCGCGCGGCACGGTTCCCGCGCTGGCATGCAGGAACTTGAGGATATTGGTTTCCTTTTCCGTCAACCGCACCTTGCGCCCATCGGCCTGCAACAGCTTGGCGGAAGGGTGGAAGGTATAGGGCCCGATGCGCACCGCCGCGTCATCGGCGGGTGCGTGGTGATTGTTAAGGGCATGCAGCCGCGCCAGCAGCGCCGAAAAGCGGAAAGGCTTGGCCAGGCTTTCCTGGACGGTTTCCGCATCGGCTTCCGTGATCAACACAGCCGGGCAGCTTAAGCCTTGTTCCTTGAGCATCGCCACAATCGCATCGCCATCGTCCAAGCCGATGATGGCGAAGCTTGGCTGTTCGCGCACCGCCGCCCGCGCCTCATCGGCATTTTTCGCAGGCACCACGTCATAGCCTTCGCGATCAAGCTGCTCGGCGAGGCTTGCGCGCAAGACATCATCACTTTCGGCCAAAAGAATTCGCGTCGGCATGAATCGCTTGGGGGTTTGGGGTGACAAAGACTAGCGCGAGGACCGGCAAGGCGGCAAATCTTGCCGGTCCCCTTCTGTTCATGCGCGAACAAAATTCCAGCAATAGCGCCAAAAACATCTGAAAATATTTGGCGCAGGCCTTGCTTTGGTACCGGGGATGAGCGTCTACAGCCCTGAATATCATGCCATGGTCATGTCGCCCGGCCCCGCCGGTGGCAAGACGACCGGGGCTGTTGTTCCCGCCAGCACCGACAAGCCGGACGAACCGCATGAAAGTTTCTTCCATCACCTGTGGGATGTGGTCAATCCGCTGCAGCATATTCCCGTGATCGGCACCATCTATCGGGCCATCACAGGTGAAAAACTCGACGCGGTCGAAAAGATCGCCGGCGACACTTTGTATGGCGGCCT
>Ga0207683_10003078_pt1 | contig 14580 bp, 15 predicted proteins | sample KBSM73metaG_FD_184333 | JGI IMG/M metagenome (GOLD analysis project Ga0207683, IMG submission 184333) | Miscanthus rhizosphere microbial communities from Kellogg Biological Station, Michigan, USA - KBS M7-3 metaG (SPAdes) (version 2) | ecosystem: Host-associated > Plants > Roots > Rhizosphere >... | reverse complement strand
CTGCGCGGGGCTTTCGTTGCGCTCGGTCGTGAAGGCGAAGATGTGCAGTCGCGCGCGGCCGTCCGCCGAGGTGAAGACCTCGCCGCGCGGCGTGCCCTCCCCGGCCCGCACCGCGAACAGGTCGGGCAACGGCACGGTGGTGCCGCTGTCGTTGCGATAGGTGGTCCACCGCCCCTGGGCCGGCAGGGCGAGCAGGATGAGAGCGATTGCAGCGGCGAGGATGCGCGAGAAGTTGTGCATGCGAGTTAATCCAGAACGCCGCGGTGGGTTCCTGACGCTCGGTCCTCATCCTGATGAGGGCCAGGAGAGTCACACCCCCAAATGCCGCTCCAGCAATTCCGGCTGCGCCTTCAGCTCCGCCTGCGTGCCGGAAAACACCAGCTCGCCCTTGGTCATCAGCAGCACGCGGTCGGCCAACGCAGAGAGCGCGCGGTAGTCCTTGTCGACCACCAGGGTGGCTACGCCCTCGCGGCGGATCGTGCCGATCGTCTGCCAGATCGTCTGCGCAATCATCGGCGCGAGGCCTTCGGCCGCCTCGTCGATCAGAATCACGTCCGGGTTGGTCATCAGCGCGCGGCCGATGGTGAGCATCTGCTGCTCGCCGCCGGAGAGCTGGTTGCCCCAGTGACCGCGCCGCTCGGCGAGCCGCGGGAACAGGTCGAAGATGCGCGGCAAGGTCCATCGCTCGCTGCCGTCGGCGGCGGGCCGCGAGGCCATCACGAGGTTCTCGGTCACGGTGAGTGATGAAAAGATGCCGCGTCCCTCCGGCACGAAGGCGACGCCGCCGCGCGCGATCTCCTCCGGCACCGCGGCGCTGACGTCGCGGTCGCCGAGCATCACGCGCCCGCGCCGCTGCGGCACCAGTCCCATCAGCGCACGCAGCAGCGTGGTCTTGCCCATGCCGTTGCGCCCCATCAGCGCGATGGTCTCGCCGCGACCCAATGAAAAGGAGACGCCGTGCACCACATGGGTCGCACCGTAGAAGGCGTGCAGCTCTTGGGCGGACAGCAGCGCGCTCATGCGACCGTCTCCGCGCCGAGATATGCCGCGCGTACCGCCGGATGACGCCGCACCTCGTCGGGCAGTCCGCTCGCGATCACCCTGCCGTCGGCCATCACGGTGAGGCGGTCCGCCACCGCGAACACCGCGTCCATGTCATGCTCCACGAGCAGCACTGCCCTGCCCGTGCGCAGCTGTCCGATGAACGCCGTCATGGCGCGCGAGTCCGCGCCGCTGATGCCGGCGAGCGGCTCGTCGAGCAGCGCGACCTTCGGGTCGGTCGCGATCACCATCGCGATCTCGAGCTGGCGCTGCTCGCCATGGCTGAGCGCGCCGGCGCGTTCGCGCGGCCGGTCGCCGAGCCCGACCTTGACCAGCGCCAGCATGGCGCGCTCGCGCAGCGCGGTTTCGCCGGCGGCGCGGCGCATGAAGGATAGCGGCGCGGCACCATGCGCCTGCACGGCGAGCCGCACGTTCTCGAACACGCTGGCGTCGGGGAAGATCATGGTCTTCTGGTACGAGCGGCCGATGCCGAGCAGGCCGCGCTTCTCCGCGCCGAGCCGCGTCACGTCGCGCTCGCCGAGCATGATGGTGCCGCCGGTCGGCTTTAGGTCGCCCGAGAGCAGATTGACCAGGGTGGTCTTGCCGGCGCCGTTCGGGCCGATGACGGCGTGGATCTCGCCGGTGACCAGCTCGACCGACACGTCATTCACGGCGGCAAGCCCGCCGAAGCGTTTCGACAATGCGGTGGTGCGCAGCGCGACATCAGTCATCGTGGCGCTCCGGCGCGATGCGCGCGATCAGCGACTGCACGCCGCCCGGGATGGCGAGCACGACCGCGATGATGATCAGGCCTTCGGCGAGCTTCCAGTGCTCGGTGAGGCCCTTCAGGTATTCCTCCAGCCCCATCACCACGACGGCGCCGATCAGCGGCCCGGCGACGCCGCGCTGTCCGCCGAGCACGACCATCACCAGCGCGATCGCCGACTGGTGCCAGCCGAGCATCTGCGGCGCGACGAAGCCGAACTGCGCCGCCGCGAAGTAGCCGGCGACGCCGGCGAGCGCGCCGGAGATGACGAACGCCGTGAGGCGTACGCGGTAGACGGAGAAGCCGAGCGAGCGAGCGCGCCGCTCGTTGTCGCGCGAGGCGGTGAGCGCGCGCCCGAACGGCGAGCGCGTCAGCAGGTAGAGGATCAGGATCGTCAGCGCCACGAGCGCGAGCACGACCCAGTAGAAGACGCGCGCCTTGTCGAGGTCGATGACGTTCACGCCGAACAGCATCGCCTCGGGCTTGATGTTGATGAAGGTGCCGTCCGAGCCGCCGGCGAACTTGTTGTCGTGAAACAGATAGAACAGCATCTCGCCGAACGCGAGCGTCACCATGATGAAGTAGATGCCGCGCGTGCGCAGCGACAGCGCGCCGATTGCGAGCGCGGCGGTGGCGGCAACGCCGACAGCCAGCGGCAAGGTGAGCCAGAGCGAGGCCGCTTCATACTTCGGCGCCGCGAGCGCGAGCGCGTAGCCGGCCAGTCCGAAGAAGGCGCCGTGGCAGATGCTGATGAGGCCGCCGAAGCCCACGACAAGATTCAGCGCCATCGCCAGGATGCCGAGCGTCAATACCTTGGTGCCGAACTGGAGATAATAGGTCGGCGCGATCAGCGGCAACGCGGCCGCCGCCGCGAGCAGGATAATGAGCGACGCGCGCGCCACGACCGGGTGCATCACAGATCTCGCGCGCCCAAAATGCCGTTCGGCCGCCACAGCAGCACCGCCGCCATCACGACATAGATCGAGATGCTGGCCGCGGACGGGATCAGCACCTGGCCAAAGGTATCCGCGAGCCCGATCAGCAGCGCGCCGATCGCAGCGCCCGCGACCGAGCCGATCCCGCCGAGCACGACCACGACGAAGGAGAGGATCAGCATCTGGTCGCCCATGCCGGGATAGACGGTCGAGAGCGGCGCCACCACGATGCCGCCGAGCGCGGCGAGCGCGATGCCGGTGGCGAACACCAGGCGGTTGACGCGATCGGAGCGGATGCCGAGCGCGCGCGTCATGTCGCGGTTCTCGGCCGCGGCGCGCACGATCATGCCGACGCGGGTCTTGGCGATGACGAAGAAGACGACGGCGGCGACCGCCAGGCAAAACAGGCAGATCGCGAGGCGGTAGTTCTGGTAGGAGAGATTATCGGTGAGCCGGAACGAGCCGCGCAGGAATTCGGGTGCGGCGACCGAATGCACGTCCTTGCCGAACAGGATCTGGCGCACCTCGTCGAGCACGAGGATCAGCCCGTAGCTGAGCAGTACCTGCGCCAGGTGATCGCGGCCGTAGAGCCGCTTGATGAACAAGCTCTCCAGCAGGAGGCCCGCGACGAATGCGATCGCGACGCCGCCGATGATCGCTGCGAAGAAGCTGCCGGTCTTGAGCGTGAGCCAGTACGCCACATAGGCGCCGAGCATGTAGAAGGCGCCGTGCGCCAGATTGATGACGCCGAGGATCCCGAACACGAGCGTCAACCCGCTCGCGACCAGGAACAGCACGAGGCCGTATTGCACGCCGTTGAGGAGTTGAACGGCGAATGTCGCGAGGTCCATGGATTCTGTCCTTCCCTCGCCCCGCGAAGCGGGGAGAGGGAAAAGAAGGAGAGAGCAGCGCGAACCTCAGCTCGACGCGCGGCAGCCGAGCGCCGGATCGGCGAGATCGGCATGCGCGACCGAGACGTAGCGGTTCAGCCCGCCCTTGGCCTCGCGCAGGTAGATGTTCTGCACGACGTTGTTGGCCCTGGAGAAGCTGATCGGCCCGCGCGGCGAGTCGATCTTGGCGGCGCGCATCGCGGCGTACATCGCGTCCTTCGCGGCGAAGTCGCCCTTGGTGGCGGTGAGCCCGACGTTGAGCAGGGCGGCGGCATCGAAGCCCTGCACCGCGTAGACGTCGCCCTCCTGGCCGGTCTTCTGCTTGAACGCGGCGAGGAACGCCTTGTTGGCCGGATTGTCGAGATCGTCGGCGTAATGCAGCGTGGTCTTGATCCCTTCGGCGTCCGGTCCTTGAGCCGGCAAGGTGCCGTCGGTGAGGAAGCCCGGACCATACAGTGGAATCGAGGTGCGCAAGCCCGCCGCCGCGTAATCCTTGACGAACTTCACCGCGCCGCCGCCGGCGAAGAACGCAAACACCGCGTCGGGCTTCTTCTGCGCGATCTGCGTGATCAGCGCCTGGAATTCGACCTGCGGGAACGGCAGGTACAGCTCCTCGGTGATCTTGCCGCCGAGCTTGACGAAGCTTTCCTTGATCGCCTCGACGTCCTCGAGCCCGGCCGCGTAGCGCCACGTGATGGTCATGATGTTGCGGTGGCCCGCGTCGTACATCACCTTGCCCATCGGGAAGCACGGCTGCCAGTTGGAGAACGAGGTGCGCCAGATGTTCGGCGCGCACATCGCGCGCGTCACGTCGTTGGCGCCGGCGTTGGGCACCACCAGCATGGTGTTGGTGTCCTTCGCGATCTTCGCCATCGCCATGACGACGCCGGAATGCACTGTTCCGACCACGACGTCGACCTTGTCGCGGCCGACCAGCCGGTTCATGTTGTCGGTCGCCTTGCCGGGCTCGGACTCGTCGTCGAGTTGCACGTATTCGACCGCGCGCCCGCCGAGCTTGCCGCCGGCTTGCTCGACGTTGAGGCGGAAGCCGTCGTCGATGAACTTGCCGAGCTTCGCGAAGGTCCCGGTGTAGGGCAGCATGAGGCCTATCTTGAGCGGCGCGCCTTGCCCGATCGCCGGCATCGGAAGTGCGCCTGCGAGGCTCGCGGCGGCCGCGCCTTTCAAAAGATCACGGCGCGTGGCTTTGAGAACGGTCATCGATTCCTCCCAACGTCCGATATGTGTGTGATGGCTTCGCCGCGGCTCGTGCACGGCGTTGGGGAGATTTTAGCCTATTCGCGCGGCGGCGGGCACAAAAATCATGCCCGCCACGACGTTTCGCCGCGCCCCAGGTTAAGCCGCGCGCTGCTTGTGCTGCCCGTCGAACTGCGGGGCGACCTGTTCCATGAAGCGCGCCATCTCGTCTTTCACCTGGGCGTGCGGCTTGAGGCCGACGTTGAAGTAAAGGATCACCTCGGCAAAGCCCGCCGCCTCGACCTTCTTTAATGTTTCGCAGATGCGCGCCGGGGAACCGATCAGAACCGAGTTCTCGGTCAGGTCTTCCGGCTTCACCTTTTGCAGCCGCTCCACCATGTCGATGAAATAGCGGTAGCTCGGCGGCGCGGTCTTCGGGTCTCCCGGAAACGCAGGAATCACGCACTCCTTGTAATAGCGGATCTGGCGCGCGCGCTGCGCGTCTTCCTGCGCCTTGTCGTCGGCGAAGTGCGTGAAGTAGCTGCACATCAGCCGCCCCGGCTTCGTCCCGAACTTGGCGCAGCTCGCGTGATAGAGATCGGCGACCTGTTTCAGTCCGCCGAAGCTCATCGCGGCGGCGAAGGGCGCCACGATCAACCCGCAGCCGAGCCGCGCCGCAAGCTCGATCGAAGGCTTGGAGAACGACGCTACGTAGGTCGGGATCGGCTGCTGCACCGGCTTCGGCGTGATGCGCACGTCCTCGAACGAATAGTGCTTGCCCTTGTAGGTCATGCGCTCGTCCGACGCCCACAGCGCGCGCACCAGTTCGAGCCCCTCGTCGAAGATCGACTGGTTGTCCTCGAACGACACATGAAACGGCAAATATTCGCGCTTGTCGTAGCCGCGCCCGGCGGCGAAATCGACGCGCCCGTTGCTCAGGAGATCGAGCGTCGCCCACTGCTCGGCCACGCGGATCGGATGATGCAGCGGCAGCACCGTCACGGCCGGCGCGAGGCGGATGTGCTTGGTGCGCGCCGCGATGTAGGCGAGCACGAGATCGGGGCACGACAGCACGCCGAGCGAATTGAAGTGATGCTCGCCGATCCAGGCCGAATGCATGCCGAGCGCGTCGGCATAGAGCGCCTCGGCGGTGATGTCCTCGACGAACTGGTTCGGCGAGCGGGTATTGCCGGCGTAGTGATTGTCGCTGAGCGTGAAGTAACCGAATTCCATCGGATCCTCCCTGGTGTGGCGGGCGGGTTGCCCGCTCCGCGGCGGGTTGCCCGCCGGCGCTTGCAGTTCCATATTGATTGAATTTGCAACTGTTGTAAATGCATCAATTACGATCAGGCCAAAAAAGATTGTGCGCCGCACCAGAACGAATGTGCCGCGCATGAATTGACACCCGCGGCGGCGGCGTCGAGAACGGGCACATTGCGGAGCGAAAGACGTGGCGCAGAAGAAGCTGAACCTTCCCGACTACCTGCCCTATCTGGTCAACCGCGTCGGCGCCGCGCTGGTCGCGCGCTTCACCGCGGAGGCGCTGGAGCAGCACGGCCTGACCATCGCGATGTGGCGCGTGCTGGTCGCGCTCTCGGATCGCGGCGCGCAGCGCCAGGTCGATATCGCCGGCCTGACCAGCATCGATGTCTCGACCCTGTCGCGGCTGGTCTCGCGGCTCATCGCGATGGGACTGGTGACGCGCCTTCGCTCGGCCAAGAGCAATCGCGAGGTCGTCGTGCGGTTGACCGCGCAAGGCGAAGCGCTGGTCGGCACGCTGATCCCGGTCGCGCGCGCGTTGGAGAAAAGCGCGATCGCCGGCCTGCCGAAGGGCGAGCTCGCCGCCGCGAAGGCGGCGTTGCGAAGGATGTATGCAAATCTTTCTTTCCCGTCTCCCCGAAGGGGAGAGGGTGGCTGAGCGGACGTCAGTCCGCGAAGCCGGGAGAGGGTCTGTGAGTTTCGGTCAAGCGCCCTCTCCCGCCCGCCTTCGCCAAAGCTTCGGCGGGCACCCTCTCCCGCAAGCGGGAGAGGGGAAAGAAAGAGCGGGCGCGCGGCTCGACCCTCACCTCACTCCGCGTCGCCCTTCTCGGGCTTGCCGATGTGCGCCTGGGTATAAAGCTGCAGGCCGAGCTTCTCGACCAGGTCGAGCTGCGTTTCGAGGAAGTCGATGTGGTGCTCCTCGTCGGTCATCAGCTGTTCGAACAGGTCGCGCGAGGGATAATCCTTCACCGTGATGCAATAGGTCGCGGCCTCCTGGTACAAGGCGCGCGCGTCGTACTCGGCCTTCAGGTCGCACTCCAGGACTTCCTTGACGTTCTGCCCGATGCGCAGCGGATCGAGCACTTGCATGTTGGGGAAGCCTTCGAGGAAGATCAGCCGGTCGACGAACTTGTCGGCGTGATGCATCTCCTCGATCGATTCCTCGCGCCACTTCTTGGCGAGCTCGTTGTAGCCCCAGTCCTCGAGCAGGCGGTAATGCAGCCAGTACTGGTTGATCGCGGTCAGCTCGCTGCGCAGGCCCTTGTTGAGATAGTCGATGACCTTGGCGTCGCCCTTCATGGCTCGCGCTCCCTTGGCGGCGGATGCCGCGAACTTCGTCTGCGCATGATCTTTTCCGAAAACCGGGATCCACTTTTTGGGATCATGCGCCGGCTTGAACTTCTCTAGTGTGATGGAAGCCGCGCTTCAAGCGCGGCCGCAGAACTACTGCGAGTCGGCGTCGGCCGGATGCATGTGGCCGCAGGCGACCGGGCAGCCTTGCGCGCACGACGCAGCCGCAGCGCCGAGCGCCTCGTCCATGATGCGGCGGATGGTGCGGGCGCACCGCCCGCATTGCGGGCTGCAGCCGAGGCAACCGTAGACCTGGTTGGCGGTCGCCGGGCGGGCCGGGGCGTTGTCGAGTGCGGAGCGCACGTCGCGGTCGCTGAACACGTTGCAGGAACAAACGATCATTGCGGAACTTATTCACGACCCGGTTGGACTACAATTTGATCTAAGTCATGCGCGCGCCGCATGCAAAAAGAAAAGCGCTCTTTTGAGAGATTCCAAGGTGTTGATAAGACTTGTGTTAATCGGATTTCGACTGTGCGCGCTACGGAATTTTCTCAGACCGGAAAGCTTCTAAACTGCAGAGTACTTTTTGGACGGCTCTCTCCCTCTTTTCCCCTCTCCCCGAAGGGGAGAGGGGGGCTGAGCGGACGTCAGTCCGCGAGGCCGGGAGAGGGTCTATAGAGGTTCAACGAAGCGCCCTCTCCCGCCCGCCTTCGGCGGGCACCCTCTCCCGCAAGCGGGAGAGGGGAAGAAAAGAGTGTCAGCTTTCGTCCGCAATCCCGTTCCGCAACATGCCGATCCCCGGCACCGAAATCTCCACCACGTCGCCCGGCTTGAGCCAGCGCGGCGGATCGAAGCGCGCGCCGGCGCCGACCGGCGTGCCGGTGACCAGAATGTCGCCGGGGCGGAACGTCATGAAGGTGGTCACGTAGGCGATCAGATCCGCAAACGTAAAGATGAGATTCGCCGTGGTGTCGTCCTGGCGCAGTTCGCCGTTGACCGTGGTGGTGAGATGCAGCGGCTTGTCCGCATCGATCTCGTCGGCGGTGACGAAATACGGACCGAGGCTGCCGGTCGCGTCGAAGTTCTTGCCCTGCGTGACGTTGAACTTGGAGTGGCGCGTCCAGTCGCGGATCGTGCCCTCGTTGCACAGCGTGTAGCCGGCGACGTGATCCATCGCGCGCTCTTTGGTGATGCGCCTCCCCGCGCGGCCGATGATCAGCGCGATCTCGCCCTCATAATCGAGCTGCGTCGATTCCGGCGGGCGGATCAGCGGCTGGTCGTGCCCGGTGAACGAGCCCGGATTGCGGAAGAACATGCTCGGATATTTCGCCTGCTCCGAGCCGTCCTTGTACTCGGCGTTGCGGTTCGCATAGTTCACGCCGATGCATAAAATCTTCTCCGGCGCCGGCAGCGGCGGCTGCAACACCACGTCCTTCAGCGCGATGTCGGCCTGCGCCGAGGCGGCCTTCTCGGCCTCGCCGAGCGCGCCCGCGCGCAGCACGTCGGTCAGGCTCGCCTGCTTCAACCGCCGGCCGAGATCGATCACGCCGCCGTTGACGACCGCGCCATAGCTGGTCCGCCCATTGGCCGTGAATGTCACGAGTTTCAATGCTAGAATCCCGGAAATGAGGTCGCCTTGACGCAACCGGTTGTCTCGCTCAAGACCATGTTGAAAATCGCCCGCGCCGTCAACGGATGTGCGAACGCCCGGAGGAAGCCATGCCGCATGTGATCGTGGAATATTCGGCCAACATCGAAGCCGACATCACGCCGCAGCGCCTGGTCGAGGAGATTCACAGCGCCGCCATTACCAGCGGGATCGCCGAGCCGGTCGCGGTGCGCACCCGGCTGATGCGGCGCGACGATTACCGCGTCGGCGACGGTTCTCCCGAAAATGCCTTCGTCCACATCGACATCCGCGCGCGCAAGGGCCGCACGCTCGAACAGCGCAAGGCGATGGTGCAGACCATCTACGATCAGGCCAACAAGACCCTCGACCATGTGTTCAAGGCACGGCCGTTGGCGCTCACCGTCGAGATCCACGAGATCGATCCCGATACGCGGCTGCTGCGCAACGGCCTGCGCGAGCGCAAAGCTTCCGGGAAAGAGGCCAGCGCCGCATGAGCACCGCGCTCGACAAAACCATCGCGCGCGCGGACGAGTTTTTGAAGCGCTTCCGCGACAAGCCGGTCGCGCACCTGATCGACGGCAAACCCGAAGCCGGCCACGACACGTTCGAGACTCATTCGCCGATCGACAATACGGTGATCGCGAAGGTCGCACGCGGCGGCGCCGCCGAGATCGATCGCGCCGCCAAGGCCGCCACCAAGGCGTTCCGCACCGGCTGGTCGCGCACCAGCGGCGACGCGCGGCGCAAGCTGCTGCACAAGATCGCGGACGCGATCGAGGCGCGCGCCGACGAGATCGCGCTGGTCGAATGCATCGATACCGGCCAGCCGATCCGTTACATGTCGAAGGCGGCGCTGCGCGGCGCCGAGAATTTCCGCTTCTACGCCGACCGCGCGCCGGGCGCGGCCGACGGCCTGTCGCTGCCGACCGACACGCATCTGAACTACACGATCCGCCAGCCGATCGGCCCAGTGGGCGTCATCACGCCTTGGAATACGCCGTTCATGCTCTCGACCTGGAAGATCGCCCCTGCCCTCGCAGCCGGCTGCACCGTGGTGCACAAGCCGGCCGAATGGAGTCCCCTCACCGCGACGTTGCTCTCGGAGATCTGCCTCGACGCCGGATTGCCTCCGGGCGTGCTCAACACCGTGCACGGCTTCGGCGAGGACGCCGGCAAGGCGCTCACCGAACATCCCGACATCAAGGCGATCGGCTTCGTCGGCGAGAGCGCGACCGGCAGCGCCATCATGGCGCAAGGCTCAGCCACATTGAAGCGCGTGCATTTCGAGCTCGGCGGCAAGAACCCGGTGATCGTGTTCGCCGATGCGGACTTGGACCGCGCGCTCGATGCGGTGCTGTTCATGATCTACTCGCTCAACGGCGAGCGCTGCACCTCGTCGAGCCGCGCGCTGGTCGAGGCGTCGATCTATGATGCTTTCTCAAAGCGCGCCGCCGAGCGGATGAAGAAGATCAAGGTCGGCCATCCGCTCGATCCCGCGACCGAGATCGGCCCGCTGATCCATCCGCGCCACGTCGACAAGGTTTTGTCCTACCTCAAGGCGGCGCAGTCCGAAGGTGCCACCATCGTCGGGGGCGGACGCGCGGGCGAGACGGGCAACTTCGTGAACCCGACGCTCTATCTCGATGCGCGCAACACCATGAAGATCGCGCAGGAGGAGATTTTCGGCCCGGTGCTCACCATGGTGCCGTTCGCGGATGAGCAAGAGGCGCTGGCGATCGCGAACGACGTGCGCTACGGGCTCGCGGCCTATCTGTGGACGAAGGACGTCGGCCGCGCGCATCGCTTTGCGCAACACGTCGAGGCCGGCATGGTGTGGGTCAATTCCGAGAACGTGCGCCATCTGCCGACGCCGTTCGGCGGCATGAAGTCCTCCGGCATCGGCCGCGACGGCGGCGACTATTCCTTCGACTTCTACATGGAGACGAAGAACATCGCGATCGCGCTCGACAATCACAAGATACCAAGGATCGGGGCATGAGCGCTGGTGGTCATCCCGGCCGAGCGCAGCGAGAGCCGGGACCCATGCAGGCACACGCGCGATCCTCTCGGCTTCCGTGCTACATGGATCCCGGATCGGCCCTGCGGGCCGTCCGGGATGACAGCAACGCACGCTGCATAAGAAGCCGCATACCGCTCGCCGGCACATCGGGAACGATCTCTTGAACGCATCTCACGACAGCGGGAATCGCGCCAAGGCGCCTGAACTCTTCGCCGAGCTCGATCCCGAGCCCCGTCTGCTGATGGGGCCGGGGCCGGTGGATGTCTATCCGCGGGTGTTGCGGGCGATGTCGGTGCCGCTGCAGGGCCAGTTCGACCCGCAGTTCACCGGCTACATGAACCAGGTGATGGCGCTGTACCGCCAGGTGTTCAGAACCGGCAACCGGTGGACACTGCTGATCGACGGCACGGCGCGCGCCGGCATCGAAGCATGCCTCGCCTCTGCGCTTGCTCCGGGCGACACACTGCTGGTGCCGGTGTTCGGACGTTTCGGCCACCTCAAAATGGAAATCGGACGCCGCTTGGGTGTCGACGTCGTCTCGGTCGAGACCGAATGGGGCCGCGTCTTCGACCCCGGCGAGATCGAGTCCGCGATCCTGCGTCATCGTCCGCGCATGGTCGCGATCAGTCACGGCGATACGTCCACCACCATGCTGCAGCCGCTGGCGGAGATCGGCGCGCTGTGCCGCAAGCACGACGTGCTGCTCTACGTCGACTGCACCGCCTCGCTCGGCGGCAACGCGTTCAAGATGGACGCCTGGCAGATCGACATGGCGTCGGCTGGCCTGCAGAAATGCCTGTCGGGCCCGCCGGGTTCGGCGCCCGTCAGTTTCAATGACCGGGCCGCCGCGGTGGTCACGGCGCGCAAGCACATCGAACAGGGCATCAGAACCGCGGATATCGAAGAAGGCGATGGCCCGATCATCCGCTCGAACTACTTCGACCTCGCGATGCTGATGGAATACTGGTCGGCGCGGCGCCTCAACCATCACACCGAGGCTGCGACGATGCTGTACGCATCGCGCGAATGTGCTCGCGTCGTTCTGGAGGAAGGGCTGGAGCGCGGCATCGCGCGCCATCAACTCACCAGCAGCGCGCTACGCGCAGGCCTCACCGCGATGGGGCTCGCGCTGTTCGGCGATCCCGAGCACCGTATGGCCAACGTGACGGGCGTGGTTATCCCGAAGGAGATTGCGGATAGCGAGGCTGTGCGGCAGGAGATGCTGCAGGATTTCGGCATCGAGATCGGGACCTCGTTTGGGCCGCTCGCCGGCAAGATCTGGCGGATCGGCACGATGGGTTATGTCTGCCGCAAGGCCAATGTGCTGCGCTGTCTGACCGCGCTCGAGGCGGTGCTCCGCCGCAATGGCGTCAAGCTCGCGGCCGGCGCCGCGGTCGATGCCGCGTACCGGGTCTACGACAGCGCGCAGGCGTGAGGCTGGAGCGCGACGAGCACGGCGATCATTCGCTGCTGAACTGTTGAACCCTTCGGGGACGGCTCGCGTCTAATACCCGGGCTCGGACTGTCCGTGGCCAACGCGAGGACTCGGATGTTCAGCAAGCTCTTCGGCTCGGGAGACAACGGCGTACCACCGCCACCGTTCTATCGTCCTTACCAGGACCGGGCCGTCGACTTTCTCTACAACCTTCTGTTCTGCGACAATCCGGACCTGTTCCGGAATGACAAGCAAGACGCAAGTTCACTCACCACGGTTCTGTCGGGCGCGGCGACGCGCGAGATGCTGGAGCAGACGGCAGGCGATCCGGCGGTCGAAAGCCGGGTGCGCGTGCTGGCATTCAATCGCCTCCGCGCCATGAATGTGCCGGTTGCACCCAAGCATCTGCTTGGAACAATCATCGAGTTCCCGCAAGAGAACGGCCTCGACACGCTGGCGGCATACGTGGACGGGCGGGTGCGTTACATCAACCAAACGGGAAAACCGGGGATTTTCGAGGGCGCACCGCCCGAGGTCGTCACCAGGGCAAACGCGCTGACGCGAGCCTCGCAGTTTGCCGTCGACCGGTTAGGCCCGTCAAATGAACCGCGCCGGCCGCCGCCCACCGGTGATCTGGTGCGTTTGAGTTTCCTGGTGTCCGACGGACTCTATTTCGGCGAAGGAAGTTACGAAGCCTTCATGGACGATCCTGCGGGCGAGCCGGTGTTGACCGCGGGAGGCGAACTTCTGGTGCAATTGGTCGATACTGTGGTGAATACGTAGATCAACCCCGCCAGTCAGACGTAAGCGCTCGAGGAAGATCTCGTCGAGGCGGCGACCCGGAGCGTGGTGGTGATGCCGGCCATCATGTCCCATCCGGAACTGTGACCGATGGTGTCGACGGCCGCGATGGCCGCGCCGACGTCACCTGCGATGATCGACGACACCGCGCGATGGAGCGTCTCGCCGACGTGCCCGGCTGCCGCCGCTCTCAGGAAGCAGGCGCTCAATGCTGACGTTGCACCCCGCAGGGCCGCGGTGATCGCACGCCCCAATGCCGCATGGGCGTCGCGTTCACCGACGCAATCGAGCAGCGCGAGTGCGCCCACGAGGAAGTCGTCTCCCGACGGTGTCAGCCCGGGTCCCAGTCCGAGCAAGCCTTGAATGGCGTCCTCGGACGGCCTGCCCCGAGCAAGCACGGCGAACAACCAGCGTTCGAAGGTCGCGACGCGCGGGCCGGCGATGCGCGCCAGCGGCCGCTGATGCGTCGACGCTTCACCAATGCCACAGACGTGGCGCGCAAGGCCTTCTTCCGGCGCATCGATTGCGGCGCGCCGTGCAAGCGCGGAGCAGGTCTCGATCAACCGGCTCGGCGACGGACACACGGGCCAGGGCGGTGAACGCCACGCTTCGCTTCGGTCGAGCGAGAGCCGAATGGAATTGCCGATCAGAATATGCCCACCGCCGAGCGCAACCGGTCGCCCGGCCAGGTCGAGATCCGCCAAGGGGCCAGGATGTCCAATCAGTGTCAGCGGCCCATTGCCGATATCCGGTTCGCCGACACAGATGAACTCGTCGCCGGCGCGGAGATAGAAACTGCGTTCGAACACGGCTTCGACGGTCGCGCGCGCATGGCGGCGGCAGAAGTCCTGCGCCAGAACGCCCGATCGCAGGATCGGGACGACGACGTCGGCGCGATCAAGCACGGTCGAGACTCGGTCCGAGCGCCGCGATCGCTGCTTCGGTCGCTTCCGCGTTGGAGTCCGCGACGATCACGCCGGCCGCGGCCAGCGTCTCCACCTGCGCGTTGCGCGGCTGCGGATCCGCATCGGTGCCGGTGACGGATGCCACGATGAGCGGGCGGTGCTCCCATCGGCCAATAAACGCGGCCAGATGACCCGCCGGATCGGGGTGGCCGCCATAGCCCAGCACGATATCGAGCAGGATGATCCCCACGCCCGGATCGGCAAGCGCTTCGGCGAGCGGGCCGTCGCGCACGCCCGGCTCGAACATCGGATGCGGGCGTCCGCGCGTGAACTCGTCGTCGCCAAGGTCGATCATGACGTGATCCGTCAAGACTTGACCGTCCTGCGCACGACCGATCGCGGATGCGCCC
>Ga0207683_10003077_pt1 | contig 14581 bp, 15 predicted proteins | sample KBSM73metaG_FD_184333 | JGI IMG/M metagenome (GOLD analysis project Ga0207683, IMG submission 184333) | Miscanthus rhizosphere microbial communities from Kellogg Biological Station, Michigan, USA - KBS M7-3 metaG (SPAdes) (version 2) | ecosystem: Host-associated > Plants > Roots > Rhizosphere >... | reverse complement strand
CGGCTTCATCACCGTCGGCAACAACGACTTCCGCACGCTCGTCGAGAACCTCATCCAGCAGCAGCTGATCCCGACGTTCACCGACAAGATCCCGCCGCTGCTCGAGCAGCTGCTCGGCGCGACCGACAAGCTCCTCGACAACGTCAGCTTCTCGCTCGACAGCAAGCTCGGCTCGCCGGTCACGCTCACGCTGAATGGCACGGTCGGTGGGCTCGACGTCGTGCCCGGGCCGGCGATCGGCTTCGCGCCCGGTCACGTCACCGTGCGCCAGGGCGTGTCGATCACCACGACTGCGACCGCGCCTGTTCATCCGACCTCGCGTGGCGCGCTGCGGGTCTCGTCGAGCGCTGCGCTGCCGGCCACGCCTGCCTCGGCGCTCGAGGTCGTGCTCTCGGAGGACTTCCTCAACGCGATGCTGCACTCGCTGTGGAACTCGGGCCTGCTCGACGGCAGCAACTCGTTCGGTGGGCTGACGGCCACGGTCAGCGCGAAGCTGCCGCCGGTCGCGATCCCGACGCCGGATGGCTCGGATTGCTCGATCGACGGTGTGCGCTGCGACATGCTGCTCCAGCTCGGCGAGATCGAGATCCAGCTCCCGGACTTCAACCAGACGTTCGCGCTCCAGGCGACCGCGGGGGCGCGCGTGATCGTCGACGGCACGACGGTGTCACTCGTGATCCAGGAGACGCCGGAGATCCTCGTGTGGGAGACCTCCGAGGTGCCGGGCCGCCTCAGCACCGCCGCCGTCCACGACATCATCGCGACCGTGGTGTGGCCGCAGCTGTTCGGCGCGATCGGCAACAACCTCCACATCACGCTGCCGATTCCGGACCTCGCCGCGCTCGGCCTCGCGTCGCTGTCGCCGAACCTCGCGAACGCGCAGCTGTCGCTGGACGTGCGCCAGCACGCCACCGTCGACGCCGGCTACCTCAGCCTCGGCGCCGATCTCGAGCTACAGACTCCACATCCTTAGCGACCAGCTCGATCCACTCGCGATCGAGCCGAGCGGCGCGCAGGCGGGCGAAGTGGTTGTACGCCTCGTCGAGCGCGACCTCGAGCTGTTCGACCGCGTCGAGCCGGCCCTTGCGATGCAGCTCGCGACGCAGCTCGGCGCACGCGAAGCGCACGCACACCGCGGGGCGATCTTCGGTCTCCAGCGTGCATCCGGTCGCGCCGCGAAACGTGCAGCCGGCGTGCAGCGAGCGAGGGGCCTCGAGGTCGGCGAGCCGCGTGCCGCCCTGCGCGAGCAGCGCGACCTCGTCGTCGGAAAACAGGTCGGCGGTCGCCGCCTGGCAGCAGTATCCGCCCGCGAACGCGCCGCCCGGAGGAGGCATCTTCGTGCCGCACCGGCTGCACTCGTCGACGGCGCCGCTCGCGTCGGCAAGCACGCGCTTGAGCCGGCGAACCTCGAGCGCCGCGACTCGCTCCTCGGCATCCGGTTCGGTGCGCAGCTCGGCCCGCAGCCGCTCGCGCAGCGCCGACAGCTCGGCCGCCCGCGATGGCACGTGGCGGATCCGCACGAGCAGGCGATCGAGCGCGACGAACACGGGTTCACGCTAGCATGAGGCGATGGGGCGCAAGCGACCCGAAAGAACCGAGCGGCGGGCCCGCGAGCGCGACGCGCGCCAGACCGTACGCGACCGCGAGAAGCTCGCCTCGCTGCTCCCCGGCGGCGCCGCCGACCACCCGATCGAGGTCACATCGGCCGCCGTGATCGAGGGCCGTGTGCGTGCGATGCCGTGCGCGCAGTGCGAGGGCGAGTACGACGTGAAGGACCACCGCAGCGAGGGGCCGGGCCTGCGCGCCGTCGACGTGAAATGCCGCCAGTGCGGCGTGCCGCGCACGCTGTGGTTCCGGATCGTCGTCGACGAGCCGAACTAGCGACTACGGCCACGGGGTCGCGAGGTGATCGTGCAGCAGGTCCCCCCACGCCGTGCGCGGGAAGTTGTAGCCGGTCGCCGCGTCGAGGCCGCAGCCGTCGCTCGCGGTGTCCTGCAGCATCGACGGCGGGCAGCGCTGGTGGAACACCCACGCGATGTACGGGACCTCGGCGGCCTGCGCGACCGGCCACAGCGCCTGGATGTCGGCGTTCGTCATCACGCCCGCGGGGCCGTACTCGCCGATCATGATCGGCAGGTGCATCGCGGGCTGCGTGATCAGGCGATCGAAGTCTGCCTGCGTGTTGTACGGATGGACCTCGTAGATGATGCGGTCGCCGGCGAGCGGGTTCGCGACGAAGTAGGTGAGGTCGCGCGAGTAATTCTCCGGCGCCTGCGCGACGATGATGTGATGCGGCGTGCCGTGCGAATCCTCGACGGCGCGGATCGCCTGGATCGCGGTCGTGTAGACGGCGGCGAGCGCGGCGTCCTGGTTCGCGGGGCCGTGCGGTTCGTTGGTCAGGCCGAACAGCACGTGTGGGTTCGCGTAGAACGCTTCGGCGAGCGCGCGATAGACCGGCAGCGTGTCACCCGCGGACGACGGCCACTCGCTGTCGGGATCCGACGTCTCGGGCTTCATCGACGGATCCATGAACACCGTCACCTCGACGTACACGCCCGGCTTGCTCGTCATGTGCGTGACGTTCTGGACGATGTCGGCGAGATACTGCGGATCGTCGACGAGGCTCTTCCACTGCACCTCGCCCGCATTGAAGGGCGCGGCCTTCGCCGACAGCAGGAACCGGATGAAGTTCGCGTGCCAGTTGTCGATCAGCTCGTCGGACCAGCGATCGACGCCCGCTGGATCGGCCGGCATGAACGAGCAGGCCTCGCAGGAGCGCTCGTCGTGGAGGTCGGCGCCGCGGCCGTGAAACCGCGTGCCATCGGCGTGCACGATCTTCGTGCCCTGGACGTCCAGCCACTCCGAGGCGGCGGGCGAATCGCCCCCGGGTGTGTCGTCGATCTGCGGTGGTGCATCGGACTTGCCGTGACTGCTCCCGCAGGCCGCGAGCGCGGCCAGGACCCACCCCATGATTCGCATGGGGCGAGGATACAGCCGTTAGCCGCGCTTGCGGCCGCGGCCACGCCGGCGAGGCATGTGCTCGAGCAGCTCGGAGACGCGTACCTCGGTGGCCAGCGCGGCCAGCTGCTCGTCGTGCAGCTCGCGCTCGTACTTGGCGTAGAGATCCGACACCAGCTGGCCAACGGTGAGCGTCATGGCCAGGATGCATTTGCGAACGACGTGCCGCCTGTGGCGCGGGATCTACGAGGACTTCGGCCGTGCGGCCCTTCTTGATCGAGCGACTACGCGCGGTGGCCAGTGCGTGGCGTAGCAATCGTGAGTGTAGGCATGGGTGCGCTCACACATGTGCACCCGCCAGCATGGTCGCGAACCCGGCGAGCATCGTGACCCCGAGATCGGGATAGTCCTCGAGCACATCGAAGATCGCGGCCGCGCCGGTCTCGAGCGCGCGGAGCGGCGTGCGCGCATCGATCGTCGCCGGGTAGGGCAGCTCGGCCAGCGTCTCGAGCGCGCCGATCGCGTGGCCGGGGCCAAGTGCGCCACGTGGACCATTCGCCACACCATCGAGGATCACGAACGACGCGAGCGCGGGCATCCCTCCGGTCGCGAGCGCCCCTCCGCGCGCGATGCGCACCTCCTGCGAGGCGTGCGCGAGGCCGGCGAGCGCATCGAGGCGAGCACCGGCGAAGATCAGCTGCCGGCGCAGGATCGTGAGGCGCTCGACGAACCCGAGCGGATCGGGCAGCGCCGTGGGCAGGAGCGTGGCCGGAATCGCGGGCATGCGATCCGCGAGGCCGCGCAGCGCGGCGCGCAGGATCCCGAAGTTCTCCTCGAGGATCTCGCGGGCCTCACCGGCGGCGAGCTGGAGGGTGCGGGTCTCGCGAGTCGCGGTCACCGGCGCGATCATCGGCCGCCGTGCGAGCACCTCGAGCGCCGCGACCAGGCTGCGCGGTCCCCAGGTCCGTGCTCCCGACGCCAGCTCGCCGTCGACCACGAGGTGAAGCGCGACCGGATGCGCTTCCGAGGCGAGCACGAGTGCGCCCGCGGCGTGGCGGACCTCGGTGAGGTTATCGGCGACGAGTACGAGGTCGGCGAGCTCGGTGCACGCGAGCCAGCGCAGCGAACGCAGCCACATGACGCGGCGCAGGACGAACGGATCCTCAACCATGGAGCACCGCCAGCGCCTCGTGGTGCCCGGCGAGGTGATCGGCGACCACGCAGCGCAGCGACTCGCTCGGATCCGCGAGCAGCGCGGCGAGGAATGCCTCGTCAGTGGGGAACGGTCCCGGTGCGAGCTCCGCCGTGCGCGCGCGGCGGACTGCGGGCTCCAGATCGTCGAGCACCGCGAGTAGCGGGCCGCGGACGTCGGCGGGGAGAAGCGACGCCACGATCTCGCGGGCGGCAACCCGGCGCGCATCGTCGTCGGTGCCGAACGCGTCGTACGCGCTGCGCACACCATCGCGCGGGTGCAGGATCCCGAGCGCACGGAACGCGTGCTCGATCGCGATCCGGCGGGCGTCGGCCAGGAGGTCGGCGACCAGCGCTCCGGTCGGCGCGGCGATCGGGTGGGAGGCGAGGTGGTCGGCGAAGATCGCGTAGCGCACGGCATCGCGCGTGGCGCGGCGGATGTAGGCGCGGATCGGCACGGCGTCGATCGGCAGGTTCGGATGGTCGGCTCGCATGCGGCCGAGCGCGCGCAGCAGCTTGATCTCGGTCCGGGCGTCGGGCTCGTGCGGGAGGCGGTTGACGAGCGCGCCGGCCGCGGTGCTGTCGCGATAGCGGCAGATCGTGCGCGGCAGCTGGCGGCGGATCGTCGGCGGTGTCCGCGGATCGTCGAGCGCCTCGATCAGGAGATCGAGCCCCGGCCTGCCAAGCGCGACGAGCACGCGACGGGCATCCGCGCGCGTCCGCGGATCGCCGAGCATCGCGAGCAGCTGAGTGCGATCGGCGAGCGCGGGCTCGTGCGCCCATACGTGGAGGACCTGGTGCACCACGGCTGCGTCGCCCGCCGCGAGCAGCGCGCCGAGCGTGTCGCGGAAGCGGTAGTCCGGCTGGTAGCCGATCGCCTCGGCGAGCGCGAGCTGGGTCGGTGCGGAGCCGGCGGCCATCGCGGCGATCCGCTCGGTCATCTCGTCTCCTGCGTGGGCGAGCCCGACGGCGGCCATCGCGCGTGGCTCCGGTGCGGCGTCATCGAGAGCCGCGAGCACGCGCTGGCGGTCGCCGCCGGTGCGGATCGACGCGGCGAGCGCGCCGGCGCGGATCTTCGGATCGCTGTGCTCGAGGAGGTGCTCGAGCACGCGTGCGACATCGAGGCGCAGCTCGCCGTCGAGCAGCGCGAGCGCGCGGCGCACGACCGCGTGGCTCGGATGGTAGAACACAAGCGCCGGCACGCCGCGGTAACGCGCGACCAGCTCGAGTGCTGCGAGTGCTTCGATCTCGTCGGGGCTCGCGAGCGACTCGGTGAGCCGGGCGATCGAATCGGCGTCGAGCGCGGGGAGGGCGACGTCGCGCTGGATCTCGCCGGCCTGGAGCGTGTCGCGGAACTGCGCGACGTAGGCGCGGCGCACGACGACCAGCAGCGCGAGCCAGCCCGCGCCGCACACCGCGGTCAGCGCCGCCAGCCCGCGCGTGTTCGACGCGCTTGCGAACACGATCAGCGCCGCCAGCGCCTGACCGCCACGCTGGCCGATCGCATCGGCGACGAGCTTCCAGCCATCGCGGATCACGGACGGTACCGGCAGGTAGAGGATCTCGCTGCCGACGCGATGCAGGCTGTGGCGCAGCGATCCGTCGCCGAGCTTGAGCGCGAGGACCGCGATCAGCGCGCCGGTCGCGACGAAGCCCGCTGCGCTCGTGACGAGCAGGAGCGGCAGCACCGTGAGCGCGCCGCCGACGCCCCAGCGCGCGAGCAGCCGCGGGGTCACGACGAGCTGGATGGCGAGCCCGACGGCGTTGAGGCCGGTGTAGATCGCGCCGAACGCGCTCGCGAGCTCTCGCGCCGGGAATCGCTCGGCGACCACGCGCTTGAACGTCAAGTCGCCGAGCGTCAGCACGATCGTCGAGACGAGCCCGAGCACGAGCAGGATGCGGATGTAGCGCCGCGAGCTGCGCGTCAGCGCGTCGGCCCGCGAACGCTTCGGTGCGATCTCGTTGACCTCGGTGCGCGGCACCAGCACGGCCGCGGTCGCAGTTGCCAGTGCGAGGGCCACCGCACCGGCGGCGACGAGGTCGTAGGGCGAGAGGATGCCGCCGAGCACGCCTGCGATCGCAGAGCCGACCATCGCGCCGAGCACGCCACCTGCGCCGATCACGCCGAACACGCGTTTGGCCTCGGTGACGCGCAGGCTGCGATCGATCGCGACCCAGAAGCTCGGCACGACGAGCGTCGCGACGAAGCCCGTCCACACGTACAGCACGAACACCAGCACCGGCGCGCGCGTGATCGTCACGGCGAGCACAGCCGTGCCCACGGTGGCGAGCGCGAGGAAGCCGACGAGCATCGTCCGCGGATGCCGCACGCGACCCCAGCGCCGCACCGCGAACACCGCGAACAGCGCCGCGCCTGCCATGACGAGGTACGCCGCCGCGAGCAGGTGAGGGCCGAGCCGCGCCAGGAACAGCGCATCGCGCGCGGTCTCGAGCAGACCGTGGGCCACGAGGATCGCGAACAGCACCGCGGTGGCCGACAGCACCTCCGGGCGGACGACAGCGTGGAGCCTGCGCATGCCTCACCGACTCGCGGCTTGCTGTTGCTCGGTGCCGGGCGGCGCGAGCTTCTCGACGGCGTCGGCGACGCGATCGGCGAGCTCGGAGGTGGCCGCGGTCATCGCGGCGCGGATCGCGGCGACGACGGCCTCGATATCCGCGGAGGCCGCCGGCCGGTCGATCGCGATCGTGCCGCGCAGGAGCACGGTGCTGCCGTTCTGCAGGACGTAGCTCAGCGCGACGCGGCCCGTGGGCCGGGTGCTGCGAACCTCCTCGAACGCGGTCACGTCGACGTCGAGCGTCGGCACGTTGCCGGAGACCGCCTGCTGCAGTGGACGCTCGTCGAACAGCGCGCGGAGCAGGGCGTGGTGGACGTAGGAGTCGGGAAGCTCGGTCCAGCGCAGCGTGTGATAGGGCGCGATCTCGATCGGCGAGTCGCGATGCTCGATCGCGAACCTCAGGTGCTCCGACGCGCTGACGCGGCCGATCTTCAGCTCTCCGCGCGGCTCTTCCGGCGTGCGCGTCGTCGATCGTTCTGCGCGCTCGGGTGTGAAGTAGCGATACTCGGGAGGCTTGCTGCGCGAGGTCAGCGCGCAACCGGCGAGCACGAGACAGGCGAGCACCCTCATCGCTCCGCACTCCTCTCTCGTCCCTTGACGAGCACCTCGGGGTCGCGTTCGAGCTCCTCGGCGAGCTCGCGGATCGCCTTTGCCGCATTGCCGAGGTCGCGGACGGTTCGCGTGAGCTCGTCGGCCGAGGCGACCGTCGTGCGGCCGAGCTCGCCGACCGCATCCGCCGCCTTGCGCGCGCTCGCGACGAGCCCGCTCGGGCCGCCGACCTGGCGCAGCACGCCGGTCACCTGCGCGATCGCCTTGTCGGTACTCTTGAGCGTGGCGGTCAGGTGCTCGGGAAGCCGCGCGCGTTCGACGTGAGCGACGAGCCGCTGGGTGTCGGCGGCGGCTCCGCCGACATGATCGAGCGCGTCGCCTGCACGCGCGACCAGGCGCTGATCGTGGATGTCGTCGAGCACGCGATCGAGCTTGTCGAGCGACTGGGTGCCGCGGTCGGCGAGCTCGGGCAGCCGCTGTTTCAGCGCGTCGAGCTCGCTCGCGAGGCCGGCCATCAGCGAGGGCTTCGTCGGGATGTAGAGCCGCGCAGGCGTGAACGACAGCCGGGGCGGCGGCTCCTTCCGGTCGGCGAGATCGATGTCGATGAGCTTGAGGCCGGTCAGTCCCATGCCGCCGAGCTGTGCGCGCAGGTCCAGCTCGGTCCTTGCGAGATCGAGCCGCGTGGCGTCGCGCTTCGAGATCGCGAGCACGACGTCGACATGCTTGTGATCGGGGGCGAGGTCGATCGAGTCGATGGTGCCGACGCGCACGCCGCGGTACTTCACCGGTGCGCCGACCTCGAGGCCCTGCACCGATTCATCGAAGTAGCTGTGGAAGGCGACCGTCTCCTGCTTCATCGCGTGGATGCCAAGCACGACGGCCGCGACGACGAGGCCGGCGAGCCCGGCGAGCACGAAGATCCCGAGCTTGAGGTTGCGCGATGCCGCCATCAGACGTGCTCCGGTGTGCGATGGAAGAAGTGCTGGACGCGCGGGATCGCGCTCGCGTGCAGCTCCTCGGGTGTGCCCTGCGCGAGGATGCTGCGGCTCTCGTTGTCGAGCAGGATGCAGCGATCGAGGATCGCGTCGATGCTCCCGAGCTCGTGCGTCACCACGACGACCGTCAGCCCGAGTGTGCGCGCGAGGATCACGATCAGCTGATCGAGCTCGGCGGACGTGATCGGATCGAGCCCGGAGGACGGCTCGTCGAGGAGCAGCAGTGGTGGCTCGAGGGCCAGCGCGCGTGCGATCGCGGCCCGCTTGCGCATGCCGCCGGAGAGCTCGGTCGGCAGGACCTGTTCGGCCGCCTCCAGTCCGACCAGCCGGAGCTTCGCGCGCGCGATCGCGCGGATCGCGTCGGCGGGCAGGTCGGTCCAGCGCTCGAGCGGCAGCTCGACGTTCTCGGCGACCGTCATCGATCCGAACAGCGCGCCCTGCTGGAACATCACGCCGAGCGACGGGCGGTGATCGTGCGGGAGGTCGAGCACGAGCTCGCCGGCGAGCGGCTCGGTGAGGCCCGCGATCATGCGCAGCAGCGTCGACTTGCCGGCAGCGCTGCGCCCGAGAATCCCGAAGATCTCGCCGCGCCGAACCTCGAAGCTCGCGTGCTCGATCAGGACGGCCTCCGGCGTCCAGCCGATCGCGAGGTCGCGCGCGATGACCAGGTCCGTCATAACCCGAACCCCCGGAACACGACGGTGCAGAGGGTGTCGAGCACGACGATCGAGAACAGGCACTCGACGACGGTGGCCGTGGTGCCATGCCCGACGCCCGCGGCCGCGCCCCGCGTGGTCAGGCCCTGGCGGCATCCGATCAGCGCGATCGAGATGCCGAACATCGCGCTCTTCACCAGGCCTGTCCACACATCCGAGGCGACGACCATCGAGCGCAGCTCGGTCAGGTACCCGCGGCTCGTGAGGCCGAGGCTCGTGACGCCGACGACGAGCCCGCCGAGCACGCCGGCGACATCGCCGAGCAGCGTCAGCACGGGCGCGACCACGGCGAGCGCGACGACGCGCGGCAGCACGAGGTACGGCACGGGCGCGATGCCCATCGTGCGCAGCGCGTCGATCTCCTCGGAGACGCGCATCGTGCCGAGCTCGGCGGCGAATGCAGCGCCGGAGCGGCCGCTGACGATGATCGCGGTGATCAGCGGCGCGAGCTCGCGGGTGACCGACACGCCGATGATATCGGCGACGTAGATATTGGCGCCGAACTGGCGGAGCTGGTCGGTCGACTGGTACGCGCCGACGAACCCGACGAGGAAGTTGAGTAACAGCACGATCGGCAAGCCGTCGGCGCCGGCGCGTTCGATGAACATCGGGACGCTGCGCCAGTTCGCGGTCTGCTCGCGGCGCGCAACCGACACGACGGCAGCTGCCAGCTCGCCGGCGAACCGCACGACGTCGCCAAGCGAGTGAGCAAGTCGTCGCGAGGCGCCGCCGAGGCGCGCGAGTGCCGCTTCATGCGGTGGCCGCGGGCGGATCGGGCCGGCACCGAGATAGAGATGCGCGAGCTCGGCGATCTCGGGCCGCGCACCGACGAGCTCGGCGGGCACGCCACGCGTGAGCTCGGCGAGGAGCGCCATCACGGTGCCGTCGATCAGGGTGACGCGCGAGACGTCGATCGTCTGCGGCGTCGGTCGCTCGCGCAGCACGCTCCAGATCGCGGCAGCATCGTCGAGTCGCAGCTCGCCGACGAGCTCGAGACGGTCGCCGCGACCGAGAATCTGCCACGCCGGCATGTCGTGACGTGGTGCAAGGCAAAGGCCGCGGGGTTGCAGCTGCGCAGCGGCACGCATCGCGATGACGTGGCACGTCCGATGCTCGTGCATCCGGCATGCGTACGCTCGTCCACGCATCCGTTCTCGTCGCAGCTCTCGGCGGATCACCAAGGGCCGACGTCGGCTCGTTCGGGCTCGTGGAGCTGACGGCCGACGGCCAGCCGCCGATGACCACGCTGCACGTGCGCTTCACGCTGGCGAACACCGACGCGGCGCCCGAGACGTTCGATGCGAGCACCGCGATCGTCGAGCTCGGCGCATGGCATGCGCACCCGACCTGCGCGAACGCCGATGTGCGCACATTGCCTTACGTCGTCGTCGACGACGGCGATCGCGTGGTGATCGATCTGTACTACGCGTTGCCGGCGCGGCCCCCGGATCTCTCGCACGTCGCGGTGCGCTGGGGCCTCGGCCCACATAGCGAGCGCGCGCCGCTCGTCGTCGACTGGCTGGAACCTTCGTCGTCACGGCAACATGCCGGCTGGGGGCGCGAGTGGTGGTGCGATCCGCAGGTCACGCCGCGGATCCCGAATCGCGTACGAGTTACGAGTCCGGCCTCCGGACAGTGGGTCGCGAAGAATTCGTAGTGAAGCGTTTGCGCGCTTTTTTGTCGTGCCGCGTGCAACGATGCCCGCTATCCAACGGTCTCGAATGACGACGATGCGCTCGACGATCTTCCTCGCCATCGCCGCCCTCGCGGGCTGCGTCAACACCTCCGGCAGCACGAAGCAGAGCTGCTCGGAGCTCACCGCGGCGACGCCGAACCCGGCTCCGCAGTGGACCGGCTCGGTCTTCACGATCGTGATGGAGAACAAGAGCCGCGGCGACATCGTCGGCAACAAGTCCGCACCGTTCATCAACGAGCTCATCGGGCAGGGCGCGCTCGCGGCCGGCTATCACGACGCGTACGTCCACCCGAGCGAGCCGAACTACATCTGGATGGTCGCCGGCGAGAACTTCGGCGTGCTCGACGATTCGGATCCGATCAAGCACCCGATCGATGCGACCGGGCACATCGCCGATCAGCTCGAGCTCGCCGGTCTGTCGTGGAAGACCTACCAGGAGAGCATGGGCCAACCGTGTGGGCTGATCTCGCACGGGCGCTACGCGGCCAAGCACAACCCGTTCATCTACTTCGACGACATCAACGGGTGGGACGGCAAAGCGTTCCAGCCGTCGGCGCGCTGCAACGAGCACGTCGTCGACTACTCGCAGCTCGATGTCGACATCGCGGCGAATAGCGTCCCGAAGTACGTGTTCATCACGCCGAACCTCGACGACGACATGCACGACGGCTCGATCGCCCAGGGCGATCAGTGGCTCTCGCGCGAGGTCCCGAAGATCATGGCGACCGACGCGTACAAGAACGGCGGCGTCATCTTCCTGCTGTGGGACGAGGGCTCGGGCACGCTCGGCGCCGGCGACGATCCGCCGTTCATCGCGATCTCGCCGAACGCGCATGCGGGCATGACCTCGAAGGTCGCTTACGACACTTCCTCGTTCCTCATGACCGTCCAGAACATCCTCGGCATCGACACGCTGCCGTGCTCGGCCGACGCGCGTACGGTCCATGCGATGAGCGACCTGTTCGCGGTGCCGATGACGAAGTAACGCCGGGCGTGGCAGCATGGACGCCCCATGAGGCGTCTGGCCACGGTCGCATTGTTTGCCGCTGCGTGCGGCGCCGCGGTGCCGCCGGTTCCGGGCAAGGGCGGGCCCGCATGGCACGAGCTGACGAGCGTGCACTTCGTCGTGTGGACCGACGCCGACGAGCCGCGCGCGCGGGCGTTCCTCACCGAGATCGAGCATCTGCAGCAGGTCGTGGTCGGCACGGCATTTCCCGGCGCGAGCTCGCCGGTGAAGAGCTTCGTGATCGCGCTGCGTGACGATGACGAGCGCAGTGCGTTCGTGCCGGGGGATTTCTCGGCATTGTCGGCGCCGCCCGACGGCAATCTGTTGAAGGTGCCGGTGATCGTGCTGTCGGCAAGCTCGAACCTCGAGGCCGGCGATCGGATCGAGGCGCACGAGCTGGTGCACGTGATCTCGCACGCGCTGATCCGGCGGCAGCCTCGCTGGTTCGCCGAGGGCATGGCGAAGTACTACGAGACCGTGGAGATTGCCGGCGGCACGGCGGACCTCGGGCGCGAGCCCACCTACCGCGGTCAGCCGATGATGATCCACCACCTCGAGCCGATCGCGCAGATCTTCGCGTGCGCCTCGCTCGCGTGCACGGACCAGGCGTTCTACGCGACCGCGTGGGCGCTGTTCACGTACCTGACGAACACGCACCGCGAGCAGCTCGCGCACTACGAGGCCGTGCTCGCTCAGACCGGCGACGATCGGCGAGCGTGGCAGGAGGCATTCGGCGCGATGCCGCTCGAGCAGCTCGAACACGATCTCCGCGAGTGGCTCGCGCATGGCTCCCACGTCGTGCTGCACTTCAACGTGCGGCTGCAGGATGCACCGGTGCAGATGCGCGCGATCACCGATGCGGACGTCTACGCGGTCCGCGCGTTCATGATCTACGAGTTCATCGGCGACCGCGAGCGCGTGAAGATCGAGCTCGCGGCGGCACAAGCGCTCGAGCCGCAGAATCCGCTCGCACAGAAGGTGGCGGCGGCGCTAGGACGCTAGCGTCCGCGCGAGCTTGCCGCCCTTGAAGACCCACATCGTGTTCGGCTCGCCGGTGGTCCACACCTCGTCGCGCGTCAGCGGCATCGTGGCGACGACGGCCACGCGATCCTTCGGCGAGGTGACCGCGGCGAAGTCGATGGTCACGTCCTCGTCGGCAAGCGTCGCCTGCTTGAACGGCGAGTGCCGCAGGATGTAGTGCAGCTTCGTCGAGCAGCGCGCGAACAGCTGGGTGCCGTCGCCGAGCAGCATGTTGAACGTCCCGCCCTTTCCGATGCGGCCGGCATGGTGCGCGACGGCCTCGGCGAGCTGCGCCGGGGCACGCGGGTAGTCCTTGAAGTCGTGCTCGAGCGCGGCGAGCAGCGCGCAGAACGCAGTCTCGCTGTCGGTGTCGCCGATCGGCTTGAACCGGCCGAGCTTGCCGGCCCGCTTCACGGTGCCGTTGTGCGCGAACACGAAGTGGCGGCCCCACAGCTCGCGCGTGAACGGGTGCGTGTTGACGAGCCCGATGCCGCCGCGCGTCTTGCGGCGGACGTGTGCGATCGCGAGCAGCGTCTTGATCGGATGCTCGCGCACGAAGGTGGCCAGTGCGCTCTGTGCCGCTGCGGTCGGCTCGAGGAACACGCGCGCGAGCCGGCCCTCGTAGAGCGCGAGCCCCCAGCCATCGGCGTGCGGCCCGCACTTGCCGCCGCGCGAGGCGAGGCCGTGGAAGGAGAACGTGATGTCCGTCGGGACATTGCACTCCATCCCGAGCAGCTCGCACATACGCCGATGATATTACGGCAGCGTCGCCAGCAGGAGGGACGCGCAGGCGATCACGACCCACAAGATCACTCCCATGACGAGGGGCCGCGGCCCGACCTGCTGGATGTTCTTGCGCGACAGCGACAGGCCGATCAGAAACAGCGCGACGACGAGGCTGCGCGTGCCGATCTTCGCGACGTGGGGAGCATAGGCGGCCGTCGCGGGGACCCAGGTGACGAGGGCGGCGACCGCGACGAACCCGAGGATGAACCACGGCCACTTGACGTCGCGCAGGCCCTCGCGCTGGCGCATCACGGCGGTCGCGATGGTGACGGGCACGATCCACAGTGCGCGCGCGAGCTTCGTGGTGGTGGCGACCGAGAGTGCGACCGCGCCGTACTCGCGCCCGGCGCCGACGACCGACGACGTGTCGTGAATGGCGAGCGCCGCCCACCGGCCGAACACCGTCTGCGACAGGCCGAGCGCGTGGCCGATCGGAGGGAAAATCAGCAAGCCGACCGCGTTGAGGACGAACACGACGCCGAGCGCGACGCTCATCTCCTGCGCCTTCGGCTTGATGACCGAGGCGACCGCGGCGATCGCGCTGCCGCCGCAGATCGCGGTGCCGACCGAGATCATCAGCGGCGTGTCGCCGGTCACCTTGAGCAGCTTGCCGAGCGCGAGCCCGAGCACGATCGCCAGCGAGAGTGAGGTTGCGGTGATCAGCGCGCCGTCGCGGCCGGTGCGCAGCACGACATCGAGGTGCATGCCGGCACCGAGCGCCACGATGCCGAGCTGGAGCGTCCAGGTCGTGAACTTCTTGATCTGCTTCGGCGGGTCGCGGCGCCACGCGAGCGCCATCACCAGACCGGCGAGGAGGGCGAGCCAGCTCGGGGCATCGAACGCGACGAGCGCGCCGGCCGCGATGACTACGATGGCCCAGTACGCCTTCAACTCGTCGCGGTGGATACCACGAAGTGCACGCTGCCGTCGGCATGCGTCGAGGCGCTCAGGGTGAGGCCGAGCGTCGCAGCCAGCGAACGAGCGAGCGCGAGGCCGATCCCGCAGTGGATGCCGGTCGCGGTGCGAGAGTCGTCGGCGCGCCACATCCGGTCGAAGATCTTCTCGAGGTGCTCGGGCGGGATGGCCGG